>Ga0224555_1000319_pt1 | contig 73374 bp, 71 predicted proteins | sample 714S23034metaG_FD_180687 | JGI IMG/M metagenome (GOLD analysis project Ga0224555, IMG submission 180687) | Peat soil microbial communities from Stordalen Mire, Sweden - 717 S2 30-34 | ecosystem: Environmental > Terrestrial > Soil > Wetlands > Peat | place: Sweden: Norrbotten County, Stordalen... | reverse complement strand
CCATTCCGCGACCGCGCGGGCGCGGCCCCGTTGAAGTTATTTTGCGAATTCGTATGCGGGTGTTTTCTCCACATTCCGCGCCCGCGCGGGCGCGGCCCCGTTGAAGTTATTTTGCGAATTCGTATGCGGGTGTTTTCTCCACATTCCGCGCCCGCGCGGGCGCGGCCCCGTTGAAGTCGAAATTGGCGCGAGCCTCGCGAACAGTGATGCGTCCATTCCGCGCCCGCGCGGGCGCGGCCCCGTTGAAGTTTCCCATTGACCTTTGCAATCTGCCGGAAATTTTGTGCATTCCGCGCCCGCGCGGGCGCGGCGGGTTGGTGAAAATGTTCGTATGTCAGTCATGGCGGTCATGGGTGGGGCCCAAGTTTCGGCGATGTGGGGGCGATGGCCCAGAAGCGCTGGCAATCGGCGCTGGAAACGAGGGCGCGATAGTGGCGATGCACCATGGCGGGGCTGTTGCCCATTTCGGCGGCGGCGCGGTTTTCGTCCTTGATGAGGGCGAAGTAATAAGATCCAAATCCATGGCGCAGGGCATTCTTGGGCCAATCTTTAATTCCGGCGGCGCTCGCCAGGTCACGGACCCATTTACCCCAAACATCGGCATTCGCCGTGACGGTCACCCGGCCCTTGGCAAAACCATAGATTGCCAGCCACTTTCGGAGTGTCTCGTTGATGGTGACGATGCGGCGTTGGCGGGTTTTGGCTTTCGAGGCTTTGATCTCGATCTCGCTGTCCTGCAAATGGACCTCTTCCCACTCGAGGCCGCAGAGTTCGGAGCGCCGCAGCCCGGCAAACGCCGCGATCGCGATGCCGCCGACCAGTTCGGGCCGGTCCGTGGCCGCCTGCTCGAGCAGGGCCTGGGTCTGATCGGGAGTGAGCAGGCCGATGGGATCGTCGTCGACCTTGGGGCGTTTGATCCGCTCGACGGGACTGATGGAGCAGTACCCTTTGTCCATGGCAAACGTGTAAAAGGTCGCGAGCGTGGTGAGCTTGTTCCGGCGTGTGCGGGCGGACCAGTCCGACTCGTCCAGCCACTCTTCAATGTCGTCGCGGAGCACGCCCACCATTTGGCTTTCCCCGAATGTTTCGCCGTAAATCGACAGATCGCTCTCGTACTGGGTGATGGTGCGAGGCTTGAGATTGTTCCTTTTGCAGGATTTCACGAATTCTTCCGCGACCGTATGGATGATCTTTCCGACGACCGCCACGCAATGCTCGGCAATGTAAGTGTCCACAGCCGTCATGAGCGATACGCCGTAGGACTCCAGTTTTTGGAAGCCTTTCAGCGCCTGGAAGCGCTGATCAAACGTGAGAAGGAACGCCTGCTGGCCTTCCCGGCGATAGGCGTCGAGCACTTGCTTCACGAATTTGCCGGCCTCCCGTCGCTTCGCAAAATATTCCTGATGGGGCTTTCCACCGGTGAAGGTGGCGCCGACCCAGACGCGAAACATCCTTTTGCCGCGAACCACACAATCATATGTTCTCGGTAAAATCATGGCTTGTCGTTTGGCGTCAATTTCGCGGCGGCTGTGCCGGCATCGAAATCGATGGTGATCTCCCCGCGTCGCAGGCGATCGGCCACCGCGAGAACATCGCCGAGCCAATAGAGAGTCAGACGGCTGGGGCGCTTGATGGTTGGGGTGAGGCAATGCTTGGCCAGGATTTTTGCCACTTTTTCTGACCCAAAAATGTTTGAAAGTTCCTCGGCATGCACGAACAGCTTGGGCAACCCGGATGGCAGCGCCTCCGACTGCGCTTGTTCGGCCGTGCGCGCCAGCACAAAGACGAGTTGGACGGGCCTGCATGCTGTGGCCTCCTTCAATCTGTTTTCACTAAAAGTGATGTCTTTCATATTCTGCCGACTCGTTCGTACGCTCATTGTAAGAGTCGAATCGCGTTTCCGCGCATGTAGGAACCCTTTTTCCTGGAAAATAAGTGGTGCAGTCCCGGATGTCTGTTGCTAGCTTGCCGCATGAGGCAGATAAGTTGGCGACCCAATGCAGAAGATCTTCACGCGGCCAAAGCCTTGTTACAGGGCATCCCGAAGCTGTGGGCGAAAACACGTCTGGCCATCCTCATGGCTCTTTCGAACCATCCCGAAGGAACCCACCGGCTGATTGCTCGGGAAGCCCGGACCAGAACAAAAGTGGTCACTCGTTTTCTGGAGGGCTGGAGGGCAAGCGGAGTGCGCGCGCTGGGTCAATTTGGAAGGCCCAGAGAATTCAGCGCAACAATTCTGAGTGAATTGAGAGCGGCCATCGAATCAGGTTCCCTGTGCTCTCTTGATGAGGCGGCGGATTGGCTGGCGAACAAGAAAAGGGCGGGGGTAAGGTTTTCACGGCCGACCGTGCGAGCTTACTGCCGGGAACTGGGCTTCGATCTGCGGCCCCGGCGCAGACCGCCCAAGGAAGCGACAGGCCGGCGGCGGAGTTACCGGTGGACTGCGGAACAGAGTGCGGAATTACGAACCTGCGCGTCGTCATTGGGGCCGCGGGCAACCGCTCTCTTCAAAGTCGGCACCGGGCAAAAATCCATTCCCGAAGTTGCGCTTGAGTGCGGCATTGAAGCCCGTCGGCTGCGAATTGATTTGAAGTATTTTATAGGCGGCAGGCTGAAGGAAATGATCGCTCATGGTCGGAGCTTGGACATCCTGATAGAGAAAGGAGTGCAGAACGCCTTTTTCATGTGGTGCGACAGCGAATTCGAGCTTGTCGGCAAGTGTCCCTCGGGGGCTGCGGCTCAGACCTTTTTGGAATCCCCCCCGTGCGAAATCCGGATGCCGCGGCGCACCGTCTACACGCACTTGGCGAAATGGAGGAAGACCCGCGGAATTCCGGCGCGAAAGCACAGGCCGAAGGTGAAATATAAGAAGAGCGAAGGGTTAAGGGTTCGATCTTTCTCCCAACATTGATTGAATCCGCCGCCCATTGATTGAGAAGGATGAAGCGGGTCGCAGACCACCCGGCGGGAACGGAAGCCGATGCGGCTGTGAAGAATAATGACGGTGAGCGTTCTCAATCGTTTGCCGAAAACTTCAAGCGCGAGTTCGATGCAATCAATATCGTTGGCGTCGCCAATGCTCTCGTTGCCACAACTTCGTGATGGCTCGTGCGTGATGGACTGGGTAGCATAGTTTCCAACGATGATTCCTAATCCATCAACGCCCAAAGTTGGGAAGGTTGGCCGCTGAAGCCGCGTCTGCAATGAAGGTCAACGCTCAAGCCTTTTTCAACTTTTGCGCTGCGCATGTGGCGCTGCTGCGGCAACTGGCCGAACGCACTGGTGAGCTTTCGGACGACGAGGTGGTGCGGCTTGTCCGCGAGCAGGCGGATGCACATGAGGAACTGCCAGAGACGACTTGGCGGCGTTTGCGCGAATACCAAATCCTCGTGCCATCGGAACCGGGCGGGGAGTCTTACCTCCTGGCGGAGCCGGTTGCGCGGTTGTTGACTTATCTATACAACAATGCCAACCCAGCGACGCCGGAGATGATTCGGGGCTACGTGCAATCGCTCGATACGCTGGCCAAGCAGCTTGCCCGTGCGCTTGAGAATGAAAATGTCACCGTAGTCAGTTTGGCGTTCAACGAAATCAGCCTCACGCTTCGCCGTATCCACGCAGACTTGGACGAGACGCACCAGGCGATTCTTGCAGAAGTGGGCCGCTATAAGACGGAGCGTCAAAGGGTTTCGGTGCGCGAAAAATTCCGTCGCATCGTCTATTGGATGGAACGCTACGTGGAGCCGATGATTGAAATCGTCCGTGCGGACGGGCCGTTGCGGGAAAGCTTCGACGAAGTCGATCGTCTTCTGCGCAGCGCTCGCGAACAGGCGCTTTTCAACGATCACCCCGCGCTGGAGCGCAATCTCCGTTTTCTGCGACTCGTCGGGGCCCATGCGCTCAGGGTCTTCGTCCAATGCCGCAAGGAGATTCAGCCCCTCTATGAATCGTTGCGACGCTCGACCTTCATTGCGGAAGGAGCCTCCCGGGCGCTGGAAAAACTTCAAAGCGAGGGGTTGGCCAACTGGGGCACGGCCCCGCTGATTGGCATCTGTTCTCTTCGGCTGCAGAATGTGCCAGGCGACGCCGCCATCGCCCTGGCGTTGCGGCGCGTGATCGAACACCCGCCCGAACCGCCGCCAGTGCTCGATCTCACCACCGAGGAGACGGCGCCCGAAGAACTGGTCCGGCGCTTGTGGCTGGATTTGCTTCCCGACCATGTTCGACCCGAATTGCCGTTGCCAGACTTGCTCGACTGGATAGTGAAGCGCCATCCCGGAAAGGACACGTCCGCCGTCCTGGCCGGATTCACTGCGCTGGTGTTTCACAATGAGTTCGAGGCTCGCTTCTCTGAAGCCCAACCGAACGAATACGTTACAGCCAATGGGTCGATCCAGGCTTGCCCCGTCCAACTGAAGTCCCCATGAACGATCTCCCTCATCTCGGCGAAATTTTCGACCGGCTCAAACGCGGCTATCATCTCGGCCCCGACGACGAACCCTTTTACTCAGCGCTCATGGCCCGGTATGACGACTACGCAGCCTACTTTGCCCCACTCGGTTTGCAGCTTGTGCGACATGAGAAAGAATTCTTTTACTTTGAGCCGGAAAACCCCGAAAATGTGCCCGACACGATGCCGCGCATCGCCGTCTTTTCTTACATTTTTGTTGACCATGCGGCGAATCAGGGTAGACCCATTGAGGAATTCATTTTCGGGCAGAATTTTCTCGTGACCTCCTTGCCCCACTTCACGCTGGATCGCTACATCGCATTGCTGCGTCAGGTCGAGGTGTATGACGTGAAAGGCCTGGAAGCAGTTCTTCGGCACATGGAACGCATCGGTTGGGTGAAATGGCTCGGCCCGGACGAGTTCCGGTTTCTCCGCCCCTTCCACCGGGTCTTCTCCAAGTGCATTGAACTTGCTGAATCAGCCAGCCCGCCGACACCCGTGCAGAATGGCGCTGCCACCACCCTTCCCTGACCCATGCCAACCGGCCCTCAGAAAATCATTCTCATCCACTCCGGACGCTATGAATACGCCGAGGTCGACATCAATGGCGCCCTACAAATCGTTGGCCCCAACAACACTGGCAAGACCACGCTCATCAATACCCTGCAGTTCCTCTACCTCGATGACCGCCGGCACATGGACTTCGGGTCCTACACGCCGGAACAGACGCGCGAGTTCTATTTTCCCAACCAGTACAGCTACGTCCTTTTTGAATGTCTGGGAGTGCAGGGAACATGTGTCATCGGCTGGCGCGGCCAAAGCAAAGCCAGCGGTGGCGAGCCAGAACGATTCTGCCACCTCGGCCCATTCACCGAATCCGATTTCCTCGACGAACGCCGACAGGTGCGTGAACCCCGCGACGTTAACGCACGCCTGGCCGTGAAACAGTTCCGCGTCCTCAAGAACGCCCAGGAGCATCGCGAATTGCTTCTTGTCCCCGTGAATGGAGAGTCCCGCGGTCTTGGGGTCGTGGCGCTGCGCGATGGTGACAAATACCATCAATTCCGCGAAACCTTGAAGTGCCTCCTCACTCTCAGCGCCATCACGCAGGAGCAAATGCGCGATCGGCTGCTGATGCTCGCGGACATCCCACCCGACCGCACGGCCCTCGACGTGCGAGCGCTCTTCGGTGACGACTATGATCGCATCCGCGATCGGCGCGAACGCCTTATCCGCTTCAAGAAGAACCAAACTCTGGTGGACCAGTTCATCAAGGAATTCGACGAGCGCGAAGCTGTCCGTGACGAACTCATCTATCGCTGGACCGACCTTCGAGCCAAACGGCAATCGTTCGAGAACATCCATGAGGCTGCGCTTGAAAGGCTCCGCAGCGAAGCGAAAGCGCAGGCAGAAACACTCAAGGAACTCACCGCCGAGTTGAACGACCGCCGTAACGAAGTTACAAAATTTTCCGAGCAGAAAGGTGGTCTGACTAAGCAGCTCGACGATCTCGCCAAGCTTGACCGGGAGTTCGCCGATTTCGTCGAGGATTTTGAGCGGGCCGCGCTCGCCAACCTGCAAAAAGACATTCGCACGTTGGAAAACCAGCTTGCCAACGCGGAAGGCGAGTCAAAAGAGAGGGCCAGGCAGAAAATTGAGGGATGCACCGGACTCGTGAAGCAGGCCGAGCAAACCATCGTCCGGTTCGACAAGCTTGCCGTCACGGCGTTAAGGAAACACTTCAGTGACGAGGACCTCAACACGATCTTCCGGATTCTCAATCGCGACCTGCTCGAAATCCCGGTCGGATCTGACGGCATCCAAATCACGCAGGAGCGGGATCTCCTCACCGCCATTCGTGAGTTGCTCTCACGGGTTAGCGAAGGAATCTATCAGGATGGGAACGTAACTATAAGAATGCGCTCGCACACGCTGCCGCTGGCGGGACTGGAGAACGTCGAAACCGCCCGTGAACACCTTGAGGAGCATCGCCAGACGCTCCAGCGCTGGCAGGGCATCCTCCGCGCCATCGAACAGCGGGAGTCCATTCAACGCCAACTGAAGGCCAAACGCGAGGAGCGCGATGGGAAGAAGGGACCGAACGGAGAAGAGGTTCAGGAGGGATTGGTCAAACGCATCTTCCGCTTCGAGGAGTACCAGAAAGCCAAGATCGGGGAGACTCGCTTGCGCGAGGAACTGAAGGCCGTCGTCAAGACAATCGCGACCGCCAATGAGCGCATCAATGCCTTGGAGGGTCAGAGAAAAACCGCCGAAACCGCCGAGGAAAACGCCAAAACCGATATCCTTAAAGCAGAAAATGAATTTAATCAGGTTATGGGCCGTTTTGGCGAGTGCATCTTTCCAGAATTCGCTGCCAAGGCGAGGATGGTTGAAGACATCCCTAATGACTTCGGCGCCGCCATCGCCTTGTTTATGCGCCAACAGACAAAACAAGCCAGCCTGGCGGACGAAACAGTCCGACAGTTGGCCGAGGTCGAACGCTGGTTTGGGGATGAGTTCCAGGGCGAGGATGAACAGGAAACCATCCGGTTGCTCCGCGAGGAACTGGAGGCCTTGGCCGACAAAGAGGAGGCGCTGGCCCGCGATTGGAACGCGCACATCCACGGCCTGAAGGCCACGTTCGACCGCGTGCTCAGGGAACTGGGAGAGGTCCAGAGCGCGAAAGATGACTTGAACCGGCAGTTTGCCAAAGTGCAGGTGTCGAACCTCAAGTCGGTCAAGATGGAGGTCATCGAGCAGACTGATCTTATGAGTTGGATCAAGCGCTTGGCCGCTTTCGAACCTGGGGGGCTGTTCGATCAGGATCCGGAACGGGAATCCGCCCTCGTAAACTTTCGAACAAAGCTGCAAGCCAATCCGGTGGTCCGTTTTGCCGACCTGTTCACATTGGGAGTGACCGTGGAGGGGCCAGACGGGCGCAAACACACCTACCACGATTTTCGACAGATCGAATCCCACGGCACCACCGTTGCCATCAAAGTGCTCTTCAACCTGCTGCTGCTAAAGCGCCAGTTGAAACGCGACGATTGCCAGGTGCCATTCTTCCTCGACGAAGTGCAGATTCTCGACCCAGCCAACCGTCACGCCATCCTCGCCACGGCGCGGAAGCTCGGATTCCTGGCCATCACCGCCGCGCCCGAAGCCGTGAGCGAGGTTGATACGCTGTACTTCCTTCAACCAAGGCGGGGTTGGATCGTACTGCGCAATAAGCACCGCGTGGGGGTGAAAATCCGGCCGCCAAAACCATGACAGCGGAAGAGAACATCTTGGCACAGATCACGCGCCTGCTTGAAGAAGGGGCGATGCCAAGGTCGGCTTGCAGCGGCTCATTGCTCAGAACACTGCAACCGTTGCTCCATGCGGGGGTAATGGTTGAGGAACGTTTTGGTGGCGGGAGACGCATGGTTGTTCGTGATCCGGCGGCCTTGCGAGAATTCAGCCGGCGGCATTTTCCAGACACCCCGGTTCCTGGTGGTCTCTCAAGCCGCGCCACGGGAGTTGCCCGCTTCCGTGACTCCAAGACATTCGCCAGCGACACACCGGAAATCGTGTCCGTTCGCGCATGGTCCGAAAAGGCTCTATTGAGGAAAGGCCAGCCGACCGGGGCCTCGGTCGCCACGACACAACACGGCGTTTTTTCGTTTCTTCTGGCTGAAGCCGGGAATTATGCTCTCCGCGGAGCTTGTGCCCTGGTGGAAAACCCGGCGGTGTTCAGTCAGTTCGAGTGCTTTCAGTTGCCTGTCGGCCTGGTGATTTATGGCCATGGCCGCGCTTCCAAACGATTTGTGGACTGGCTGTCCACAATGACATCACCAGATTTCCAATTACTCCACCTACCCGATTACGATCCCGTTGGGTTGACTGAATTCGAACGTCTCCGCAGTCGCCTTGGAAACCGTGTGCGTCTCCATGTGCCGCACGATCTTGACCAACAATTTGCTTGCTTCTCCAACCGCGCGCTTCTCAAGAACGTCAACAGCCAATCCATGCTGGCCAATTTGAGACGCACGGACTGCCCCGCAGTCCGCCATGTGGTCGCGCTCATCGATTGCCAAAACGCCGGCTTGGAGCAGGAGTCTCTCCTGCTGAGACAATACATTACAGCTTCTCACTGACCCTAACCTAACTTCCTAAAACTGCGAACGTAAGTGGTTGATTTGCAAGCTTCCGGTGTCCGGTCACTTGCTACAACTAGCCTTCCGTCCAAGTGGGCGGCTTGGCAAAGAGTGTCAGCAAATCCAATCTGGCCAGCGTGTCGTTGAGGTCTTTGGGCACCTGCGTCACCATCATTTTAAAATTCTCGCCCCCCAAGTTCCAGCCGGCCCAGGCGGATGTGCGAGGACAAGATTTAGGCACCGTGCGAGGCCAGCCAATCAGGCCTATCCTTGCAGGGTTTAGTGAGCCGGTGGCCGATTGGCTATTTCAAACCGCCTCTGAGACATTCAATGACGCCTAACGCGGGCCTTTCGAATCATTGGGATGGTCCGGGACTGAAACCAGCCGATTTCATATCCTCAAGCATGGCAGCCTGGCCAACCGCTTGCAGCTTAGCCAAATGCTCAAAATCAGCCTTATTCCCGTTCTGGAATAGGTCATATATCCATTTTCTGAATTCATCAGTCTTCTCGCAATAAGATTTGATGATCGGTTGAAGTCGGATGTGAGCCGCACAATCTTTCAGAAACGATCTGGCCGGCGCGTTCCAGCCAGTCCAACTCATGACCGATTGTTTAACCAGATGCAGAAATGCCGTCTCGAAGTCATTGCCTTTACCACTAACTTGACTTCCCACAATGGGATTTGCCACATGCAGGCAGTAATTGCGAAGTTGCTGAACAAATTGACACAGCGGATCCTCGGCAAAGCGTAGTTTTGACTCGGCTTCGTATGTATTTATCAGCTCCTGGCCGAGCGACGCACGGATGATATTTCTGTCCATCTCCACGATTGACTTTGCCGAGGCAAGGAAATTGTGAAGCAGCCTATTTGCTTCGTCCCATTCCGCTTGCAAGGCTGGCTTATTTCCCATCGCCATCAAGTTTACTACGTAGTTTAGATCGTCGTGCCTGTCCAACAATGTCAGCAAGTCGGCGGCATTTTGGAAGAGTATTTTATGTGCAAGATCAATCTGTTTGAGCTGCTGTTGAAGGCGCCACCCGCGACACTGTTCAATTTTTTGCACCAGATCGATAATATGCTCACCTTTATGATTTGGCTGAGTTGTCTTTTGGTCCTCCGGTTTGGATGCTTCAGGGTCCATATAACTAAGATAGTTATTTAATTTGCAGGCGGATTTCTGGACACCCGTTTACGGGGTCCACGCTTGCTTTTTGAAGATTTCACGATATTTTTCATGTTTACGAAAATGGCTCCATCCCCGCGTGCGACTAAAAGCTGTATCGGTCTTCCGCCAAGGCTCATCTCCTTTAGCAGCAAAATCCAGAGGAATAGCTCTGTGGCGTAGTTAACCCGGATCATATCTTCCAGTCCCAAGAAACGCGGTAAATTGCGGTCCGATGTATAGTGGGTGAAGTAATTTCTGGTAAAGTTGATGCGATCTGCGGTCTTCCTAATTTGACCAAACAACGCCACGGCTTCGGTTTTGTTTGCTTGAAACACCTCAAGCAGCCTTTGATTTAAAAACTTGTAATTTCCCGCTTCCAACCTTCTGCGAGCCCATTTTTGAAGGTGTTTTGGCGCACCGGCTACAACCCGGTCGACGCGTTTGCGGTGCTTTTCGCGGGGAATTTGTTTGGAATCGAAATGCCGCGACCAAGTATGGTAGCCCTCTAAAGCTTGAGTGAGGAAAAGAAACCTGGCCTGCGGGTAAAGCGAATGATTTAACACCACGGTGGAGAATAGGTCCACGACCGGCCCAAGTCGGTCCGTAATTTCATGCCATCGTTTCAAGAGCGCGCCCAGCTTGTCCTTTATATGAGCAAAGGGAACCAACATATCGAGGGCAATGGGATCGCTCATATGCGTCCTTTGCCTGCCGCTCCGGCCCAATACCCTTCCCCAATGCTCCGGGAGGATAGAATCTTTCGGAGGCTCCTTGTCCGGCAGAACTTCGATGCTTAAGCATTTGATGCTTGTCCCGATAAGCAGGGAAAAAAAGCGCGTAACCCACGGCACCCATTTCTCGGTGATCGCTTCGAGGGACATCGGCTGCTCAAAAGTCAGATATACGTCTGAATGCGGGGAAAACATGTATTCGTCCGGTGATTGAGAATTCTTCGTGCGAAGGGCAAATCGTATAGTGATCCCGTCGCAGATAGGAAATTCCAAATTGGTGGTCTCTGGAAGTGCCAACGCCTGTCGGCCGTCAGAAGTTTGGACGTGGTCAAGCACCGGGTGAGCAAACCACCGATGCAAATGCTCCAATTGCAAGCGGGCGCGGTGTACGAAAGGCTCTTGCCATGATTTGACCTTAAACCCTGTAATTCCCGCTAACGGCGTTATTTTGTGATGAATTACAGAATTGGAAAACTCTTGCCGAGCGAAGCAGCCGAAAAGCGTGATTGACCGATCAAGGCCGTCGGACCCATAAATGATGTGGGACACAGGCGGAAAATTTTCCGACATCTTTCGCCCGAGAAGGTCTGCAATGGTGAGAGAGGATGGCTCGTCAGCATTAAGAATCAGACCGTTCTCGCCTTCTGACAAAACTCCACGAAACGACCATTTTTTCGGCCCGTAAATCCGCCAACTGCCTTCGACTGTAATTGTGTCATTCACTGCATGAAAGCGTCAAATTTCCAAGTATTGGGATACAATACTGTACAGCTTCGGCTTTAAAAAAACGAACAATATCAAGTAAATTCCAAGCTGCAATTGGTTGCATAAAGTGGGCATGGGCCCTTTTTCCGCAGACCGTAATTGGGAGTTTATACATTCCCGGGCAATTTTTCGCCCCAGAGCCGTTGGTAGGAATGTTTCCCCTTGCTTGAGCAATCACAAGTCTCCTTTCGCAGATGGCGCGATATGTAGGGCCCCGGGTTCAAAAAGCTGAATCGCAGCGCCTGCCCTTTCGAAGGCGGAAAGGCAGCATACGCCCCTGCAATTTCCAATTGAACCAACTTTGCGGCAAGCAAGACTCCGGCCGCAACGGATACAAAACCCACCGACCACTCCTGGCGGGGATCAAGCACGAATTTGGCGATTTCCTGTTCGCCCAGCTGCCCGCATTGCGGCTGCTGGAGATATTCTTCAATTGCTTGAAAATTCAGACCTTTTTGCTCCGCGATCTTTCGCCGTTCCCCGGGGGGCATCTGTTTCCAGCGCGCGATTTCGCTTTCGATGGTTCGGATATCCTGCTCAATCGGATTGGAACACTTCAAACACTCATCTTCACTCCCAAGATCATATGCCTGGACCAGCACGCCGCACTCGTTCGTGCTGCCGCCAAGAATCAATTCCGGCCAGAGATTCTGGATGGAATGTCTGGCATTATTCTTGTCCACGCATGACAAAACACGCTGAAATTTATATTGCCGCTCCAGCGCCTGGACACCGGCGGGCTGCTGTGGCCGGTTCGAATTCTGAACGTAAGCCTCCCACCTCCCGGCGTAAGGCACCACCTGGAAGTTTTCCCTTGCTAGGGTTTTGGCTGCGATTATGACTTTCTTTTCACCAAGATTCCCGGAATGAGCCAGGGCATATCGATTTCGATTGGTCTTATCGACCCCCTCGTCATCGATGAGCGTGGCATGTCCGCCAATGTTCGAATAGGCCGACAGGGTGGCGACAGCCGCTTGCCCGACAGCGCCGACACCCACAATGTAAAATGGAGGCAGCAGAATTTCCCCTGACAACAACCCGGACTCTGTGGATTCCCAAGAGTGGGACTGCTGATAGTCCCATAATGAGAATATCAAATGCTTGATGGCTCTTCCACGGCTGGGCTTCATACCCGCCAAGTGTTTGAAGATTTCTCCGGCAGCCAGGCAGGCGCCGAAATACGGTCCGAAAGGGATGTTGCTTCTTGGAACCACGTCCGGAACCGCGTCAGGCTTTCCTGCCATGACTCTCCAACCATCAGCGAGGATTGCGATCGAAAATGGCGCAGCTGGTTTATAACGGCCCACTCCGACCTCGGCGTCGGCCCTCTGTTTTTGAGGATCGTCCACGCCGATGTCAATTGCGTCGCCGGCAATGAGCTTTGCGGTATTGACCAGCGTCTCCTGCAGCGTCGGGCCCAAACCAAAAAGGGCAGTCCCGGGAATGGAGGGAATTGACGGGACATCGATTTTCAGCGCAGTGATAATGCAAAATTGTCTGGCAAGGAGATTGGTGAGCATCCAGAGACAGTGCTGACCCGCAGGCGTCGCGGCCACCGAGGATGATGCGGTGATGCGAATCAAGCGGGGCTTTTGGGCATGGATCTCAAACTTCTCGTTTCCCATGAGGTGCCGATTGCCCAACTGCATTGCTTCTTCGAGATTCATTTGCGCAGGTCAATGAAGGTTACCTGTTCCGGCCCGGATTTGAGCTGGATCCTTGATGCGGCGTCGGCATCGGAAAGCTGGTACCAATAGTTGTTCTGGCATTCATGCACCCCAGTTCCAGTGGGCCACCGGCCGTGCCATCGGCCATAGTTCGGGATTACCACCGACAGAATCCTCTGGCTGCTCGCGTTTTCATCATCATACGACGAATGCTCCACGAACGAGCTTGGGTGTGAATGCACCTGGGCCAGACAGACCCAGCCGGACGGACTGGTGGCAGCCGACATTGCTGAGATGCTCCTGCTCGGTATGTGGTAGTTGCCCCACCGGTTTGCCTGAAGTGGCACGACAACGGCTTTGACCACGCCGTTCTCCTTGCCGTCCCGAAGGCCGTACCAAAAGCATGCGGCTTCCAATCGGACATACCGGCGCAGCACTGAAATGGTGCGCTCCACGGCTTGGACGGGTACCCATAGCACTGCTTGGGGCCTGCTGTATGGTTCACTGGGTCTGGGGCGCCACTCCAGCGAATCTTCGTCATCTGGAAGGAAGTGCATTCTGTCGGCCTTTGTAAAATGGTGATTTCAATACCCAGTCAATTTGGTTGATCGTGGCTGAAAAGTTGTGCTTTTGGGCAATCCAAACATGTTCCGGCTTCACATCGTGCTTGATGGCGTAAAACTCCAGCGTGAGTGAGCAACAAATGAGCTGGCCAATGGTTTGATATTTTGCATGAACGGCTATTTCGGGGCAACCGTCAATCAGGGGCAGCCAGCACTTGTCCTTATCTGAATCATAGTTCAAGGTTTGCGGGTTGACGAATAGGGCGCTCGGCGGCCACTCCGGGTAGTAGGCGAATCCCAACTTGAGCAGATATTCGTCAACCGTGCCGTTCGCCTGTCGGCCCTGTAATGGCACGACCAGGGTCATGCCATCAGGCCGACGCCATCCCGCTTCCTCCAGGGAGCGATTCCTAAGTGCCTTAGGCAGATCGCGCTCCAGGGCGGAGATGGCGTCACTCGGTGTTGCCAGAACGGGCATTGTTCCTGCCTGGGCCATTATGCACCTCCGGTGGCGCGTCGAATCTGGTACTTCCTGTGCAGGCAAACCTTCTTTTCCCTGAGCTGGGCGAGAGTGCAGCTGAGATACGTCATCAGCGATGCCCCACCATCGCAGAGGAGTTCGTCTCCAGGCTTCGGGCTCTCCTTCAATTCGGCATAGGCTGTGGTCCATACCTGCTGGAGGGTCTCGTCCCATTTCGCGAAGAATTTGACGGATTCATTGGTGTTGAGGTTGGTTACCTCGACGATCGGCTCACCGGGGCGGTGGCCCACGAAGATTTCGCCGCCGTGGATTTCGACATGCCCTTCGGCGCCAAAATCAATGAACTCCTTGTCCTTGAACTCGCTTAGGATTTCGTCCTTTGGCACCCCTCCGAGGTGCTTGAGGTGTTCAATGGAGTTCTTTCCGCGATGGGTTTTATGGACCGACTTGTTGATCGTGACCTCCACCTCGGGATGATCATGGTGCCTTTTGTGGCTCACGAAGACTTCGCCGCCGTGGATTTCCAGATGCCCCTTTTCCTCCAAGTCGAGTCGGCCTTCAGCCTTCTCCTGGCTTAAGGTTTCATGTTCGGGAACCCTGCCCAATTGTCGCAGATGTTCCACCGAGTTTTCGCCTGGATGGGTTTTGTGCTCCATGCCGTTGATTTTGATATGTACCGTATGCTGGTGTTTCTCCTGTTGTTCAGGGTTGGTGATCATTTTGACCTCCGTTTTTACGTTTGTTAATTTGTTCCGCTGGGAGGCCTTCGTCCACCAGGACGGGGCGCCGCGGCGACTTCTACCCTTTATCACTGGCGAACCCCCGGTTTCCGCCGCGGGAATCAAATTTCGTTCTTTATTTGAAAATTAAGGGGTATAATTCAATGAAAGCGGCGGTATGGACACTTTGAATAGTGATAGCAAAGAGGCGGATGTGGTGCAGGCTGAGGAACGGGTTCCCCTTTCCGGGGAAAAACTGGCCTTGGCCGTAGAGGCGATGAAGCAGCCTGACTTTCCCATGCGCTTGGCGGCTCGAATTATGAAATTGGCCAGACAAAAGGGCTTCCACAGCCCCTTCAAAGACAGCATGGACCTTCCGGGCGGAAAGTCCGCCGCGGATTTGGCCTACGACATTTTGGAGAAGGCGATGGATGGCACCTACACCTGGGATCTGGCGAAAATCCCTGATTTTTATCACTTTTGCCTCTCCCGAGCCGAGAGCATTCTCTCCAACTGGCTGGCGAAAATGAAGCCTTGCCAGACGATGTCCCATGTTTTGGAAGAGAACCCGGAAATTGGGGCCCTGAACGCCAACCGGCTGAATACAGAGCCGGCTCCAGATGACATCTATGTCGTGCTGCGGGTTAAGGAGGGTGGCGCCCTTGGAGATCGGCTTCTGGAGGATTTTGCGTTAAGCTTGGCCGACGGGAGCGTGGAACAAAGGATTATATTGGCGGTCTTTGATGACCGGGAATGCGCCAATCGCCAGTATTGCTGTAAGAAGTTGAGCATATCAGGCGAAGTCTTCGATGCGGCGATGAAGCGGATTTTCCGCAGAATCGTGGCTTTTCTGAATGAATGGCGCGCAAAAAACAAGATCACTGATTCTGATTGGAAGGAGGCTGGATGAACACCCAAGATCCAAACCCCGAATTGACGAGGCTGGAGCGCCTGTCGGCCCTTCTGCGCGATGACGGCGTGAATGTCGAGTCAATGAGCCGTGACCAACTGGAGCAGTACCTCAAGGATGGCAAGGTGGATATGACGGCGCCACTGAAGCGGTTCAATGCCATTTTGAAAAAGGCGGAGGCGCGCTGCCGGCTTGAAGCAGCCCATCAACGCCGGCTTGATGCGGTCGAAAAGGCCAAAACCATCCTCTCGGCAGGGACTGCTGCAGTCGCAGCCGTGCGCGAGCACGTCCGGTCCATGATTGAGAACTTCAAGCAACACGATCCTGAGCTGGCGCAGGTGTATGCGCGGGAGTTTGAAAAGGCCACGCCAGAGGACCTTGTGGTGCTGGAGGAGGACTTGATGCTCCTCGAAATAGATCAGAACGACGATGGCAAGAACAATCAACAGGATGCGCGCTGAAGGGGCCGCCTGGAAGCTGACCCAAGATTATTGCCTCGACACCCCCGGGCCGACGCCGGTCGAAGACATTGCCATGGATCATGGCATCGTCTGCTTGGAGGCGAATCTGACAGGATGTCTGGCCAGACTGGTTCGCAAAGGCGGCCGGGGGATAATTCGCACAAAGGCAGGCATTCGGGAGGTTGGACGCAAACGATTCGCCATCGGCCACGAACTAGGACACTGGTTCCTTCATGAGGCGGAGTCCCAGTATTTTGTCTGCACGGCCGAACAGATGAGGGAGTACAAGGGCAGCCCATTGGAAGTCGAGGCAAACATTTTTGCTTCCGAGCTGCTGATGCCGACGTTTCTCTTCCGTCCGCTCGCTCAAGATGCATCGCCGTGTTTGGAAAGCATAAGCGATCTCAGTGCGACGTTCGTCACCTCGCTTACCGCTACCGGCATAAAGTTTGTGGACATAAACCGGCATGAGTGCGTGCTGGTGCTCTCGTCTGCTGGAAGGGTGGTTTGGTCAAAGCAGAAGGGCGCCAGATCTGGGCTGCGCATCGAGAAAGGAATGGTTTTGCATCAGGACTCCCTGGCCAAGTATGTTTCAGAATCGATGGGAAAACTGGGACCCACGCTGGTGTCCCCCGATGTGTGGATTTCAGAGAACTGGCATGACCGGCAGTTTGAGGTAACGGAGCAAAGCTGGATGCTGGAAGGTTACGATTCAGTCGTGTCACTGCTTGTGGTTTGCGACGTGGATGAGCCACAAGAGGAGGACATGGTTGGACATTATGCACGTAAGGCAGGGAAAGCATAACTCAATTTAGCCGTTGCATGGTATTTTGCTGGTGTCAGCACAAATTATGCCCTGACCCGCTTTGGGCGTGGCCAAAATAATGTCTCCATTTGGATCCATTCGTGCAGAACCGCCAGTCTGGGTCTGGATCATGATGGGCTGGTTTGCCTCCTTCGTTTGAGCAATTAGCTTCTGCAACTTTTGACAATTCTGGCGATTGCTGCCGGATTATGGGAATCTGACTTCACCATTTTGCTGAATCCATCGTCCTCCGGGTTGCTCGTCTCCAGCATATCCGCGATGAAGCCAATGGCAGCCTGATTCTCCTTGTGGAATCCACCATCTGTTCCACACCGGCTCCAGCCGTGGTCGGGCAGCGAGGAAGAACAAGAGGGCCGGGCCGTGGTAACGCGGCATGAACCGGCGTTTCTCGCTCTCAACGTTCGCGCGTTGAAAGCCGGAGAAATCCGTATTTGATATTAATCATCCGCTCCCAGGCGTAAAAAAGATCATGATCGCGGCGGTGGTGATAAATCGTGATTTTCCTGAAAGCGCCCGGCTTGGACCTCCGTCGGCTGAAGTTTTTTTACCGTCGGGTTTGGCTTCAGCCAACTGGGTCATTTGATCGGGGACGCTGACGCACTGATCGGCCAAATCCTGAAAGCGTTGAAGTTCTGAACTTGCTGTTGGACTGGGGCGGCCTTCTCGGCGGCCAGAATCCTTAACCTCGTCACGCCTTGCTACAAACTTGCTATGCGACCTGCCGGTTGAATCGGCTTTGTGTTCGCAAGGTGCTGCCACGAAGAATCTTGCGATGTTTTTATCCCTCTGCTTTCGTCAGTCTCATAACCTGAAGGTCGTGGGTTCAAATCCCGCCCCCGCAACCAATTTGCCCGTTGCAACGGCCCTCGTTGCAACGGGTTTTTCGTTGCTTTACCGGCGGGCCAATGTCTGCCAAGCTGGCCGCGCAGGTTCCAGCATGACAACGACGCCCATTGATTTGACGAGAGTGAAGGTCCAGCCGCTGGCCCGGCGCAAAAGCCTGGCGCGGCTGGAGGATGTCTTGATCGATCCCGGCTCAACGCCGCAGCCTTGCCCGGAGCATAACCTGGCGCACATCCGCCATTGTGCGGGCCATATCGCCGGCGCGCGGCGCAAGGGCGCGGCGGTCATGCTGATTTACGGAGCGCACCTGATAAAAAATGGCGCGGCGGATATTCTGATCCGCCTGATGGAGCAAGGCTGGATCACCCATCTGGCCACCAACGGCGCCGGAGTCATTCACGATTGGGAATTTGCCTTTGCGGGGGTTTCGACCGAGAGCGTCCAGGACAACGTCGGGACGGGCACGTTCGGCGCTTGGGAGGAGACGGGGCGCAACATTCACCTGGCTCTTCTGGCCGGGGCTTTGAACGGCGCGGGCTTTGGCCGCGCCATCGGCCAGTTCATCATCCAGGACGGCGTGACCTTGCCGACTGCCGAATCCCTGGAAGCGGCCCTCGTCGCCGCGCCGGCCAATACGCTGGCCCCGGCGCGCGCGGAGTTGTTGCAGGCCATGCGCGTCCACCAGTTGGCGGCGGGCCGGCACGAAGTCAAACATCCGTGGAAAAGCAGCAGCGTGCTGGCGCAGAGTTTCCGGCTCAACGCGCCTCTCACCGTTCACCCGGGAATCGGCTACGACATCATCGCCAACCACCCCATGTTTAACGGCGCGGCCATTGGGCGGGCCGCCGACGCCGACTTTCGTCTCTTTGGCGGGGCGGTGGAGCAGTTGGACGGCGGAGTCGTGTTGTCGGTCGGTTCGGCGATCATGGGGCCGCAGGTGTTTGAGAAGAGCCTCAGTTGCGTCAACAACTTGCGTTTGCAGGACGGGCGCGACATCGTGCGCGGCCATAAGATGTATGTGGTCGATTTGCAGGACGGCGGCCGTTGGGACTGGAGCAAGGGCGAACCGCCCAAGGACAATCCGGCCTATTATCTGCGCTTCTGCAAAAGTTACTCCCGCATGGGCGGGAGCATGCATTATTTGCAATGCGACAACACGGTCTTTGTCCACCACTTGCTGCGGGAATTGGAGAACAAGAAGCAAGACGAAGTTTCCAAGCAGCCCTCTTAATCTTAATCCTAATCTTCTTCGCAATGGCGGATTAAGAATAAGATTAGGAACCGACATGGAATTCATCGCGGAAAATTACGATCTGGCGGCCACGCTGACTTCCGGCCAGGCCTTTCGCTGGCGCTGGATCGAGGGCGCCTGGGAAGGCGTGGTGGCCGGCCGCTGGGTCCGCTTGCGACAGGAACAAAACCGCATCTTCGCGGAAACGGCCGCGCCGGTGGCGGACTGGGATTGGCTCCGGCACTACCTGCAACTGGACACCGACCTTCGCAAAATCTTCGAGACATTTCCGCCGGATGAACCCCTGCAAAAGTCCATGCAGGCGTGCGCGGGGCTGCGTTTGTTGCGGCAGGAGCCGTGGGAATGCCTGGCCTCCTTCATCTGCTCCTCCACGAAACAAATCGTGCAAATTCAGCAAATCGTCGCTTTGCTCTGCCGCCGATTTGGCGGGCCGGTGGCCGTTCCCGCAGGCCATGAGCCAATCCAATCCTTTCCGGATTTTGCGCGATTGGCGGAAGCGACGGAGGCCGGCCTGCGCGAGTGCAAACTGGGGTTCCGCGCCCCCTATCTGCTGGCCAGCGCGCGGAAATTGCGCGACGGCGAAGTGGATTTAACCGCGCTGCAAGGCGCGGCGCTGGAGGAGGCGCGCGCGCAATTGATTCAACTGCCCGGCGTCGGCCCAAAGATTGCCGATTGCGTGCTGCTCTTCGGCTATGGATTTCAACAGGCCTTTCCGGTCGATGTCTGGATCATGAAGGCGTTGCGCCAACTTTATTTTCCCAAGAGGCGGGTCAAGGTGGCCCGCCTGCGTCATTTCAGCCGGACCCATTTCGGCCCCCACTCCGGCTACGCCCAACAATATCTGTTCCATTACATGAGAACGAAGGGCAGGGGGCTCGAAGGCTGATAGCGGTTTGATTCCCGCTTCGCCTAAGAGGCAAACGATTCATTGGGCGGCTTGATAGCAAACAATCGTGTCGATGCCTCGCAGGTAGAGGCGGCCATTAAAGAGGGTGGGTTGCTGCGGGATGCCCAGTTTGATGCCAGGGTTGACGCGGCCCAACTCCTTGTAACCGGTCTTGTTGGCCTCGGCCAGCACGAGTTCCTCCTTTTTCGTCAGCGCAAAAATCAAGCCGTCGGCGATGGTAAGATTGCATTTGCGGGTCCAGTCGGGGCCGGCCTGTTCCCAGAGCAGCCTGCCGGTATCCAGGTCAGTGCATTGCAGGCATTCCTGTTCCGCGCCCAGGCCGAAGCCGTAAACGGCACCGTCAACAATTGAAACAGTGTGAAAGGCATTGCATTGCAGCCGATTGCTTTGGGTGCGGGTCACGGGCGCGATATGGCCGTCTTTGACTTGCATGTCGAGGCAGATGCCCCACGAGCCAGGCCCCTGGAAACCGGACATGAAGAGACGCGATCCCACCGCCACCGGGGTGCTGACCATGCCGGAGGAGACTGGTGTGGGAAGCCGCCAATGCCAGAGTATTTCGCCGGTTTGGGCATTAACCCCCATGTTGTCGTTCCGGTAAATGCTGACGATTATCTGAGGGATGCTGCCGACGACTTGATAAGTCAGCGAGGCGCCGGCTCCAAAAACGGCCTTCTGGCCCGCATCGGCCGGCTCGGGTGTTTTCCAGAGAAGTTTGCCGGTCATTTTATCGACGGCGACAAGCGCGCAGTCGCGATAGCTGGAGGAAATATAAAGCGTGTTGCCAACAATTAACGGTGTCGAGCCTTCAGTCGAGACGAATTTGTCGCCTTCGCTCCAGACCACGCCGCCGTCGCTGCCGCGAAGACAGAACACCGGACAACGCAACTTGAAGATGTCGCCGTTGTCGTTTTTGTAGGGGATGAAATAAACGCGGTCGCCATCCACGACGGGTGAGGAGAGGGGTCCGCTGACCTGGTGGTGGTTCTCATTGGTGGCGAGCATGGTTCTCCAGAGTGTCTTGCCAGTCGCGGGATCAAGGCAGAAACCCCACTGTCTCCCCTCTGTCTGTGCGGCGGTGAAGGCACGTCCGCCGGCTTCGATGACGGCGCTTTTGCCATCGCCGATGGTGGTGCGCCAGAGTTCCTTCGGGCCGCCGGCGGGCCATTGCCGCAGGAGGCCCTTCGCGGGGTAAACGTTATTGCCGTCGTTGGGCAGGAGCCGTGCGTAAGCGCCGTCGCCAGCCTGCGCGCCGGCCCCGGCGGCCGGCAAAATCAAGAGGCACAAAAATGTCCTGAATGCGTGAATTTCAGTCGAACGAATCATTTCCTGTCACGTTGGCAAGAAATGCCGGGGAGATCAAGATTGGGCGCTGAACCAATCGCGGCAAACGCATTGCATTCTTGAGACATGGACGGCAAATCCCGCCCTGGCCTTGTGCTTGCTCCTGCCGGGAGGTTTGATACGGTGTATATTCATGTTACATCGCATCCGTGCCATTATCGTCGCCGGAATCGCCGGGTGGGCCGTCGCGGCGTCCGCGGCGCAGATCCAATTTGATTTCAGCAAGGACGCCGTGGGCCAGACGCCGCCGGATTTTTTGAGTCTGGTCACCGGCCGGGGCGAGCCGGCGCATTGGAAGGTTGTGGAAGAAGAAGTGCCGCCCATCCTCGCGCCCCTCGAACCAAATGCGCCGGGCAACAACGCCAAACGCGTCGTTCTCACCGTGCAATCCTTCAATTTGGACGAGGACCATTTCCCCGTGCTGCTCTATACCAATGAGATCTTCAGCGATTTTACGCTAACCACGCGTTTCAAGCTGGCCGGGGGCATCGTCGAGCCGTCCGCCGGGCTGATCTTCCGGGCGCAGGACCAAAGCAACTACTACGTGCTTCGGGCCAGCGCGGAGGGCAATCTGCTGTGGTACCGGGTGGTCGGCGGCCAGAGCTACATGGCGCTGGGCCTTGGCGTCAAAGTCCCCATGCCCAAGAATGTGTGGCGGGAATTGCGCGTCGAATGCGCGGGCAGCCAGATCCGCTGCTATCTGGACGGTCATCTGGCCATTCCGCCGCCCAAGGCGGGCGCGCCCACCAACGCGCTGGCCATCAATGACACCACTTTCCAGCGCGGCCAGGTCGGCTTTTGGACCAAGGCCGATTCCAAATGCTGTTTTGTCGATGCGGGGGTTCGATACACCCCGCGTGTGCCCTATGTCCAGGTGGTCATCAACAATGTCCTCAAGGAACATCCGGCCCTGCTGGGCCTGAAAGTCTATGCCAACAAGGACGCCGGCCTGCCCGTCGTCATCGGCTCCCTGAATGAGCATGACTTCGGCGCGACCGGAACCCGGACGGAGGCCGACGTGATTGCCCGCGCCTCGGTGTATTATCTCAAAGCGGACAAAACGGTGGAAATCACCATGCCCTTGCGCGATCGCAACGGGGACATCATGGGGGCCATCGCCGTAAAATTGAAGACCTTCCGCGGCGAAACCCAGTCCACCGCCGTGACCCGCGCCACCATTGTCAAGAATGATTTCGAACGCCAGATCGCAACCATGGAGGATCTCAAGCAATGAGGCGCCGGCGGCGGGCGGGAGGACTTGTGATTGGCCGGCGGAAGGCGCGCCAAACCCATTGGAATGGCCCCTGCTGCAATCCGCCCCCAATTTTTCCTTCCCCTTTTGCCCCCGCCCCTTCTAATATTGCCGCCCGATGACGCGCCCTGGCGCGTTGGCGGGAAAAATATGCCACTGACACATACCAAAGAACTGTTCGCCAAGGCGCTCAAAGGCAAATACGCCATCGGCGCTTTTAACGTCAACAACATGGAGCTGCTGCAGGCCATCATTGAGGCTTGCGAGGAGGAAAAGGCCCCCGTCATGCTCCAAATCTCCAAAGGCGCCCGCCAATACGCCAGCCCCGTCTATCTGAAAAAGCTGATCGAGGCCGCCGTCAGCACCTCCAACATCCCCATTGCCGTCCATCTCGATCACGGCGATTCCTTCGAGTTGTGCAAGGAGTGCATCGACGAGGGCTTCACCAGCGTCATGATCGACGGCAGCCATGAGCCGTTCGAGAAAAACGCCGAGGTTTGCCGCCGCGTCGTCGAATACGCCCACAAACACAATGGCGTCGTCGAGGGCGAGTTGGGCATGCTGGTCGGCGCCCAACACGACGATGGCGAGGAAGGCGGCTCCTACAGCAAGGGCGGCGTCTATACCCACCCGGAGGAAGCGGTCCTCTTTGTGCGGCAAACAGGGGTTGACTCGCTGGCCGTCGCCATCGGCAATTCCCACGGCGCCTACAAATTCAAGGGCGAACAGCGCCTGGATCTGGACCGCCTGACCGCCATCAAAAAGGCCCTGCTCGATGCGGGCCTGGGCGATTATCCCCTGGTCCTGCACGGCGCCTCCAGCGTCCCCAAGGACCTGACCGCCGAGATCAACAAATACGGCGGCAAACTGGGCGAGGACACCGCCGGCGTTCCGGAGGGGGACATCGAGGTCGCCCGCCGCATCGGCTGCACAAAAGTTAATATTGACACCGACCTCCGGCTGGCCATGACGGCGGCCATCCGCAAATGCCTGTGGGAAAACCCCAGGGAATTCGACCCCCGCAAGTATCTCGGCCCCGCCCGGCAAAAGGTCAAGGAACTGGTGCGCCACAAAGTGCGCGACGTCCTGTGCTGCGCCGGCCACGCCTTCGACTGACGGCGGCAGGGAGCCGGCCTTCCTCCTCTCTTAATCTTAATCCTAATCTTAATCTCAATGCGATGAATGGGAGCTTCGACTCTGAGAGGACAGGAAGATTAAGAGTAAGATTGGGATTAAGATTGAAAGCCGGGCTTGTGGCGCTTCTCCTCGGGTCAGCCGCGAACGGCATGGCCGCCCCTTCCGCGGCGACCCAGGCGGTTTTCACCAATCTTTTCACGCAGCCGCTGTCGCGGGCCGAAGCGGTGGACATTGCCCTTCGCCACAACAGCGACATCCTCAAGGGCAAAACCGACCTGGAGGCGGCCCATGGTCTGGTCGTGCAGTTGCGCTCCATCGCCTTTCCCACGCTCTCGGCCGGAGGCGGCTACAACGCCGAGCAAAGCACGCTGATCGAACAATTTCCGCTGCCCGCCCCCTTCAGCAGTTTCATCCAATTCCCCAACCAGAATTGGAACAGCGACATCCGCGTCCAGCAATCCATCTACGAAGGCGGGCGCATGACCTCGGTCTTCCGCTCCGCCAAGCTGACCCGGCAGCAAGCCCTGCTCAATTACCAGGCCCTCCTGGCTGACACGCTGCTGGACGTGCGCGTGGCTTATGACGACATCCTGATGGCGCAGCAACAAATCGCCGTCAACGAAGCCTCCGTCAAACTCCTGACCCATGAACTGGAAGACGCGCAGCGCCGCTACAAGGCCGGCACCGTGCCGCAGTTCGATGTGCTGCGCGCCCATGTGGAACTGGCCAATGAACGCCCCCGCCTCATCCAGGCCAGAAACAGTTTTCGCATCGGCAAAAACAACCTGCTCAATCTCCTCGGCTGCGATCTGCCCAAAACCATTTGGGAGGATGTTCCGCTGCAGTTGAGCGACACCCTGCAAGCCAGCCCGCTGGACATTGATCTGCCCGCCGCCCTGGCTCGCGCCGTGGAAAAACGGCCCGAATTGGCCGCCCTGCGCAAAGTGGAGGGCTTGCGCCGGGAGGATGTGGTCCAGGCAAGGGCTGGTTTCAAGCCCAACGCGCAGATTTTTGGCGGTTACCAGTGGCAGAGTCCGCCCTACGAAAATGATCTCAGCGCCGATTTATACGGCTGGACCGCGGGGGCGCAAATCACCTGGAACATTTTCGACTTTGGATTGACTCGCGGCAAAATTGCGCAAGCCCGGGCGCATTATGAGCGGGCCAGGCTTGATGTCGATGAGTCCCGGCGGCAAATCGAACTGGAAGTGCGCACGGCGTATTCCAATTTCATCGAGGCGCGTGAAGTGCTGGAGTCGCAGAAAGCCGTGCAGGCAGAGGCGGAGGAGGCATTGCGCCAGGCCGAAGCGCGCATGGCGGCGGGCAGCAGCACCCAATTGGACGTGCTCAACGCCCAAACCGCGCTGACCCAGGCCCGCACCACCCAGGCGCAGGCCTTGCACGATTTTTCCGTGGCCCGCGCCCGCTTCGAAAGGGCCGTGGGCGAAGACATGGAGATTGTGCGGAACTGAGAATTGTGGCATAGTTCGCGATTGCGTGTGCTGCAATGAAATGAAGAAACGCTCCATTTTCATCATCTTTTTAACCGTGGCAATCGACCTGATCGGCTTCGGCCTGATCCTGCCCCTGATTCCCATTTACAGCGACAGCTTCCACGCCAGCGGCTTTGTCATCGGCGCGATCATCAGCGCGTATTCCCTGATGCAATTTATCTTCGCGCCCGTCTGGGGCCGGCTTTCCGACCGGATTGGGCGGCGGCCCGTCTTGCTGGCCAGCACTTGTTGCGCCTGCCTTTCCTATGTCATTTTCGCCGTCGGCTCCGGCCTTTCCAACGCCACGGCGGCCCTGGCGGTGATGTTCTTCTCGCGCTTGTTTGCCGGCATTTGCGGCGCGAACATCACCGTGGCCCAGGCTTACATCGCGGACATCACCCCGCCGGAAAACCGCTCCTCCAAAATGGGTTTGATCGGCATGGCCTTCGGCGTCGGCTTTGCCTTCGGCCCGGTCTTCGGCGCCGTCAGCAGCAAATACTTTGGCGTGACCGCCCCCGGCTGGACCGCCGCTATCCTGTGCGCGATTAATTTTATCTCCGCGTTTCTCTGGCTGGGGGAAAGCTGGAAGCCCGCCGAACACACCGTCATCCAGCGGCCCCACCTCGAACAATGGATGCACACCCTGCGCGCGCCGCGCCTCAACCTGCTCATTGGCATTTATTTTCTGGCCACTTTCTGCTTCACCTGTTTCGAGGCCACCATCGGCCTGCTGGTCATCCGCAATTTCAAGATCGACATCAAGAGCAGCCTGGTGACGGTGTCGTGGTTGATTGCCTACTGCGGCGTCATGGGTTTCCTTGTGCAAAGTCCGGGCGCGATAGGTCGCGTGGTCAGAAGGTTGGGCGAACCCAAAATGATTGCCGCCAGCCTTGTCGTGGCAGCCATCGGCATCGGCGTCCTGCCTTTTATGACAACGTGGGCAGCGCTCCTGGCCGGCTTGGGCGTCTTCACCATCGGATCCAGCCTGACCCGTCCGCCCGTCTTCGGCATGATCTCCATGATGACGCTCTCCACCGAGCAGGGGGCGGTCATGGGCGTGACCCAGGGCATGGGCAGCCTGGCGCGCATCCTCGGCCCCATCTTTGCCGCCACCCTCTTTGTGGCCCACGCTTCCCTCCCCTATCTCATCTGCGCCGCCCTCTGTTTCGCCACCGCCCTCGTCACCTCGCAATACTTGACGCACGTCCCTGTAGCGGCGAAAACATGAACGCATTTCAGCCGGCCATCAAGGCGATCGACGCCGAGAATGCGCGCGATCCCAACTTGGAGGCATGCCGCGGAACGGAGCAGCCGCGCGAATTCCTTTATGCCCAACGCCTGACCGGCTGGCTCCTCAAGCTGGCGCCCGATGCCTCCGAAACCCTGCGCCTGGCCGCCCGTTGCCAGCATATCTGCCGATGGATCATTCCCCGCGACTCCTACCCCAGGACCAGGGCGGGCTATCTCCGCTGGCGCAACGACCTTAAAAATTTCCATGCCCGGAAGGCTGGCGAGGTCCTGGCCCAAGCCGGCTGCGCCGCAGACGTCATCCAGCGGGTTCAGGACTTGAACCTGAAGAAAAACTTCCCCGCCGACCCCGAGAGCCGCGTTTTGGAAGACGCTCTTTGCCTGGTGTTCCTGGAATTTCAACTGGCCGATCTTGCCGCCAAAATGGATGAAGCCAGCATGATCAACGCCATCCAAAAGACCTGGCAAAAGATGACCCCCGCCGCCCGGCAACACGCCCTGGCCCTGCCTTTCGGCGCGAGGGAAAAGCAGTTGATCGACCGCGCCCTTGCTCCCTGAGACTGGCGCCACGAACGGCCCGGCGGTTCCCGTGGAAACTCGGCCTTTGACATTCGCGCGGATGGTGCATAGTGTATAAGCGTGTCTGTTTTATAGTATAAACGAACCCTGTCGCGGCATGAACCGGTCAAATCCAGTTGCAGAAATGCCGCCGCGCGAATTCCCTCCGCGGCCGGATGCGTTCACCCTGGTGGAACTGCTCGTCGTCATCGCCGTGACCGGCATTCTGGCCGGCCTGCTCCTGCCCTCGCTGGCCCGCGCGAAATCGCAGGCCCACGGCGCCTTCTGCCAGAACAACACCCGCCAGCTCGTGCTGGGTTGCCTGATGTATTGCGACGATAACGCGGGTTATTTCCCCTATAACATGGCCGGTCAGGCCGTCCACACCAACATCAATTGGGCCATGGATGTTCTCGATTGGGAAACCGACGCCGATAACACGAACACCGCCCTTTTAACGCAGGCTGCCCTCGGCCCCTATGTGGCTCGGGCTTGCGCCATCTATCGCTGTCCGTCCGATGCTGTTCTCAGCACGATCCAGCGCAGCGCGGGCTGGCTCAACCGCGCGCGCAGTTATTCCATGAATGCGTCCGTCGGAAACGCCGGGGAATACACCCAGACCGGCGTCAATATCAATAATCCAGATTACATCCAGTTCTTCAAATTATCGTCCGTGCCGGTGGCGAAGCAGATTTTTATCTTCACGGAGGAACATCCGGACACGATTTACGACGGGTATTTTCTCAACAAGGCTTACGACAACGAATGGGTTCGTTTGCCCGCTTCCTATCACAACGGCAACGCCAATATCTCCTTCGCGGATGGACACGCCGAAGTGCATCATTGGCAGAACGCCAGCACCCTCGTCCCCAACGAGCCGGACGGCGCCGCAAACTTGGTTTCCACTTATCTCCCGCCCGGCCAGCGGACTGATTTTAACTGGATCATTGCCCACATGTCAGTGGAAACGGACAGCGCCCCCCCTTCCGCTTGGTGAACCCCTGTTAAAAATACCTGCGCAGAAACGCTTCATCGCCGGCCGCGGCGAGAATGTACATCTTCCCGCCCCGTTTCCACGAAGCCGTCATGAGTTTATTCACCCGGGCCACCTCGGGAATGCTGGCGGCAGGGCCGTTCCGCACCGGGGAACCATCCACGATGAACAGCCACAAGTCCGTTTGTTCGCCGGGGGGAAGCGGTTGCCCCGAACGGAAACAGAGCATGGACACGGGCCGGCCCTGCCATCGCAATACCGCGCAACCGGCCATCTGCGCCTTAAGCATCCCCGCCGGCAAAGTATAATCCGCCGGCGCTTTGCGCCCGGCCAGATAGGTGTTGATCGCCTGCAAATCCTGGCTCTGCAACTCCATGCTGTAAGGCTGCAGGGCTGTCCGGACCATGCGGCTTCGCCACACGCTAAAATCGTCCTCCCGGTGGTGGGAACCCAAGAACAGCGCGGCCAACCCCAAACACAACGCCACGATCGCGGCGGCGCGCAGCAGGACCAGCGGCCGGAATGGAATCACCTTCGCCGCCGGAACCCGAATTTCGGATAAAATCTGATGTTTGAGTCCGGGCGGCGCCGGGATCTCGAGGAACCTGGCCCGGATGCTGAGATGGGATGCGCAATGCTCCTGAAACCAACGGCCCAATTCCGGGTCGGCCTTGTTCTGGCCCTTCACCCCTGCCGCCGGTCCTTTGGCGCGCTCCAGGGCCTCGGCGAAACTCGGGTCGCTTCGATCGGCCGTTGCCGGCCGGTATAACGCCAGAATTTCTTTTGCTTCTTCATTATTCATGCTGGGCCTTTCCAAGCCGGCCGGACGGGCTGCTTTGTGTCAGTATCTTTTTCAGTTGTGCCAATCCGCGCGCCAGACGCGATTTCACCGTGCCGATGGGCACCTCCAATATTTCCGCGATTTCCTTGTAGGAACATTCCTGGAGGTAAAACAGCGCCACCGCCGCCTGATAACTTTCCTCCACCCGCCCCAATGCCGCCAGCACCTGCTCCCAATCCAGGTCGTTGGCCATGACCGGGTCGGTGAAGGGCAGTTGATCGTCCCTCTCGCTCAATGGCTCGTGTGGAAACCGCGTTTGTCTGCGGCGGCTCTGCAAAAAGACCCGGTGCAGGGTTGTGAACAGCCACGTTTTGGCGCTCGATTGATCGCGCAATTGATGGCCCTTGGTCGCCCAGACATAAAAGGTCTGTTGCGTCAGGTCGCAAGCGTCGGCTTCGGTCCGCGCAAGGCTGAAAGCAAACCGGTAGAGCGGCTCATAATACTGCTCCACCACGCTTTCAAAACTCACGCTTTCCATAGTGCTGCATTCCAAGTAAGAGGCATGGTTTGCCGGATTGTTCCCAAAAAACAACCCTCTTTTCGTTGGAACAAAACCGCTGGCCAGCTTTCCCAAGTTAAGACAATATGCCGCCGTGTGAGTGTCACGAGAAAATGGCTTAAGCGGATTGGCGCGCTTGCTGTGCTCGCGGTCATCGCCTTGCAGTTGACCAACCCGCCGCGCCAGAATCCGCCCGTCCTGCCCGGCCACGACGTCCTGGCCGCCAATGCGCCGCCCCCGGCCATCGCCGCCCTGCTCAAGAATTCCTGCTACGACTGCCACTCCTTCGAAACCAAATGGCCCTGGTACAGCCGCATCGCCCCCGTTTCATGGTACGTGGCGCGCGATGTCAACGCCGCCCGCGCCAGTCTCAATTTCTCCGATTGGCCGCATGACGACGACCGGCGCGCGCACAAGCGCTGGCGTCGCGCCGCGGACGAAGTCCGGAACGGCGAGATGCCGCCACCCAGCTACAGTTGGATGCACCGCCAGTCAAGACTCGACGCGCGGCAGCGGGCGGACCTGGCGGGTTGGGCTGAGGAAGCGGGCGGGCATTAAGCGCCGGATATCATTTTTATTTCTGTTGGAACAAGACCGCCGCTCAACCCTCTCACGGGATGATGCTGATACCGTCCCAAAGACGATTGATTCCACAATGGGAGGCACAACACTGGGTCTGTTTTGTTGCAGCCCTTCGCGCCACAAGTAAGGATAAAAAGCCGCCACTGCCACTTTTTTCCCGGAACAAACAAAAGTTTCGCGCCTCCCAATGGAGAATGCCTGGCATCCGCCAGGTCTGGCGTTAAGGAAGGCGGCACCATGAAAACAATCGCTCCATTCGTTATGAAAACAGAAATTTTGGCCGTGACATTATGCATTTGCGCCGCCGAAATTGCCCGGCCTCAAGTCGTGGTTTCCCCTCCCAACTACACTATCACCACTCCCGGCAATAATTTTGAGTTCGACGTCAACAACCAGAGTTCAGGGCAGACGGCGCAGGACGCCAACGTCGATGACAGTCTGAACTTCAGCCTCAACGCAGGGGCGACTTATCTGTTCACGATGAACACCGCTTCCTTTCATCCGGTGGACATCTGCACCGCCCCGAACACCACCTCCCATTACAGCGGCGCCAGTGCGCAAGCGGTCAGTTCTGGCAGCGTGACTCTCACCCTGCCCGCCACAAATTATCCAACCACTCTGTATTATATCTGCAACATCCACCAATTTTACGGGATAATCACCGTCAACCCTCCCCAGCCGCCGCCAGCGGCAACCATTCTCCATGCCTCCGTGACCACCAACATCCTCCTGACCTTTTCCGGCGGCACCAACACTATTCAACTGGTCCCGCAATTCAGTTCCAATTTGGTTGGCGGCGCCTGGCAATCTGTCCCCGCTTACACCAACACCTTCTCCGGCAACGGCACCAACACCACCTCATTTGAACGCCTCGACGCCATTTGCGGCCCGGATGTTTTTCTTAGAATTTCCCAGGCTCCCAATTGACTCATGAATGACCCGTATTTCCCATATTTTTAATTTTCAGGGACTTACGCCAGCCCTGAAGATGCGCCGGCCGCCGGGAAAAAATTCCATATTGTGTGGAACATTCTGGCGGCCCGGCCATCTCATTGCAGGTTGGCAAGGAATCGCGCGCTGCATCAATAACGACAAGGTGGAACCGGGGGCAAATGATGTTACGGCATTGCCGCTGGTTCCAAGTCGTTTTTCCCCGGCCGCCGCGGGGCGCGCTTGACCGCAGGTTCCACGGTTGATGATTAGCAGGGCCGCGGTTCTTGCGGTTTGTTGGTGGGCGCGGCTAATCGCCGCCTTGGCGGTTAGCCGCGTTTTTAAATTCCTATTCCGTCCCGGCCGTAAACTGCTCCAGCGTTCTTTTCGCAAGCAGCAGCCCCGCATCTTCCAGTTTCCGTCCGCCCAGGCGGCCCGGACCGTCGTCGTCGTGATCGCGATAGACCGGGTCGTGCCAGCCTTCGATATTCAGATCAGAATCATAACCGGCGCGCAGCAGGGCATGGACGATTTCCGCCCAATTCGCCTGGCCCAACCCCGGAAAACGATGTTCCGCCACTCCCGGATGGCAGATGCCGTAAGTCTCCAGCAGGGGCCGGTTGATGCAGGCGTCCTTGGCGTGAACGTGAAAAATCCGCCCGCCGAATTTATGGATGTTCGCCACCGGGTCAATGAACTGGCACATCAAATGGCTCGGGTCCCATTCCAGGCCGAGATTCTCGCATTTGCTTTGGTTGAAAAACCGTTCCCACATCGCGGGCTGCCCCAGCGCGTTGTAATGCATGACCGGCAGGTGCCACGGGCCTTGCGGGCAATTCTCAAACGCGATGCGCACCCCCCTTTCCGCCGCGTATCGCGCCAGCGGCTCCCAAAAATCCAGCAGTTGCGGAATATATTTCTCGAAAGCCTTGTACACCGGATTCCCCCCGCGCTCATTCATCTCCCATTCGATGACTGCCCCCGCAAATCCGGCCACCGTCCGGACGCCGATATGCGCCGCCACCTCGATGGCGCGGCGAAAAACCGCGGCGGCCAACTCCGTCTGTTTAGGATCCAATGGGTTCTGGTAAAGCGCGCCAATGGCGGAAATCCGAATCCCCCGCGCCTCGCATTCGCCGTCCAGCTTCTCGGCGAAAGGTTTCCAATCAGCATGAGGCGGCGCGGCCTGGCTCCCGGCAAAATTCATCCATTCGATGGACCCGAATCCGAGCTTGCTCACCCAATCCAACTCCGCCATCCCTCCGCATAACACGCCAACTCTCATTCCTCGAGAATGCTCATAAAACAATCAATCTCCAAGCCCGAATCCCATTCCTCGCATTCCTCCCATTCTTCCCATTGCTCCCTCCCTCACGGCCTGTCTGCCGCCCCGGAATTAAGGACGAAAACCGCCACATTCTCCGGCGGCACATGCCCGAAAATAAACGGCAGCGGCCCATCCGAGGAACTGTAAAACCCCGCCCCGGCGTACAGATTCATGTCGGTGAGAAACTGCGGTCCGTTGACATAAAACGCGTCCCTCGGGGCTGCCGGAGGGTCCAGGTTGGTATTGTTGAGCGGCACGGCCAGCACATCGCCATCGCGGAAGCCGGGGTGCCGTTTGTCCTGCGCCTGGCCGCCCATCTCCGCCAGATAGTATTGAAACCCCCAGTGACCTTGAAACCAGACGGTCTGCCCGCCGTGTCCGTACCGCTCGTAGGTTTGCCGCGCGCTTTGGCGCACCGCGACAGCAAGAACAAAATCCGACCCCGCCACCAGCAAGGCCAGCAGCGCGCTGGCAGCCAATCCGATCACGATGTGACGGCGGCCACCAGCGGCAATGGCTTCATTCGCTCCGCCTCGTGATTCCAACCGCCGGGCGAGTAAAATCCCCGCCGCCGGCGCCATCGGCAGAATGGAGCGTCCGTTGATCGACCAATTGAACGCTGCTGTAAAGACGAACGTTCCCATCACCCACAAGCCCGGCAGCCACGAACGCGCATCCCGGCCCCTCCACACATCCGTCGCCGCCAGGGCCAGCACGAGCGCCCCTCCGATTGTCCAAAAGACGAATTGCCCTTCCAAGGAAATGCGGTGCCAGCCTTGAATCCAGTGGTACGGCTGCAAGAGCGTTCCCTCGCCGAACAGCGCAAAAGCCGCCAGCGCCACGCCGCCAACAAACGCCTGCCAGGCGCGCGTCCGCCACAACGAAGGCGCCAGGAAAATCCCCGCGCCAAGGCATCCGCCGGTGAAGGTCAACGCGGTGAAGCCGGCGGCGCCCCTTGCGCCGGTAAAAAAACCGCTCTTGTGGCTGGCATAACTCGCCGCCTTCCAGAGAAGGTCGTGCTCGTACAGTGCTTGCGTGCCCCACTCGAAGGCAAAAAGAGCCAGCAACGGAATGAGCAGGCTGGCCGCCCACCATCCAAACCGGCGCTTGCTCAGCGCGCCGTAAACCGCCAGCAGCGGAACCAGACACGCCCCAAAATATTTCGTCAGCGCGGCCAGCGCGATCAACAATCCCGCCCCGGCCAGCGGCCAAAAGGCGTCCTTCTCCATTCCCTCAACCCACAGCACCACCGCCCATACCCAAAAGGCCAGCATCAGCACATCGCACATCACGCTCGTGGCTGACACCAGAAAAACCGGCGTGAACAAAGTGGCCAGCGCCGCCAGCAACGGTTGATCGCAAAAGCGGCGGGCCAGCCGGTATGTTCCCAAAATCACCGCCAGCGCAGGCAGCAGGAACGCAAAGTGCAATGCCATTTCGCTCCAGCCCAACATCCCGGCCGCCAGCGCCACATAATAAGCCCCCAGCGGCGGATTTTGCGTCACCCCCCACATCGGTGACGCTGTCCCATACCAATTCACATTGAACCCGTAAGGATTGAATGGATGTGCCTGGATTTGCCGCGCCGTCCAAACAAAAAGCGGATCATCCATATTGAACGGTTTGGTCAGGAACGGCCCCAAACAAATGACCACCGCCAGCGTCAGCGTCCACCTGGGATGCGCCGCGACCCAAGACTTCCCGCGCTCAATTGAGCAAAGTGGCTCCATGTCCCGGCGACTTTATCCTAATCCTGATCCTAATCCTATTCTTAATCTCCGCGTTTCATAATTGTTGCTGAATAATTCCCGTCCTGGGCTACAATCGCCCGCGAAAAGATGACGATACAAGTGGCAGTTTTGTGCGACGCGGCGACAGATTACAACGGCAAGTTGAATTTGTTGGGCACCTTCGACACCATCTACGCCCCCGCACTGCCCGCCCATCATCCCCAATGCTCCGTCGCCTTGCGCATCGCCTTTGAACGCATGGAGGAAGGGCCGCACCAGATGCGGATCCTTTTCGCCGATGAAGACGGCCACCCCATTCTGCCAGCCACGGAAGTCCGCCTCGAGGTTGCTTTCCCTCCCGACGCCACTTTCATCTCGCGCAATTTCATCGTGAACATCCAACAGTTGAAATTCGACAAGACCGGCCTCTACTCCATCGATCTGATCATGGACAACCGCCGCATGTGCAGCATTCCTTTGGCGGTCAAACGTTTGGAGCAAAAGGACGCTTGATGTTTTCCGACTTTCCAGAACAGATCAAAGTCACCCAATTGCTTCAGCGCAGCCTGGAGCGCGACCGCCTGGCGCACGCTTATCTTTTTGCCGGCAACTCGCTCAAGGAACTGGAGGACATGGCCCGCACCCTGGCCAAGGCCGTCAATTGCCTGTCCCCGCCCCGCCGCGCCTCCCACGGCCTGTCCCTGGACTCATGCGACGCCTGCGACCCTTGCCGCCGCATCGACCGCTTTAATCATCCCGACGTCCTTTGGATCCGCCCCGAGTCCAGGACGCGCATCATCAGCATCGACCAGATTCGCGAACTCATGCAGATGGTCAACTTGAAGCCGACCGTGGCGGAGTTCAAAGTGGGCATCATTGTGGCGGCCGACCGCTTGACCATGCAGGCCTCCAACGCTTTTCTGAAAACGCTTGAAGAGCCTCCCGCCAAATCCATTTTGATCCTGCTCAGCACCGAGCCGCAACGGCTTCTGGATACGATCCTGTCGCGCTGCCTGCGCCTCTCCTTCGGCGGCGACGAAGCCCATTTCGACGCGGAGCAACTGGCCTGGCTGGCCTCCCTCAGCGCCACCGCCGCCGCTGGCAAACAAGGCCTGCTCGGCCATTACCGCTTGCTCGGCATAATTTCAAAAAAGCTCGCCGAACAAAGAACCGCCATCGAGGAGGGCCTGACTGCGCGCTCACCCCTGGAACGATACGATGATCTCGAGGCTAAAATGCGCGAAAAGCTGGAAGACGAATTGTCCGCCGCCATCGAGGCCGAATATCGCCGTCAGCGGTCGGACTTGATTGGCGCATTCCAATGGTGGCTGCGCGACGTCTGGCTGCACACCCTCCCGACGCGGGAAGGTTTGCTCACCTTCCCCGACCTGGCGCGCGAGGCCGGCGAAATTGCCCGTCGCATTTCCCCCGCCGACGCCCTGGCCAACTTGGACGAAGTGGATCGTCTCCAGCGCCACCTCCATTCCAACGTCCAGGAAGCCCTCGCCCTCGAAGTCGGCCTCCTCAAACTCAAATTGTAGGCGGTAATGAAAACCCTTTTGGAGACCGACATGGACCAATTGCTCCCCCGGTTGCAGGCATACGAGCACGCGCCTCTCGACAAGTGGATCGACAGAAATAAACGGAAACCTCATCGGAGATCCTGAACGGGCTGCTGCCCTTGGCTCATTTCCGAAGTTGCGCCGTCGCGTCTTTGCGTCTGCGCCGATCCGGGAGGGGGCGGGCGGCAATCGCTTTGATTTCCGGCCAAAAATATGATTCAACTCAAACCCCGTCGCACCCGGTCACACCGGGTCACAGTGATTTTTTTCTAAAGGCCGAATCCTGAAGCCAACTTTTTGTATCGGATGATGATGCTTTTGATATGATGGCAGCCGTGGACCACAAAACGATTGCACCAACCGCGCAAAGCCGGCGTGGCCCCGGATTGTTCGCCATCGTTGCGGGACTTTTCTTCTTCGTCGCGATATTGAAGTTCGGTGACCCGGTCATTTTGGATCACGTCCTCCCGCCGCCGGACAACGCCCAGGCCGCCATTTATGAATCGTGGCCGGTGCAATGGGGCTATTGGCTCATCCTGCCGCTCGTCGTGGCGGGACTGGCCTCGGTTTGGTGGGGGGCGCGCGGCAGCGGGTCCCTGCCAGGCACTGGTTTGAAATGGCCGCTGGCCCTGCCTTTCGCCTGGCTCGGATGGCAATTCATTGCCGCAACCCACAGCGTCAGCCCGAAACTGACATCCTTGACCCTCGAGCATTTTTCCGTGTGCGTCATTTTGTTCTACCTGGGTTGCTTTGCCATGAAAGGTGTCCGGAATCCGTGGCCGTTGTGGACGGGATTGGCCCTGGCTTTGTGCTGGGTCCTTCGCGCCGGCTTCGAGCAGCACTTCGGAGGATTGGAAGCCACCCGCCGTCTCATCTATACGATGAAGGACGGCACGGATTTGCCCCCGGGCCTGTTGAATGATCCCGCCTACCTCAAAAGGATCGCCAGCCCCCGGATTTTTTCCACCTTCTCCAATCCCGACGCCCTGGCCGGCTGCATCGTGCTCCTGTTGCCGTTGACGCTGGCGTTCCTCTGGCAAATCACCCCAAAAGTCCGCGCCTCCATGCGATGGGCATTCATTGCCATACTGGGCGGATGCGGGTTGGCTGCATTGTACTGGACTGGGTCCAAGGGCGGCTGGCTGGCTGCCCTTGTTCTGGCCTTGGCAGTCCTGGCGCATTCCGCTCTTTCGATAAAGTGGAAGCGAACCTTGATAACCGGAGTGATCATTATTGGCGCGGCAGCTTTTGGGATCCGTGCCGCAGCATCCTTTGAGAAACAAAAAATCAGCGTCACCACCCGTTCAGTCTATTGGCGGGCTGCGCTTCAAATCACCGCCAAGCACCCTTTGCTGGGAACCGGCCCCGGCGCCTTCTCAGTGCCTTACGAGCAAATTAAGCGTCCATCCGATGATTTTGCCCGCCTTTGCCACAACGACTATTTGGAGCAGGCTTGCGATTCGGGCATCCCCGGCTTCCTCGCCTATGCCTTAATGATCAGCGGTTGCCTGTTCTGGCTGTATCGTTACCGTTCTAAGAGTATTCAGGGGTTGAATTACATGGTCTGGCTTGGGTTGCTGGGCTTATGCTTGCAAAGCGTCGTTGAGTATCATCTCTATATCCCCGCTCTTGCATGGCCAATGTTCTTTTTGATGGGTTTTGCCATGAATAATGAGAATTAACGTTAACGTATAAAATAATTCGCCGATATTCCATTGTTTTTTGCTGGAAAATGACCTGCATGTCGTCCAATATTCCAGATAATTTAGGGCTTGACGCCCTGCGCCCGTGTCCCTAACGTCGGCTTTGTTGAAAGCAATGATCTCGACCTACGACCACTTAAAGAGATTCCTCAAGGAGGCCTCATGGATTTAAAAGATATCAAGGCCATCATCGACCTGATGCGGAAAAACTCCCTTTCCGAGTTTGAGTTGGAACGACAGGATTTCAAGATCAAGCTCAAGAGGGGGGTGTCAGGTATGGTTGTGCCGACGGAGGATCAGCCGAATGTCGTTCCTTATGTCGTGCCGCTGGCGGTGCCGGCGCCAGGAGCGCCGGTCGTGGCGCCTGAACCGCCTGCCGCCGCCGCTTCGCCGTTACTGCAGGAGATTAAATCTCCCATGATCGGCACTTTTTACCGCGCTCCCTCGCCGGAGTCCCCGAGTTACGTGGAAGTCGGCGCGGAAGTGATGCCCGATACGGTCGTTTGTTTGATTGAGGCCATGAAGGTCATGAACGAAATCAAAGCCGAGGTCAAAGGGGTTGTGACTCATATTCTCGTCGAAAACGCCAAGCCGGTCGAGTTTGGCCAGCCATTGTTTCGCATCCGGCCTAACTGACCGGCGCGATTCGGCACCTAATTACCCATGTTTGAAAAAATTCTGGTGGCCAATCGTGGCGAGATCGCCGTGCGCATCATTCGTGCCTGCAAGGAGTTGAATATCCGCACAGTGGCCGTTTATTCGGAAGTGGATGCCAATTCCATGCATGTGCAGATGGCCGATGAAGCCATTTGCATCGGCAAACCACCCAGCAACGAAAGCTACCTGCGCATCGACCGCATCATCAGCGCCGCTGAAATTGCCGACGTGGATGCGATTCATCCCGGCTACGGCTTTTTGTCGGAAAACGCCCACTTTGCCGACGTGTGCGAAAGCTGCAATATCCGGTTCATCGGCCCCAGCTCCCGCGCCATGAATTCATTGGAAAACAAGGCGTCCAGCCGCGTCCTGGCCAGAAGGGCCGGCGTTCAGACCCCGCCCGGCTCCGAAGGCCCGGTCGAAAGCGAGCAGGACGCCCTCAACACCGCCAAACGGATCGGCTACCCGATCATGATCAAAGCCATCGCAGGCGGCGGCGGGCGTGGCATGAGGGCCGCGCACAATGATGTCTCTCTGGTCAAAGGCTATCACGCCGCCCGCACCGAAGCCGAAAAGGCCTTCGCCAATTCCGCTGTTTACATCGAAAAATACATCGAGAATTGCCACCACATCGAATTCCAGATCCTGGGCGATCAACGGGGCAACATCATCCATTTGGGCGAGCGCGATTGTTCCGTGCAGCGCCGCAACCAGAAGCTGGTCGAGGAGACTCCTTCGCCCCTCATCGACGGCAAATTCAAGGACCTCCGCAAAAAAATGGGCAAGGCCGCCGTGCGCATCGCCGAAGCCGCCCATTATACCAACGCCGGCACGGTCGAATTCCTGGTGGATGATCAGGGCAACTATTTCTTCCTCGAAGTCAACAAGCGCATCCAGGTCGAGCATCCCATCACCGAGGAAGTCACCGGCATCGACATGGTCAAGATGCAAATCACCATCGCCATGGGCGAACCGATGCGCATCTCCCAGGGCGACATCCGCATGCGCGGCCACGCCATCGAATGCCGTATCAATGCCGAGGATCCTTTTGATGATTTCCGCCCCAGCCCGGGCCGCGTCGAAATGTATTACGCGCCCGGCGGCCACGGCACGCGCGTGGACAGCCATGTCTATGCCGGCTACACCATTCCCTCGAATTACGACTCCATGATCGGCAAACTCATCGCCCACGGCAAGGACCGCCGCGAGGCCATGGACAAGATGAGCCGCGCTTTGGGCGAGTACATGATCACCGGCGTCAAAACCACCATCGCCTTCGAGCAAGCCATCATGCAGGACCCCAATTTCCGCCGCGGCGTTTACACCACCAGCTTCCTGGAACAATTGCTCGGCAGCGCGCGCCGCGAATTAATCGAGGAACAGGTCTGACCGGAAACCACCCGCCCGTTTATGAAGCCGCTGGCGCAATGCCGCCTTTACACCTTTATTGACACCACCTGCCTCGGCGCGCGTCAGGCCTCGACCGTCGCCCGCCAGCTCTGCGATGGAGGTTCGGATTTGATTCAACTCCGCGCCAAAGGCTCAAGCCCCGACGACATCTGCCGCATGGCTGAACAAATCCAGCCTGTGCTTCACCGTGCCGGCGTTGGGTTGGTCATCAACGATCATTGGGAAATCGCCTGCAAAATCGGCGCCGACATTTGCCATTTGGGGCAGGAAGACTTTTTCGGCGCAGGCTGGACGGAGGCGTCCCAGCTTGCCTGTGTATCGTCCCATCCGCCGTTGCTGGGCCTGAGCACCAACTCGTCCGCGCAAGGGCTCCGTGCCCTGGCCGCCCGTCCGGCTTATCTGGCCGCAGGCCCCGTCTATTCCACCCCGACCAAGCCGGGCGCCGCGCCCGTGACCCTGGACTACGTGCGTTGGGCGGCGGCCAACATCCCGCTTCCCTGGTTCGCCATAGGGGGCATCAACCTGGGCAACATCAGCGAAGTCCTCCAAGCCGGGGCGACGCGCGTCTGCGCCGTCACCGCCATCCTAAACGCCCCCGACCCCGCCGAAGCCTGCCGGCAATTCAAGCGCCATTTACCGGGCCATTCGCCCCGGAATTCAGCTTGAATCATTGCAGGAAAGCGGCGACACTTAAATAGATGAATGGAGATCAAGCGACAGCGGAAGTTTTTGTGACTGCTTTCAAATCGTTGAAACGCCCTCAGCGTGAAGCGGTGTTGGAACGAATGTTGGCGGATGCCGAGCTTTCTGAAGATCTGGCGGACACGCTGTCCTTGGAAGCGCGGCGGCGCGAACCTCGATATTCATTCCGTCAAACGTTGCAAGATCTCAAGATTGAGGTTTAAGGGCCCATGCCTCAGGGTTGGAAAATCGACATTGCGCGTCCCGCTCGCAAGGAGCTTTCCCGATTGCCTTCGGACGTCCAAAGTCGCATTGCCAAAGCAATTCTGGCCTTGGAGAACAATCCTTTTCCGCATGGCTGCAAGAAGCTCCGCAATCGGGACGGCTGGCGAATCCGCATCGGTGATTATCGCGTGCTCTATTTCGCCGATGCAAAGAACCGCCAAATTGTCGTGGGAGTTATTGGCCACCGGCGTGACGTTTACCGGAATTAGGGGGGGCAAAAGACCGAAAAAGACCGAAAATGAGCGCTTGCAATGGGGATGGCCAGAGTATATTGTCACCCTCCCTTTTGGGCGCCGTGTGAACGGCGGGCGGTTGAACTGAATTTGTGGCTCGCCGCCGCCACAGGAAGTTTTTATACTATGGCAGTCAGAATTCGTATGAAGCGGGTCGGCACAAAGAACGCCCCCTATTTCCGCATTGTGGTGGCTGACTCGCGCAGTCCGCGGGACGGCAAGTTCATCGAGGAAATCGGCACATATCAACCCCTCAAAAAGGGCGAGAATTACAAGATGGATCTCGAACGGGCCAAATACTGGATCAGCAAAGGGGCGCAGCCCAGCGAAACTGTCGCCAGCTTTTTGAAAAAGCTCAACAAGGCCGCCGCCGCGCCGGCGTAATTTTTTTGTCCCATGCAAGCCTTTTTGGAGTACGTGGTCAAGGGGTTGGTCAACCATCCGGAGGCCGTCACGGTCACACCGGTGGCCAAGGACGCCCTCACGATTTACGAATTGCGGCTGCATCCTGATGACGTGGGCAAGGTGATTGGACGCCAGGGCATGACGATCAATGCCCTGCGCTCCCTCTTGCTGGCGGGCAGCGCCCGGAAATCAATGCGCTGCTCCCTGGAAATCGTGGAGGAAAAGCCTCCGGCATAACTTGAAAATTGATGTGCTCACTTTGTTCCCGGAAATGTTCACGGGACCGATTGATGTGAGCATTGTCCAGCGGGCCCGCAAAAACGGCCTTTTGGATTTGCGGGTGCATAATCTTCGCGATTACACTCACGATAATTACAAGACGGTCGATGACCGGCCCTTCGGCGGCGGGCCGGGCATGGTGTTGAAACCGGAGCCGATTTTTGAAGCGGTCGAAGCGCTGGCCGGGGAAAAAACCCGGGTTATTTTAATGAGTCCGGCGGGCCGGACGTTTCAGCAGGGCGTCGCGCGGGAATTGGCGCGACAGGATGAGTTGCTCTTTATTTGCGGCGCTTACGAGGGCGTGGACGAGAGGGTGCGCGAGGCGCTGGTGGATGACGAATTGTCCATCGGCGATTACGTGCTGACCAACGGCTCCCTCCCGGCCATGGTGGTGATCGACGCGGTGACGCGCCTGTTGCCGGGGGCGTTGGGCGATGACCAGAGTCCGGTGGACGAGTCGTTCAGCCAGGGATCGCTCGAATATCCGCACTATACGCGGCCGGCGGAATTTCGGGACATGAAAGTGCCGCCGGTGCTGTTGTCGGGCAACCACGCCGAGATTGAAAAGTGGCGGCGCGAACAGGCGCGGTCGCGCACGCTGGCGCGGCGGCCGGATTTGTTGAAAGAATGATTTTATGAACCAGGCATTATTAGACAAAATTGAAACAGAACAGTATCGCAAGGGGGCCGGCGCTTTCGGCGTCGGCGACTCCGTGCGCGTTCACACCAAAGTGGTCGAAGGCGACAAGGAACGCATCCAGATTTTTTCCGGCGTGGTCATTGGCCGCCGGGGACACGGGCTGAATTGCACGTTTACCGTCCGCCGCATTAGTTACGGCGAGGGCGTCGAGCGTGTTTTCCCGCTGCACTCGCCGCGCATTGACAAGGTCGAAGTGGAGCGGAAAGGCTCCGTGCGCCGCGCCAAATTGACTTATTTGCGCCAGCGCATCGGCAAAGGCGCCACTTTGGTCAAGGAAAAGGAAGGGCGCGTGCCGGCCAAAACGCGTGCCGCCGCGCCCGCCCCGGTGCCTGCTGCCGAGACCGCGCCCGCGGCCGCCGCCGCCACCCCTAAATAGCGCGCGCCGGTGGTTGGCGGGGGATTGGTGGGAAAATGTCTAATGACGAAATCCTAATGACCAATCAGTGCCCAAATGGCGCAATGACGAATCTTCGTCATTCGAGCCTCGTCATTAATTGGTCATTAGGGCTTCGTCATTTGTCATTTACAGTAGTTGCCCTGCTTCTGGCCCTTTGTTTCGCGGCGTCCGCCTTCGCAGCCCCCAAAACGCAAATCCGCCTTTTGCTCTCCGCGGAAACCGCGCGCCCCGGAGACGTCGTCTGGGCCGGCCTCGAAATGGACATGCCCAGCCCGTGGCACACCTATTGGCGCAATGGCGGCGATGCCGGCGAGGCAACTGAAATCAAATGGACCCTGCCCAAGGGAGTCACAGCCGGCGAAATCAACTGGCCCCTGCCCGAAAAGGAGATCGATACCGCCGGCGACACTTCAATTGTCACTTATATTTACACAAACCAGGTGATTTTGCTGGTTCCCCTCACGCTGGATAAATCCCTGCCCGCCGGGCCGTTGACGCTCACCGCCTCGGCCAAATGGATGGAATGCTCCGATATTTGCGTGATGGCCGACAAGGAGGTCTCCGCCAATTCGGCCATCGGTGATGCAGCCAAACCCTCGCCCGACGCCGCAGTCATCGAGACTTGGCGCCAAAAAATTCCCCAACCGGACACCGCCTCCAATGCCGCGGCTTTTTGGGACATCGAGCCGCCTATGACCAACGCGCGCGGCCTGATTCTGGAATGGAAGACCAACGCCGCCCCGGCCGATTTTTACCCTTACTCCAATGCGACCTTCGAAGTGGAGGGGACGACGGAAACACTGCCCAGTCCGGCGGGGACCATTCGCCTCCGCAAAGTTGTCAGGAAGAGCGAAGGCGATTGGCCCAAACAAATCGATGGCATTCTGGCTGGCAGGACCAGCTCCTCCGACCGTTTCGGCCGGGAAGAACATCTGGCCATCCAGCCCCCCGCCGCCGTGGTCCCGAAGGCGGAAGCGCCGGCGCTAACCGGTTCCCTCCTGGCCATGCTGTTTCTGGCCTTTGTGGGAGGCTTGATCCTGAACGTGATGCCCTGCGTGCTGCCCGTGATCGCGTTGAAGATCTTGGGCTTTGTCAATCAGTCCAGGGAGGCACCACGGCGCATACGGCAACTGGGTGCGGTCTATGGTCTGGGCGTGTTGGTTTCATTCCTGGTTCTGGCCGGGCTGGCCATCGGGGCGCAACGCGCCGGCGGCGTGGCCAATTGGGGGGATGCTTTTCGCAATGCGCAATTCCAGATCATCCTCACCATCCTGATGACGTTGATCGCGCTGAATCTGTTCGGCGTCTTTGAAATTACCCTCAGTGGAAAGGCCTTGGGCGCGGCGAGCGAATTGTCGGCCAGGCCGGGGTTCCCCGGCGCATTTTTCAATGGCGTGCTGGCCACCCTTCTGGCGACGCCTTGCACCGCTCCATTTCTCGGTGTCGCGCTCGCTTTCGCCTTTACCCAATCGCCGCTGGTCACCGTCCTGGTTTTCCTCGCCGTCGGACTGGGGCTGGCCTTCCCCTTTGTCCTGCTGTGCTGGAATCCGGCTTTGCTGAAGCTGATGCCCAAGCTGGGCGCCTGGATGGAGAAATTCAAAAACGCCATGGGCTTTCCCATGCTGGCGACCGCAGTCTGGTTAATGTGGGTTTCCTCCAGCAGGGAAGACGACGAGCTTTGGCTCGGGTTGTTTCTCGTCGTGCTGGCGCTGGCGGCATGGATATGGGGCCAATTCGTGCAACGCGGCGCGCGTCGCCGGGCGTTGGCGGCTGTGATTTGTCTATTGCTGCTGGGGGCCGATTACTGGTACGTCCTCGAAGCCCGCTTGCAATGGCGTTCGCCCCCCCAATCCAAAATGGCCGGGATCGACTGGAAAACATGGAGCACGCAAGCGGTCGGGGAGGCCCGCCGCGCCGGCCATCCCGTTTTGGTGGACTTCACCGCCAAAAGCTGCCTCACCTGCAAGCTCAACCTGGCCAGCAGCATTGAGATCGATCGCACCCGCGCCAAGCTCAGGCAAATCGGCGCGGTGGCCTTCAAAGCCGACTACACCCAGCAGGACCCGGTCATCGCCCAGGAACTCCGCCGTTTCAACACATCCGGCGTTCCGTTGGTGCTGGTCTTTTCGAAAGACGTGGCCAAACCCCCGCAAGTCCTGCCGACTTTCCTGACCCCCGCCATCGTACTCGAGGCCCTGGACCAGGCCGCAAAATAACTTTGAACTTCGCCCACTAAACTTTAACCTCCGCCCATCATGGCTGAAACAAACACGCGACCGCTGGTTGGCATCATCATGGGCAGCCAATCCGATTGGGAAACGATGCAGCACGCCGCCAAACAACTGGCCGACTTGCAAGTGCCGCACGAAGTCCAGGTAATTTCAGCCCATCGCACGCCTGATCTTTTATTTGACTACGCTTCGAGCGCGGCGGCGCGGGGCCTGGAAGTGATTATTGCCGCAGCCGGTGGCGCGGCGCATCTGGCTGGCGTGACGGCGGCAAAGACCAGTCTGCCGGTCCTGGGCGTGCCAATGGAGTCAAAATCCCTGCAAGGTTTGGATTCCCTGCTCTCGATGGTGCAAATGCCCGGCGGCGTTCCAGTCGGGACGCTGGCTATTGGCAAAGCCGGTGCGATCAACGCGGCCCTGCTGGCCACCGCCATTCTCGGCAACAAACATCCCCAATATCGCCAGGCCTACGAGAAATTCCGCGCCCAACAAACCGAGCGCGGCGTCGCCAACCGCGAGATCAAGGAACGATAGGTCCTATTTCGCCAGCCCCAATTCCACTGCCATCGTCTTTTCGCCTTTCAGCTCGTTGACTGAGGCCGTGATTTTGCCCTTGCTGAACTCGTTCAATTCCAATCCCTGCACGATTTGCAGTTTTTTGCCGTCGCTGCGAACGGGGAACGAACAAATCAAACCCTCCTCAATCCCGTAACTGCCGTCCGAATGAACACACACGCTGTGCCAGTCGTTGGGCGGCGTCGGCGTCAGGATGGATTTCACGGTGTCAATGGCGGCATTGGCGGCGCTGGCCGCGCTGCCGGCTTTGCGCGCGTTCAAAACCGCGGTGCCCCGTTGCGCCACCGTGGCCACAAATTCCGTCTTCAGCCAGTTCTCGTCCCGGATCGCGTCGGTGACGGGCTGGCCCTTGATTTTGGCGTGATAAAAATCCGGAAACATCGTCGGGCTGTGATTGCCCCAAACGCCGAGATTGGAAACATCCGCCACGCCCGCCCCGGCCTTTTTGGCCAACTGCGCCTTGGCGCGATTCTCGTCCAGGCGCGTCATGGCAAACCAGCGCTCGCGCGGAATCTCCGGCGCGCTTTGCATGGCGATGAGGCAATTGGTGTTGCAGGGATTGCCCACCACCAGCACGCGCAGGTCCGGCGCGGCGTTTTTCTGCAAGGCGCGTCCTTGCCCGGTGAAAATTTTTCCGTTGATCGCCAGCAGGTCCTTGCGTTCCATTCCCGGCTTGCGCGAAACGCTGCCGATGAGCAGCGCCCAGTTGATGCCGGCAAATCCCTCGTCCAAATCCGCCGTGGCGGCCAGTTTCCGCACGGCAACCGGCGCGCAATCCTCCAGTTCCATGACCACGCCTTGCAGGATGGGCAGCGCCTGCGGAATGTCCACGAGGTTCAATATCACTGGTTGATCGGGGCCAAAGACTTCGCCGGAAACAATGCGAAACAAAATGGAATAGCCGATGGCGCCCGCCGCGCCGGTTACCGCAACACGAATTGGAGTTTTATTCATAAATCAAATCACTGCTTGGGACGCAGCAGAATGGCCTTTTTGACCGTGCCTTCCGCTTCCACGCTGGAGGCTTCGACGCCGGGGGCGTCTTTGAGCGCGTTGTAGATGATGCGCCGGTCAAAGGCGCTCATCGGCTCCAATTCCACCACGTCGCCCCAGCGCCGGACTTTTTCCGCGGCGGCCTGGGCTTTTTGCACGAGTACCTCGCGGGCTTTGGCCCGGTAACCGCCCACGTCAATCAAGACCTTGGGGCTGGTCTGGTCCTGCTGAAAAAGCATTCGGTTGGTCACGTATTGCAAATCCGAAAGGGTCTGGCCCTGCCGGCCGATGAGGCGCCCCGAATCGTCTGTCTTGACGTCCAGAAAGATGCCGTCTTCCAGCTTGTGTTCTTCGACCGTGGCTTCAAACCCCAAAAGTTTAAGGAGTTGATCGAGTATGGCTTTGGGTTGCTCTGGCATATGTCGTTTGTCGTTTAGTGCGTCCGGCCAAGCATAATCAACCGCCTGGGAATGGCTACACCTTTTTCTTCAGCGCAACTGTCCCCGGCTTGGCCGCGGCCGTGTCGTCCGTCGTCCTTGTTACATAGGTTTGCAGGATGCTCAACAAATTGGACACCGTCCAATACAGCACCAATCCCGACGAAATCCTGTAGAACATGGCGACGAACATGAGCGGCATCCAGCGCATCATTTTCTGCTGGCCGGGTTCCATGCCCGGCGAGGCCGGCAGAATGTGCGACTGCCACAACTGCGTCGCACCCATCACGATCGGGAGCGGGTTGATCGGGAATCCGCCCATAAAAGGCAGATACCCCACCGTGTCCGGCTGGGAAAGGTCGTGCGCCCAAAGAAAATGCACCCCGCGCAACTCAATGGCGCCGCGCAGCATGTAATAGAAGCCGAAGAACACCGGTATCTGGATCACCGTCGGCAGGCAACTGCCCAGCGGGCTGACCTTGTGTTCTTTCATGAACTCCATCGTCTTTTGGTTCTTTTTGACAGGATCATCCTTGTATTTGTCCGCGATGGCCTTCATCTGCGGCTGCAACGCCTGCATGCGCTTTTGCGATTTTGTGCTGGCCCGGGTCAGCGGCCAGAAAATGCCCTTGATGATGAGCGTGATGGCGATGATGGCCCCGCCGTAGCCCAGCCCCACGGCATGCAGCCCGTTCAACGAGATCAACAGCAGCTTGGAGAAGAACCCGGTGAACCCGCCGAAATCCATGATCTGGTCCAGGTTGTTGTTCAGCTTCGTGCCGATTTGCGCCAGACGGTTGTACTCCTTGGGGCCGGCGTAAAAAGTGTAGGCGCTTCCGGTCGCTTCATGCGGCGCCAGGTTCGTCTCCGGATACCACAAGGCCACTTCCAGTCCGTTGGTCAAATACGCGCTGGTGGCGTTGGTCAATCCCACCATCTCCGGCGGAGCGATGGCAATCGGATGAACGATGACCCGTGGAGCCGCGTTGCCGGGAATGGCGGCCAGGGTGAAGAATTGGTTGTGGACCGCCGCCCAAACAACGTTGTTCGTTCCTTGCACATAAATGGTGTGCGGAGGTCCGGCGGGGATGCAGCCCAATGTCCGGTTGGCAAACCACGCCTGCCGGATGTTCTGCGCCTTGAGCCCGTTGTACCAATACGTCCCAAGTGTCGTCGGATCGTCCAGCGGCCCAATCGGCGTCGCCGTCCCGATCACCACTTCGCGCGCGGGGATGGCCAGGGCCTGCGCCCGGGTGTTCTCCAGGCGCAGGCTGGCGGTGAAAAGGTAATTGGTCCCGACATCAAACTGCTTTACCACCCGCAATCCGTTGGACAGGATTTTTTCGGCCGTCACAACCTGGCCGTTTCGTGTCAAGTGAAAGTAATTGTCCCCCTGCGGCGCGTTGCTGCCCAGCAGGGCCAGGATCGGCGCGGGTGCTTTGCCGTTCAGCGCCGCCATGTTCGTTTCCGTGAAAGTGTCCCTCGTGCGGCTGATGATCGCCGGATAATTCCTCAACGAAATCCATTTCAACCCGCCGCCGTGCGAGGTGAAGTGAAAAATTAGGTCCTCGTTCGTCAGCGTCAAAGTCTCCTCCGGCCCGGATGGCAAAACCAGCGGGGTGGCTGGGGCCGGGGCCGGTTCGGCGGGCGCGGGGGCGCTCGCGGCTGCGGCCGGCGTATTTCTCGGCGGGGCGTTGGTTAGGGTCGTGAACCCGGCGGGCGACGGTTTCGGCGGAAACAAATGGTCAACGATGGGCGACAAACCCAGCAGTAACAACACGGCAACACCCAGGATGATGATGGATTTACGATCCATGACAATGTCCCGCCTTCCATGTTGACACGATGGGGCGGGACTCTGTCGAGCCGTGACCAGATCGATCTGGGGTTCGACGGAGTCTGCCGGATGTCGCTTCGTGCACTTCGTGGTGAAAATTGGGTGGCAGGCTGGCTGTGCCATGCTTCACGCCCTTGTAATCTTCCGGCAGCGGTGGAAAATCCTCCCCCGATTCGCCCCAAGGATGGCATCGGCCAAGCCGCCGCGCAGCCAGACAGCCGCCCCGAATCGCGCCATGGAGGCGGATGGCCTCGCGCGCGTACTCTGAGCAACTCGGCGTGAAACGGCAGCGGGCCGGCGGCCCCAGCGCCGCGGCCAGCGCCGGCGAAATCGTTAATTGATAAATTCGAATGATAAAAACCAATCCCCGTTGGGCGATGTTCATGAACGCTCCTTCTCCAGCCGCGCCTGGCGCATTACCCGCAGAAAATCCCGTTCCACTTCCGCGAACTTCCGGCCCGCGATGGACGGCCGCGCCACCAAAACCAGGTCCACCGCGCCGCTCAAATCATGCTGATGCAGCCGGAAACTTTCGCGCAACAAGCGCCGCGCCCGCCCGCGCACCACCGCGTTCCCGATTTTCTTGCTCGTCACCACCCCCAGTCGGCTGGCCGGCAACTCCGGCCGCGCCAGCACATTGGCGATGAGGCAGCCGCTGACCCATCGTTGTCCCTGCGCCCTGGCGCGCGCGAAATCGCCGGGCAATTTCATGCGGCTGGTGCGGGACAAACCCAAACGGGCGCTGGGCGGGCAGGCCATGTTCGCATTAAACCGGAGTGAGGCGTTTGCGGCCGACCCGGCGGCGATTGCGCAAAATGGCGCGTCCGCTCTTGCTGTCATTGCGGTTTAAAAAGCCGTGCTGTCGTTTGCGCCGGATTTTTGACGGTTGATACTGGCGTTTCATGATGCTCTTTTATGATCTTTGATTGAGGTTGCCACGTTTATCAGGAAGCAACAATCCCTTTCACGGTCCATCCGTTCATCAGAGCGTGAAAAGATAGCCCCCCGCCCCAAACTGTCAATCGCGCAGATGGTTTTTTTCAATCCTGATCCTAACCCTAATCGATCAGGACTGAAACCCTTTTACTTGCCCTCCACCCGCTGTATGATTCTCCCGTGCCTTCGCCCCGGCCATTTTTAAATGACTCCGTCTGAAACATTTCTGGCGCTCTTGCGCGGCCCGGACCCCGTCCTGGCCCTGGCCCCCATGCAGGATGTGACCGATCTTGCCTTCTGGCGGGTCATGGCGCGTTACGGCGGGGCCGATGTCTATTGGACGGAATATTTCCGCGTCCATGCCGACTCGCACTTGGAAAAATGGATACTCAATTCCATTACGCAAAACCCGACCGGGCGGCCGGTCATCGCGCAACTGATCGGCAACGACATCCCCGCCCTCGTCCGCAGCGCCAGGGAACTCCAGCGGTATCCCATTGCCGCCATTGATTTGAACCTGGGCTGTCCCGCGCCGGTGGTCTATCGCAAATGCGCGGGCGGCGGCCTGTTGCGCGATTTGCCCAGGATCGAGGCCATCCTGGCCGCCCTGCGCGAGGCCGTGACCATTCCGTTCACTGTCAAGACTCGCATCGGTTTTGATTCGCCCGCCTCGTTCGACGCGCTGCTGGCCCTGTTCGCCAAACATCCCATCGACTTGCTGACGGTGCATGGCCGGACGGTGGCGCAAATGTACCGGCCCGGCATCCGCTACGATCTGATTGCGCAAGCGGCCCGCGAACTGCCTTGCCCGGTGCTGCTCAACGGCGACGTGCATGGGCCGGACCAGGCCGCGGCGTTGCTGTCCCGCACGGGTGCGCGCGGGCTAATGATCGGGCGCGGGGCCATCCGCAATCCGTGGCTGTTCAGCCAGATCCGCCAGCGTCGGCGCGGCGAGCCGGCCACCCTGCCCACGGGGCGGGAAGTGCTGGCCTACATCCACATCCTCTGGGAGGCGGAGGTCACCCCGGGCGTGCGCGAAACCGCCCAAGTGCAGCGCCTGAAAAAATTCATGAACTTCATCGGCGAAGGACTCGCCCCGGCGGAACAGTTTTTGCACGAAATCAGGCGCACGACGACGCAGACCGGCTTCTTCGACATCTGCGCCAGATATTTTGATCACGATGAACCGATGGCGCTGGAGCCGGCGGAGAGCGCCGCGGGGCTTATTCCGTCGCCGACCAGTTGATGTTGGTTGAGTTGGGGGAAAAGGTGATTTCGCCGGGATTGTAGTTTTTGTAATTCTTGACGTGCCAGTCGGCGAACAAAATATTGACACGGTTGTTATGAATGGGCGAAGTCTGCCCAAACAATGTATCGACATCCATGTTGTTCAGGTCTGCGTTGGTGGGGTATGAGGCATAATTGCAGTCGCCGGATAGAACGTAGCACGACGGGTTGTTGATGCTGCGCAGTACGACGCTGGCCGGCTGGACCCGATTGGTGTCGGCAGCAAGCACGGAAAAAGCCTCCGACCCCATGAAATAGCTGAAGCCGGATTGATTATAGCGCCCGCACAGAGCGGGACAGCGGAGGACATTGGTGTTTTGGTAATAGGGCAAAAGGACAGCCATCCAGGCGTTGGATGGGCTGGGGGTGTTGAATGCGCCCTCGCCGTTAATCATTATGTTCGCGGTGGATTTCGGCATCCAGTCATTGCTGTCGTCTCCGTACATTTGCATGGCGAAACCCATCTGCCTGAGATTGCTGACGCAATTAATCGTGATGGCTTTCTCCTTGGCCTTGCCCAGGGACGGCAGCAGCATGCTGGCGAGTATTGAGATGATCGCCATCACCACCAGCAGTTCGATCAATGTAAATGCTCCTTTTCTTGCTTTCACAACTCCTTTGCTTCCTGCCATAACTTACTCCAAAACTGCCTCCTTGGCCAGAAAATCCGGGTGTTCTCGCGCGGATTCATTGTCCCTTGCCGATGTGACCCCTGACCTTGGTTATCGTGTCCCCGAGGATTTTGCGCTGGTTGCTGTCAAGCTTGGCGCTGAAGGCGACTTTGCGCAACGGCAGGAGCGCATCCTTGTATCGGCCGGCGTCGATGGCGGCAAGGGCCGCTTCCAATTGCACCTTTTGCGCATCGCCCACTGATTGCAGGCCGGCCCGCACTTGGGCCGTGTCAATTTTTGTGTCCGAGCAACCGACCACGGCCAGGAAGGCAAAACTGACAACCGCGACAAATGTGGACAGCCGATATTTCATGGTAAGACCCTTTAACTCTTTCCTGCAATATCCTTCAGCCGGCCCGCTTTGTCAATCATTAGTGACCTCAAATTCCACGCCTCAGCCTCAGATCCGTCCTGCCCGTTCGATCCGTCGGACCAGCCGCTCACACCATTTTCCCTTTGTCTCAAACCGCCGGATGCCCGATTGTTGCCCCCGTGCGAACCAGGCCCCATAACGGCGCGCTGGCCGGCAGCTTGCTGCTGGCCGTGTTTTTATTTGGCGCCAACAATACCGGGATAAAATTCCTGGTCGGCTTCTGGCCCCCTGCAACCATTGGCGCGACGCGATTTCTCCTCGCCGGCCTGGTCCTATTGGGCCTGTTGCGCTGGACCAGGCTCTTCGGCGCCGAACGCCCGCTCTCACCGGAGTTGAAACGCCAGTTGTGGTGGCGGAGCGGCCTCACCCTGGCCCTCTATATCGTGATCTTCAACGGCGCGCTCAAATTGACCTCCGTGGCCCACGTCGCCCTTTACTTGGGAGCGGCCCCGGTTTGGGCCTTGTTGTGGGAAGGGCAGCCGGAGAAGCATTGGAAGTCGGTGCAGCGCTACGGGGCCGCGGCCCTGGCCTTTTCCGGCGTGCTGGTCCTGTTTTGGCCGATGCTGCGCCATGGAACAGCCAGAGTCACCGGCGAAATCCTCGGCCTGGTTGCCAGCGTGCTCTGGACCGCTTTTGGACGCCAGTGCCGCGCCCTAGGCCGCGATCTGTCGGGCCCGGAAGTGACGGCGCACACGTTTTGGCGGGCGGGCGTTCTGCTGACACCTGTTGCGCTCATTGAAGTTTCGATGGTCAGGGTTCCGTGGCGGGCGGACCTGGCCTGGATCCAGCTTTTCTGCATCCTGGGCGGAGGCGTGGCGGCCTTCGCGCTCTGGAACAACGCCCTGCGCCATTGGCAAACGAGTCAAGTCTATCTTTTCAACAATCTGGTCCCCATCAGCACCATGACCTGGGCGCATTTTTGCCTGGGCGAGCCGTTTACCGGGACGTTTTGGACCGCCATGGCGCTGATCGGGACGGGCGTGCTGATCGGCCAGGCGAACTTGCAAAAGCTCTTCGGCGCCCGCTGGCTGCCCTCGGAGTAAAATCAGCCTTCGTCACTTCAACCTGATCTCCGCGGATTTGGCGTGAGCGTCGAGGCCTTCCAAATCGGCAAACTTCTTGACTGTCTTCATGGCTTTTCTCAGCGCGGGCTTGGTGTAGGCGATCAGGCTCGTCCGCCGCTGAAATTGATCCACGGTCAGTCCCGCGAAAGCAGCGCCTGTCCCGCCCGCCGGCAGGGTGTGGCTGGGGCCGGCCACATAATCGCCCAGCACGGTCGGCGTATGCACGCCCAGAAAAATTGCTCCGGCGGTGGCGAGCTTGCGCGCCACCTGTGCCGCGCCCCGCGTCATGATTTCCAGGTGCTCCGGCGCGAGACGATTGGCCAGGTCGATGCCCTGCCGCAAATCAGCCACGTGGATCAGCCAGGTGTTTCGGTCGAGAACGCGCGCAATGAGATCCCGCCGCGCGGCTTTGGGCAGTTGCCGGGCAATCTCCCGCTGCACGCCGCGCAGCAGCTTGCCGGACGTTGTCAAAAGCCAGATGCGCTCCAACCCGGAACCGTGTTCCGCCTGGGCCAGCAGATCGGCCGCAATGCAGGGAGCGTCGGCGGTGTCATCGGCCAGCACCAGCAATTCACTGGGGCCGGGCAGCAAATCAATCGCGGCATAACCGAACAACAATCGCTTGGCGGCCACCACCCAGGCATTGCCAGGCCCGAAAATCTTGCTCACCTTCGAAATGGCCGGAGTGCCCAGGGCCATCGCCGCGATGGCTTGCGCCCCGCCGATGCGGTACATCTCCGTCGCGCCCGCCGCCCGCGCCGCGTAGAGCAGCGCCGGATTGACTGCGCCCTGGCGGTCGCACGGTGTGCAGACCACGATCTCGCGGCACCCGGCGGCGCTGGCCAGCGGAATGGTCATGAGCGCCGTGGACACCAGCGGGGCCATCCCGCCCGGAATGTAAATGCCCACCCTGCCCAGCGGATCAAATTTTTCCCCCACCATCGCCCCGTGGCTGTTGCGCATGGACCAACCCTTGCGTAGCGAGCGATTTGCAAAGTTTTTCACGTTTTTTCGCGTTTCCGCAACGGCATTGCGCAAGGTTGAATCGGCTTGCACGTAGGCCGAGAGCCATTCCGCCTGGGTCACCGCGAACTGATCCGGGTCGAGCTTCGGGCCGTGGAAGTGTGCTGTGAGTTCGGCAACGGCCTTGTCGCCGCGGGTTCGCACGGCGTTGATGATGTCCCGGGTCTGTTGCTCGATGATCGGGTCGAACAAGCTGGAAGGAGCCAGCAAGCGATTGATTTGATCGCTGAAATCCGGGTCGCTGTGGGAGACAACTTTCATCTTGTGGAGAAATTAGCGCAAGCAGCCTCAAGACTAAAGGCTAAATTGGGCCGCCCCTCTTAATCTCAGGTTTGATTTGCGGCGGCGGCTTGACGCCGGCAGTTGTAAAGCACAGCTTGCAAGGATGAAGGCGATTCGCGTCCACCAATTCGGCGGCCCGGAAGTTCTGCGATGGGAAGAGGTTCCTGATCCGAAACCAGGCCCGTCCCAAGTCCTTGTTCGAACACGCGCCGTCGGCGTCAACCCGGTCGAAACTTACCTGCGCGCGGGCACGAATCCGAAGCTGGGTCTGCCCTACACCCCCGGCACGGATGCGGCGGGGGAAGTCGTGGCGTGCGGCGACGCGGCGCGCAATTGGCCGTCGGGCGCGCGCGTCTATACCAGCGGCACGGTATCGGGCGCTTATGCCGAAATGATTCTATGCGAGGTGGCCGACGTTCATGCGTTGCCGGAGAATGTGTCCTTCGCGCAAGGCGCGGCGGTGAACATCCCTTTCGCCACGGCTTGGCGCGCCTTCTTTCAACGGGGCCGCGTCGCGCCCGGCGAGACGGTTCTGGTGCATGGCGGCTCGGGCGGAGTTGGGACGGCAGCGATTCAATTGGCGCGGAACGACGGCCTCAAAATCATCGCCACCGCAGGCACGCCCAAAGGCTTGGAATTGCTGCGCGAACTCGGCGCTCATCACGTCCTCAACCATCGCGAGCCTGGCTATTTATCGGAAATCATGACCATTACGGAAGGCCGCGGCGTCGATATGATTTTGGAGCTGCTGGCCAATGTTAATCTGGGCAAAGACCTGGCCTTTTTGGCCATGCACGGTCGCGTCGTGGTCATCGGCAACCGGGGCAAGGTCGAGGTGGACGCCCGCGAGTTGATGATACGCGATGCGGACATTCGCGGTCTGCTTCTTTTCAATGTCACAGCCGCAGAGAAAGCGTCGATCCATGCGGCCTTGGGAGCCGGTCTTGCCAACGGCACCCTGGCGCCTGTGATAGGAGCGGAACTGCCCCTGGCCCAGGCCGCGCGCGCCCACGAGCAGATCATGGCCCCCGGCGCGCACGGAAAGATTATTTTGCTGCCGTGATGTTGCAAACTTCAGGCCTTCCACCCTTTGCGCGGCTTGCGTTGGATCCACTGGTTCAACTCGGGGATATTGGTCACTTTCATATTCGGTCCGTCCCACTCCACCCTCCGCCCCACGCCCGCGTGCTGCGCCAGATTTCCGAGAATGACAAACTCCGTCAGCCTCGCCCCGTAATCGAACGGCGCCGCCGTCTCGTTCCTCCCGGCGCGGCAGGCGTCAATGAAATCTTCAAAAACGTCCTTGGGCCGCGGCAGTATGATGGGAGGCTGGGGAAGCTTGTCCATTTTTCCCATCGGAACAATATGCATCCGCTCCCCGTACGTTTGGGTGTGAATGATTCCTTTGTCCCCGATGTAGAGCGTGCCGCCGTCGCCAACGTCCAGTTCCTCGTCCGGATACTGCTTCTGCAACTCGGCCAAGAGCGGCGGCAGATTGCGCGCGTTGCCCGTCAACAGGCGAGTCACGCCCACCGGGCTGTCGGTCGTTGTCGCGTTCAATCCCTCGTACCAATACGCTTTGAGCGGCGGCATCTTCTCCCGGGCTGGAATGTCCCAGCGCACGCGGCTGCCGGTCGGGCACCGCTCTTCCGTGCCGCCCCGGATCATCTCGGCCTCGATGCTGTCAGGATGCCCGGCCTGGAGAGCCCAGAAAACGCCATCCAGGATATGGCAACCCATGTTGCCGAGTGTGCCGTTGCCAAAATCATACCAGCCATGCCATTCATGCGGATGCAGGTCCGCATGATAATCGCGATACGGCGCGGGCCCAATCCACGAATCCCAATGCAACCCCGGCGGAACCGCCAGCGTGGGCGGACGCGGCCCCACGCCGCCGTTGGATTTGCCGGTCCAGCTATGCGTTTCGGTCACATTCCCAATCATCCCGGCCCAAATGTACTCGCAGAGCCGGCGATAACCCTCCATGCAATGGCCCTGATTCCCCATCTGCGTGGCGACGTTCTTGTAATGCGCCGCCGCCTCGCGCAAGCGCCGCCCCTCGGCGATGTCGTGGCACAGCGGCTTCTCGCAATACACATTGATGCCCCGCTCCATCGCCATCATAGCCACGTTGGCATGATGATGGTTCGGCGCAGTGACAAAAACCGCGTCAAGTTGTTTGCCCATTTTATCAAACATTACCCGGTAATCGGTGAAAGTCTGAATCTTGCCGGTATCGATGCCGTGGTCCTTGAGATAACTGAAAATGCGGCCATACGTGCGCTCGTCTGGATCCACAATGGCGACAAGCTCCTGCCCGTAACGAAAGTACACCTGCTCCAGATGTGTCCTGGCGCGAATGCCGCACCCCACCTGCGCGCAGCGCAACCTGTCCCCTGGCCGGAGCCCAGCGGCGGAGCCGATGTTGGGAAAGCCAATGAAAGGAGTCGCGCCCGCCGCCAGGGCGGCGCGTTTGATAAACGATCGCCGGTTGAATTTCGATTGCATCGATCTCCTATTAAAACGCTTCCAACCCAGAACGGCAAATCAATTGGGTAATGCCTTCTGTAGTGTCGAGCCTGTGTCTCGAAATCGGCGCGTAGCGCCGACACCACAACCATTGCGGTTATTGGCACTTTGGCCGTCATAAATCGCGGTCCGGACTTCCTCATCGTCATTTCCCTCGTGATTGCACGAACCGTTCTCTGGTTCAATGCCTTAAAGCTGTTCGGAGCGCAGATTATAACGCCGTGTCAGGCGGAAATCCCGCTCCACCCGGGAAGAATGACTCTGTACGGTCACGGTGTTGTTTGAACCGGGCTAATTCATTTTTAATAATTTGGCCTGGCCGTTCCACTCGACCGTCACTTTGTCAGGCGCGATTTTGAGAACACGCATGCCGTTGACCGAATCGCCCACCGTGCAACGATTGCCTTCCAGAATAATGGACGGATGCGAGGCGGAGTAGAAGATGCCCTGAAGCCTCGGTTCGTCACCCGGTTGCCGGGCCGGCGGGGCCGGCCATTGCACGGGCACGACGACGGCTGGCGCGGGGCTGGCCGGCACGGCGGCGGTTCGGGGTTTGACTTTGTCAAGCTCGGCGATGATCGCGTCGGGACCGCCGCGGAGGAATCCTGTCTGCTTCCAAACAACGCTGCCATCGGGCTTCAACGCCACCAAAGTGGGGTAGCCCTTCACGTCGTACTGCTTTTGCAATGCCTGGTTGATTTCCCTCAACTCGGCGGATTGCGGATTCTGTCGCGGAAAGTCGATCTCAACCAGCACGAGGTTTTGCCGGGCATATTCAATGAACCCGGGTTGTGAAAAGGTTTCGGCGGCGAGCTTTTTGCACCAACCGCACCAATCCGAGCCGGTGAAATCGAGCAGGACCAATTTGTTTTCCTGTCTGGCTTGAGCCATGGCCTGCGGGACACTGACCAGCCATGCTGAATCGGCTGCGAACACACGCCCGGCCATCCAGCAAACGAAGAGTATCAATATAAATTTTCTCATAAAACGACTGTGTGCCATCACATTTATCGGCATTCGCCGTTTCATACTTAATTCGCCGTTGCCCTTTGCGCTGCGACCAAGGACCCTGGAAGAAAGCTCTTGCCAGCTTTCGGACAACTTCCCGATACTACGGCAATAATTCAAGATGATGCATTATGAAACCAGTTCGACTCGGCATTATCGGTTTGGGCAACATCGGCAGCCATCATGCGGAGTATCTCCTGGCAGGAAAGATCAGAAGGTGCGAACTGAAGGCCGTGGCCAACAGGTCTGCCGCCAAACTCGCCCCGTATCAGCAGCGCGGCTTGAAGGTGTTTGTTAACGGGGAGGATTTGATCCGTTCCGGCGAGGTGGATGCGGTGATTGTGGCCACGCCGCATTTCCAACATACATCCCTGGGGATTGCGGCGTTGCAGGGCGGGCTGCATGTCATGGTGGAGAAGCCCATTTCAGCCCATAAAGCGGATGCCGAGCGGTTGATCGCCGTCCGGCGTCAGCATCCCAAACTGGTCTTTGCCGGGATGTTTCAACTGCGCGCCGAATCGCGTTATCTCAAGATCAGGGAAATCATCGCTGACGGGCAACTGGGCGACGTGGTTCGCTTTTCCTGGATTGTGACGGACTGGTTTCGGACTGAGGCTTATTATGCCAGCAGCGCCTGGCGGGCCACCTGGAAAGGGGAAGGCGGCGGCGTGTTGATCAACCAATGCCTGCATCAGTTGGATATGTTGCAATGGCTCGTGGGCATGCCGGCGCGCGTTCGCGGCTTTGTGCATCTGGGCCGCTTCCATAAAATCGAGGTCGAGGATGATGTCACGGCCTATATGGAATTCCCCAACGGGGCCAGCGGCACGTTTGTTTCAACGACCGGCGAAGCGCCTGGCGCCAACCGCTTGGAAATAAGCGGCGACCTTGGCAAGTTGCTGCTGGAAAATGACCGGCTTCTCTTCTTGCGCAATGAAGTTTCGGCGGGTGAATTGTGCAAGACGGCCAGCCTTGGCTTTCAAAAACCCGGGGTGCAAAAGGTTGAGATTCCGATTCCATCCGAACCGGGGCAGCACGCCGTGTTGACGCAGAATTTTATCGATGCCATCCAGGACGGCGCGGCCTTGATCGCCCCCGGCGAAGAGGGCGTTCATTCCATTGAGCTGGCAAATGCCATCCTGTATTCGGGTTTGACCGGGCAAACGGTGGAGTTGCCGCTGGACGGCGCTGCTTATGAACGGAAGCTCAACGAATTAATCGCCGCCTCCAAGTTCGAGAAGAAGGTGGTCAAAACTTCAAACGAAGATTTTGCCAAGTCATTTGTGCGGTAAACCTGCGAGATTATGATTCTTACAGGCATAGGCGATGAAGCGGGCGTCCGCCTCGATGCGCAAATCAAGGCCGCTCAAGAGTTGGGCTGGAATTGCTTGGAAATGCGCGCCGTCGAGGTGCCGGGATTCGCCAAGGCCAACCTGCATGATATTCCCGACAAGGCCTTCGAGCTTGCCGTGGAGCGTCTGAGCGCGGCGGGCATTGGTGTTTATTGTTTCTCGTCAACCATTGCCAATTGGTCCAAGAAGCTGTCCGATCCGTTCGAGATTACGCTGGCGGAAGTCAAACGCTGCATACCGCGCATGCAACGGCTGGGCACAAAGTTGGTGCGCATCATGAGCTTCAAACCTGGCGACGACGAAGCCACCATACCGCCGGAGGTCTTTCGGCGCGTCAGCGAGGTGACAAAGATGTTTTGCGATGCCGGCCTGCAACCGGTGCATGAGAACTGCATGAACCACGGCGGCATGAGCTGGTCTCATGCCTTGGAATTGCTGGAGCATTGCCCGGGATTGAAATGGGTCTTCGATACGGGCAACCCTGTTTTCAATCCCGACCGGAGCAAAGCCAGGCCGTGGCCGCGCCAGGATGGGTGGGAGTTTTGGGAACACGTTCGCGATCACGTCGCGCACATTCACGTCAAGGACGCGACCTATAATCAGGCCAAAGAGCGCTGCGAGTACAATTACCCGGGGGAAGGACAGGGCAGGGTGCGTGACATTCTCAAGGACGCTTTGTCGCGAGGCTGCGACGCGGGCGTTTCCATCGAACCACACGTGGCCGTGGTCTTCCACGACGCCGCCGTCAAGGCCGGGGAGGAAGAAATTTATGACAGCTTCGTGCGTTACGCCCGGCAACTGGAGGCGATGATTCGCGAAATAAAAAAAGTTGAAAAAACCTGATTTATTTCGTCGCGGCGGCCACAGGGTTGGCCGGCGCGGGCGTCCTGGCGGGCAGCGGAATGACCCTGGATTGCAGCCCGAGCTTGGCGCACACGAAATAAACAACCGTCCCGACGACGAAGGCGGCGACCGGCGCGGCAGGAAGATCATAAATCTTCAAGATAGGCAGAATGCCGACCGCGAAGCCCGCCAGCCAGGCAATCCAGCCAGCCGGGTTGAAACCCGCGCGCGGGCCGGACCAGGTGCCGCCCGCCAGCAGGTAATCGACCATCATCGCGCCGCAGATGGGGCCGAAGGATGCGCCGATGATCTGGAAGACGATGATCGCCTTGCCAGCCAGGCCGGTGATGGCCAGCACAATGCTCACCACCGTGCCGATGCCGACGGAAATGAACGGATTTACTTTGGGCAAAGTGGTTTTGAAACTGTTGGCGGCAATGAACGCGGAGAAGCACGCCGGCGGGAATGCGGCCAGCGCCAGCAGGAACGAAAGCACACCCGCGCTCCTGGTCCTAAGGATCGGGATCAAACCGGGAGTCTGGAGAATCAGGCCCGCCGGATCAGCTTTGTGCCCCGCTGCCACAGCCCTGAAGCTGAATGAGGGTGAACCGTAAGTTCCGGCAACGATCAATAACGAAATGCCCGCCGTCACGGTGATGGCCAGGGCAATGCCGATCAGGCCGCCCATCTGCACATCCTTCTTATTGCGGCTATTAGTGCCAAAATCCGTTCCTGCGGCGCCAGCGGTGGCGAAGAAACCGACCACGTAAGTCATCATGACCGCCAGCACGCCGAAGAGGCTCAACGCCGCGGGGGCTTGCGGTGAGATGGTTTTGTGCAGTTCGATGAACTTCTGCGGGTCGAAACTGCCGATGGTGCCCGCCGCCTTCGCCAGGAGAATCAGCAGGATGGCGAACGGAATCAGCGGCAGATACGTTGCCACCTTGGCAACATACTGGATGCCCTTTAAACCGACGAAGGCGGCCAGCACACCCCAGACCACCATGATGATCTGCGGGGGCAGGGGAATGACCTGCGCCAGAGCCTGCGAGGAGAAAAAGACGTTGACGCCGACCCAGCCGAATTGCAGCACGCCCATCAGGAACCCTGGCATGAGAAAGCCGCCCTGGGCGCCAAAAGTGGAGGTGCCTACGATATAAAGTGGCAAGCCGGTTTTCATGCCCAACAACCCCGGGACAAGGTAGAAGAAGAAATGGCAGACCAGCGCCGCGAGCACCAGGCTCACCAGCGCCCAAGCCACGCCTTGCGAGAGCATGCCGCCTGCGTTGGGGGCATTGACCGCGTCCTGCCAGAATACAAACCAGAGAAAGATGCCCGCATAGGTCGGCGCGGTGTTGGCGTACCAAGGCGCCCGCTTCTCAGGAGGATTGGGAATGGCGCTGGTGATGTAGGAGGGCAGTTGCCCTGCCGGCTGCATGTCTTGATTGTTCATCGCTCTCTGATGACGCCAACCAGACAATTAGTCAAACCAATTCCGGCTCCAATTCCGGCTCCTCAATCTCGCGCGGCGAATTGCCCGGTGCCCTGGCAGCGTATCCGGTGGTGAATATCAGTCCAGGCGTAGCCGCCATTGAAGACAAACGCCGCTTCATACAATGGCCGACGCTCCCGAATTGCCTGCCTCGTCTGGCCGATGACTTGATCGGGAGCAAAAACACCGGGGGCGACCATCGTGCCGCCGGGGAAAAATTGCCGGGCCAGTTCGCCGACTTCGGTGCCTTGGTCAAATATGGCCTGGGTTGCCTCGTCCGGCGCGGGTATCTGGTCTTTGGCGTTGTAACGAAACCAGATCAACTTCGCGCATTGCAAGCCCATCAAAAACGTGGACTTGGAGATGTAGGGTGAGTGGGAGGATCTCATATCCCGACGGCGAGCTTGGCCTCGCCCTCGCGCTGAATTTCCAGGTCCTCCAGAAATTTCGGGGACATGATCCAGGTGAGCATCGGCAACCGGTCAAGGTCGCCGTTCAACCCCTTGTCCTTGTGCATAATGTCGCGCGCGGATTTCAGGAGCGCGACGAGGAATTGGACGGTGGTGGGAGTGGACATTTTTCAGCGGGAAGAATTAACGCACTCAAAATCCTGAGGGTTCATCGCCAATTTTATTTACAAGCTCCATTTTTCCTGTGTCAGCGTCGAGTTCCGCTACATGCCACCAGTTCCCCTCACCAGAAGTTGGACAAGTGATTCGTTTGAACGCACCGCCAAGTTCAACTGTTATCTCTGCCCCACATGCAGCCAATGGCTGTTCACCAGAGTAATTGTGGACCGCCACTGTGTATTGCGCGTGTGAAAGAAGGCCGATTCGGATTGTTTCAGGACCAAATCCATTTCGGATGTCCTCATCGAGCTGTGCCCACGGATGAATCTCCGCTGGCGTCGGCTTACGGAATTGCGCGCGGGCGCGGCGAGGTCGGTTTTTCATTTCGACTGCCAGGGGTCGGTGGCGAAAGCTACGCACGCCGGATTGCCGTGGCTGCGATTTATCCGGGAGCGTTGCGGCGACCGGGTGCATTTCTGGCCGTTCGACGGCTGGGAAATTCCGGCGGGGCGTTCGGTGGTGGCGGAAGTTTATCCGGCGTTATGGATGCAGCAATTCCCGGCAGAAAATCATGACGGCGACCAGCACGCGGCTTTTTCCGTGGCATCGTGGCTGCGCCGCGCGGACGCGAATGGCTCGCTGGCGGTACAATTCACTCCGGCACTTGATCCAAAGGAACGGAAGCAGGCGGAGATTGAAGGGTGGATTTTAGGAGCGACATGAGCCTGCCCATTCACAATTGTCGCATGAGCGAAGTTGCCGAGGCCGGGATGGACGCGGGCGGGTTTCCCGGTGGGCTATGCGCGGTCGCTGGCGTTTTGGGAAGCGCCCTGCATAGTGGTCGCATTGTGGCGCGAGGATTGCGGGGCGAACCAGAGGACGCGCGTGTGGTGGACACCGGCAGCGCGATGAGCTATTTCAGCTACCCGGAGTCGGAGCATGACGCCGGAATTTCCGTGAATGAATGTGCAGGAGGGATTGAAAGTTCTGGTTGGTATTCGTTCATTCTTTCAGCTTGCGTTTGCGTCGAGAGGAACGGCTAAGTTTGCGGGCAAAAGCTCATCTCCTCAATCTCGCGCGGCCGGACCAGGGGGGTGCCGTCGGCGGCTTCGGGATACTCGAAAATGCGGCCCTCGAAATTGCGGATGACCACGCGGTCGTTGTTGCGGCTCAGGACATACTCCGGGTTGATCGGGACTTTGCCGCCGCCGCCGGGTGCGTCGATGACGTATTGCGGCACGGCGTAGCCGCTGGTGTGGCCGCGCAGGCTTTCCATGATTTCCAGCCCTTTGCGGACGCTGGCCCGCAGATGGGCCGAACCGGTGATGAGATCACATTGGTAGATATAGTAGGGCTTGACCCGGCACATCAGGAGTTTTTGCACGTGCGCCCGCATGGTGACTGCGTCGTCGTTGACTCCGCGCAGGAGGACTGATTGGTTGCCCAAGGGGATGCCCGCATCGGCCAGACGCCCCAGCGCATCGCGCAATTCCGTCGTCAGTTCGCGCGGGTGGTTGGAATGAATGCTGATAAAGAGCGGATGGTGTTTTCTCAACATGGCGCACAATCCGGGCGTGATGCGCTGCGGCAGGAAGACCGGGATGCGTGTTCCGATGCGCAGGAATTCGAGGTGGGGTATGGCCCGCAACTGCCCCAGAAGAAAATCCAGTTTTTCGTCGCTCAAAAGCAACGGGTCGCCGCCGCTCAACAAAACGTCCCGGATCTCGGGGTGCTGGCGGACATATTCGATCTGGCGGTCGAATTCCGGATGGAAATCGTAACCGGCCGCATTGCTCACCATGCGCGAACGGGTGCAATAGCGGCAATAGGCCGCGCATCGGTCCGTGACCAAAAACAAGACGCGGTCGGGATACCGATGCACCAAGCCAGGCACGGGCGAATGGGCATCCTCGCCGCATGGATCGCTCATCTCCCAAGGGGCGGCATGGGTTTCCTGGACCCGCGGCACGATCTGGCTGCGAATGGGGCAATTCTCGTCCGCCGGATCGATCAGGTTGAAGAAGTAAGGCGGAATGCTCAACGCCAGCTTTTTATTGGCCAGGAGGACGCCGGCATATTCGTCCGGCGTCAGCGTCGGCATCAGCCGTTGCAACTGTTCAAGCGATGTGATGCGATTTTTGAGTTGCCAGCGCCAATCCGTCCAGTTCGTCTCGCTGACATCGGTCCAGAATCCTCTCCCGGCGGGATGGAACTCCTTCAGGGCTTGAAATGTGGTGGAATCGGGTGCCTCCCCGTTTCGGCCTGCGAAAGTATGACTTTGCATTTTCAAGGCACTATAAATTCACCCGCTTTTATGTCAAGTGGGGCCAAAAACCCGACAAGAACACCTGATTGATACATTGGTCTAGAAAAGGGGTTACACGGTTACAAGTGTTGATGATCAAGGACTTAGCCGGTAACACAAGGGGAAACAGAGGGGTAACATGTAACGGGTTTAGCGTCGGTCTGGGTAAATTTGGCCCGGCAAGGCAAGCGCCCGTTACGCCTTCCGTCATGGGCGGGGGAGTATTTGTTGCTTGTGGCGATCGCAGTTTTACTTACGCTTGGCTTCATGCAGAAACATTCCATTGGACTGGAACTCTTCTCGGTGCGAACCGAATTGGAGCGGGACCTGCCGAACACGCTGAAAACGGTGGCCGGGTTCGGTTATGAAGTCGTGGAGTTTTATGCGCCTTACTACGATTGGTCCGTGTCGTATGCGAAGGATGTCCGCACGCTGATGGATGATATCGGACTGCGGTGTTGCTCGACGCACAATCATATCCAGGCATTGACCCCGGGGGACGGTTTGGGCAGGGCCATCGAGCTGAACCAGATTCTTGGGGCGAAAATCATCGTCCTTGCCAGCGCGCCGGAGGGTGTTGATGGACTGGAGGGCTGGAAGAAGCTTTGCGGAAAACTGAGCGCTGTTTCCGGGCAGCTTAAGCCGCACGGGTTGGCGGCTGGTTTTCACAATCATCAGACGCAGTGGGCGCGGCTCGATGGGAAGCTGCGGACCATGGACGTGCTGGCGGCCAACACGCCGAGGGAATTCGTCCTGCAGCTCGATGTCGGGACGTGCGTGGAAGCCGGGGCCGATCCCGTGGCGTGGATCAACGCGAACCCGGGGCGGATTCGCACTTTGCACCTCAAGGACTGGGTGCCCGGCGTCGCGGCCGAGGAAAAGGGCTACCGGGTCCTGTTCGCGGAAGGCGTTTGCCCTTGGAAAGCCATTATTGCGGCGGCGGAAGCCAGCGGCGGGGTGGAGTTTTATGTGATGGAACAGGAAGGCAGCCGTTATCCGGAATTCGAGACGGCGCGCCGTTGTCTGGAGGCATGGAAGGCGATGTTGAAGGCGTCCTGAGTTGGCGGGATTTGGTTGACAAAAAGCGGAGCAGGGTGGAAAAGGACAGGAGAAATTGAAAAAGCTCCCGGTCTGACCGGGCTATACTAAAGTCTTGGATGGAGATAAAACCAAGTCTTTGTGCTTTTTCTTCGACTTGAGGTCCTGTTGATGACTATATTGTATTAGCAAAAGAGGAAAATGAACTATGAGGGAAATGAAATCTTTAATGAGCAAGAAATTTTGCGCCGGCTTGGCGAACCTGTGTCGCCTGGCTTTTGTGGCGTGTGTGGTTGTGACGCTGGCGGCGGGATGCCACAAGGCGGCGCACAATGGGGTGCTTTCCGATGCTCCGCAGCAAGGGATCGAACCGACTGACCCGGAAGTGGTGGCGACCTTGGGCAATTTGACGGGGGATTTGCATGAGGCGTTGCATCACCACTCGCAGGGGTTCTCAAACTTTGACGAATTGGTGTCTTTTGCCCAGTTGCAGCCACCCCCGCCCCCGTCCGGAACGAAATATGCGATCAGTAAAACGTGCCAGATTATTTTAATTCAGGCCAAATAAACAACCCATAAACAGGAACATGAAAAAAATTCTTAAAACACTTTTTTTACCAAAAGGAACAACAGAACGCCGCAACATCCGCCGGGCGTTTACCCTGATTGAGTTATTGGTGGTCATCGCCATCATAGCCATTCTGGCGGCGATGCTCCTGCCGGCGCTGGCCAGGGCAAAGGCCAACGCAGCCAAGGCCAAATGTTCTTCCAACCTTAAACAGCTTGGCACGGCCATATCTCTATTCGCCGACGACAACAGCAGCCGGTATCCATGTGCCGCCGATCAATATGGCGGCAGTAATCCAGGTGAGCAGATGGCATGGGACACTTACATCTACTACTACATATCCGGCGGCAAACTTACTTATGCACAGATCAAAGCGATCTCATTGGCGGATGGCTGGAACCCCGGCACGGGGTGCCCCCAGGTATTATTGTGCCCTGCGGACAACCAGCCAAATAGCGGTTGGATGACCGGTACGACATATGCCCGAAAAACCTATACCATGAACCAATACGGCCCGGGGAATGGCTCGGGCCAATACACGGGGCCTGCGGCCCTGGGGGGGGCTTACTCGTTTCCTGATCCCATTCAAGGCGTGGGCATATACTGGAGTCCCGACAACAGCGGGATTGGGATTTTGAATGTGCCCGGCCCCAAGGTGTCAATTGTTCCCCGCCCCGCTCAATTGATCCTGCTCGCTGAGGAAGCTGACGGGCGCAATACGGCCGGGAACGTATGGCCGGCCATCTGTCAGGCTCCCTACTCAACCGGCGCGGATGATGAGGTCCAGATAAGTCCGACGGATTCGAACAATTATGGGGCTGATCTGTATAAGAATCACGGCGGCACCTTCAATTATCTCTTTTGCGACAACCATGTGGCTGCCTTAACAATCCAGGCAACAGCCGCCCCCGGCTCGACCAATATCAATGGAGCGTGGCCGGCCAGTGTGGGTGCTGGCACGGGGCCGCTCGGAAATTGGGTTATAAAAAATCCGCAAGGGCCGAACGGCGGCATCCACTGATTTGCACGGCTGGCTCATGAAGGGCAGGTTGAGAGAATGGGAACCTCCTCTCCCCGCCCTCTGCTCCACAAGTGTGTGGAGGAGAGGGAGAAAACATAGGTGGTTTTTCTTCGTGAGCCAGCCGTGACTGATTTGTCAGGGAATTGTTAGTTGGGGCGGGGGCGTCAGTCCAAATGGATGATGCCCCGTTGCAGGGCGGTGGTGGTGGCTTGGGTACGGTCGTTTACGCCGAGTTTATTCAGGATGTGCCCGACGTGAAGTTTGACTGTGACCTCGGCGATGGAAAGGTCGGAAGCAATCTCCTTGTTGCTGCGGCCTTTGACGATGAGTTGAAGGACTTCTTTTTCGCGCGCGGTCAAATCCGGATGAGTCATGCGCTCGGCAAGCCGGGCGCCCACGGCCGGGGAAATGCAACGACCGCCCGCGTGGACGGAGCGGATGGTTTCGATCAATTCCTTGCGCTCCACAGTCTTGAGGAGGTAGGCGCGCGCCCCGGCCTGAAGGGACCGGTAAATGTCCTCTTCCCCGTCGTGGGTGGAAAGCATGATGATGGAAGCGCCGGGGAATTCCGCGCATATGGCGCTGGTGGCCTCCACGCCGCTTATGCCGGGGAGCTTCAAGTCCATCAGGACGATGTCCGGCTGATGCTGGCGGAAGGCGGCAACGGCCTGCTCGCCGGTGGAGGCCTCGGCTTCGACCATCATGTCCGGCTCGACGTTGACGGAACCGGTCAAGCCCATGCGAACGACAAAATGATCGTCCACCACCATGACCCGGATTTTGGTTTTCATATTGGGTGTCATCGCTGTTGGCGCGGTCAAGCCGCTGAAACTTTCTCCAATTGATTATCGTGTGGCGGGCTGCCGGCGGCAGGCCCGGGGGGCGGGTCGGGGACCGCCGCCACAATTTCCGCGCCCTGGCCGGGCGCGCTGACCATGGACAAAGTGCCGCCGATCTTCCCGGCTCGTTCGCTCATGTCCAGCAAGCCAAAGTGCCCTCCTTCGACGCCGGCGTGGCAAGCGGTGTCGAAGCCCACTCCGTCATCGCAGATGCGCAGGCGCACCTGGTTCGGCTCATAAATGAGTTTGAGGACGATTTGGGAGGCGCTGGCATGCTTGAGGGCGTTGGCCAGGGCTTCCTGGGCGATGCGGAGGAGGTTGTTTTCCACCGTGGCGGGCAGTTTGCGGGGCTGGCCGGAGGTTTGGACGTCAATCCGGAGATGGGCGTCGGCGGCGGAGAGTTTGGCGACTTCGGAAAGGGCGGTGAGGAGGTTGCTGTTTTCAAGGAGGTGGGAGCGCAAATCCCAGACGGAGCGGCGGGCCTCGGAGAGGCTGCGGCGGCTCATGTTGCGGGCCAGTTCGAGCAAGTGGCGGGCGACGGCCGGCGCTTGGGTAAATTGGGCCGCAACGGTGTCCAATTGAATGGTGATGGCGGCCAATTCCTGTTCGAGGGTGTCGTGAAATTCACGGGCAATGCGCGTGCGCTCTTCCAGCACGGCCTCATGTTGTATTTTCCGCTGGATAATGTCAGTTTGCTGCCTGACCCGGCGGTCCAGGACAAAGACCCAGGCAAATCCGGCCAGGAGCGCCACGCTGAGCATGCCCAGCACCCAACACAGGCGCGACAAAGTCCACCAGGAAGGATTCTGCAGCACCACCACATCGCCGGCGGAGCGGAGGAGGAGTTGAAAAGCCTCGGGATGGCTGGGGAGGGAAGGATTCCAGTTGGCCACCGGCTGGGCGAGGCAGACCCCGGTCAATTCCAATTGGCTGCCATTTTCCAACTGGGCGATGCGGCTGTCTGATTTGGCAGTGTCCAAGTGCGCGCTTAAGATCATGTTTTCCGACTCCAAAACCAGCACTTCTTCGTCGTAGCGGTCCACGCGATTGAGCAGGCGTCCGGACAGCCGCACCAGCACCAGGTCGTAATTCTCGGTGAGCAATTGGTTGATTTCAACCTCGACCGGGACGGGGGGCGGCTGGCGCCCCACGATCTGGTAAACCGCATCCTCCAGCACCGGGGCATATTGGCCCAGCATGGGGAATCCAATGACCTCGACAATATCGCCCGGGACGACCGAAGTGCCTTGCTGGCTCTTGACATAAAGGGTGGCGCCATTGTCCTGAAGGAAAAGCGACTCACCTTTCTGTTCGGTGACCACTCCACGCACGGCGACGCGGCGGCCATAATATCCATCCGAATTGAACTGCAGGAGCGAAGCCATCGGCACCTCGACCGGTTTGCCCGGGGCAGGGACAGCGACGACAATATCGGCGGAACTGCTCACGCTCAGATAGGGAGCGCGCATCTGGCGTTTGAGGTTGAAGCGCGTGCGACAAATTCCCCGCACACGCACGGTGGCGCAAATCAGCCGTTGGGCATTGGTCACGTCCAAGCCTCCGACCAGCGCACTCAGCCGCTCCCCGTTGACCAGCAAATCCATCCGCGCCCGATTCATGGTGGACTCAATGACGGAACGGACGACCCCGCGCACCTCCACCCATTGGCTGTCCTCGCGGCCGCTGGCCAATTGCTCATACGTGACCCGATGCGGCTCCGGCAAGGTTTTCGGACCCAGCCTGCGGATTTGTTGAGCCCTGACATATGGAACGAAGTCGCCTCCCATGGTGGTTCCGTCCACCTCGACCTCCTCCCCAACCGGCAGATCGCCAGCCGTAATCAATCCAATATACAGACCGGCGGTTTGATCCTGGATGAACATTGCCCGGTCAGCGTCCCAATCGGAATAAGTCACCACTCCCCGCAGATGCACTGGATAATATTTGTCAGCCTGGCCGGGGGTCATTTCCCGCACCTGCTCCGCAGTGATCAAGGGGGCAGCATGGCTTATCCCTCCCTCGGCGCCGCGCGCCGCAGCCGCCGCCAGTATGCAGGCCAGCAGGCATACGGTGCCGATTGAGCCTCGGTTTGGGCTGGCGCGCATCAACTTCACTTCCTGAACATGCCAGATTTCTCCAAAAACATCAATCCCAAGAAATCGTTGAGTTTCATGCAAATCCATCAGATCAAGTGATTTATAACGATCTCAGAAAGGCGATTTTCAGTCAAGCGGGCACTTGGTTTAGTGTTAGCCTATACTAAAGATGTGGTTATAAATACCTCTTTTGCCTGCGTGACAAAGAGACCGATTTTTGAGATAAATAGTCAACAGCATATGAAACATCACTTTCATCAGGCGGCGGGGAGTCGGAACCTGTCGCCAATGGCTAACCAGCAATGCTCATCACCTCAACGATAACAACCACAAACAAAATATGAAAAAACAGAAATTACTCATGACAGGAATTCTGGCTGCCGGCGGATTGCTGCTGGCGGGGGCGCTTCAGCTCCAGGCTCAAAACCTGATTATCTATAGCAGCGCTTTAAATACTGGCGGGACGCAAGGCGGGGAAGCCAACCGGCAAGTTGAGTATCCCGTACACCCCGGCGATGGTTCAGCGGACTTTGACGGCACGTATGGCGGCGGCACGCTCACTTGGGACAGCACTGAAACCGATCCTGCCACTGACGGCGGCGGTTCGATCTACGTCAACGCCCCGTTCTATAACGGCGTGGGCGGCGGCAAGCCAATGTTGTGCACGGTAGGTTTTGGTTATGACAATTGGTATTATAATGGAAACGGCACCGTTGACTTCAGCATGTATAATGGAATCCAGTTTGACGTCCTGTGGGACACAGCGCACTCCCAACTGAACATTGATCAGTTTAATACTCTTGATCAATGGCCGTTGGCCGACTTGCCGGGTTGGAATTCTGATCCCAATTACCTTCAGGAACAGGGCTGCACTGCCGGGATAGAAATCGACGAGATGGTTGGCTCGGGCGGCAGTTTCCCGTACTTGGTCAACTTCAATATTCCAGACAGCGCCGCCAGCGGCTGGCAACATGTCGTCGTGCATTATAGTCCTGGAATTGCCGGTCCTGGAGCCGGACTCGCTTTTCAGAAGTGGGTTTCCGCCACCTGGGCGATTACAGGGACTGTTACATGCAACTTCTGGCTGGACAACATTCAGCTCCTTCCCGCGCCGTCAGGTCCGCCCACGATGGCGAGCATCACCCCGACCATTCCCGGCTTGAATATCTTCAACGGCTCTTTAGGCAATAGCTACTATGATCGCAATCAGGTTGCCTCGACGACCTCCGCCGGATTGTCCTGGGCCGGATCAGTGGGCAGTCCCAACAGCTCTTTCCCGGTCAGCTATTCGTTTGACATGGAAGGATTCCCGAACGGCACAAACATTGCCGGAGAAGAGTACATGTTGCTGATTCCAAATCAGGGCGCTGCCAATGCTAATGGCCCTGACTGGGGTGACGCTGCTTGCTTCTACTTCCAAGCCAACTCAACGAAAACCGGCAACGGTGCGGCCAGGACTGGGTCGGCTACTCTGAGCTACAAGACGAGCCAATATAACGTTGAACCCAATAAGTACGTCACTTGGACCGGCTGGAGCGGGCCATCCGCTGGAGCCGCGGGCACAAACAATGTGCCGAGCCAGACCCTGTTTGGGAATTACACCCTCACCTTCACGGGACTTGACTCGGGAACCGTGACCGTGCCTGACGGGACAGTGGGCAGTTTCACCCTCCCCGCCGGCACCGGCGCGACCTACTTTGCTGAAGGAGTGACGGAATCGCAAGGCTCAACAAACCAACCCAATACCGTCCCATTCCAAATTTATTTGGGCGGCCAGGCCAACCAGGCTCCTGCAATGAATCAGCCGCTGGTTTATGCCAGTTTCACCGCATCAGGTATTCCCAGCGCGAGTTCAGTCACCGAGAACTTTGTGGCGGATGCCAATCAGCCGACTCCTGCCTTGGTGAACTGGACAACAGCTGCATCCAGTCACCCGGTGTCCGATGTGTTGGTGCCCTCGAGCGCTCTGTATTGGGTGGCTTGGGATCTTCCGGCCAACGGCTATGCCTTGGTGAACACCAAGAGTCTGACCTCTCCACACTGGACGACTGCGACCACTTACAATCCGTTCTCATTGTATCAGGAGAGTGCCCAGATAATTGTGGCCGCTGATATGCAAACGCCCACGAATGTAGAGTACTTCGGGCTGATCCAGCGCACTTATACACAGATGGTGGTGGTGCTGCCGGGCCAAACCTTCACGACAGGCGTGGGAGTTTCAGGAGCGCCCACCGCGCTTACCGGAGGAAATTGGGTGGAGTCAGCCACCGTTTATGCGGTTGACGCCAGCTACAATGTGGTTACTTCCCAAAACCTCGACTCGGTTACGTTGACGTCCGCCACGGATGCCTCGTTTAGCGCGCCTGCCGCGGCTGCGACGTTTGTCAATGGCGTAGCGAGCTTTACCGGCGCCAACGCCTTCAGCTTTGGGACTGCCGGCTCGGAGACCGTCACGGCGACGGATGGGGCCGCCGCTTTCACCGCTGACAGTGCCGCGGTAACGACAAGCAATTAAGCATTAAAATCTGATCACGGCGGGCGCTGGCGAAACCAGCGCCCGCCTTTTTGTTTTTACGCGGCGGGCATCGGTTCTTTATGGGCCCCAGGCGTGTCAAGAGTGGCAGTGAGGCGGTCTTTATCTGACTTGGGTTGAAGCGTTGGCGGGGGTGTATGGAAAGGGGCTGCCTGCCCGGTAGAGTTTCATTTCAACTTGAAGTTGCGCCGCCAACCCGGTATTGGATTGGGCTCCGGCCAGTTGCAAAGCGCGTTGCGCCGTTTCCACCGCTTCTGAGAACCGTCCGGCTTCGGCCAGGGCGGCGGCGAGGGTGTGAAGAATAAGCGGATCGTTGCCGGCGGTCAGGGCATTGGCTTTCCGGGCCAGCTCCACCGCCTTGTTGCCGTTGCGCAGCGATGCTTGGGGGCCGGCGGCCATGAGCCAGGCCAGATTATTCAGCACCCCTGAATAGGCGGGTTCGAGTTGGAGGGCCTGTTGGTATTGGCTGATTGCTTCGTCCAATTTGTTCTCCTGAACCAGAGCGTTGCCGAGGTCGTTGTGAGTGTCGGCGGAATCCGGATTGATTTGGAGGGCCTGTCGGTATTGGCTGATTGCTTCGTCCATTCTGCCTTCCTGGTAAAGGGCATTGCCGAGATTGAGGCGGGCTTCGGCAAAGTCCGGTTTGATTTGGAGGGCCTGGTGGTATTGGCTGATTGCCTCGTCGATAGCGCCCTCGTGATGGCCAAGAGCGTTGGCGAGGCCGAAGTGGGCCGTATAATTATTAGTGGTGCAGGCGAGCGTGTGGCGCCAGAGAGTTTCGCTGTCTTTCCAATAAGTCGTCTGTTTCCATGCGCAGATTATCAGCGCGGCGAGCAGGGCGGGCATGAAACACGCCAGGGCCACCCTGGCGTCCCGCCGCCTGGCGCCCCAAGCTTCGGCCAGCCACGTCACGGCCACATAAACCCCGATTTGGGGCAGGTAGGTGTAGCGATCGGCATGGGCCTGTGTGCCCACCTGGATGATTCCCGCCACCGGGAGCAGCATCACCAAATACCAAAGCCATCCAACCAGCATCCATGGCTGCCTGCGGCGCTGCACCCATGCCAGCGCGGAAAGGCCGGTCAACAGCGCCCCGGCCAGCGTCACTTTCCATGCCGGCAGGCCGTTGTAAGGATAGGGATAAAACACGGCCAGTCCGGCCGGCCAGACCATCTGGCCGAGGTAAACCATGCAGGCCGTTAATGCGTTGGCCAGGCGCAACGGCAGTGAGAGCGCCCCGCTCAATTGAATGGCTTTGTGTTGGGCCAAAAGCGTGGCGGCACAGGACGCGGCGGAAAGCGCCAGCAAAGGCAGCTTTTCCAACACCAATGCCGAAAGCTTTCGGGT
>Ga0224555_1000318_pt1 | contig 73387 bp, 61 predicted proteins | sample 714S23034metaG_FD_180687 | JGI IMG/M metagenome (GOLD analysis project Ga0224555, IMG submission 180687) | Peat soil microbial communities from Stordalen Mire, Sweden - 717 S2 30-34 | ecosystem: Environmental > Terrestrial > Soil > Wetlands > Peat | place: Sweden: Norrbotten County, Stordalen... | reverse complement strand
ACCCAGTTCACATGTCTCTCGTGGAGTCCACACCACAACGCATCCAGCGCTTTGTGCTGGTGTCGCTTGGGCCGGAATCCATAAGAGAAGCCGAGAAAGTCGGTTTCATAAATCGCGTTGAGTACTTCCACCGTCGCTCTCTGCACCAGTTTGTCTTCGAGCGCCGGAACGCCGAGCGGTCGCTGCCGCCCATCCGCCTTCGGAATGTAGACTCGACGCACCGGCTTGGCCCGGTACGCTCCGCGCTTCAGCCTATGGGAGAGGTCCTGGAGATTTTGCTCAAGGTCCTCGCCGTAGTGCTGCCACGTCTCCCCGTCAACGCCCGCTGCAGCGTGCCTCTTCAACTGGAAGTAGGCAAACCGCAGAGTGTCGATCCGGTAGATGTGATGCAGCAGAGCGGTGAACTTCACATCCTTGTTCTTTGTTGCCGTTTGTCGTACCTGCTCCAACTCACTAGGCGCGCTGATCCGGCTCTGAGTCCGGGGCGCGTTTTGCTGGCTCAGGTTCCCCTTGGCCAGACCCCTTCCCTCCATCTCCTCCGCCGCCGTTGTTCTGGTTTTGTTCGGAGACTTCCCCGGTACTATGGGTCTGTCCGACTTCCCGTGTTCGTTCATCATCGTCTTCTGTCCTTGGACTTCCCGATGCGTCCCGAAAACGCTGGCCTTCGGGAGAACCCGGGATCTCTCAACTTCCGTGCAAGATGTGTCCCTACGTGCCAGGGTCACAGACCGCGCAGGACTCCGACCCAGCTTGCGATGGCGCTGGACCGGATGTTGCCTTCCGCGTTGTGTCAGGGCGTCGGCGTCCTGAAGTTAGGGGTATTTCGCGGCTCAATAACCTGGCCCATAGTTCCTCCTGTCTACGCTTCGTATCCGGCCTTACGACCGTGCCCGCAAGACTCGGAGCCGGCGTGGCTGGCTAGGCCTTCGCCGTACGACTCTTTCATTCGCTGCATCTTGCCGGATTCGATGCCGACGGCACTGCCTGCCCCGCCAGTGTGGTGGTGCAAGCACGCTGCCTACGGCATCGGGTTGACGCTACGACACGTCACCCCAGAATGGGAGCTGCAGGCTAACTTTTGGTTACCGCACGCGAACTTATTGAAAAAAAGGCCTAATAGGCTAAGTGTTAGCTGGATACCGCAGGATATGGGTTAGCGCCGGCGAACCTGTTCATTTTGCTGAGATGCCCAGCTGGGCCAGAGGAACGGTCTATGGTGAAGCCAAATCTTCGCACCAAGTCCATCGGGACAAAGGTAAGTGAGGACGAGTACGCCCAATTGGAGCGAGCTGCCCAAAAGTCAGCCAAGACGCTCGGCGAGTGGTGTCGCGAGGTAATGCTGGCCAGTGCGAACGGCTGGCCGGAGAAGCTGAACGGAGCGGGGGGCGAAGCCCAAGCGGTCATGGCTGAGGTGGTGGCGCTTCGAGCGATCCTGCTGAACGTACTTTTCAAGCAAGCGAAGGGCGAACCACTGACTGCCGAGGAGATGCAGCGGCTCATCGACCGGGCTGACTCGGACAAGCTGAGAAAGGCGCGAGAAAGGCTGGACCAAGCATCAACTTCCAAAGCGAGTTGACGATGACCAACGTTTTCGGCACGTCTTTAACGGTCCTGTCGGTTCGCGCGGCGAACGGCGGAAGATTGCCCTGACTGGGGGTGAACAGTGAATCGGTTATTGGGTCGAGGAGAATCTCCGGGTCCGTCTAAAAATTGGCTGCTGTCGACTCTTGTGGCTGTACTCCTTGCTTTTGTAGCGGGGATAGGAATCTTCACGTACCGAAACGTCGAGGTCTGGACGCCACTGCAGCAGTGGTACTGGATTCAATATCTGAACACCAAGAATTTCCCCGTCCCGAGTGGCAACTACCAAGTGCTCTCAAAATTGGACCGACAAGGGCAACACAGCATGGCCACCGACGCCGACGTGATGCCTGCCTCGTTGCAGGGATGGCCCCCGTTTCCGTTTGCGCTCACGGCGAAGGCGCGGCAGGCGGGAGCCGTCGCTCTGAAAGTGGACACGGTGCATTACACGAGCGCGCAAATGAACCGGATGCTTGCAGAGTGGATTTACGCGGGCCAGTCTCCCGATGATCTGATCCGGCCCGCGTGGGTTGGCGCACTGGGAGCTTTTGTGCTGGCGCTGGTGCTGGCAATGCTGAGGAACCGGACGCGACGCCGCATCGAGGAACCGGGGCGGAGACTCAAGGGCCCCGAGATGGTCACCGTCAAGGAATTCAATCGATGGAGTGGAGCGGATGGAATAAGCTTCCTGACCACGACGGGGAGAGAATCGCTCTCGATTCCGCGCTCGTTAGAGAGTAGCCACATGATGATGATGGGAGACACGGGCGCCGGAAAGAGCGTTCTACAGCGGCGGGTGCTAATGCAGATCGCCGAGCGGGGCGAGACGGCTATCGTGTATGATCCGGCGCTCGAACACACGCCGCAGTTTTTCAATCCTGCCCGCGGCGATCTGATCCTGAATCCTCTGGACGTACGTTGTCCTTACTGGTCGCCGTCCGATGAAGTGACGCACGAGGCGGAAGCGCTGACGCTGGCAACGTCGTTATTTCCCGACAAGCCGCACGAGAATACATTTTTCGTCGACGGTCCGCGAAAGATCTTCGCACACTTGCTCACGTTGAAACCGACGCCTGAGGAGCTGGTCAGGTGGATGAGCCACGAGGAAGAACTAGATCGCCTCTTGAAAGGCACAGAACTGACGGCATTCATCTATCGCGGCGCTGGCCCACAGCGCGGTGGTGTGTTAGGTGCGCTCAACATGGTTGCTGACAGTTTGAAGCTCTTGCCGAAGGAGAGTGAGACGAAGCAGAGATGGACGACGGAAGAATGGGCAAAACAGCGTAGTGGCTGGATATTCTTGACCTCGACTCCTCGATTCCGCGAGCGGCTGTTGCCCCTCATGAGCTTATGGCTGGACACGTTAGTGCTGCGATTGATGAACCAGGGTGATCCTGCGATGCGTCATGCATGGTTTGTGCTTGATGAGCTTGCTAGTCTGCAGCGACTGCCGCAATTGCACACTGCGCTGACCGAGAATCGCAAATCCGGGAATCCCGTCGTAATCGGTTTCCAAGGCCGGAGCCAACTTGAAGTACGCTACGGGCACGAAGCTGAGGCAATGCTGTCGCAGCCGGCCACCAAAATCTTTTTGCATACCAGTGAGCCTCGTGCAGCGAAGTGGATCTCGGACACGATTGGCGAAGTGGAAATGGAACGCGTTAAGGAGACGGTGAACGCGCATCCTCTCAAAATTACCAAGTCCAGGAGCTATCACACTGAAAGGCGAACGGAACCGCTAGTGCTCCCATCGGAAATCAGCGGACTACAGCGCTTGCACGCATTGATTAAAGTCGACAATCTGGTAGTGCCGTTCAGCTTTCCATATCTCGCTCCCGTGAAAACCGAACCCGGTTTCATTCCAAGAGAGATCGCACCGCGTGTGGTCGAAATCAGGAAGGGCCCGCCTCAGCCGATCAATGTGGCTGCGCAGGAGATCAGTCCGCGCGAGACGGAAAACTCCAATGGCATCGCCGCCGGACAAGAACCCTACTTCGAGTGAGCCATGCTGACCATTTCCAAACCGCTGAGTGCCGGCCAGGCGCAGACCTATCACAAAGAGGAATTCGCGAACGCGCAGGAGAATTACTACTCCGAGGGAGACCATATACGCGGCGAGTGGCACGGCAAGCTCGCTAAAGAATGGGGCCTTCAGGGTGAAGTGCGGGAAGAGCACTTCGGGCGACTGGCGCATGGGCAACACCCGATAACGGGCGAACAACTAGTGCGCCACCAAACCGCGCGTGAATACGTTAATGCACGCGGCGAGACGGTGAGCACGATGGAACACCGCGCTGGCTGGGATGCAACGTTCTCCGCGCCTAAGAGCGTGTCGTTAACTGCCCTCGTTGGCGGAGACGATCGTGTACGCCAGGCGCATCGCGAAAGCGTGAAGATATCACTTGGCGAAATGGAGAAATATGTCCAGGCTCGGATCGGCGGAAACCATCCGGCAGAAACAACGGGCAAGTGGGTGGCAGCCAGTTTCGAGCACGATAGTGCGCGACCAGTGAACGGGTATGCTGCACCGCAATTGCACACTCATGTTGTGTTCTTCAATCTAACGGAAACTCAGAACAGAGAATCGCGGGCCCTGCAACCCCGCGAACTGTACCGCTCGCAGCAGTATGCAACGGCGATCTATCGCTCAGAGCTGGCGCTGCGGCTAAAAGGCCAGGGCTATGACATTGAAAGGGGTAAGAGTGGCCAGCCGGAGATCAGAGGGTACACGCGAGAGTATCTGGACGCCTCCAGTCCACGGAGTCAGCAAATCCAGGCGTACCTCGACCAACAAGGTGTAAGAGGCGCAGGAGCGGCGCAAATCGCAGCGCATCAGACGCGCGACGACAAACTGCCGGCTATCACGCACGCAGAAATGCAGCAAAAGCACCGCGATGTGGCCGCGCAATTCGCCCAGCAGCCCGAGCAAGTGATCCGCGCAGCCCATGAAAGGCGGGTCGAGCAAGAGCCGCAGCAGAAGCATCAGCATCTCGAATCGGCTCTGAACTACGCGCAAGACAAGAATCTAGAACGCCACGCTGTAACCGACGAACGCGAACTGATGCGTGATGCTCTGAAACGCTCGATGGGCGAAGCGAGCTTCGCAGAGACACGAGAAAGATTCGACAAGCGCGTCCAGTCAGGTGACCTGATTGAAGTAGAGAGCAAATCGCCAGCCCGCGCGTTCACAACGGAACGGATGATTGGCTATGAGCGCGACACTGTCGCCGAGATGCGAAGAGGACAGAATCTGGATAAACCGTTGGTGAGCACCGAGACATGGAGTCACATCGAGGAGAAACATCCGCACTTGAGCACGAGCCAACGCGCAGCGGTTGAGCAGATCTTGACGAGCCACGACAGAATCACCGGTCTTGAGGGCGTGGCGGGTGCTGGCAAAACCACTTCATTGGCTGCGGTCCGCGAAGCTGCCGAGTATGAAGGCTACAAGGTGTTCGGACTTGCACCCACGTCGCGCGCCGCCCAGAAATTGGCAGAATCAGGCATCGAATCAGGCACCTTGCAGCGTCATCTGGTCCGCGGTGACCAACCCGACGGCGGAGAGAAGAGGCTTTTCATCCTGGACGAATCTAGCCTCGCGAGCACAAAACAGATGAATGAGTTACTGCATCGATTGCACAGCAGCGACCGTGTGCTCTTGGTCGGTGACACGCGGCAACATGAGGCGGTAGAGGCGGGCAGACCCTATCGGCAGCTACAAGAGGCGGGGATGCACACCGCACGTCTGCATGAGGTCGTCAGGCAGAAGGAACCGGAACTTAAAGAGGCCGTCGAACAGCTTGCCCGTGGGGACGTTCACGGTGCGGTGGCGAATCTCGACCAGCAGGGCCGCGTCCATGAGATTGTGGGCCGCGAAGAGAGGCTAGGTGCAATCGCTGGTGAGTACGCGCGAGAGCCTCATGGCACGCTGGTCATTTCACCTGACAATGAGTCTCGACGCGAGTTGAACAAGCTGATCCGCCGTGAAATGCAGGCCCGCGGCGACGTGAATCCAGAGGAACACAAACTCCGAGTGCTCGACTCGCGAAATGAGATGACCGGTGCAGATCGGCAATGGGCCGCACAATACGGGGAGGGGGACTTGGTCCGCTATACCCGAGGGAGTAAGGTTCTGGGCATCGCCCCTGGCGAATACGCGCGAGTGGATCGAGTGGACGCTCGCGAAAACCGGATCACCATCGAGCGCGAGAATGGAGCGCAGGAGACCTACGATCCGCGACGGCTGTCGGGTGTGGCGGTGTATCAAGAAGTTCAGCGTGAATTCTCACAGGGCGACCGCGTTCAGTTCACGGCCCCTTCGAAGGAACTACAGGTTGCTAACCGAGAACTCGGCACTATCGAACGAGTCAGCCATTCTGGCAATCTCGAAATTCGCTTGGATTCTGGCCGCGAGGTGCGATTCAATATCCGCGAGCATCCTCATCTCGACCACGGATATGCCGTAACCAGCCACAGCAGCCAGGGACAGACCGCGGAGCGTGTGCTAATCCACGTGGACACAGACCAAAGCGAACTCTTGGTTAACAACCGCTTCGCATATGTGTCTGTTTCGAGAGCGCAACATGACGCCCAGATTTACACGAATGATGGCAGCAAGCTTTCCCGAAGCCTCAGTCGCGAAAGCTCCCAACGTACGGCAACAGAAGTGGAACAGCAGCCGGCTGCAGCGAAGCCGGAGCCAGTGTCCCTGCGAGGGGTTCGGCCGTCCGAAGAGGAGCAAGGCCAAAGTCTAGGAATAGGACTGGCCTGAGTGGGGGAAGGTCGAAATCCGAATCGCACCTAACGGCGCCGGTCAGAGACTAGATAGTTCCGCGTTGCCATGCCCTGCAGACTCGGACTGCAGCGCAGGTTTACCCAACTTCAAAGCAAGCATGAATTTCAGTCGCGCGCCATAGTGGGCGAGCAGCGCTTCCTGTTCGATTCCGTGCTCGGCGGCTTTCTCAGCCGCTTGCGCACGTATGCTCTTCTCGAACCCTTCGTTTGTCCGGGTCATCACAGGCCCGAGCGTTAGGATGGCAGCGTCGATGTCCAGTTCCTCGCCACCTCCAGTGAGAACAAAGTTGCCAATAGGCATTTGCAACTCCCCCGGAATTCGAACAGAGGCGATTTGCTCGTTGGGCCGAACAGGATCCGCGTGTTGTGCGACGGCGAAGACCTCGACCTCTGGTGCGCCAACCGCCGCACCCAGAACGAAGTAGGACAGGCTTCCAAATATGCTGCGGGAATTGCCTTTCGACGCGGCGATGTTCGGAATTCGCTGGTCCAAGTGGTCGGTCCGATTTCGCAAGACGTAAGCAGTCCTCGTGGCCGACAGGAAGGCGTCCACGTCATCACCAGTAAAGGCGAGGCTGCTGAGGAGCTGTCGCAAGCTGTAGATTTGGTCCACTATCGACCAGGCGTGCTGGAACATTCCAATGTCGAGGTGACCAGAACGCAGTTCCTCATTCTGCTTTTCTTCCCATTTGGACCTAAGCGCCAGTTCAATCATTTGGGCATAAGCGGAGGCCACGATATCAGCGCACATCACCATCGCATCGACGCGGAACCGTTGAGTCTCGTCCACAACGAACGGCAGCGCGCGGATAAACGCCCCTCTGGGCAGGGCGACTTGAGTGCGCGCGATAATGAGCGGATGCTTTGGCGGGAATTGTAGCTGCATGGCCCTATTCTAGGCCGGCTGCACAACATTTTAGCTACCCACCAACGCGGAGGGCGGATTTTACATTACGGCAGTTCTCTCAACTATCCCGAGGTTCTCTTTTCTTACTTTTGGCGCCACCCCTCTCGCCTTTTAGTGCTGGTAACGGCCTAGAGAAACGTTCCGCAATGTCGGCCATCTGGGCATCATAGCGCCGCCCCACGCTATTGCTTAGGGCCATTAAGTCGATCTCTGGAAATTTTGTTCGGATTACGGCGAGAAGTTCGTTCATTGCCGCATACATTTTCGAACGCTCCTTCTCCATGTAATGAAACTCCTTCTGCTCCTTGATCCGTTGGGAAGGATGGCCTGGTCGGAAGATATAGCTGCGCGCACCATTCATGGGGACGTAGTGATCGTACTTGACACTACCGGTCCAGTGCGTAATGAATGCCTGAATCCGCTTATTCAGCTCACTGTCATAAATGTGAAAGAGGGTGGAGGAAACGATGCCAATCACTTCGTCGTGGAAGTGAGTGCTTGCCGCACTCAGGAATTTCGGCCCAGTCGAAATATGGTCGTCGATAGTGGGCCAGTTAATCGATCCAAGCAGCCATCGCAAGTTCGTAAGGTCGCGTTCGCGTTCCGCCGCGGCGGGATTGAATCCTCCGGGGTGCGGTCTAGGCGGGTCTTTAGAAACAATCAGGGAAATGGCTTCCGTTAGAGTCTTGGTTAGTTCTTTTGGGGTACCCTTCCCCTCGGCCAACGTGAACGGTGTCGCTCTATGCCGGTCAAAATCAAACGGCAGAAGCTCTATTTTGCCATGGGCTTCGTTGATCAAGAGAATGACGCGTTCCCACCCGAGGTTTGCGACCGCATAACCGAGTTCGAACACGACGTTCGGATTTGGCGTTTTTTTGCCATCCGATAGTTCTGAATTGATTATCGAAACATCGGCAACGAAGATGTCGGCACTTTGAATCTTCTCCAGGATTGATGCAGGTATATTCGGACTACCGGGACAGTCCCTTGTCGCTTCGTCGATTAAAACCTCGATCTGCTGCGTTTCGGTTGACAACTGCGCCTCAAGTTCTCCTGAGGCAACCCGAAGGCATTTCTTGACGGCGGTGCGATTGAACTTCGCGGGCAGGTCACTTTGCCACGCGTAGAAAACCTTGAGTAACTGTTTTGTAGTCGGCATAGTGGGTGCCTCTTCGTCGATAGCCTACAGGATTGCACGGGACTCCGGTATCGGAGTTCCGGGCCTTGGGTCCGGATACCAAGAGGGGGCGGTGCAATGGAAGTATGATGCGACGCTACAGCAGCGGCCTCTCTATTTCGGTTGCGCTGCCGAGTCCCGTTCCAAAGTGGTTGCAAGAGTGGATGGATGATGTTGTTATTGATTGCATGAAGTGCGCGATCGTAGAAGTTGGCACAACAATAGCAGTCAGGAAATTAGGAAGCTCGGTTCTTCTGGCCGTAGACCGAATGCTGCAGTCAAAAAATACTTCTTACCTTACTTTCGAGCGTACGGCACGGTTCCCGAAGTTGCTGCTTAGCACGGACAGGAGTTTCGCTGTAGGGTCATGGGGCTTAATGGCGGCGAATCCAGACCTGGTCGATTACGAATTCCCCAAATGGATTCAGCCTACGCTGGAAAAGCAATTCGAGACCGTGGCAGCTATTAGCGACGAAATCCGTGTGCGCGCGCTTCAAACATTTTCAACAGGTCTTGAACAGTTCTTGAAAGCGAGAGCCGAGAATTCCGCAGAAGGAAAGTATACGGTTGGATTCATTGTTGCAGGACGAATTGGCGACAATACGGAAGTTCATGTTGTCACGGTTTTTCATTCGGGTAACAACGTGAGTGTTCCGGTTGTCGAAGTTGAGGTGATCAGCGAAGGCGATTACATGGCAGGCCAAACAGCAGCTATCAACAAAGTCTTGGCGGACGATAAAAGCGAGATCGTGAGATTCGGGACGGCGTACGGTCCAGTTCGGAACGCCTTAGCGGGCCTGCCTGATCTCCCAAAAGAATTGTTAGAGGATGCGAGTCAACTGCTTTCGTTTGTGGCTCTGGAGGCGCTCGCTGATCCGACTCGTGTCGGCGCTGGTTATACGTTCGCTTGGATGACGGGAGAGGAAGGATTTCGAATCGCTACCTTTTGAACCGTTCTCCTAATATCGGCGATGAACTGTCCTCGGATGTTCGCCAAACCGGAAACTAGGCAGCTGGGGCAAGATCCATCGAACATCAGCAACGCCATAATTTAAAAGAATATGTCTATGGGCGCCATCGATAGTGAAATCTGCACCCGCTTGCCGAGGGATCTGTGGAAAACCTCGAAACTTGCACATAAGCTTACACAGCTTCACATTCTGTTGGCCAAAAGTGTCTTTGTTATCAACGCGAAACTGGCAGACGCACGGGACTTAAAATCCCGGGTCCGTAACAGGACGTGACGGTTCGATTCCGTCTCCGGGCACCACTCAACCGTTGAGTGAAAAGCTCAGTGAGCGCGCTCCTATCACGGGAAAGTACGACACCTAAAGGCGGACGGATTTTGCCGCACCTAGGGCTTACCTCGGGTTTTGCGCTCCCTGTTCGGTATGCCAATTGCCAATGAACTCGAAGATTCCGCGCGGTGGAATACGAATTTGCAGCCGCCCTGCGCTTAGCAGAGCGCTGGCGATTCTGCAGATGTCGGCCTACGAAGGAGTACTGCCATGCACGTGCACACCAACCAAATCAGCCCAAACACCCAATTCGATGCTGTTTGTGCCGCGGAAAGGGCTGCCGCCAATCGGGAAGCTGCGCGGACTAGAAAGAAGCTGTCGGAGTTTGGCTCAAAACTGGCCGCCGCGCTTGATTCCGGGGAAGATTTCGTCAAAGGACTGGGGCCGCGCGAAGAATCCCAAGAACAGGCGAAGCGCCAAAGTCAGCAGAACCAGGGGAGCCGGACGAAACCAACAGAAGGGGCGGATTCAGCCGGCGCGCACAACTCTATTTCGGACTGGGCATAACCGGCGATCCCGGGCTCTCCAACCTGCGTCTGTATCACAGACTTACTAAGTCCATAACTCGGCAAAATCTACCACCGCCAACTCGGCAAAGCTCGCCCGCTTGCTTCGTCACGGTTGAGAACTGCTACTAGCTCTTTCTCGAACTTCAGCGAAGCTTGTGGAAGCAGCGAACGCTCCCCGAGTTGCCGCTATTGTTCCACTGCGGACCAGTTGACGTCGCAGCAGTGAGCGTGTCGCCGCGATGACGGTTGGCTCGTCCACATCGAGGTCACGAAAGATACTGATCAACTCCGGTACAGGGATGCGCCCTTCTATTCGATCCAGAATCTCTCGCTCCACCGGGTCCAGCTGATGTTCAATCGTCAAGGACTGTCCCAGCAAAGTGGCCTTGGCTTTTGCACGGATGCCACTGCCCAGCACTCGTGCCTCGAGCAGGGCTATCGGTCCGGCGCGGCGCAGCCAACTATGTCTGAGGATCTGCTGCCAATCGGAGTGTCGGGTCCAACGTTCCGCGAGAAAAGCGGCATCGATCTCCCCACCTGCGGCGCGCCGCGGCGATGGCGATTCCTCTACGCGCTCCCAAGGCGGCCCGCAGGTCGCGTCACTCCACTGGAAAGAAAGAACCACGGACACGACCCGCATATAACCCTGGGCTCGAAGATTGTTTGCCCACTCGTGGGTCGAATCTAGAAATGCCTGGTAGTCGTCACCTTTGGCGTGTCCGATGGCGTACTTCACAGCGGTGTGTTCGCCCAAGCGGAGGATATGGATGTCCATCGGGGCGCCGTCGAGCCATTCGCGCAAGCGACGGACGAGCGGCTCATGGTCGCGCTCGCCGAGTTCAGTGACCACCTGCGCCATGCCGCCCGGCGCGAGGTGATGCGGCAAGCCGGCGACGATCCGTTTCTGGATATCTTCCCCGGACCGGCCGCCGTCACGAAAGCGCAGCGTGTCGAGCGGCGAGGGCACAAACGGGGGATTCGCCGTAATCAGGTCGAAACGTTCGCCGCGCACGGCCTCGAAGAGATCGCCAGCCACGACTTCCAGATTGGTGGCGCCCGAGGCTTGGGCGTTGAAGCGTGTGCAACGGGCCGCGCGCGGGTTGATGTCGACGGCGAGCACATGCTTTGCGTGGGTGGAAGCGAGCAAGGCATGAATGCCCGAGCCGGTGCAAAGGTCGAGGGCGGAGCGAAACCGGCGGCGTGTAGTGCAGCGTGCAAGACGGCGGCTCTCGGAGCCGATCGCCATGACGTGATCGTACGGAACCGTGGCGTACCCCGGATGCGGAAGTTCGGGCCAGGCGTGATCCGAAAAGATCAGGCGATCGCCGACAGGAAAAAGCGACGCACGAGCCCGCGCCACGCCCGTTTCATCGATGGCGAGCAGCCCGGCGCGGATCAGCACATCGCGTTCGGATCGCGCCAACAAACGGTCGAGTTCGTCCGCCGGCAGAGCCCCCTGCAAGAGAAACAGGTCGATGGCCAGAGCGAGCCGATCGCGGGCGGCCAAATGCTCCGAGCGATATATCGGCAGATGACGCCATTGCAGGTGGGCAAGATCCTCCAAACCGAGACGCTCGGTTACGAAACTCTCGGAGTATCCGGCGCCAACGAGCTTCGCAACGGCGTCGCGAAGACCGGGTACATCGGCATGATCGACGATGAAGGTAGCAGGTTCCGTCATAGGCTGAAGCACACCTCAATCGAAACGGCCAACGAACCCCGGTGGGTGATAGTACTCACAAGGCGCTCCGTACTCTTTGCACCATGAATTAGACCGCTGTAAGAGACGAAGCGCTCCTGCACAATTACGAAAGCAATTTGCACTCCACAGCGGTGCACAAAGGTGGGGGTTCGGCGAATCGCGCTGGCAGAATTCAGCTTCGGTTCGGTCCCGCGCGCTTCTACAATGTCCGGAACCGGCAGGCGAGATGGGCGTATAATGAAGCCGCTTCCGGGGTCAGAAGGATCTGGGGCTTCAACGTCCCATCGTGCAAAGAGGGCGTGTGCAACGAATCTTCCATAAGCGCAGTCTCCGAGGCGCGGTTTCACCTTCACCGGCGAGACCGCGAGCTGCGATCATCGAGTGCCTGATCGCTCTGCTGTGCACGTGTGTTGCTCTGCCCGGATACGCGGCGAGCTGCGGCTCCGAGACTGCTTCGGGAGCAGCGGCTGTTTCCCCTTCGAGCCAACCTGCTTCCCCGTTCATCGTTGTCGGCCTTCTGGGAGGATTTGTCCCGCATGATGAGCCGCACCACCCCGAAGTGCAGATGATCCGAAGTCTACGTCAGGAATATCCCAAACACGTTTACTTCGGTGTGTTTGAAAACCGCAAGCTCGGCGAAGCCTACAAGACCATCCTCAACCGGCTGGGCGCGAAGGAAGACGGTACACTATCAGAGGACGAAAAACGCCGCGCTCGCATCGTGCTATTTGGCCACAGTTGGGGTGCTTCGGCTGTAGTCGCGCTGTCTAGAAGACTGGAGCGGGAGGGCATCCCGGTCATGCTGACGGTACAGGTGGACAGCGTGGCTAGGCCCTTTCAGAACGATCGAGTGATTCCGTCCAACGTTCTGCAAGCGGCCAATTTCTACCAAACCCACGGCCTGATCCACGGCCGCTCAACCATCACACCCGCCGACCCAGCGCGCACAACGATCCTCGGCAATTTCCGTTGGGAGTATAAAGAGGAGCCTGCGGAATGTCGTGATTTTTCCTGGTATGCCCGCTTTTTCACCAAAGGCCACATTGCGATCGAATGCGATCCCAAGGTCTGGTCGCAAGTGGAGACGTTGCTGCGTCGCCACTTGCCGAATCCGGTGGTAAGTCAGACTGACGCCGGTGGGTCAGACCTTCGACCTCCAGGCAACGATCGTGGCGCGGCTCAACAGCAGTAAGTGCTACTTCGCGGGGAGCTAAGTCAGTCCAGGTTGAAATCATCGCCTTCTTATTGGGCGAGAATTGTCCGTCGATTAGATAGGCCGCCGCGATGCTGCCTGCGACATACGGCTGAAAGATCGCAAGGACAATCACATATTTCTTGGCTTTGACCACGGATTCCACTATGCCGCGGACCGGCTTGCTGCGTCGAATCGTCCCGGGTACTTGGGGAATCACAAGACGCACGAATTCCAGATCTGAATGCCGCCGGCTGTATTTAGCGATTGACTTTGCCACCCGTTTTGGGGTGGTTACGCCCAAATCGGCGATGATGCTTCGCGACACTGCTTTCGGGTAATAGAAATTCACGATGTCTCGGGCAAAATCCGCGCAATTGCGTGATATGGGTCTGTATAAAGTACGATTCGGACGGGAATTGAGCCAACCAATCAACGCGTCATCCTGTTGGATTGTGGTTTCGATTTCATAAGCAAAGCTGGTGCGGTTGTATGCCGACCCCACGAGTTGCAACCAATTCCCGCCCGGTGTCTGCCCAGAGAGATCGTCAGGCACAAGATCTTCCATATTACTGCGCCGGTATTGATCTCTAAGAAGGGCCACCATCTTACTGTCAGCATAGACGGGGATATCTTCTGGATTTGTGACGGCATAAAGATAGGGAATAAGTGGAATGGCAATCCAGTCGTACCCACGAATCCCCTTGTACCGGCTGATTACTACACCGTGTTCTCCTTCGCGGCAACGCCGCAAAGAAGTGGGCGAAGCCGCGCAGACACGAGTTAAATAGACGGCCACGTGGCCAGCGCCGGCAAACGCACCATCATAGCTGTAAGGTTCTTCGAGCAGAACGGCAGCATTCGCGCTCACTTCCCGAGGTGCCCACAGGGATGCGAGAAGCAACGCGCATAATGTTGCAAGTTTCATATCGACTGGCCGATTGAATTCTGATCAAAGGAGCGTGAATTCGTTCACTAAGCTCGGATTTGCGCGGTAGCATCTCCACTTTACCTGGTGATAAGGCGCTCTAACGTTCTTTACCAGCGCTTCCAAGATACCAAGTCCGGGCTTTGTGGGCTGATCAATACGGATCAGAATTGACTAAGATTTCCGCGTCCATGGCACACCCGGCTACACCGCCCACGCCGCGGTTCGAATCGCCTTGCGTTGGAGGAGGCAAACCCGGTAGAAATTGACGAGATCATGCACATCCCTGATGGTTACCTCAGCCCGTCAACCTGCGCCACCTTCTATCTGTTCGCAGCTACGGGCTGGTACGCGGCGCTGAAGCGCATCAAGCGGCTTCTTGCCACGCGCGCAATCCCGCTGATCTCGGTGTTCGCAGCATTCTCTTTTGTGGTCATGATGTTCAATGTGCCCCTGCCCGGCGGAACCACCGGCCATGCGGTGGGCGTTGGCATCGCCGCCATCGTGCTCGGCCCCTGGGGTTCAATTCTTGCCATTTCGATCGCTCTCGCCATCCAAGCGCTGTTCTTCGGCGACGGAGGCATCACCACGCTGGGAGCGAATTGCTTCAACATGGCAATTGTCGGATCCTTCACCGCCTACGTCGTTTACCGGATGATCGCAGCGCACTCGAATCTGGAATCTCGCCGCAGAGTACTAGCAGCAGCAGTTGCCGGTTATGTTGCCATCAACGCCTCGGCCTTCGTTACCGCGGTTGAACTCGGTATTCAGCCCGTGCTTTTTCATGACGCCAGCGGCACGCCGCTCTACGCGCCATATCCGTTGCATGTGGCCATTCCAGCAATGATGATCGGACATCTGACATTTGCAGGTCTGGCGGAAGCGGCGATATCGGCAGGCATGGTGTCCTATCTCCAGCGCGCTGATTTGGGCCTTCTTCGAGGAGTAAGCGGATTGGCCCAGGCGCCAGGTACGATCGTCGCGGACGCGAGCCTTGGAGATTCACCCGGACGACTCTCACCACGACGACTATGGTGGGCGGTGGCGCTTCTCATGTTGTTCACGCCTCTCGGCATCTTAGCGGCGGGCACTGCCTGGGGTGAATGGTCTTCTGCCGACTTGATGAATCCGCACACGCGGGAACAGATCGGAGCCGCATCGGGGAACCATGCGCCTCCGTCGTCCGTTCCTGTTGGGATCGAAAAGCTGTCGACCGTGTGGACCGCGCCTTTCCCCGGCTATGCGCCGAGGTTTATCAAGAGTCCGGCGTTTGGGTATTTGCTCTCGGCAATGTTTGGGGTGGGCTTCATGGTTTTGGCTTCGCTCGTCGCGAGAGTGGCTGGTGGAAAATGGCCCCGGAGGAACCTGCACCCATGAGCCGGCATTCTTTTCTCGAACGGACGCTGCGAGGTTTCACCCGGGCGGTGTCGAAAGCCCTCCAGTCGGAACATGCCGCGAGCCAACCGGGCCTGCTGCAGCAACTTGATCCTCGCGTCCGGGTCATTGGAATCCTCGCTCTGGTTATTGCGGTGATCCTCTGTCGACGGCTTGAGGCCATTGCCGCCATTTTGCTCATCGCCATTACCATCGCGGTTGCTTCCAGAGTGAGCATCGCGTCACTCGCAGTACGAGTCTGGCTTGTGGTTCTAGGTTTCTCGGGCGTGATCGCGCTGCCCGCCTTGTTTATTACTCCAGGAGAGCCACTCTTCACGTTGCCAGCTCTGCATCTTTCCATCTCCGTCCAAGGGGTGCGCACGGCGGTGTTGCTGGTCTTGCGCGTGGAAACAGCGGCTACACTAACCACAGTGCTGGTGCTTTCGACCGCCTGGACTCACATCCTGAAGGCGCTCCGTTCGCTGCATCTTCCGGCTGAGATCGTCACCATGCTGGCCATGACGCATCGCTACGTGTTCTTGCTGATCGAAACCGCCAACCAGATGTTCGAGTCGAGGCAAAGCCGAGCCGTCGGTGTATTGAGTGGTTCTGAGCAACGCAAAATGGCGGCTCGAACCGCCGGAGTCTTACTGAGCAAGAGCATCGAACTTAGCCAGGAGGTGTATCTCGCCATGTTATCGCGCGGCTTTCGGGGAGAGGTTCGTGTCTTGACCGACTTCCGTTTCAAACCGCGCGATTACGCCGGCCTTACTGTCTTCCTCTTTACTGGCTGCTTAGTTGTGTGGATGGGGAGGTAACCAGGAATTGGCGTCAACTTTCGAAGTGCAAAACATTAGCTTCTCTTACGAAGCAATCCCGGCGATCCGTGGACTCACGCTCCACATCGCAGAAGGGGATCGGATTGCGCTGCTTGGCGCCAATGGCTCGGGCAAATCCACGCTGTTGCGAATTCTGGACGCGCTCTATTTTCCCTCGGCCGGTACGGTCACATTCAAAGGGGACGCGCTCACCGAAAAGCACCTTCAGCAGGATGAATTCTTTCTGAATTTCCGCCGGCGCGTCGCCCTCGTCTTTCAGAATCCCGATGTTCAACTGTTCAATCCGACCGTATTCGACGAGGTCGCCTACGGTCCTTTGCAGTTGCAATGGAGCAAGGAAGAGGTGATCCGGCGAGTGGACGAGATGCTCCACGTTATGTCCATTTCACACTTGAGGGACCGCCCGCCCTACCGGCTCTCGCTGGGCGAGAAAAAGCGGGTTGCGTTGGCCTCCGTCCTCGTCCTCGATCCCGAAGTCCTGCTGCTCGATGAGCCTACCGCGACCCTCGATCCCAAGAGCCAGAGCCAGGTCGTAGACTTCATTCAACAGTGGAAAGGCACGGCTAGGACCGTGATCACCGCTACTCATCAGTTGGAGATTGTCGAAGACATTGCGGATCGCGTTTTCGTGCTTGAAGCAGGCACCGTAATTGCCGAAGGGACTCCATCGGAGATTCTCTCAGACACCGGCTTGCTTCTGAGAGCAAACCTTATTCACGTGCATCGTCATTCCCACGGCGGCGTCGTGCACTCACATCCTCACTTTCACGGGCAGCCACGCCATGAACACGAGCATTGAGCACGAAGCCGCACCGCAGATTGGAGACTCAAGATGACCTCGGAAGCCAGATTTAAGCGCTTAGTCTTTTGTGGGACGATTGCTGTACTTCTGTTCTACTCGATCTTCCTGATACCGGCGAAGTCCCAAGAGAAACCGCGCCCCAAAGTGGTTGAGCTCGACAGTGCGGGAAAGGATTATCTGCAGGTCCTCGCAGGACCCCCTGAAAGCGTCACGATGAAGTCTGGACTGGTAGTTCTTTCACCCAGCAAATCCGTGGGAAAACACAGCACCGGACAACATGAGGAATTGCTGGTTGTGCTGGAAGGACACGGCGAAATGACTTTCAAAGACGGTTCCAAGCTGGACGTGAAAGCCAACCATGCCCTCTACTGCCCACCCGAGACCGAGCACAATGTGACCAACACTGGTCGCAGCGTGCTGCGGTACGTTTACGTTGTGGCGAGTACCGGATAAGTACGCGGATTTGAGGCGCTATGGCGTGCGCCTCAATTGGCTATGCGGCGATGCCGAGTTGGGGCGGCTCCCAGCCGGTATAATGCTCACTCCACATGCTCAACGCCGGCAGCAAACTCGGTCCCTACGATATTCAGGCCTCGATTGGCGCGGGAGGGATGGGCGAGGTCTACAGCGCCCGCGACGCCCGCCTCAACCGCGACGTCGCCATCAAAATTCTTCCTGCTTCCTTCTCCACCGATCCCGACCGCCTGCGGCGTTTCGCGCAGGAAGCCCGCGCCGCCGCCGCGCTCAGCCACCCCAACATTCTTTCGATCTACGATATCGGCGACGACCACGGCGCGCCCTACGTGGTTTCCGAACTGTTGGAAGGCGAGACGCTCCGCGACCGCCTGCGCAACGGCCCGCTCTCCTCCCGCAAGGCCATCGACTATGCGCAACAGATCGCTCGCGGCCTCGCCGCCGCCCACGAGAAGGGAATCGTCCACCGCGACCTGAAGCCGGAGAACCTTTTCCTCACCAACGACGGCCGCGTTAAGATCCTCGACTTCGGACTCGCCAAGCTCACTCGCCCCGAGGCCGGCGATAGCTCCGCTGACGCGCCCACGCAGCAAGTCGGCACCGACGCCGGCACCGTCATGGGCACGGTCGGCTACATGTCGCCCGAGCAAGTTCGCGGTAAAGCGGCGGATCCACGCTCCGACATTTTCGCCTTCGGCGCCATCCTCTACGAGATGCTTTCCGGCAAGCGCGCTTTCCACGGCGATTCCCCAGCCGACACCATGAGCGCGATCCTCAAAGACGATCCGCCCGAACTCTCCGAGACCAACCGCAACGTCTCGCCTGCGCTCGAGCGCATCGTCCGCCACTGCCTCGAAAAAAATCCCGCCGAGCGCTTCCAGTCGGCACGCGACGTGGCCTTCAACCTCGAAGCGCTCACCGATATTTCCACCTCCACCCGTGGCGGCGTGCGTGCCATTCCGGAAGAGCCGGCTACGCGTCGCTGGTTACTGCCATTGCTCGGCGGATTGCTGTTGCTCGCGTCGTGGGCGGCCGTTTATCGGTTTGCTCACCGCGGAGCCGCCGCCAATCCAATCTTCCACGAAGTCACCTTCCGCAGCGGCACCATCTGGGCCGCGCGCTTTGCGCCCGACGGCCAGACCATCGTCTATGGCGCTGCGTGGGATGGCCAGCCCCAGGAAATCTTCTCCACTCGCTTCGACAGCACTGACTCCCGTCCGATCGGCTTGCCAACCGCGCAGATTCTCTCCATCTCATCGAAGGGAGAGATGGCCGTCTCCTTACACCCCGCCGATATCAGTGCCTTTGCCCAGTCCGGTACCCTGGCGCGTGTCCCGCTCGCCGGAGGCGCTCCGCGCGAAGCGATCGACAATGTGTTTTGGGCGGACTGGGCGCCCGATGGCCAGTCCCTGGCGGTGGTTCGTCGCAACCCCAACGGAGTCATGCATCTGGAATTACCCGCCGGCAATCCGATCTATGAGCCGCAAGGCTGGGTCAGCCATGTGCGTTTTTCCCCGCTCGGCGATTGGCTGGCCATCGCGGACCATATCGGCGGCGGCGACGACGGCCGCGTCGTCATCATCGACCCGCACGGAAATCGCAAGTCGAGTTCTTCCTTTTATTCGAGCGTCGAGGGATTGGCCTGGACTCCGAACGGCAAGGAAGTCTGGTTCTCCGCAGTCCCCGCCGGAGCCGCACGCTCCATCTATGCGCTCGACCTCTCCGGCAAGGAGCGTCTCATCTACCGTTCGCCCGGCGGATTGACGATCCACGACATCAGCCGCACTGGCCTCGTTCTCTTGACCACAGACAAATCTCGCATCGGCATCTCCGCGCTTCCGCCCGGCGAGACCCGCGAACGCAGCCTCTCCTGGTTCGACTGGTCCCTGCTCAGCGACATGTCTGCCGACGGCAAGACCATCGTTTTCTCCGAGACCGGAGAAGCCGTGGGCGCGAACTACAGCATTTTTATGCGGAGGACGGACGGCTCCCCTGCGATTCGTCTCGGCGATGGGAGTATTGCCGCGCTCTCTCCGGACGGCCAATGGGTGCTCGACGCTGTCGGCTCCCCGGCCAAACTCGTGCTTCTGCCCACCGGTGTCGGCGAGCCCAGACAGCTCACCGACGACAAGACCGGTCACTTCGGCGTTGCCTGGCTGCCCGACGGCAAGTCGATCATCTTCTCTTCCAACCAGACCGGTCATGCCGCTCGCACCTACCTGCTCGATCTGCAAGGTGGCGCCCCGCGCGCTCTCACTCCCGAGGGGACTGTGGGAGGTTTGATCACCCCAGATGGCAAATTCCTTCTCGCCACGGATACCAAGCGCCAGCGTTGGCTCTACCCGATTGCTGGTGGAGAGCCGCAAAAACTCAACCTTGCCCTCAGCTCTGACGAACGCCTTCTTGGCTTCGTCGCCGACGGCAAAAGCGTGCTCCTGCGCACTCGCTCTATTCCCGTCCAGGTAACGCGTGTCGATCTCGCGACCGGCCAGCGCCAGCCTTGGAAGCAGATCGTTCCCGCCGACCTCGCGGGCGTGCACAGCATTGCCAACATCAAGTTCAGCGCCGACGGCACATCTTATGCCTACTCCACCTTCCGCGTGCTCTCCGATCTCTACGTGGTCGATGGCTTGAAGTAGACCGCGATTCTCAGGCGCCGATCGTCTGCACCGCCGCTCAGATTTCGGACCGCGTCGCGCGCGTCATCAGCTCTTCGATGGCCTGTTGCGGCGACTTGCCGTTTTCAAGGATGGCGAACATCTGTTCGGTAATCGGCATTTCAACGTTCTTCTTGCGGGCCAAACCAAGCGCGGCCTTAGTCGTGAACACTCCTTCAGCGACTGCTCCATGCATGTCGGCGATGATGTCGGGCAGCTTGCGGCCTTTGCCGAGTTCAGCCCCGACGCTGCGGTTGCGCGAGAGATCTCCGGTGCAGGTTAAGACCAGATCTCCCAGTCCGGCGAGTCCAAACATGGTGTCGAGGCGGCCGCCGCAGGCCACGACCAGGCGCGCCACTTCGGCAAGACCTCGCGTGATCAGCGCCGCCACCGAGTTGTGGCCGAGGCCGAGGCCATCACAGACGCCGGCAGCGATGGCGATAATATTCTTCAGCGCGCCGCCCAACTCCACGCCGATCACATCGTCGTTGGTGTAGACGCGAAAGCGCGAATCGTTGAACGCTTGCTGCACGGCGCGTGTCACGTCGCCGTCGAGGGACGCCACGGTCACTGCCGTCGGATCGCCCCGCGCCACCTCTTTGGCAAACGAAGGCCCGCTGAGTGCCGCCACGCGAGGCGTGAACTTGCGGCTGCGCAAAACATCGCCAATCACTTCCGTCATGCGCAACAGAGTTCCGTCTTCCAGTCCTTTGGTGCAACTTACAAAAAGTATCTCTGGGCCGAGATCGGGCGCCATACGTTCGAATAGAGCTCGACAATGCTGCGAGGGCATCACGCTGACGACGATCTCCGCGGCCTCGAGCGCGGTGTTCAAGTCGCTGGTCGCTGCAATCGATTCCGGCAGGATGAAGCCTGGCAGAAAGTGCGAGTTGATTCGGCTTCGTGCGATGCTCTCCGAAACTTCCGGTTCGTTGGCCCAGAGGCGGACCTGATGCGTCTCTTTGCGTCCGAGGACGATTGCCAGTCCGGTGCCCCATGCCCCTGCTCCAATGATGGCAATGCGGCTCATCTGCGGGTTGCTCCTAACGTTTGTGACTCTGTATCTAACTTTGATTCTGATTTCGTTCCGAACTTTGATTCCGTTCCGGCGGCGATACGTCCGATATTTTGGCCGTGCTTCCAGATGACAAGCGCCGAAACCAGGGTGATAAAAATCAGTTGCCGTGGGTCCGAGTATTCGTGAAGTGCCCAGGCCAGCAGCGGAAAAGCCGCTGCCACAGCGACCGACCCGAGCGAGACATAGCGGAAGGCGACGGCGATGAGCAAGAACAGGACAAACAGACACAAAATGGATTTCGGGGTGAGCAATATAAAGGCGCCAAGACTGGTGGCGACGCCCTTGCCGCCGCGGAACTTGAGCCAGACAGGGAACAGATGGCCGAGCACGGCGAAAAACGCGGCCGTGGTCATGATCAGTGGCTGATGCGGTCCGCCGAACAGCACCCGCGTCACCAGAACCGCGGCCAGACCTTTGGCGGCGTCGAGCAGCAGAGTCGCAACCCCGAGCGCAGGCGACTTGCGGGCCACGTTCGTTGCGCCTATGTTGCCGCTGCCGGTCGCGCGTACATCCTCGCCCTTGAAAATCCGCACCAGCAGGTAGCCGAATGGGATGGATCCCAGCAGGTAGCCTGCGGCGGCGGCGATGAAGTAAGGATTCATGTTCATCGATCTTATATCGAACCAAATTTGCCGGTGGAGCGCCGGGCGTCCCCGCCCGGCGGGACCCTTCGACTTGGCTCAGGGCAGGCTCGCGAGACGCCCGTTTCTCCACTACCTTCGCTGTAGCGGGAACCTGTCCAGTTTCGTGTACTTCGATCCCCCGGGCGAAAGCTGGCTCTGATAGAGAATAAACTCGTGGGCCGTCATTCTGCCGAAATCAAGCTCGCCCATCGCAGCGAGCCGCTTTTCGAGCGCCTCGAAAATTCGGTTGGGGCCGTCGCCTTTGCGCCATTTCGGCGAGCCCGATCTGCCTCCGCCGCGCGCCAGAGTCAGATGCGGACTGTAAGGCCGGTCCTCCCGCGGAACACCGAGTTCGGCCACAGCCACATCGATGCTCTCAGCCAGTTCGGTCAACTGCGCTCCAGCCTGGATTCCGATCCAGAATACGCGTGGAGCTTTCGCGGTAGGGAAGAATCCGTATCCGCCAGAGCGAATTTCGAGCGCGCTGCTTTCAATCCGCCGCAAACGTTCGGTGATGGCCTCGACTCGCTCTGGCGTTTGTTCGCCGATGAACTTCAGCGTAATGTGCAGCGACTCCGGACGCACCCAGCGCGCCTCGGGCGCAAAACCCTCAACGCCCTCGAGGAAGCGCGCAATCCGGGCACGGACTTCAAGGTCGAGATCGATGCCGATGAATATTCGCATCTTTAAATATGACGACGCCTTACAACAGCGCCCGCCGGATCATCTCCAGCGCCTGCTGGGTTGCGAACTGCCGAATGCGCTTGCGGTCGCCCGGAAAATTGCGTTCGACGACCTGCGTGCCTTCTTCTCCCGCGAGCGCGATGTAAACCAGGCCCACCGGCTTCTGCTCGGTTCCTCCGCTCGGGCCGGCAACTCCGGTGATTCCGACTCCGTAGCTCGCCACGCAGCGCTTGCGGATACCTTCGGCCATCGCCGCCGCCACTTCACGGCTCACCGCTCCGTGCTGGTCGATCAGAGCTTTAGGAACATTTGAGAATTGCGTTTTCAGTTCGTTCGAGTAGACCACGGCTCCGCCTAGAAAATAGCGGGAGCTGCCGCTGAGCGAAGTGATGCGCTCGGCCAGCAAGCCGCCGGTGCACGATTCAGCCACGGCCAGCGTCATGCTGCGCATTTGCAGCAGATAGCTGACGATCTGCTCGATGGTCTCGCCTTTGCGAGAGAAGATGGCGTCGCCGAGTTCGTCCTCGATTTTTTCTGCGAGCTCCTTGACGCGCGCTTCGGCGTCCGCTAGCGAATCTTTGCGGCAGCGCAGGTGGAGTTGAATCTCGCCCCCGCCCGCCAGAATGGTCGTCTCGACGTCGGAATAAGTTTTGTAGATGGGAGCGACCCGCGCGTCCACTTGCGATTCTGGAATCATCGCCATTTTCAGCGTACGCGTGGCGATGTGCTGGGGCGGGATGCGGGCGCGCAATCGCGGCAGGCATTCGGTTTCGAACAGCGCCTTGAGTTCGTAGGGAGGGCCGGGAAGCAGCATCAGAAGCCGCTCCTGGCCGTCATACTTTCCGCCGATCCACTGGCCAGGCGCGGTGCCGAGCGCATTCGGCAACACCGTGGCGCTGGTCAGGATGTCGGCCTGCTTGGCATTGTTGGCCGACATCTTCATGCCGCGCTTGGCGAAGCGCTCTTCCAGTTTCGCGATGAGATCGAGATCGCGTTGCAGTTTCAATCCCAGCGCATCGGCCACCGCTTCGCGCGTCACATCATCTTCCGTGGGGCCGAGGCCGCCCGTGAAAATGATGATGTCCGAACGCCGCATTGCGAGTTTGGCGGCCGCGGTCAGTCCTTCGGCGTCGTCGCCCACAATGCACTTGAAGCGCACCTCAACGCCCAGTTCATTCAATTTTTCGGTCAGGTAGAGCGAGTTGGTGTCCTGGCGATGCGGAGTGAGCAACTCAGACCCCACGGCGATGATCTCGGCGTTCACGGATAAAAGTGTAAATGATCTGACGTAGCGACAGCCGCCCTCGGCTGTCCTGGCGAGCAAAGCTCGCCTCGGTTCCCCTGTTTGGTCAATGCTCGGGCACAAAGAGCGTAGCGAGGCTTCGCCTCGGGGACAGCCGAGGGCGGCTGTCGCTCCGTCTTTCCCGGTTGCTGCTGCGTCATGCAGTGCAGCGCCCCGAATCCCCAGATCAGATCGCCAGAGTAGATCGGCACGATTTCGCGGGTTGGAAACAGTTCCGCGAGCGTGTTGAGCGCAATGCGATCGTTCGGATCGTTAAAGACCGGCGCCAGCACCGCGCCATTCGCGATGTAAAAATTCGCGTAACTGGCGGGCAACTGGCGGCCTCCGAAGACGACTGGACGAGGCATAGGAATCTCGACAATTTCAAGTTTCTGTCCATCAGGAGTGCGAGCGGCTTTCAGGCGGCCCAGGTTCGCGTGCAGGGCCGCGTAATTTTCGCTCTGCTCATTCTGCTCGATCATCGTGATCACGGTACCCGGAGCGACGAAGCGAGTGATGTCATCGACGTGGCCGTGAGTGTCGTCGCCGGCGATGCCGCTTTCGAGCCAGATGACGGACTGCGCACCAAAATAGTCGGCGAACAGTTGTTCATAGGCCGCCCGGTCCATGGGTGGGTTGCGTTGCTGGGTGGTCGAGAGCAAACACTCCTCAGTTGTGAGCAAGGTGCCGCAGCCGTTGACGTCGATCGACCCGCCTTCGAGCACGACGCGGTGCTTTTGGCTGAAGGGCTGCACGACACGTACGCCCGCAGCCTTCGCCATGCGCTCTCCAACTTTTTCGTCGAGACTGTAATTCGGATACTTCGCCCAGGCGTTGAACTGAAAGTGCAGAGCAAGCAGCCCGGAATCGGCGCGCTCGGCGGGCGGCGTTAGGAAAATGCAACCCGAGTCGCGCGTCCACACGCGATCGGTGCGCCAACGGTGAAAGCAAACATTATCGGAAAGCGCACCCGCCTTTTCGAGCACCGCGCGCGCGCGTTTTTCCCAGCTAGCGTCATTGACGATCAGGTCCACGCGCTCATGCCGCGCCAGGTTGCGGACGATCTCCGCATAGACCCATTGAATCGGTTCGAACTTGCCTGGCCAGTCGCTACGGAGGTGCGGCCACGCAAGCCACGTGGATTCGTGCGGCTCCCACTCGGCGGGCATGCGATATCCCTGTGCGGCGGGGAGAAGTTTGGCGCGCGTGGTGGACTGCTTGGCCGCTATTCGTCTGGGCATTTTCGTTCCGGCTACTTTTCGTCAATCATGCGGCTGGTGATGGGAGCGTAACTGTCGATACGGCGGTCGCGCAGGAAGGGCCAGTTGCGGCGAATGTCTTCGAGATGATGAAGGTCCACTTCGCCTAGCAAAATCTCTTCCTTGTCGTGCGACGCTTCGGCGAGTACACGGCCGAAGGGGTCGCAAAAAAACGACCCTCCCCAAAATTCGAGGCCCTTGCCGGGCACCGAATTGCCGCGGATATTACCGGTCTCAAAGCCGACGCGATTCACCACGCCGACATAAACGCCATTCGCGATCGCGTGCGCCCGCTGGATGGTACGCCAGGCGCCGTGTTGCGCCTCGCCGAATTCGGCCTTCTCCGCGGGGTGCCATCCGATGGCGGTGGGATAAAACAGAATGCTCGCTCCCTGCAATGCCGTGAGGCGCGCGCCTTCGGGATACCACTGGTCCCAGCAGATGAGTGTGCCGAGTTTTCCGGCGGAAGTGTCAAAGGCCTTGAAGCCCAGATCGCCGGGAGTGAAATAAAATTTTTCGTAGTAGAGCGGATCGTCGGGAATGTGCATCTTGCGGTAGATGCCGACGAGCGCGCCGTTGGAATCAAAGATTGCGGCCGTGTTGTGATAGAGGCCCGGGGCGCGCTTCTCGAAGAGCGACGCGATCAGCACGACTTTATTCTGTCGGGCGGCGGCAGCGAGCTTCTCCGTGCCCGCGCCGGGGATCGGCTCGGCGAGATCGAACAGAGCGGCATCTTCGCGCTGGCAGAAATACTGCGTCTGGAAGAGTTCGGGCAGGCAGACGACGTGAGCGCCCTTTCGTGCCGCCTCCGCAACGCGATCGAGCGCCTTGGCCAGATTGTCGGCAGGCTCGGGACCGCATGACATTTGAATCAGGGCGACGGTGAACTTGTCTCGCAATTTTTCTCCACCTTGGGAGACGCGGCAAGCCGCGTCTCTACTCATCTGTGATCGCGATCTAGGATATCAAAGTGTTTGATGCCGGGCGTGAGTCTTGCACCACCGGCGTAAGAGCAAGTCGCCGCGTTTCCCTCACTTCTAGTAAATTGTTTCTTCAGTCAAAATCATTTTTTTGTTCTGGAGGTTCTTTCTTGAAGCAGAAAACTGTTGCGAAGCCCAGCCATCATCACGATAGCAATCATCAGGAAGGCGCGGGCATCGACCGCAAGCTGCACGATCCTGTGGCCGACCGCCTGATTCCGCTGGAGCCGCTGGATCTCGGGAAGATCAAGTCCATTGACGACCTGGTGCGCGCGATGTCCAGGACAGCGTTCACGGGCCGCCAGCTCGGCGAAGCCGCCGACGTGCTCGAGGCCATGGCGCGCGACAAAGAATGCTTCGTCGTCATGACGCTTGCCGGCGCGATGACCGTGGCCAAGCAGGGCCTGGTGATTGCCGAGCTGATCGATCGCGGCATCGTGAATGCGATTGTTTCGACCGGCGCGCTGATGGCGCATGGGCTGGTCGAAGCGACCGGGCGCGCTCATTTCAGGCATAATCCCGAGCTCAGTGACGAGGAACTCTACGAGGCGGGATACAACCGCGTCTATGACACGCTCGAACCCGAGCAGAATCTCGACGACGTGGAGCGCGTGATGGCCGCGGTGTTCGGCGGCTGGAACGCGGACGAAATCATGTGCTCGTATAAGTTGAACCGCGCGATTGGAGCGCATCTTTCAAAGCGCGCCAAAGGGCAACGCGGCATTCTGAAGTCGGCCTACGAAAAAAATGTTCCGGTATTTGTTCCGGCGTTCTCCGATTCCGAGCTTGGCCTCGATTACGCGTTGACCAACCGCGAGCGCGACAAGCAAGCGAAGGCGCGATTCCGCTTCGATCCCTTCGAAGACCTGGAGTACTTTGCCGCAACCCTCCTCAGTCAGAAGCGCCTCGGAATCTTCACCATCGGTGGCGGCGTTCCGCGCAACTGGTCGCAGCAGTTTGGACCGTTCATCGAATTGCGCCACCGCCGGGGCGGGGAAGACCTGCCGCTGAAGCGCTATCACTATGGACTGCGCATCTGCCCGGAGCCGGTGTTCTGGGGCGGTCTTTCGGGTTCTCCCTACAGCGAGGCGGTTTCCTGGGGCAAGTTTGTGCCTCCCGCTGAAGGCGGAAAGTTTGGCGAAGTTTTTGTGGATGCGACAGTAGGCCTGCCGCTGATTGTAGCCGCCGTGCTGGAGCGGCTGAAGAAGAAGCCGGCCGCGAAAAAGACAATTGCTCAAATTGCAAAGTAGAGACGCGGATTGCCGGGTCGCAGGCGGGCAGGCTCCGCGGGTCTACTTGGCCGATTTCACCGCGGTCAGCATCTCGCGCCGCAGAATCGCATTGATCCGGGACTGGTAGCCCTTCCCCTGTGCTTTAAGCCAATCCAGCACATCGGCGTCGACTCGCGCTGTTATCTGGCGCTTGCGAGGACGATAGAAGTGGCCTCGCCTGGCGTTCTTCCACTGTTCATCCGTCATTTCGGGAATATCGCTCGTATCAATATCGCTGTCTGGACGATTTGCCATCGCTTTCAGATTCGCCCGCCGTGCTTTCGTCAGTGCTGGCATCCTTTCCAATGTGTACTTAACCATTTTCGTCTTCATAGCGTCGCCTTTCTTTCCGGGTAGCCTGTCGAGCGGAGATGATGCGAATGACCTCGACCTGCGTGCCACCATCGCGTTCTTCTCTCACGGTGTGGGCCACCGTAATTATAAATTTGTAATTATTCAATCGGTCTAGTGGGGAGGTTCTCGCCCCTCGTGGATGAGCCTTGGCTTGGACGGGCGAGGGCTCCGTTCTTGACACGGCGGGGCGCGCAACACTTAATCCGCTACGTCAGTCGAAGATCAGCACGGCCGACGCGATCACCGTGGTCCACAGCCCGCGCTTATCCCCCACCGCCGATTGCGTCACATTGGCCGTCCTGACGATCTTGTTCGAGATGCGATAGATCTCTTTTTTCTCGTCCCATGAGCGGTCGGAATCGAACTCCACGTTCAGAGTCGTGGCCAGCATTTCGGCGGCGAGTTCTTCCGCGTAGTCTCCGGCAGCGTCTTCGGTCTCACCGAACGAGTGGTGCTCGCTCAGATACCCGTAGGTGTTGCGATCGGCGGGGATGGCGACGCCAATCGAAGAGGCCAGCAGACGGTGCGGCTCGTGCGTCGAGTTTTCCGCAACCACCGCAAATACGACTTCTCCCGGCGACAGATACGTGAGTCCCTGCGAGCGCGGGACCAGCTTGCAGTTGGGCGGAAAGATGGAAGAGACACGCACCAGGTTTTGCGCCGCGATGCCGGCGTCGCGCAAGGCGAGTTCGAAAGAGGTGAGGCGCTCCTTGTGTTTCCCCACACCTTTGGTGAAGAAGATTTTCTTCGGGACCATGTCCTTACCCAATTCAGTTTCCTCCAGAAAATTTTGAGTTGACCTGAGAAGGGCAAATTTAACACAGCGATTTGTGAAGAGTGTATGAAAAAAACAGGAAGGTCCCGCTGCGCCGAACCACCGACGGCTTGGAGGCTTCGGCAACAGTCGCTGGTCGATGGTCGTCGGTCGTTCGCGAACAACGGCTCAAGCGACAAAGCCTAGCGACTAGCGACCAACGACCAGCGACTGTCCGCAGCACTCAAGCCGCGTGAATATGGGCCTTGCCCGCCGCCAGCGGGATGAGTGCCGGTTTCACCAATTCGCGGAAATCGGCAAATCTCATGCGCACCAGTTCACGGTGCGAACCCGCGTTAAAGGCGATCTCCTTGTCCTCGGCCAGAGTCTGATCCACGAAAACGTCCATTCCGTAGAGATTGCCGAAGGGTGGCATGGACCCGGTTTCGCAGTCGGGAAAACGACCGCGAAATTCGAGTTCGCTGGCCAGTTCTACTGAGTCTGCCCCCAGGTATTTTTTCAGCCGGTATAAATCCACGCGGAACGAAGCCGGCACCACCGCCATGGCCAGACGTCCATCGATCATCACCATGACGGTTTTCGCCAGCTCTTTTCCGGGTGTGTGGGTGAGGGCGGCAATCCCCTGGGCCGTGTAGGCCACCGAGTGCGAGATCACCAGGTATTGAATGCGGTTACGATCCAGGAATTCCCGAAGCATGGAAAGAGGCACAGACACCTCCCGTCCGAACCGCCAGCCGGAACGCTTCTGAAGGACTGCCGAAGCATGCTCTGCGGGTCGGCGCCGATGTAATTATGCGCTCCTCAGGGGCCGGGGAGGTAGCGAAATTTCCGGAAAGTGCGTAATTGGGGGAATTTGAAAGCAAACTCGCGCCCGACCCAAAATGGGAAAACGCGGAGCAAGAACTGGGGGAGGCTAGCGAGGAATGTTCACTTTTGGCCCGCGAAATGCTTCTAAGAACGCGTTGTGAACGAACAGCGCAGATCCTACGCGGCCTGTTTCGTAACCAAGGAGCGTGCGGCCTCGCTGGCCTGCGATCCCACGATCTTCATTTCGTGCCAGTCGTAGCGGAATTCTTGGCCGCAATCCAGGCAAGCGACGTAGGTGCCCGTCCGCTGTGCCGTCGGGTTGCGACGCGAACCGGCGCGCACCGTAATCGGAAAACTGTAGCGAGCGTGTCGGCAGCCAAACATGGCGTCCATCAACTTGGAAAACATCGAGCAACCTCCACAGAATAAAGCGATAAAGCTGGCCCATCCCCTTCGTCTGAACATCAAGACGAGCTCTAACCGCTTAGATTCGAAGGGTGCGGAAAAGGTTCGCGGCCCCTGATAGCACCGCAGGTACACCCCGTAGGCGCCCCGGAATGAAGCACTTGCGAGCATTTGGAGGAACCACAGCTAGAAACGACAGCTGGTGACTGCAGCAGGGAACCGCAGGAAGAGCACCAGAAGCAACAGCTGCACGAAGAGCCGACCTCAACTCCCGGCCGGGTCGGATTTCTTATGCGCCGAACACTTGGTCATGATTGCCGACCGCAGCCGCACCCGCAAATCCTCGGGTAACTCGTAGAGTTCCGAGTCGCGGTAGATTTCGATGGTTTTCCGAGTGGTATCGCAGACCACGTAGCAGTTGTGGCACCACGCCAGGTGATCGTCCAGTTCGGACTTGGTTCGGGCGTCCAGCGCGCCATCGAGGTAGTTGGTCAGCTCGTTTAAAAATTCAGAACACTTCACTGGTCGCCATCTCCACTCGCCCGTTTCTGAAAGAACCGGTTCAGCCGTTCGCGCAGTTGCAGCCGCGCGCGCAGCAAACGCGATTTCACCGCCGGAATGCTCAGCTCCAGCGCTTGGGCCGTCTCCTCAGTCGAGAGGCCTTCCACGTCACGGAGTACGAACACCGTCCGGAATCCCGCCGGCAATCCCTGAATGGTGCGAGTCAGAATCTCCCGCAACTCCGCCTGGTTGTACATCTGCTCCGGATTGGGGCTCCAATCCGCAACCTCACGGGGAAGCGAGTCATCCTCAGTTTTTACTTCTTCGTCCAGAGAAACCGTCCGTTCCGGTTTTCTCCGGCGCAACTTCATCAGCGCTTCGTTAACCGCAATCCGCACCAGCCAGGTATAAAACTTCGACTGTTCCTGGAACTTCTCCAGGTTGCTATACGCCTTAAGGAACGCTTCCTGAACCACATCTTCCGCGTCCTCGCGATTCTGCGTAATGTGCTGTGCAATGCGAAAAACGTTGCGATCGTAGCGCCGTACTAATTCTTCAAACGCCTGATCGTCGCCGCGCTTGGCACGCCGGACCAGCGCCATTTCTTCGCTGACCGGCTGCTCTATATTGGGTTGGATGGTACTCATTCGTAACTTGATGCAGATTTTTCCGACAGCGCTATTGAATCCGCAATGCTATTGTACTTGGTGGCGGCGGTTTTCGCTGCGTGGCTTTGCCGCGCGCTGGCCAGAAAGATTTCCCCCGCTTGGCGATCAGCTGCTTCGGACACCGGAAGGCCACGTACTAAGGTGTCCCGAGAACGCCCGCAAGCGGCCATATAATTAGTGGTTAGAAGGGTAACTCCCTTCGTCCCCCAAAAAAAGGCTTTACTTCGGTTTACATCGGAGTACGAATGAAGGAGCGCGGCTGGATTGAACCAATTGTGGACCGGGTGGTTGCCCAGGTTTTGGACAGCCATGCAGCCCAATTACGCAACGAGATTGTCCGCCGGGTGATGGAAGAGATCGCAGCTGAACCTGCGACCGACGAATCAACCACCCACGACGCGGCTTCCGCGTCCGCTTCGACAGATCTGGCGCGCGCCGTTGCCGAAATCCATGTGGGCAACTCGCAACGGGAGATTCTGCGCGCCTTGCTCGATACCAGCTCTCGTTATGCAACTCGAGTGGCGCTCTTTGTCGTAAAGGGAAGCCATGCCACCGGATGGCAGGCACGCGGCTTCGCCAATTGCGATGCGGTAAAAGATTTTGCGCTCGATGAAAATGCTCCGGCTGTCGCTCGTGCGATCGGCCGCCCGGTCGGCGATCGCGTGCTGGCGAGCGTGCCGGTTGCCGACTTGGATCCACGTTTCCTGCAGGAAGTTGGAACGCCAGCCAGCGGAGAAGGCCGGATTCTTCCTTTGATTTTGAAAGACAAAGTTGCCGCGCTGTTCTATGCCGACAGCGGAACCGGTGCGGCGGGCCTGCTCGATGCCGGCTCGCTCGAACTGCTGGTGCTTTCAACCAGCGCCTGGCTCGAGGTCAACTCGCTGCGCAAGCAAACGCACAAGGAACCGTCCGTGGCGCAGCCGGACAGTCACAACGTGGACAGTGGCGTCCCGGCGGCCGAGACGCTGTCACACCAGGCGCCGGCTTTCAACGATCCCTTTGCCGCGCACGCGCCCGCGTTTGCTTCTGGCCACGCCCTGGCTGCAGCGGCATCAGCAGGCGAAGCCTCAACGCCAGTCGCCAGCGCCGCTGTTGAGGCTCCAATTCCAATTCCAGCTCTAGCTCCAGCTCCAACGATGGTAGCCGACAGCGCGACCGCCGAAGCTGAGAGTGCGATCACGGAGGTTCAGTCCTCGGTTGCCGAAATCGACCCGGCGCTGGCCGAGCCGCTACCCATCATTCACGCGGAGACTGAGGCCACACCTGAGACGCCGCCGGTTGCCGCGATTTCGCCCGAGGATCAGGAAGTTCATCGCAAGGCCCAGCGTTTTGCCCGCCTGCTGGTCGACGAGATCAAACTCTATAATCAGGCAAAGGTCGGCGAAGGCCGGAAAAACAAAGATCTCTATGACCGTCTGAAAGAAGCGATTGAAAAAAGCCGCGGGACGTACCAGAAACGTTACGGGCACACGGTTGCCGCTTCCGGCAATTACTTTCAACATGAAATAATACGAAGTCTCGCAGAAGACGATCTCTCCATCATGGGTGCCAACTTCAGGCAGTAGGTAGGGTTTGAGTGCGCCGTTTTGCAGTCGCAGTTTTCGTTGGAACTTTCCTCCTGCTCTGGCTCGGCTTTTTGCCGTCCGCAGTCGCCCAATCCCAGTCATCTACGTCGTCTGTGAACACCCCGGCGAAGCGCGCGCCAGCGAAGAGCACGTCCGTCAAGAAAAAAACGGCTGCCACTAGCACCAGGAAAAAGCGTAAACCCATTTCTCCCCGCGTGCGCCGTGTACGGCGAGCCTTTGTCGCTTCCGCCAGTCTTCGTCCCATGGCGCAGCAGTTGTTGCAGGACCGCACTCCCATCGCCTATGCCGGCATCGAAGCCTATGCGCGCCGTCACCCCAAAGAAGATGCCGGAGCACTGGCCTGGCTCGTCGTAGGCTACGCTCGCACGCTCGATCACGACTACGCCAAAGCCATCGACCCGCTCAACCGCGCCAAAGCCGGCGCCAGCGAACTCGGAGACTACGTTGCCTACTACCTGGGCGACGCCTACCTGAAAACCGCGCACAATGCCGAGGCGCTTTCCACGCTCGCCGATTTCAGTAAGAACTTTCCCGACTCGCTTCTCATCCGCGATGCCCACCTCGTCTATGCGGATGCGCTGCTCGTGGAAGGCCGCGCGCAGGAGGCAGCGGCTCTGCTCGAAAAAGATCGAGCGCCGGTGCGCAGCGATGTGGAATTCACCATCGGCCGCGCCTACGAAGCAGCCGGCGTGAATCAAAAGGCCGCAACCGCCTTCCGCAACGTTTACTTCAACCTTCCCAACAGTATTGAGGCGGATGCGGCGGGAACGGAATTGCACAAGCTCGGAATCTCCGGCGATATCGCCGAGCGCCGCATGCGCGCCGATCTGCTGTTCAAAGCCCGGCACTATAGCGAAGCGGCTCACGATTACCACGACCTCGTCGAAGAAGTCAGTCCGGCCGATCGTCCCGATGTGCAACTGGCGCTGGCGGGAGCGCTCGAAAAAAGCGACCGCAGTCACGATGCCCGCCAGCTTCTGACTGGCATGGGAACGCAGCACGGCGACGCCGAGGCCGAGCGCCTCTACCTGCTGAGTGAGACCCAGCGTTCCACGAGCGATGAAGAGGCGGTGCAGCGGACGCTCAACGAACTGCGGCAGTTTGGCCCGGCCAGTCCGTGGCTGGAACAAGCACTGTTTTCGGCCGGGAACATGTATCTGCTGAAGCGCGACTATGATCGCGCCATCGACTGCTTCCGCGAATTGCAGGAGCGCTTTCCGAATGGTGGGCGCGCACCCTATGCCCACTGGAAGGCGGCGTGGCTCGCCTTCCGGCAAGGCCGCACCGATCTGGCGCGCCAGGGTTTTGAAAATCAAATCGCGCTCTATCCCGATTCCGCGGAAATTCCCGCCGCGCTCTACTGGCGTGCGCGTCTCGCCGAAGAAGAAGGCAACCCGGCGATGGCGCGGGCGTTCTATCAAAAACTCACCGACCGCTTTCGCAACTACTACTACGCGGAGTTCGGCCGGCAGCGCCTGAAGGGCTTGCCGGGCGCAGGCGCCGTGTCGCAAGGAAGCCCAACCGAGCCTCCGCCACACTACACGCTGCTCGACCGCGTCTCCGCGCTTTCAACCGCGGGAAGAATTACCGCAACCGATCCTCCCGACGACAACCTGCGCGTCGAACGGGCGCGTCTGCTCTCTAACGGAGGGCTCGCCGATGCGGCGGTGCGCGAGTTGCAAGCGGCCGCAAGTCAAGAGGGCGGAACCTGGGCGCCGCCCGAAATGGCCCGCGTTTATCAGGACGGTGGCCGCTACGATCGCGGTATCGAAATCATGAAGCGAGCCACGCCCAACTATTTCGCCGTCGATATTCCTGACCTGCCGCGTCCCTACTGGGAAGCGCTTTTTCCCAAAGCGTACTGGACCGATCTGCGCAAATATTCCGAGATCAACGGCCTCGATCCCTATCTGGTCGCATCGCTAATAAGGCAGGAATCCGAGTTCAACGCGCTGGCGCTCTCCCGCGCCAACGCCGTAGGCCTGATGCAGCTTCTGCCGAAGACCGGCAAAAGCGTCGCCAAACAGGTTAAGCTCAAGGGCTACAACGCGCCGCAACTTTACACGCCCGCCGTGAACCTCGAACTCGGCACCCGCTACTTTAAAGAAATGGTCGACAAATATAACGGACAGTACGAGTATGCCTTGGCCGCCTACAATGCCGGCTCCGACCGCGTGGGCGACTGGCTGGAACAGGGCCACTACCGCGATCCGCAGGAGTTCGTCGAGTCCATCCCCTTCACCGAAACCCGCGAATACGTGCAAGCCATCCTGCGCAACGCGAATGTGTACCGCCAGCTTTACGGCACGCCGTAGCAGGTTTGCGTAGGGACGTTCAGCTCGCAGTCATCAGTTGACGCGGGCTACGCGGCAACCCTTCTAAGACAAGCTCTAATTCTTGCTCGCAAAGGACACGAGGTTCGTGTTACACTATGTTCGTGTCATCCACTCGCCGTTTACGCAACGTAACCGTAACCCTGGAAGAAGACGTAGCCCGGTGGGCCCGGATCGAGGCAGCGCGCCATGATACCAGCGTTTCACGGCTGCTGGGGGCGCTGCTGAAGGAACGCTTCTCGGCCCAGGGTGGTCCGGCAGCGGAGCAGGCGGCGGAGCGGCTGGCGAGTTTCGGCCGGCGCCACCGGCTCACCTTGCGGGGGCTCAAAATCAAAGATCTGATCAATGAAGGACGCCGGTGAGCCGGTTTGTCCTCGACGCTTCCGTCGTCCTGACCTGGTGTTTCCCCGATGAGAATGCCGCCCTGGCGCAGCATGTGGCCGGCATGTTCAAGCAGGGCGACACCGCGGTTGCGCCCTCATTCTGGCCGCACGAAATCCTGAACGCCTTGCTGGTGGGAGAAAAACGCAAGCGCATTTCGAAAGAGTTGGTGCGAAGCTTCCTCGAGGACTTGGCAACGCTCCCCATCATGCTGGAACCGCTTCCCGCCGAAATTGTTTTTGGCAGAATTCAGCGCCTCAGCCGCGAGCACGGCTTGACCGCGTACGATGCGGCTTACCTCGATTTGGCTCTGGATAAAGGCTTGCCACTTGCGTCTTTGGACGAGGACTTGGCGCGGGCGTCGAAGAAAGCGCGTGTGCGGCTGGTGGACGTCTGAGCTAGGACTTTAGGCCGACTGTTGGCTGGGCGACTTCGTGAACACGATCTCAAACACCAGCAGCCCCGCTCCCACCACAATCGCGCTGTCGGCCACATTGAAGGCCGGCCACTGGTGCGGGCCGACATAGAAAAGCAGAAAATCCACCACGTGCCGGCTGACCAGGCGGTCCCACAAATTGCCGACGGCCCCGCCCAGAATCAACGACAGCCCGATTCCCGTGGTGGTCAGGCTATGGCTGTTTTTCCAGAGCAGCGCGGAGACGATCAGCAGCGCAACCACCGAAAACGAAATCAGCAGGCCGACTTTCCATTGCGACGGAGAATCCGCAAAAATGCCAAACGCCGCGCCCGGGTTTTCGGCGTGGATGATGCGAAAAAATCCAGGAATGACCGGGATACTGTCATGCAAGGAAAGACGGCGCGCGATCGACCACTTGGTGAGGCGATCGAGAGCGACCACGAACAACGCGATCAGAAAATGATATTTGCGCATGACCCGGAAAATTTCTTCTCTATCTGCTTACCTATTACCTATAGCTTATCGCGTTTGCGGAAGTCGCGGTCACGCCCCGTCAATTTCTTTGAGCACCGCCCTGCAGCGCTCGCACACCGTGGGATAGTTCTTGTCCTCGCCCACATGCGTCGAAAAATTCCAACAGCGCTCGCACTTCTCGCCCGGAGCTTTGCTCACCTCGACCACAACCGGCGCGTCTCCATTTCCCGGTCCCCTTCTTACTTCGACGGCCGAGACGATAAAAAAGTAGCGTAGATCGTTTTTGAAGCGCTCCAGTACGGAGAACACCGGGTCAACCGCAGTCAACATAACCTGCGCCTGGAGGTTGCCTCCGATCAGTTTCTGGTTGCGAGCTTCTTCCAGCGCCTTCAGCACCGATTCGCGCACGCCCAGCACCGTCTTCCAGTCTTCAGCTTGTCTCGGATCGGCCGCGCTCGCAGTTTCCTTCGTGCCCAGCACGTCTTTCGCCTCCGGAAAGGTCGCCAGATGCACGCTCTCCAGCCTTCCTTCAACTGGCGGCAAATACTGCCAGACTTCTTCGCAAGTAAAACTCAAGATGGGAGCCAGCAGCCGCACCAGCGCTTCGCCGATTCGCCAGATCGCAGTCTGCGCCGCCCGGCGCGACGCCGATTTGCGCGCCGAAGTGTAGAGCCGGTCCTTCAACACATCCAAATAAAAAGCGCTCAGCTCGACACCGCAGAAATTGTTGATGCGGTGATAGATCTTGTGAAATGCGAAATCTTCATACGACTGCTGCACATCGGCCGATACTTCCGCCGCCTGCCGCAGCATGTATTGATCGAGCGGCTGCAACTCGTCGAACGCGACCGCATCTCTTGCGGGATCGAAGCCATCGAGATTGCCAAGAATGTAGCGAAACGTGTTGCGAATCTTTTTGTAGTTTTCGCCCACGCGCTGCATCAGCGCTTCCGATCCGACCACATCTTCGCGAAAATCTACGGAAGCAGTCCACAGGCGCACGATCTCTCCGCCGAGGCGGTTGGCGATGTCCACCGGATCGACATCATTGCCGCGCGACTTCGACATAGCCTGGCCTTTTTCGTCGAGCGTCCAGCCGGGCGTGACCACGCCGCGATAAGGCGGAGTTGCGTGCGTGCCCATAGCGCAAAGAAGAGAAGACTGGAACCATCCGCGGTACTGGTCGCCGCCTTCAAGATAGAGATCGGAAGGCCAGGGATAGTAGTCGGGTTCATCCGCAATCAGCGCCAAGTAGCTCGCTCCGGATTCGAGCCAGACGTCGAAGATGTCAAATTCCTTTTCGAACTTCGCGCCGCCGCAATGCGGGCACTTAGTTCCGGCGGGAACAATGTTGTCGGACTCGGACGTAAACCAGGCGTCGGCGCCCGAGCGCGCGAACAGTTCGACGACCTTGCGATTGATGGCGTGGTCGTTGAGCGGCTTGCCGCAGCCCTCGCAGAGAAAGACGGCGATCGGCACGCCCCACACCCGCTGGCGCGAGATGCACCAGTCGGGGCGCGTTTGAATCATGTTGGAAAGCCGCTCTTCGCCCCACGCCGGGTCCCATTTAACGTTCTTGATTTCGCTGAGCGTGCGCGTGCGCAGCGTGTCTTCTTTCCCCTGGCCGCCCGGCATGGGTGTTTCCATCGAAATGAACCACTGCTCGGTGGCGCGGAAGATCACGGGATTGTGGCAGCGCCAGCAGTGAGGATACGAGTGCTCGGTTTTTTCCGTGTGCAGCAGAGCGCCGCGCCTTTTGACCAGGTCGATGATGGGCTGATTGGCGTCCCAAACCCGCTTGCCGTCATATTCGGGCAGGCCGTTGCGCAAGATGCCTTTTTCGTCGACGTTGCTGGTGGCATCGAGGCCGTACTTGACGCCGGTGGCGAAGTCTTCAGCGCCGTGCGAGGGCGCAGTGTGGACGACGCCGGTGCCAGTATCCATGGTGACGTAGTCGGCAAGCACGCCGAGAACTTTGCGGTCGAGGAATGGATGCTGGAAGTTGAGACGCTCAAGCTTGCGTCCGGGAAAGTGGGCGAGCTCGCGCGGGTTCGAGAGGCCGCATTTTTCGGCAGCGTCTTTCGCCAGCTTGGCGGCAACGATGTAAGCTTCGCCGCCGGATTCCAGCGCGACGTATTCCTCGTTGGGATGAAAAGCCACGGCCATGGAAGCCGGCAGCGTCCAGGGAGTGGTCGTCCAGATGATGGTGGAAACTTTTTTGCCGGCGAGCGCAGCGTCGAGTCTTGCGGGATCGTCGAGCAGCGCGTATTTCACCCAGACGGTCGAGCTGGTGTGATTCTCGTATTCGACTTCGGCTTCGGCGAGCGCGGTCTCGTCGTGCATGCACCAGTAGACGGCGCGCAGGCCCTTGTAGACGAACCCATTTTCATAAAATGAAAAGAAAGTCTGAAGCACCACCGACTCGTATCCCGGCGTCATCGTGGCGTAGGGCTTGTCGAAGCGGCCGAACACGCCAATGCGCTTGAACTGCTGGCGCTGCAGGTCAAGGAATTTCTGCGCGTATTTGCGGCACTCGGCGCGGACGTCGGTAGGGTGCATCTCCAGCTTCTTGCCGCCCAGTTCTTTGTCGACCTTGATTTCGATGGGCAGGCCGTGGCAGTCCCAGCCGGGGACGTAGGGCGCGTCGAAGCCGAACATGGTTTTGGATTTGACGATGAAATCCTTGAGGCATTTGTTCATCGCTGTGCCCAGGTGGATCGGTCCGCTGGTATAGGGCGGGCCGTCGTGCAGAATGTACTTTTGCTTCCCCTTGCGGGCGTGGCGGATGCGCTCGTAGAGGCCCATCTGCTCCCAGCGCTCCAGCATTTTCGGCTCATTTTGGGGCAGGTTCGCCTTCATGGGGAAGGCGGTTTTGGGCAAGTTGATGCTGGATTTCAGGTCCATCGGCACTCGAAAGGTTCTCCCAACTGATTGAATCTTTTCATTATATAGGGAACTCGGAAGGGCACGTCTATTGGGGCTGCCGCCCTGGGAACGAATTCAAAAAGTACTGTTTCCGGTCCGCGAAAAGCGTGTACAATTTTGACCAGAGCAAAGCCAGCACGCATCTAATGGACTAGGAAACATTAGGGCGGTAAGGTTCGTGTCTTTTACGTGCGACCTTTGGGGAGCGCTCGCGCATCTAAATCAGTGGCTCCCGGTACCGTGATCTCGGGGTTGCTGCTCGGAAAAATATGGCAGAATTCGAAACACCGCAGAATCCGCTGGGTCCAGAGCCCGAACTGCATCTTCTCCTGGTCAATCAGACTCTGGACGAGCCGCTGTGGAAATCCCTGTTCCGCAACATTGACGAGTTCTTCTTCCCCAAGAAACTCCCTCCGCTGGTCCTGACCTCGAAGCCCGTCCCGGTGCGCGACATCTGGGGCTTCTACAACTACAAGGGACGCGGAGCCGCGGGCTCGACCGTCATCCACCTGCTGGCCTTGGCCCTCATCATTGCAGCTACCTACCTGGGACGGAAGATCGTGGACGTCGCCAAGCCGAAAGAAACGGTTTTGTTGATCGCGCCCGATGACCTTCCCGTGCTTCCGATTTCGAAGACCCAAAGCGGAGGCGGAGGCGGTGGCGGCGATCGTGACAAACTGCAGGCATCGCCGGGTCGTTTACCCAAGCAATCCATGCAGCAGATCACTCCGCCCGCCGCAGTGATACGCAACCTGAACCCGAAACTGCCAGTCGAGCCGACGATTGTGGTTCCTCCCGACATTCACCTGCAGCAGCCGAACATGCCCGAACTGGGCGATCCGCTTTCGCGTCTGCCGTCGGTGCCTTCGAATGGAACTGGCTATGGCGGCGGCATTGGCTCCGGTAGCGGTGGCGGCGTCGGTTCGGGTGAAGGCCCCGGATATGGCCCCGGTCACGGCGGCGGTACCGGAGGAGGAGTGTTCCGCGTCGGCGGTGGTGTTTCCGCTCCGAAAGAAATTTATGCGCCGGAACCTGAGTACTCGGAGGAAGCCCGCAAGGTTAAGCACATGGGTACCGTCGTATTGCAGTTGGTGGTCGGGTCCGACGGTAATCCGCGCGACATCCGAGTGGTTCGGACTTTAGGATTGGGCCTGGATGAAAAGGCCATAGAAGCCGTAAAAAAATGGCGCTTCGAGCCGGCCAAAAAAGATGGCAAACCGGTCGCCGCGCTGGTTAGCGTCGAAGTCGATTTCCATTTGTACTGAGTCCCGCTGCAACGAAAAAGTTTAGGAGCCCAGAAAGCGGCCGCGCAAGCGGCCGTTTTTAGTGGAGGGACGGGCGTCCCCGCCCGCCTGCCGTGAGAGCGTGTGACTTTTTGCGCCCCAGGTTCGCGCCCGTTTTTTGGGCGCTAACCTGGGCGACGGTGGTCGCCGTCGCCAAGCGAACCCATCGTCATGCTGAGCGAAGTCGAAGGGTCCAGCCGTACTCAGCACGGCCTCGGCCTATTCCTTCAAATCCACATGCACCACATCTTCCACCGGAAGCCCCAGAAACCGCGTTCCCATCTTCTTGAATTTCTCCGCCGAATCCGTCGCAAAGAACTTGAGCCCGGGAACGCCCATGCGCGCGCTCGTCGTCTCGGCGGAAGACGGCAGCGGCTGGATATGCAGATGACGCGCCACCTCCTCGGCCGTCGACTCCGCCGAGTCCACAATCGCGATGTGCTCCGGCGCCACTCGCCGCAACAGTGGCTTGATCAGCGGATAGTGGGTGCAGCCGAGCACCAGCACGTCGGCATTAAAATCGCCCGCATCTTCCGAAGGAACTCGCGCAAAAGCCTCCGACAAATAAATCCTCGCCACCTGCTCGGTCACCGGATGTTCCACCCAACCCTCTTCGACCAGCGGCACCAACAGAGGACAAGCCTTCTCGCGCACCGCGACCTCCCGGGCTTCGAGCGCCCGCCGGTAAGCATGGCTGCTGATGGTCGCCTCCGTCCCAATGACAACAACTTTCCGCTTCCGGCTGGCCGCCGCCGCCGCGTCTGCTCCCGGTTCGACCACGCCGATCACTTCCACGCCCGCCGCCGCTTTGATCTCATCCAGCGCCAGCGCGGTCGCCGTGTTGCAGGCGATCACCAGCAACTCCGCTCCCTGCTCCTGTAAATAGCGCACCGCCCCGACTGCGTAATGCGCCACCGTGGCCGCCGACTTCGACCCGTAAGGAAGGCGAGCCGTATCGCCAAAGTAGAGATAGTCGGCGTCGGGAATGCGCTTGACCAGCGCGCTGAGAACGGTCAACCCGCCCACGCCGGAGTCAAACACGCCAATCTTTGGCCTGTGCGGCCTGCGTGAATTGGGCACAGTGGTCAAGGTTCAACCTTCCGCGGTGGTAGGACCGATGACGGACCGGATGGCGGAAATTCGATTTGCCGGGAAACCTCCCTGGCGGGCGTGTTCGCGGACCATCTCCTCATTCGGTGCAATGTAGATGCAGTAGATCTTGTCGTCGGTGACGAAACTCTCAAGCCACTGAACCTGTGGACCGAGATTCCGGAGAACGCCGCAAGACTTCTGCGAGATGGCCTGGAGTTCCTGCTGAGTTAATTTGCCGGCGTTCGGAATCTCGCGCTCAATAACATATTTCGGCATGGTGCTCTCCTGTTGCTGAAGTTAACGGTACTCGGACCGTGAACCCGGATTCTAGCACTGCTCGAAGTTCCGTAGACACACAAAGCTTCCTACCGCGAAGCGCTCACTTTCGTTGGCGTTGAGTCGGTATCCTCAAACGAGAACGCGATCGAAACATTCGGATTTTCCTTCCCGCCGATCTCCACATACGGATAAACAAAATAGTTCAGCGGCGGTCCCTCCTGCGCCGGCGCGAGTTTCAGATCGCGTCCCTCCGTGAACTGCATCCGATTCACATCATGCGCGCCGAAAAAATAATCATGCTTTTCCTGATGTTTCCATGCCTCCGAAATGTCGACCGGAACCCAGCCAGTCGAATCCAGATAGAACTCCGCCCAGCAGTGGTATCCCGGAATCTCAGCGGAGTGCTTGTCGGCCGGAATTGGAAAGCCGATCTGAAAGCGCGCCGGAATCTTCTCGGCCCGCGCCATCGAAATAAAGACCGAGTGAAAATCGGTGCAGTTGCCATGCTTAGAATCGCAGGCCCAGAGCGTGTCGCCGTGTCCCCATCCGGTGCCGCTCTTGTCATACTTCATGGTGCGAAAAACGTATTCGTAAATGTCCTTGGCTTTTTCGAGCGGCGTGGCCGCGCCTTTTGTTTCCTCGGCGGCCAGTTCCGCCGGAACTCCCGTCACCGGCACCAGCCGGTCCGCCTCAAGAAATCGCGCCAACTCGACCTGCGAAGAAACGGCCGGCGCTCTTGCGGATCGCCTGTCAGTAGCCGGTTTTCCGTTCACCAGCACCACGTGTTCTCTCCGCACCACGTCGTACTCCACCGAGAACTTGTACTCGCCCTTCTCCGCTTTCGCAGTCTCGGCGTACAGAACCTCGTTCCCATACTCCGACTGGTGAACCTGCTTGAGGGGCAAGTCTCCATTCCTGGAAACGATCTTCACATCCTGGAAAGCGTCGGAGTGGGCCAGCGGAATCCACACTCGCACCCGCTCGCCGGGACTGACATTCTTAACCGTGAACGCATAGTGGAAGTTGAAGTGGCGCTCCTTCTGAGCGAGAGCTGGCAGCGACGACAACACAAGCAGCAAGGCAAGCAGAGACCGACGCAGCATGACGCATCCTTTCGAGAGGTGATCGTTTTTCGAACGACTAGCGACCAAAGACGAACGACGTTCGATGAACAGGGAAACGGCCGACGGACGTTTTAGGCGGGACTATCGTCAAGTAAAACCGCGGCCGGAGATTCGAGGCGCACACCGCATAAGTTTCCAGTATAGTGTCGCAGTCTGCCTGTTGTGCCAGCACGTTGTCAAATTCGCAGCGCCGTAGCCGCGTTAATTGCTGTTGTTTGGTGGAGCGCCGGGCGTCCCCGCCCGGCCACGATACTGCCGGACGGGCGAGACGCCCGTCACTCCACCATGGCCCCCAGTTGCCGGACCCATCAACCGCCCGTTATCCTTTCGCCATGCCCAGCACTCTTGTCGAATGTGTTCCTAATTTTTCCGAAGGCCGCGACCCGGCCAAAGTCGATGCCATTATCGAAGCCATGAAAATCCCCGGAGTCTATCTCCTCGACCGTGAGATGGATTCCGATCACAACCGCTGCGTGATTACCCTGGTCGGCGAACGTGACGCCATCCAGGAAGCCGCCATCCGCGGGGTAGGGAAGGCCGCCGAGTTGATCGACCTCACCAAACATCAAGGCGCGCACCCGCGCATGGGCGCAGCCGATGTCGTGCCATTTATTCCGATCGATGGTGTGACGATTGAAGACTGCGTCGCCATGGCGCGCCACGTCGGCGCTGAGATTGCGAAACGTTTCCAGATTCCCGTCTATCTTTATGAAGCCGCCGCGGCCACGCCCGAACGGCAGAATCTGGAAAATATTCGCCGCGGACAGTTCGAAGGCATCCGCGCCGACATCGCGACCAACCCCGCGCGCAAGCCCGATTTCGGCGAGCCTCGCGTGCATCCCACCGCGGGCGCCACCGTCGTCGGCGCGCGCAAATTTCTGGTGGCCTACAACGTCTTCCTGAATACGCCCGACGTCGACATCGCCAAAAAAATTGCCAAGGCCGTGCGCTTTTCGAATGGCGGCCTGCGCTTCGTCAAAGGCGCCGGATTCCTGGTGCGCGGCCTGGCCCAGGTCTCGATGAACCTGACCGACTTCGAGCAGACTCCCATCCATCGCGTCTTCGAATTCGTGAAACGCGAAGCCGCGCGCTACGGCGTAATCCCGGTGTCAAGCGAGATCGTCGGCCTGATTCCGAAGCGAGCCTTAGAGCAGGCCGCGGAATGGTTCCTGCAGGTAGAAAATTTCGATTCCTCGCTAATCCTGGAAAATCGCCTTGCGGCGGTGATGAGCGGCAAGATGGCCGTAGGCGGCCTGCGCGCCGGAGTCGAGCCCTTCATCGAACAACTCGCCGCTCCCACCGCAACTCCCGGAGGAGGCAGCGCCGCCGCCGCCGCCGGAGCCATGGCTGCCGGCCTGGCAAGCATGGTAGCGTCCATGTCGCGCGGCAAGAAAGCGTACCTGCAATACGAAAGCCAGCTCAGCCAAGCCATCGCCCGGCTCAGTCAGCTGCGCGAAGAACTCAAGTCCGCCATCGACGCCGACGCCGAGTCCTACAACGTAGTCATGAAGGCCTACAAGTCGGCCAAATCTTCCGGAGGCGACGCTTCCGATGGCAACGCCGCGATCAGCGCCGCTCTCAAGCAAGCGACCAGCGTCCCTCTAGGCGTCGCCGAAAAAGTAGTAGAAGTGGCCGAGATTGCGACCAATCTGAAGCCCATCACCAACCCAAACATGAAGTCCGATCTGATAACCGCGATCGCCTTGGCAAAAGCGGCCCTTGAAGGCGCGCTCGCGAACGTCGAAATCAATCTCGATACGCTTAAGAACGATTCGCCGAAGGACGAGGGGTTCGTGACCGAAACGCGGAAACGCGCAGCGGCGCTGAAAGGCTAGAACTGGTCCCATAAATGGCTTTGGATAGGGAACAACTTCACAGACCTCTCCCCACGAGCTTCGAGATAGCGTATCCAGGTCTCTTCGGCTCTGACCTCTTTCATCACACCCAACCTGTGACTCCCGTCATAGACATCCGCCCCACCTTGCGCGATAATGACAGTCCTATTGGGGCAGCTTGACGTGCGTCCGTTCTGAAAACGGCCCTCGAAGCTGCCCCAAAGTCATTTTCAGCGCTCTTTGACAACCGTAAGTCATTGGTTCTTAAAGAATTTAGCTGTAAGTCCTTTAAACTCAAAGATTTTGCGGGAATTTCCTCCTAACCCTATGATTCCAATAGCGAGGGGGGAGGGGGGTACCCCTCCTATACTAGTTGGTTAGTACCTTAGAAGTAAATAGCTGCTGGCGCGAGGACGCAACACTGATCCGCCGAGATCGAGAAGCTATCTGAGCCATTGATGGAAGAAGGAAGTCAGACCGGATTCGGCGTAATGGCAAATGACGGATAATGTATAGTTTCTCTGGAAGATCTCAGGGGCTCACTCCGAGCCGTGCGTTTTCCACGCAAGCTCATGCGCTTCGAGCGTTCGAAGAATATGCCAGGGAGACGCACCTTAGTTAAGGCCCCCCTCGCCAAATTTAGGACTAAAATAGCCGGAGAACAGCTAAAGTCTGCCCAAGTTCACCAACGTATGGTTTGCGGCTCGCATCTAAACGCTGCAGACCCACTTTGAGAACCAATTTCTGAGGCGTTCATTTTGAGGAGTTCTATGAAGAATCTGTTTTTCGCGGTTTTGCTTCTGTGCGCAACGGCCAGCTTCGCCATGCCGATCGCATCGTCAGCTCGTTCCATGGTGCCTTCTGAAATTCAGCAACTGATCGGCGTCGACTACCGCGCGCTCAAGGATTCGCCCACCGCGCAGGCGCTCAAACAACAAGTCCTGCCCGACAATCTGAAGGAACTCGAGACCGCGCTGAAGGGCATCGGCATTGACTCCGAGCACGATCTTGACCAGCTCAACTTCGCCTCTTTCCGCACCGAGAAAAAGGGCATTCAAATCATCGGCGTGGCGGCCGGCTCGTTCTCCGCCAAAGCCGTTCTCAAGAAGCTGCGGGTCAAGAAGATCACGGGCACCAAATATGGCACCGCCCGCATTTATCCGATGGATAACGGTATGGTGATGACCTTCCTCGACGACAACACGCTGGCCTTCGGCACCTTGGACTCGTTGCACAGCGCGCTCGATACCCGCGACGGCAAGCGCCCGGCACTCGATTCTAATCCGGTGATGACGGACCAGATGACCGCGGTTGACGCTGCCCCCGTGTGGAGCATCCTCGACCAGAAGGGAACCCAGGCCATGATGTTTTCGGCGATAGGCGATGCCGCCTCCAAGGTTGCCGACTACGAAAGCGTCAAGAAACGCATTCTGGCTTCTCGCTACACCATGAACTTCCAGAGCGGAGTGAATTTCGATCTGAGTGTGCTCACCGCCGACGCGATGACGGCAGCCACGCTTTCCACGGTGTTCAAGGGCGTCATGCTTTACAAGAAGCTCAATGCCAGCGCGATCGAAAAGACGGCCATTGACGCCACCACCGTCGATTCCGACAGCGCGAACCTGCAAATCCACTTCAAGAGCGACGACCAGAAGTTCCAGTCTTTGATGCACTCGCCTCTGTTCGCCGCCATTTCGCACTGAGTTCGTACTGACAGTCGCGTACCAACGTCGCGCCTGAATCGGACCAGAAACAAAAAACGTCCCGGATATCCTCCGGGACGTTTTCTTGAAATGGGGCGAAGCGAATGAAAGTTTTGGTTACGGGAGGAGCGGGCTACATCGGCAGCGTGGTTGCGGAAGAGCTGCTGCAGGCCGGACACCAGGTTGTCGTGTTCGATAACCTGAGTCGCGGCCATCGCCAGGCAGTGCCGAAGAACGCTGAACTGATAGTCGGCGACTTGGCGGATCGCGCTGCGCTTGACCAGCTATTCCGGTCTCGCGCGCTCGATGCCGTCATGCATTTTGCGGCGCTGATCGAAGCGGGCGAGTCGATGAAGGCGCCCGAACAGTTCTTCCGCAACAACACCGCGAATGCGCTGAACCTGCTCGAAGCAATACTCGCCGCACGCGTAAAGCGTTTCGTATTCTCGTCGACGGCGGCGCTCTACGGCAATCCCGAGCGCACTCCGATTGCCGAGGACGATCCCCTCCATCCCACGAATGCCTACGGCGAATCGAAGCTGCTGGTGGAGCGCATGCTCCGATGGTTCCATCAGATTCACCGCCTCGGCTATGCCAGCCTGCGATATTTTAATGCTGCCGGAGCGTCCCGTCCCGACCAAGGCGAAGCCCACCAACCGGAGACGCATCTCATCCCCCGGATTCTCGAAGTCGCTCTTGGCCGCGCGGAACACGTCAACATTTTCGGTACCGACTACCCAACGCCGGACGGCACCTGCATCCGCGATTACATCCACGTCAGCGATCTGGCGCGCGCCCACCTGCTGGCTCTCGAAGCGCTGGCGCCCGGAAATTCCAGGCCGCTGATCTACAACCTGGGCAACGGACAGGGCTTCAGTGTGCGCGAGGTAGTCGAAGTGGCGCGGAAAGTCACCGGGCATCCGGTTCCGGTGATCGAATCGCCGCGCCGTGCGGGGGATCCTGCGGTGTTAATCGCCAGCTCCGAAAAAATTCGGCGCGACCTGGGCTGGCAGCCGCGATTCCCTGATTTGAAAACCATCGTGGAAAGCGCGTGGCAGTGGCATCGCCAGCATCCTGACGGATACCCGGAATGAAGATGGCAATGATCTGATCGCCGAATGGGCTTTCCGATGACTCGCATTCATCTCTGATAAGATTCACCTTCTTGCGAGCGCTGGCCATTCGGCTGCGTATGTATCTCCAGCGGTCCGGTGCGCGGGAGATTGATCGGACGACCATGATTCCGGCCGGCCCAGGCGGTTTCGACGACCATTGCCGCGATGTTCCTGCCGACGGTCGGCAAGCATGGTTACTCGACCATGTTTTTTGGCTTTGCCCTCTGCACTGTGATCTACTTCATTACTGCTGCAGTGTTCCTGCCGGAAACGAAAGGGACGACTCTGGAGGAGATTGAAGCGCATTTTGAGGGAGCAACGGGAAAGTAAAAAATAATTCTTGCGCTCGTTTTTTTGTCGTCCTGGTCGCGGCTTGACCTTGATTTCGACTATAGTTACTAGTTGGTACTGGGGGGGGTACCCCCCTCCCCCCTATCTATTAAAATCACAGACTTACGGAGAAATTTCCGCCAGGTCTTTGGGTCTAAAGGAGTTAACTTACAAAGTATTCATAACAATGGAGTTACCGGCCACTTTTTTCGACCTTCGCCTTTAGAATCAAGGAATTGGACTTACTAAGTCGCGCAAAGTCTAGATTTCACCGAACTTATGGATAGCTATGGCGCGGTCGCGCTAGGCCTGATCAAAGTTCTATTATAACTCTTGTGTCAAATACGGCGAGATGTTCCCGACAGTTATCGTATTCGGATTCTCACTTGCGGCTCCGCGGAACTACGGATGTTGCCTTATTGCTGACCAGTCAAGTCGCTCAGCTTTCTTAACTTAACCGTCGCGTCATTGGCGATGTCCTGCTGTAGCCAACCGAGGTGACCGGCCCCATAGAGCACGAGAATTCGGTCGTTCGGAGATTCGACCAGCTTCACGATATTGTGATAGATGCGAATATTTCTCTGATACCACGCTGCCAGCAGGTCGGGTCCTGCATAGTCGCCGGGTTCGCCATAGGGCACGAAGGCGTAATAGAAAGCCACGTCTTTTGCCACTCTCGAATCTGAATTCATGTACTCCAATGTTTCAAGCACAGTGTGCGACCGCAGGAACTCGTCCTGCTCCTTCACCAGCGTGCCCATGCTCGCGGCCATCGCGTCGAACTTGTCTTTCTGGCCAATGCCCTTCGCGTAATTGAGCAGGCGTTGCCACGGGAAATCACCTTCTTCGTCGACCGGGTAAACGGCGTGATGGCCAAGCTCCCTGGCCAGCCGGTACGCGATTTGATTAGTTTCGTTGGGCGTCAGCGTGTACTTTGCCGCCACGTAATCGGAATACTCTCGCTCCACCCGCTCGCTCCCCACATCCGCTTCAAGCGCAATTTTAGTGGGATGAAATTTCTTCAGAACTTCGATCAGCTGCGCGATTTCCTGCTGGCGTTTCGGCGATTGGACATCGTCCGCTTGCATGTTATAGACATCGCGTCCCGGGTTCGACATGTGGTATGTCCCGAGCACCAGAATCTCCGGGTGTGCGTCCGATTGAGCCCAAGAGGCCATCGATATCGCCAGTGCCCCCAGAACCAGAAGAATCTTCCTCATATATCCTCCGGTTCTACATTACGAACCTGTGCCCGGCAAAGTTCCATGTGGGATCGTGGCCCAGAAGCGGCAGGCCGTCAAGAGACCAAGAGAGCCCAAGTCGGGCAGTCAGTTCGTTCCCGCCGCCTAGCCGATGAATCTGACTGACTTGGGTTTTGAGCGCTAACGTGATTTCGACAGTTGACTGAGCGTACGCTTGTTCTCCGCCTCAGCCAACGACACCAATGTCTGTGAGGCAAGTTTGCTGCACGGCACGGTTAGGCGTTCGGATCAGAGCCCTTAGTCTTGGAGCGCAACAGGCCGTAAAGGGTGAGCAGCAACGCCACCATGATGGTCACACCGCACAACTTGAGTGAGCCTGAAACAATTGGATTGTCGGTGCCACCGGGTGGCGGGAATTTTTCATTGATCGTGGGCATGAGCTTCGACGAAGCGCCGATGAAAGCCGCCGCAACGCCCGCTGCTCCGTTTGCCCACGTGCCAATTTGCAGCGTGGCGAACCACACCTTCAATGCCGCCGGACTCAGGCGGAGTTCCCTGACCAGGAAGCCGAACGCCACCATTAAGACGCCATTGGCGGTGAACTCGATGTGCGCCATCACGATACCGCGAAACCACGCCACGGCTGAAGGCGGGATGAATCCGACGATACAACCGACCGTGATTTGGAGAACCCCCAGAATCAGAGTCCAACGCTTGATGTTCGCTTTCAAGCTGTCAATGTCAGTTGTCATAGGTATGTCCCGGCCGAGCGCCTAACGACTCGCCTCAGCGGCGGCGGGCGTCATTATAGACTACGCACACACTTTGCAGCGGATGCAAGTAATTCTGAATGGTTTTGTCGGCAGACGGGAAATATGCGGTTGTTGGCGAAATATCCCGATTTACACTCACGACAGGGGTTCTGAGTGTAAACGCTGGTTTCGCCAATTGACCAAAAGCGCCACGCAACCAGGCACAGCTCATATCGCTCTTCCAGCCTACTGCAACTTCGCGTACTCCCCTTTGGCTTCCTTCAGGATGGGGATGTCGGGGTCGGCGTCTTTCCAGAGCACACTGGCATATCGTTGCAGATTGCTATCTCTGTTTTGTTCGCATACACTTCGTCCGGCGTCGAAACCAATTTTGAACCACGGCGTGTTTCGTGTGGGCTTCGGCCAACGTAGATGAGGGATAAAACGATGAGCAGTCAAAACCCGGTAGTCAATGTTTCAGGCGCAACGAATTCCTTCCGAGCCGCTCGGCCATTTATCTGGGCGCGCGGACTTTTCTTGCTCGCCATCGGAGTGCCCTTGATGTTTCTCCCAATGCCGGCGCGCGGCCAGGCTACGGACACGTCCCCGGGCAATCCGAGCGTGGTGCAAGCTGATGTCAAACTGGTGATCGGCGGCGAAACACTCAAGAACAATTCCGTTGGCACACTTTCGGTGGCGGGAAGTTCACTGCTGTTTGTCTCCGGTAAGCATAAGGTGAACGTCGACGCCCCATCCATTCTCGACATCTCCACCCATGACGATAGCCGGCAGGATATTACTGGCGTGGCCAAACTCGCGACTATGGCCATCCCTTACGGGGGTGGACGGGTTCTGAGTTTGTTTTCACACGGGGTTGATGTGCTGACGCTGGAATTCAAGGACGCCAACGGCGGCTTTCATGGCGCTGTTTTTGTGCTTCCTCATCAGGGTGAGGCCGCCCCATTCAAAAAGCAGCTAGTCGCGATGGGTGCGAAGGCCAGCGTTCCGCTCGCAGAATCGGCATCCAGCAAATAGGAGGACAACACGTTGACATATCACACTCGACCGGCAGTCTCATTCATTTCTCCCATCGTCGTCGCCTGCGCCCTCCTTCAAAGAAACGAGGAAATTCCAGCACGTTTATCGTAGCGGCGACAAGGACGCGGCTAGCGCGAGCGACTTGGTTACGCTACGCACCACGGCGCGAGCTTTCACCAAAGGCAGCCAGAAAAAACGCGAAGTAACCACCGTCTCCGGAGCCACCAAGATGACCCTGAATGTCCACATCACGGATCACGCTGGACAGACGCTTGTGGATCGTGACGTCCAGGGTAAGGTGCGCTTTTTGGGAGAAAACATGCGCGCGACCTACGATTTCTCCAAGAAGGTCGCCAACATCGTTCGCGATACGTTCTAGTCCGCGCCGAGAGACATGCGGTTCCGTTCGAGGCCTCGTGAGTATTCGTCGAATTCTGAACCGCCACACTACTGCCGCCGATTTTCTCGACGATGCGGTAGTGCGAGATGGTCTGGCCGATCATTTGCGCAAAACCTTACGTCTCTCAGTTGACGTTAAATCTCCCGATAGCACTCACGACCCAAGAATTGTCCGGTCAAGCGTCGAGTCGGCTACCAGGAAACTGCCCAGTAACCGAATCCAGGATTGCTGTTGCCGCGGGCGACTGGCGGGGTCAAGCCAATACCAGCCCTGACGGGGGCCCCGGTGCGCTCAGCTTCGGCAGCTGATGTGCGGCTGTCCCTACACGAGCGGAATCTTTCAGCCGGTAACTAGCACGTGCTCCAGGCCCTTGACGGCTCGCATGTACTGGGCGCGCTCGAAGGCTCCTGGATCGGGGCAGCGGAGCTGGCTCATGCTGCCTTGCATCTGTTGCACGGATTCATACTCGTGCTCTTCCATCCACGTCCGGACGCCGTGTTCCACATGACGAAGATGCCCGACGCCATGGCGCAGTAGAGCGGAGCACAGCATGGTTACATTGGCGCCGACCATAAGCAGCTTGATTACATCCTCGGGACGATACACACCAGTGGTCGCGGCCAGGCTGGCCCGGACGCGTCCATAAAGAATGCCAACCCAAGTTAGAGGCAGGCGTAACTCCTGCGGGCTGCTGAGAAGCACGTTGGGTTTAATTTCCAATTCTTCGAGGTCGATATCGGGCTGGTAGAAGCGGTTGAACAGCACCAGGCCGTCGGTGCCTAGCTGGTCCAGCCGCTTGGCCATATTCGCAAAATTGCTGAAAAATGGACTAAGCTTGGCGGCTACCGGAATGTGAACCGCCGTCTTTACTTCCCGGATAATGTCGGTATAGATCTTCTCGACCTCGGCGCCATCGATCTCGGTGTTGGTCGGAATGAAGTAGATGTTGCACTCGATGGCGTCGGCTCCGGCTTGCTCGACCTGCCTGGCAAACTTGGTCCAACCGCCGAGGGTCGAACTGTTAAGGCTGGCGATAATCGGAATGGCCACTGCTTCCTTGGCTTTGCGAATGTGATTCAGATAGCCTTCGGAGCCGGTGTGGAATTCGCTGGTCCGGGGAAAGTAAGTGAGCGACTCGGCAAAGCTCTCGGTGCCGGCGTTGAGATCGCGGTCCAGCTCCTGGGCCTCCTGACGCAGTTGCTCTTCGAACAGAGAGTAGAGCACGACGGCCGAGGCGCCGGCATCTTCGAGACTGCGGATGCCGCTGATTTCCTGCGAGAGCGGAGATGCGGAGGCGACCAGCGGCGTGCGCAACTGCATGCCAAGATATTTCGTGCTTAGATCCATGAATGTTTCCCCTTCGTATGGTATGTCGCAATATGGTTTGTCGCTATTTAGTGTTAGCGCTATTTCTTTCCGGCTTCTACCGGAACGGGCGGATCGTGAGGCTTCTCCGCTGGAGCCGCGGCCGGTTCTGGTTTGCGCTGCGCCAGATACTCGTACAGATGATAGCGAGTCTCCGCATCCTGCTGCGCCTCCTGCCACAGAATTTTGGCATGTTCAGGGTTGCTCTTGACCAGCATTTTGAAGCGCGTCTGCTGTTGCAGATAGTCTTTGACTTTGCGCGTGGGGGTGCGGGAATCGAGTATTAACGGATTCTCACCGGCGAGGGTGCGCTCGGGGTTATAGCGATAGAGCAGCCATTGTCCCGAATCCACGGCGACTTTCTGGTCGGACATCGCCGTTGTCATGTTGATGCCGTGCGCGATGCAGTGGGAGTAAGCGATGATGAGGCTGGGGCCGTCATAGGCTTCCGCTTCGAGGAATGCCTTGAGCGTGTGTTCATCCTTCGCGCCCATGGCGACGCTGGCCACATAGACAGTGCCGTAGCTCATGGCGATCAGTCCCAGATCTTTCTTTTTCCCCGGTTTGCCTCCGGCCGCGAACTTGGCCACTGCTCCGCGCGGAGTGGATTTTGAGGCTTGGCCGCCGGTGTTCGAATAGACCTCGGTGTCGAGCACCAGCACGTTTACGTTGCGTCCGCTGGCCAGCACGTGGTCTAGACCTCCGTAGCCGATGTCGTAAGCCCAACCGTCGCCGCCGACGATCCAAACGCTCTTCTTTACCAGCATGTCGGCGACAGACAGCAGTTGCCTGGCTTCTGGGGAGTTCAGACTCTGTAGCTTTTCCTTGAGCAGGTCGACGCGCTGGCGCTGCTCGAAGATGTCGGCTTCGTCTTTCTGCGGCGCTGCCAGCAAGGCGGTGACGAGCTCTTCGCCAATCGCGCCTGACAGACGGCGCGCGAGCTCTCGGGCGAATTCGGTCTGCTTGTCGATGGATAGCCTGAATCCCAGGCCGAACTCGGCGTTGTCTTCAAAGAGCGAGTTCGACCAGGCTGGACCGCGGCCTTCGAGATTCTTGGACCACGGTGTAGTCGGGAGGTTGCCGCCGTAGATCGAAGAGCAACCGGTGGCATTTCCGATCACGGAACGATCGCCAAAAAGCTGCGAAACCAGCTTCAGGTATGGCGTCTCGCCGCATCCGGAACAAGCTCCGGAAAATTCAAACAACGGCTCCTGCACCTGTTGCTGGCGGATAGTCGTGACTTTGATCTTGCGGCGATCGAGCTCTGGAATCTTGAGGAAGAAATCCCAGTTCTCGCGCTCGGGCTCGCGGAGCGGGGGCTGCGCCACCATGTTGATCGCTTTCAGGCGGGTCTCGCTCTTGTTCTTTACGGGACAGATGTCGACGCAGATGCCGCATCCGGTGCAGTCTTCGGGCGCAACCTGAATGGTGTACTTCTGGCCCAGCCAGTCTTTATCCTTGTCGCGCACCTCGGTGGACTTGAAGGTCGCGGGCGCGCCCTCCAGATGCTTGGAGTCGTAGACCTTGATGCGGAGCACAGCGTGTGGGCAGACCATGGCGCACTTGCCGCACTGAATGCAGATCTTCGTATCCCACGCGGGAATTTCGAGCGCGATGTTGCGCTTTTCCCATTTGGCGGTACCGGTGGGAAAGGTGCCATCGACAGGGAAAGCGCTCACGGGGATCTCGTCGCCGTGGCCAGCGTAGATTACGCCGAGCACATCGCGCTCAAACTGGGGCGCCTGCGGAGAGAACGCGGGCGGCATTTCGGTTTGGCTCGTTACCTTCTCGGGCAGGGGGACTTCGAAAAGATGAGCTAGGGTTTCATCCACGGCGCGCAGGTTTTGTTGCACGACCTCGTCACCTTTTTTGCCGTAGGTGTCGCGGATGGACTGGCGGATGGCTTCAATGGCCTCATCGCGAGGAAGAACTTTGGAGATGGCGAAGAAGCACGTTTGCAGAATGGTGTTCATGCGCGAGCCCATGCCGGTGTCGCGCGCCACCTGATAGGCGTCGATGATGAAGAAGCGGGCTTTTTTGGCAATCAATTGCTTCTGGACTTCGCGCGGCAGGTGGTCCCAAACTTCGTCCTTATTAAAAGGACTGTTGAGCAGGAAAACGCCGCCTGGGACCAGGGCGCTGAGCATGTCATAGCGCTCGAGGAAAATCCACTGATGGCAGGCCACGAAGTTGGCCTTGGAAATCAGGTAGCTGGAACGGATCGGCTGCGGCCCGAAACGCAGGTGCGAAACGGTCATCGCGCCCGATTTCTTGGAGTCGTAGACGAAGTAGCCCTGCGCGTAGTTGTCGGTGTTTTCGCCGATGATCTTGATCGAGTTCTTGTTCGCTCCGACTGTGCCATCCGCGCCCAGGCCGTAGAACATGGCTCGCACCATGTTCTCGGGCTCAATGGAAAAATCGGCATCGTAATCGAGACTGGTATGGCTCACGTCGTCTTGAATGCCTACGGTGAAGTGGTCTTTTGGTTTTGCCGAGGCCAGGTTGTCATAAACGGCTTTGACCATCGCGGGCGTGAATTCTTTGGAGGAGAGACCGTAGCGTCCGCCTATGGTTTCCGGCGCGACCTTCAGCGTTCCATAGCCGAGCTTGATTCCTTCTTGAATACCGTTGACGACGTCTAGATAGAGCGGCTCTCTGCCGGCGCCAGCTTCTTTGGTGCAATCGAGAACGGCAATCTTGCGCACGGTTGAGGGAAGCGACTCGAGGAAGCGCTGGACGGAGAACGGGCGATAGAGCCTGACTTTCAGCAAGCCGACTTTTTCGCCGTTTCGGTTCAGGTGCTCCACCGTTTCGTGGGCGGTCTCTGCGCCGGAGCCCATCATGACAATCACGCGCTCGGCATCGGGCGCGCCGACGTAGTCGAACAGATGATACGAACGGCCTACGACCTGGGAAAACTTGTCCATGACCGCCTGGACTTTATCTGGGCAGGCGTCATAGTAGGGATTGCCGGCTTCCCGCGCCTGGAAGAAGACGTCGGGATTTTGCGCGGTGCCGCGCAACACGGGATGGTCAGGAGAAAGCGCGCGCTGCCGATGCTCAAAAACGCGATCCATGTTGATCAGGGCGCGCATGTCGTCTTCGGTGAGGACTTCGATTTTGTTTTCTTCGTGCGAAGTGCGGAAGCCGTCGAAGAAATGCAGGAAAGGGATGCGGGTTTCGAGAGTGGCCGCATGCGCGATGAGCGCCAAGTCCATGGCTTCCTGGACAGAGTTCGAGGAGAGCATCGCGTATCCCGTGGTTCGGCAGAACATCACGTCGGAGTGGTCGCCGAAAATCGAGAGGGCGTGGGTTGCGACGGTGCGCGCGCTGACGTGGAAGGCCGTAGCCGTAAGTTCGCCTGCGATCTTGTTCATGTTGGGGATCATCAGCAGCAGGCCTTGCGACGCCGTGAAGGTGGTGGCCAGGGCTCCGGTCTGGAGCGCGCCATGGATGGCTCCGGCAGCGCCGCCTTCGCTTTGCATTTCGATCACGTGGGGCACGGTACCCCAGATGTTGGGTATAGCTTCCGAGGACCATTGGTCCGCCCATTCGCCCATGTTGGACGATGGCGTGATGGGATAAATGGCGATGACTTCGTTAAGGCGGTAGGCGACGTAGGCGACGGCCTCGTTGCCGTCCATGGTCTTGAACTTACGATTCATGAACTCCCCTTCTGGACTTTCTCGGTGACTCCGACCGCTCTGAGGGAACGGTCATATAAAGCATGACGGAGCGAGGGCGATGTTGTCGCGAACCGGGCTCACAGGCACGTGTGACCCAGATCACAACGGGAAAAAATGAAGAGCAGGAACGATGGGAGCTTGCAGTGGTGCGAATTGCGGTTTCGGTTGCTCTGGTCACAACTTTTTAAATCGCTCAGAGGTCCAAATAAGCCTGGAGCGAACTGGGATCTTCACCCGTGCGAATACGAAAGCCAAAGCGCTTCATGATGATCTGCATCCCGATGTTGTCAGGTAACATTTCCGCGGACACCTGGCTTAGCTTTTCATCCCGGGCAATCTGGAGAACACGGCGGAGTAATTCATTACCCAGGCCCAGCTTTTGATACTGATCGGAAACCAGCACCGCAACTTCCGCTTCATTCCTGCTGTGGAGCTTATTCAGACGGCCAACGGCCATGATGCGGCGCTCTCCGGTGAGGGGATCGGTGCGCTCGGCGACCAGCGCCATTTCGCGGTCGTAGTCCCCAAAACAGATGCGCAACAATCGCTCATGCGCCACCCGCCGACTCAGGCTGAGGGTGCAGAAGTAGCGCAAATAGACGCTGTGATCGGAGAGCGTTTCGTGAAACTTGACCATCAGCGGTTCGTCTTCGGGGCGGATCGGCCGGATCGTAACCGAGTTTCCATCCTTCATGGTCCAAGACGAGACATACTGTAGGGGATAGGGACGGATGGCGGGCTTGGGCAACTGGTCGAGGGTTACGGCGGGCCCGTGCAATACGATTCTGGCATCGAGGGCCAGTATGCGCTCCGGTGAAGCGAGCAGGGGATTGATGTCAATTTCCGAAATCCACCGCTGATCGAGCACGAGCTGACTGAAGCGGACCAGCACGTTCTCGAGCGCTGCCATGTTGACCGGCTTGCGTCCGCGGACGCCCTTCAGCGCGGTGAAGATTCGGGTTTGTTCCATCATTCTTTGTGCCAGCGTGGTGTTCAGTGGTGGAAGCGCCAAGGCGCGGTCGCGATACACTTCGACGAGTTGGCCACCAGAACCGAACAGGACGACGGGCCCAAACTGCGGGTCCACGCTGCTGCCGAGGATCAATTCGTAGCCCTCGCGCTTCACCATCGGCTCCACGGTGACGCCGGAGAATTGATCGGGACCAGCTTTCTCGGCAACCGAAGACTGGATGGCGCGATAGGCAGAGCGGACCGCCGCTTCATCTGGCAAGTTCAGTTTGACTCCGCCAACATCTGTCTTGTGGGTGATGGTTTCGGAAAAGACTTTCAGCACAACCGGAAAGCGAAGTTCCGCAGCCAGCGTAGCGGCCTCGTCCTCGCTGGCGGCGACGCGTGTCTCCACCGTGGGAATGCCGTACAGCGACAATAACTGCTTCGATTCCAACTCGGTGAGCAAAGTGCGGCTGCGGCTTCGCGCATTCTGAATGATCTGCTCGACCTGATTGCGGGCTGCGTTCTCGATCTCAGATTGGCCAGACTGGGTGGGGGTCTCGTAGAGTCCGCGGAGGTTGTACGTGTATCGCCACATGTAGGTGAAAGCCCGCGCCGCGGTGTCCGGATAGGGAAAAGTTGGAATGCCGGCCGAATTCAGGGCAGCTTCGCCGGCTGCGACGCTGCTCCCTCCCATCCAACTGGCGAGTACGGGCTTGCCAGTTTGTTTGGCGTAAGGCTTCAAGCGTTGTGCAATCTGCGTCGGTTCCGTCATTCCTTGCGGGGAAAGGATGACCAGGAGCCCATCACTGTTCGGGTCTTGCGAAGCAATTTCGAGGGCGCGAGCATAGCGCTCAGGATCAGCATCGCCGAGAACATCGATGGGATTGTTATGACTCCAGTGGGCAGGAAGGAATTCATCCAGGCGGCGCAGACTCTCCGGAGAAAGTTCGGCCAGTTCTCCACCACTGGCCACGAGCGAGTCGGTGGCCAGGACCCCTGGTCCGCCCGCATTGGTCAGGATCGTGAGTCGCGGGCCCTTCGGGCGCGGTTGCCGGCCGAGCACTTCCGCCATATAGAAAAGGTCGGCGATGTTGTGTACGCGCAAGACTCCCGAGCGGCGGAAGGCTGCCTCCAGCACTTCGTCGCTGCCCGTGAGCGCCCCGGTATGTGAGGCGGCAGCCCGCGAAGCCGCTTGCGATCGACCGGCCTTGATCACGATGATCGGTTTGGTGAGCGCAACTTCACGAGCTGCGGACAAGAACGACCGCGCATCGCCCACGGATTCCATGTAGAGCAGAATGCTCTTGGTGCGTGGGTCGTCGCCAAAGTGGTAGATCAAATCTCCCCAACCAACATCGAGCATGGAACCGGTCGAGACAATGGCGCTGAAACCTACCTCTTCGCGGTGGCTCCAATCGAGGATCGCGGCCAAAAGCGCTCCACTCTGACTGAGGAACGCGACGTTGCCCGCCTTGGGCGCTTCCTTGGCGAAGGTGGCATTCAGCCCGATCGCCGGAAACATAACTCCCAGGCAGTTGGGGCCAATCAGGCGCAGGGAACCACGCCGCAACTGTTCTTGAATCTGATGTTCGAGCGCCGCGCCTTCCGCACCACATTCCCTGAATCCAGCAGAAATCACAACCACAGACCTGGTGCCGGCGTCCACGCACTCTCCAATGAGCTGCGGGACGGTCGCTGCCGGGGTGGCGACTAAAGCCAAGTCCACTGCGTGGGGGATGTCGCGAATGCTGGCGTAGGCTTTGAGCCCCAGCACTTCCGGATGCGTCGCGTTGACGGCATACACTTTCCCGTGAAAGCTGCCGTTTAGCAGGTTCTCGAGAACGGCTCGGCCTACGCTGCCGGGACGACTGCTGGCGCCGATGACGGCCACCGAGCCTGGAGCGAACATTGCGTCCAATCCGTATCTCTGTGGCGATGTCTGGTTCTCTTCATTCGACGGTCGTCCCACGACGCCAGCCTCAGTCGAACTCATAAAAACTCCTCATCTATCAATCTTACTGCGGCGGAAGCTGCCTTGAGGATAGACCATCGGCGAATGTTTAGCAGTCCGCGGCGCGAGTGGGATTTCGTATATCGGGACACGCCTTTGCGATGCCGGAAATTCTTGCGCCTGTAGAGACGGGGCTTGCCCCGTCTCCGAAGACACGACTAGCCGCGTCTCTACGGGAAATCAGAGTTTTCTTCCAGGGAAACTCTGATTGAGTCCTAACTGGCGAGACGGGCTGCGCTAAAATCAGAGGTTTCTTTGTGGGGGCTGGGCATCAAGGCATGTCGTGGGGACTGCCTGGGACTGCTTCTCAAGCTGCTCGATATACGCTTGTATCCTCTACACTTCCCCTTTGTCAGAAACCAAACCTTGGCCGACTTCCACTCGGGGTTCACCCACCTGAATGTGGGGTTCAAAGCGCTGTTCGAGCGAGAGCGCGCGAGACACCAGGCATAGCCCCTTGGCCTTGTGTAAGAGCTTGAGGGCCCGTGCCCGTTCCTCTTCTTGAGGAATCTCCAGATTCGCGCGAATGACCACTTCGCCAAAACTGTAGCCCGTGTCAGCCTTGCTAATCCCGCCGTCGACTTCCACCTGCAGGTCGGTGTACACGAACTTGGAGTATTCTGCGAGCGTCCGAAAGGTAGTCGTAAAGCAACTGGCGATCGCGCAAAGGAGTAAATCCTCCGGAGTCCACCTGCCTTCCAAGCCGCCAAAAGCAGGCGGCGAAGTGAAATGGAGCGCGTTGGGAGCGGAACTGGACTTCGCAAGACCAGTCCGTCCAGAGGCCCACCAGGCAACTACTCGAAATCGATGTACTTCTTCCATGGTGTTATCACCCTCCTCAGTTCCGCATTTCAAAGTCACAGGGGCATCAAGACTTCAGTGGAAAGTTCAACCCCATCTGCGCCGCTGCCATGGATCCCCCCGGTAGATCGATTCTGGGCGCAGAAGGGCTTGCGAAACCATGCTCGAAGTCACGGCCTATCGTGATCATGATCACAGAGCCATCGGTGATACAATTTGCACGGATAAGTGTGCCGAATGCGCGCTCCCTACGGGCTGAACATCCTCGATAACTGCCTCACCTGCCCGATGCGGGAAGAACACTTATTCTGCAACCTGCCGGCGGCGGCGGTGCAGACGTTGAATGAGATCAAGTCCACCGCGGTCTACCCAAAATCCGCGATGCTGTTTATCGAGGGACAGCAACCACGCGGGATATTTGTGCTGTGCGCGGGGAAAGCGAAACTCTCGACGTCATCGGCTGAGGGCAGAACCGTCATCACCAAAATCTCGGAAGCAGGAGATGTGCTGGGGCTCAGCGCCACGATTTCCAATCGGCCTTACGAAGTGACCGCTGAGATGATCGAGCCAGGCCAGGCAAATTTCATTACCCGGGACGCCTTGCTGCACTTCATGCGTGAATATGGAGAAGTGGCGCTGCGAGTGGCCGAGCAGCTCAGCCGCAATTACTACGCGGCGTATGAAGGGATCCGCACCCTGGGACTCACCAACTCGCCTTCCCAGAGATTCGCAAAATTGCTGCTGGGATGGTCCAATGCGACGGTCAATGGCGATCCTCTGCAGGTGAAGGTCACGCTTACGCATGAGGAAATCGCTGAGATCATCGGCACGACGCGGGAAACCGTCAGCCGCCTGTTCTCGCAGTTTAAGAAGAAGCAACTCGTGCAACTAAAGGGCGCGACCCTGATCATCCGCAACAAAACCGCGCTGGAACAAATGGTCAACTCTTGACGACCGCGACTTGCCGTTCCGCTATTCCAGAACGCAAACTAGCCGCCAGCCGCTTGTCTTTGTTCGCCTTCGATGCGACGGATCTCGCGGCGTAGCCAGTCGCAAAGAGCCTCTGCCATTTCTAATTGCGTGCCGGTGCGGTAGAGGGAATCGACCGTCTGACCTTTGTCGTTCAGCGGAATGAATCGGCACGGCACATCTTGCTCGCGGAAGTCTGAGGGAACAAGCGGCAGCAGCAGGCATTCACTGCAGGGCTGCGAGCGGGCGGGATCCTTGAAGTTGAGACAGGTCGGAGAATCTTCAAAAATATACGGGGCGCGCCAGGGCGCATGTGACGAGCGAGCATACCCGCCGTCTTCCAGGAATTTCAACTCGAACCGCAGGATTTCAAGAAGGTTGCGATTTCTATGTGCCATGGTCTGACCTCATCAACGCCACTCCTCAGTTACTAACCGTCGAATTTGGCCACGTGCCCGTTTGGAGAACCTACCATTCGATTCGGGAAGATGAAGTGATCTACCGCACAGTTGACGGTGATTCCGGGCACAGGGTCGAGCCAGGGAAAGAGCGGGGAGAGCCAGTCCATCGTCTTTTAATCAAACAGATGAACTAAACGGATGGCTTTACCGGCGCTGCCTGCGGGCGGTGCAGCCATTTCGTCTTTTCGCAATATTCGTAGAGTTCTTCGCGGAACTTGGGATGCGCGATCTCGATCAGTGCTTTCGCCCGCTCCCGGATGCACTTTCCATGCAGGTAAGCCACGCCATACTCCGTCACCACGTAGCGGATGAGACCACGCGAGGTGACTACTCCCGCGCCCGGGCTCAGCATCGGTGCAATCCGTGAAATTGTGTCGTTCTTGGCGGTCGAGGGTAACGCAATGATCGGTTTGCCACCCTTCGAGCGTGACGCTCCGCGAATGAAGTCCACCTGCCCGCCAATCCCGCTGTAGAAGCGGGTTCCGACAGAGTCCGAGCAAACCTGGCCGGTCAAATCGACCTGCAGGGCGGAGTTAATGGCCACCATGTTGTCGTTACGGGCAATGAGTAGGGGATCGTTGGTATAGGCGGTGGGATGGAACTCGAAGATCGGATTGTTGTCGACGAAGTCGAACAATTTTTTCGTTCCCAGGGCGAAACCGAGTATGATCTTGCGCGGTTTGAAGTTCTTGCGCGCTCCCGTGATCACGCCCGCCTCAATGAGCGGCATCACACCATCCGACACCAGCTCGCTGTGCACCGCGAGATCCTTGCGATCGCTGAGGAAGGGAAGCACGGCATCGGGAATTCCGCCGATGCCGGTTTGCAACACGGATCCGTCCTCGATCAGGTCGGCTACGTTGCGCGCGATGGCCCTATTCAGATCGGTGATTTGCGATGGCTTCATGGCGCATAGCGGCCGGGTCGATTCCACCACCGCATCTATGTCACTCACATGGATGAAGCTGTCGCCATAGGTTCGCGGCATGTGGCCGTTGACTTGCGCCACAACGTAGTGAGCACACTTGGCGGCCGTGAGGGTGGTATCCACGCCCACGCCGAAACTGCAAAAACCGTGCGAGTCGGGCGGAGATACCTCGATGAGCGCGACATCAATCGGCATCGCCCCGCTTTCGAACAGCGCTTCGATCTCGCTGAGGTAGATGGGCGTGTAATCGGCACGCCCGTCATTAACGGCCTCGCGCACATTGCCGCCGATAAACATGGCGTTATGGCGGAAGTGCGCTTCCATGTCCGGAGCCACATAGGGAGCGCAGCCCATGGTCATCATGTGGACAATTTCCACGTCGTGAACACAAGGGGCGCGCCGGAGCAGAGCTTCGACAAGAGTCTCCGGCTCCGCGCACCCAGGCTGGATATATACCCGCATTCCCGACTCGACGCAGCGCACGGCTTCGTCGGCGCTTTGCACCTTTTTTGCGTAGTCAATTTCCCATGACATTTCGTGCGGTCTCCCTATGCTTTCTTGGATGGCGTGCTAGTTTCGCTGTGAGCCGGATCCGCGACTGCCATCTCGTAACCTACCGAGGCATAGTAGATTGCTCGATCAAAGAACTGCTCCAGAAACTGCAACATTTCCAGTTCGCCGAACACTTCCACCGGGCGTTCCAAAACCGCTTCCTTCTGGATGAACTCCCACAGGTTCTCTTTGGTCAAAACGATCACCCAAATGACCTCGCTCAGAGGCACCCGCTGGATGGCGCGCCGCGCCCCAATCTGCAAATAGCGCTGCTCCAGGTAAGATTCGTCCTTGCCGATGAGCCACTCGCCCAGATGACGGTAGATCTCATAGACCCGTTCCTGCAGTTCGGCACCGGGGACGTTTTGATAAGTTTGGGTCAACTCGGAATTCTGGACTCGATCGAGAAGGCATTCTGCCAGCGATTGGGAGTGGGTCTCGATCAGCCGAACGAGACGATATAACATCATCATGACATACCCCCATTCTCAACTTAACACCCAGTTTCAATGGCCGCAACAGCTGCAGCCATGACCGGCGGTACTTCCGTGTGTGACAAAGATCACAGATCGCGGATTTGGCCGTGAGCTGTCCTCGGGGCACGTTATCGGATAGAGATTTTCCGGAAGGAGAAGCCCATCGCTTTAGAACGGGCGAGCTCACAAAAAAGATCGCGGGTTCCGGCATCTTCCGATTCCGGAACCCGCCCCAGCTTGCAGGTTAGTTAAAGCTCGCGTTCGTCCCCTTTGCCGCCTCAGTGGGTGGTGAAGGTTATGTACGTCCCCGACAACCGATTTCCGCCCAAGTCAACCAGATCGGTTCCCGTGCCCGTGGTGAACGACACGGCCGAGAAGGTGGACTGAGCGTTGCCGGTAATGTCCACGACTCCCGTCAGCACTTACGGCATGCCTGAAGGCATGCCCTGATACGAACCGCACTTGCACCACGGGCTGCTAGACAAACCAGCGGCTGATGAGCACGAAAATCGCCAGTAACACGACTCCGGTGCTGAACGTGTACCAGATCAACTTGCGCTCAACTGGGAGCAAAGGCTCATACTCGCTTTCCATTTTTTCCAGTTCTTCTGCTATACGGGGTTCTGTCATAGTCGTCCTTTCGCGTCGTTCTTCTAACTTCATCCTTTTAATATCGGCGGCAACACTCCGTGGAAGAACAGCCACGAGATCAAGAGGCCGACCCAAATGATGTATCCGAACAAGCAGAGCACATAGACTGCGGCTAACTTGGCGATGCCCTCCTGCCACAGTTTGCGGAAATTGGAGAGCACTCCGATGGCGAAGAAGGTCATCAGGAAAAAGATGGAGCGAAACAGATTGGCTTGCGCCATCGAGGCTTTTACTTTGGGGATCAGGCCCGGAACGGCGATCCCGATGGCGAGCACAATCAGGAACGTGGCTACGTAACCCAGAATGAACTTCGGGAAGCGCTGCCAGATCTCGACGACTCTGATTTTTTCTCCCGGACGGCGTTCAATTTTGGCCGACCAAATCCAGGCGAGAATAAACGCCCATACGCCGATGAAGACATCGATGAATACTTTCACCGTGGCGCTGACGCCCATGATCCAACCGGCCTGGTACACCACTCCGGTAGCGGCCAGCGCTTTGGCTCGAATGAGTGCATCCGTGATCGCGCCGCTGGCCACCGCCGCGCCGTCGGTTTTTACGGCAAGTCCCATCCAGGCGCCGGCGACCATGGGTTGCCCGTATAGGAAGTGCTGGGCGGCGAAGGGAAGCACCATCAGTTCGATGACAGAAAAGATCACGACCAGCGACGAGACCATGATGGGCACAATCGGCCGCGCCCGAATTGCGCTGCCGGTTGCGATGGCCGCGGATACGCCGCAAATGGAAATGCCGGAAGCCAAGGGAGCGGCCCATTCGCGGCTGAAGCCGAAATAGCGGCGCGAAATGAAGTACACGATCGGCCAGTAAATCAAGTAGGCCTCGATAATGGCGCAGATGCCGCGGAAGATGACCGAGGTTGCCAACTGCCGCTGCTCCAGCGCCGCAATCCCCAGAAATCCGCCAAGGATCACGACAGCGGTCTTGATGTACAACTCAGGGCGGACGGCCTCTTTGAGGGCCCTGGCGACGCCCGGAAGGAAATTGCCGACGACCAGGCCCGCCAGCAAAGCGATGATGAATCCCGACTCGTTGGTGAGGTTGAGCGACCACGCGATCTTCAAGGCGGGGCGCTTATCTGGCGTCGCGGCAATGTAGGCCCAGCTTCCCAGGAACCAGCAGGCATAACTGACGATGAATATCGCCGTGAAGGCCGCCGCGAAGCGCTTGAGATCGGCTCGCAAAGCTTTGGCGCCCACCAGCAACACGACCAGGAGAAAGAAATACGTTGCCGCGAGCGAGAGCGGAGCGGGCAGATTGGCAAAGTGTTTGGAAGCGGGACCTAAAGCCTTCGATGGCATGGTCCAAATCGAGGTCGTGATCGCCCATCCCAGCAGATCGATTCCGAACAGCAACGCCAGCGACAGCGCGAATACGAACAGGCCGATCCACACTGCCAGCCAATCTTCGGTTACACGGGTTTGCGCAATCGCCATTGCATCGCCCTGCGAAGGGGTAGTAGCTTGATCCAAAGTTGTGGTTAGGTTTGCCATTGTTTATCTCCACAGAACGAATCTTTGTTATTCGTTCTGTCGTTAGTTCTATTGGTAGTTCTTCCCGGTGTCGGTGAGTCGAGGTTCGACTGTGGTCCCCATTTCTCACCGTCATTACAAACCTGATAGACAATATATGGATTATCACGGAGCGCAGAAACCGTTTCCGGCACTGGGTCGAGACCGATACCGTCGAGAAGTGCGGGCAGCCCCACCCGCTGGATCAATTCACCAACCCGCTCCCGATTGTTGCCGTATTCGTCCCAGAAATCCCAGATACGGCGGATCAGCTCTTTCAAAGTGTCCATGAGTTCTTCCGCAGGTACGAAGCGAACAAGGACAAAGGAAATCCCGCCTCCCAGGCTTCGCCACGATGCTTCTGCCGGGGCCGGGGCTACCGCCGACTGGATACCATACATACACGATGATAGTACTAGAGAATAGGACTTTACGATATGACATAGATCACCAAGCGGTGTGAAACAGGGTAGGCGCTGTAAGTCACTCCCCAAGGCCGACTTAGCTTCTCTTTGGATTTCCGCGATACGAGGGCACAGAAGAACCGGACGGAGGTTACATGACTTCCTTCCCTATTCTGCTCAGACCCGTGGGACGCACCTGCGCAGTCGTCGGAGGGGGAATTTGGCGCAGCAAGCGATGCCGGCGTCCAGCGCGCCATTGTTCGCGAGTCCGGCCACGCTACCGGGCCTCTGCATAGTCAAGGAAAGTACGTCGCCAGCTCAAGTGGCAAACACTCGACATTCGCTCCGATGAAATCTTCTCTCGGGCTTCCGGGTGCATCAGGGCGAGGACTTGGGTCGCGCGAGCGCTAGTGCGTCGAATCCCCATACTTGACCGAACAGCCGTAGGGACGCGTCGCCGGCGTTTCGACCTGCTTCCCGGCCATGGCCTGCTCCAGTGCGCGACTGACGTAGTTCGTCGCGCCAGGAACATCGTTCAAATCGGTGGTCGGTTTGTCGTCAATGGCTCCATCGTAGATGACGACGCCGTTGGGGTTGATGACTACCATCTGCGGAGATGTCTTCGCGTCGTAAAGATGGCCGATCTCACCGGTCGGGTCGAGCAGTGCGGCAGTCGGCGCAGCCTGCATCTTCGCCAGGTAGTCGCTTTCTTCCCTCGCGGTCACGTAGCCCTGCTTGCCCGGCGCGGAAGACAAAATCGTGAACCAAACGACGCCCCGGCCCGTCCACTGCTTTTGCAGCCGCTGCATGTTGCCGCTGTTGTAGTGCTTGCCCACGAAGGGGCATCCGTTGTTGTGCCACTCGAGGACCACATACTTTCCGCGATAGTCCGAGAGGTGAAAGGTCTTGCCATTGCTCGCCGCACCGGTGAACTCCGGCGCCGCGTCGCCGACTTTCGCAGCCGACATTAGTGGCGGAGCTGTGCACAGCAGCAGAGCAACGAGCATGGGGTAGAGAAGAATCGGGTAGAGAGTTGAGCGCTTCATTGTTGTGATCCCTCCTTTAAGGATTGTGCTGGTCGATTCCAATCTGTAGCTGCTTCTCACCGCGCCAGACTTGCTGAGAGGCGCATCAACCAAGTAGGCCTGGTCGGTGGAGAGCACGAGCACGCCCTGCAGCCGCTGGATCGGTTTGAGAAGCTGATCTGACTTCCGCAGCGTCAGCCGGAAGCCAGCGGCCACGGGTTGTAGTTTTTGCGGTGCCGCGTTTTCAATCTGCGACTCAGCCAGCGGGAAGAAAATCGCCTGCCTGATTTCGCGGCCCAGACTCGCGGTGAGCACGAAAGAATCGTTGGCATCGGCTACGCTGACTCTCCAGTTCTTGGGCGCCGGGCGCGGCAACGACTTGCACGCGGCGGTGAACAGAGCAGCGGTTCGAGCATCCGGCGCAGGCGGCTGCGATTTGATGGGGAGAGTGAGTGAGAGTTGTGCCTTGCCCGGGATGCACATTTCGTGGCTGCAGACCAGCAGCTTTACCTCGGCGCCAAGTCGAGCTGGCTGCTGCGCCGCCATGCTGGTCTCTCCGCTTATCGGCACGATTAGGAGCACTGCGTCCTCGTAACCAAAATCTACGATGCTAGACGATACGAGACGCCGCGGCGCAGGCCACTCGATTGCCCCAGCGGCAAGACCCGCCGGCAACTGCCAGTTCGCGCGGGGCGGCTCGCCCGAGTCGCCTGGATTGACCCAGTAGATGTGCCAGCCCTTCTCGAGTTGGAAATGCAACCCGAGATCGAACTTATGCCCGGCCGCGATCCATTGATTCTCGGCGATGAGCTCCAGCGTGCCGTGCGGGATGGGCGTACCTCCGGCATGCGCACTGGCCGCGCACAGCAGCAGAGCAACTCCAAATGCGAGAGCCCGGGAAAACCTGGAACTTGGATTGCGCCCTTGCATTTTTAATTTGATGCACAAACCATCCAGCATGTTCTTTCTTATCGGACAGCGCGCGAGTCATTTGTTCGGTGAGTCAGCCACTGAAACAAACTACTCCATCTCAAACGCCAGCCACTGCAATCCGCCTCCGCGCTCCACCTGCAGCACGACCGGATCGTGCGGCTTGATCTGCCTTAGAGTTGCACGGAGAGAAGTCAAAGAGTCGATCGATATCTGGTTGACACTGTGGATAACATCTCCAGTCTGCAGACCGCTCGCAGAACTCAGGAAATCCGCTACTCGTGCCACCACGACAACACCGGAGGAATTGCGCAGCGTGCCCAACATCGACCGCAACTCATCGTTCAGGTCGAGCCCAAGTATTCCCAACCGAGAAACCAGGTTGTCGCGCGGATTGGCTAGATCAGGGAGAGCGTCCATGGCATCTTTCATCTCCAAAACGGGGACGAAAAGTGTCTTTCGTTCGGTCCCACGGAGAATTACGAGCTTAAGCACTTCATCCAAAGGATGGAGATAGAGAGCAGCGGTGAAGGCGGGCAGCGTGCCGATGAGGCGGCCATCGGCGCTGACAACAATATCGCCGATCTTCAGGCCAGCTGCCTCAGCAGGACCTTCCGGCGCCACGTCGTCGATTACGACCCCCCAATTTTGCGCAAGCCCCAATCCTTTGGCCAGGTTCTCAGTGATGGTTTGCGCGCCCGCCTTGATCTCGATGCGATGCACGTGCCCATACTTGCGCAGGCTCTCGTACACGAAACGCACGATTCGTGCCGGGATGGCAAACCCCAGCCCCTCGCTCCCACCCGCTGAGGAGAGAATGAAAGTGTTAATCCCTACTACGTAGCCTTCGGAGTCAACCAACGGGCCGCCGCTATTCCCTGGGTTGATGGGAGCATCAGTTTGAATGTAAACCATGGGGCGGTTCGGATCTGCCTGTCTCGCAACGGAACTCACTATGCCCATGGTCACCGAGTTCTCCAGTCCTTCAGGACTGCCCAGGGCAAAGACTAACTGTCCCTGATGCACCGGTCGGCGGCTGCCCAGCGAAAGTGTGGGCAAGCCGGTCTGATCGATTTTGAGCAGGGCAAGGTCAGTCTCCTTGTGCATGCCGATCAGTCGCGCCTCAACGATGCGCTGCTTACCCACGGGCAGAATCTGGTCGGGAAAATCCACCGAAGGCATGGGCAGAGCCACGTGGATGCGCTGCGCCCCCTCGACCACGTGAGCATTGGTCATGATGTAGCCGTCGGGATCCACAATTACTCCTGAACCGATCACATTCTCGCGGGTTATGAGCGCCGTTTGACCGTGGTTGTTCTCTTCCAGAGCTCCATAGCCGGTGACCAGAATTTGAACCACCGCGGGGGAAATCCGGGCGGTAAGCTGCTCGATCGCGGAATTAAGTTGCTGCAGCACCACTGGCGATTCTTCCGGCCGGGTTCCCATCAGCTTGGCTTTGTCTTTATCTTTATCGATGTCAGGCTTCGCGGTTTCGCCACCGGAGACGGCCGGGGTTTGCGGCGCCATTTGTTGGCCAAAGCTCGGCGCTGCAAACCGCAGGGAGCAAAAGCAGACAGCAAGACTAAGAAGCGAGATGCGGAATCGACCTTTCGAAACGCGAGCTGGAAAGAGCATAGCGACACACTCCTTTGGACACACTTCTATTACGTTGCGACCCAGATCATGATTATGCCGGAATGGCGGGGCTACACCAACCGATTGCCGACGGTTCTTTTGCACCGTCCGATTGTGACAGCGCTTTGCCGCCCGCGATTACGAATCGTCTGACCGTATTGGTATGATGGCATACGAACCGCTCGGAATATCTCCGAACTCGGCGCGCGCAAGTGTTGGATTTCCAATTATCGGAGTGTCTATGAACGGATTCTGGGAACGAGTAGTGTCTGCGTTTCGGTGTTTCCTTTCCATCCTGTTCCACGCTGACATTCCCAACGACATCGCACAGAAACTGGTCAAGGCTGCCGGTCCGGTTCCGCAGCCGACAGTTGCTGCTGCGCCTTCCGTCTCTCGTCTCAAGGAAGTTGAAAGGCCCGCCTCGGAAACGTTCGATCGCGCCGTGCAGATGCTGGCGCTGTTGCAACGCGATGGGCGGCTCATCGATTTCCTGGCGGAGAACATCTCCGCCTATCCCGATGCGCAGCTTGGAGCCGCTGTCCGCACCATCCACGACACTTGCCGGCAGGTGCTCGACCATTATGTAAAGCTGGAGCCGATTCTGAACTCCGAAGAGGATCAACCGGTGACGGTGCCAGCGGGTTTTGACCCGGCCGCCGTCAAATTGATCGGCAACGTGGCGGGAGAGCCGCCCGTTCGCGGTGTGTTACGGCACAAAGGCTGGCGCGTGAAGGCAGTGAATCTGCCCCCGTTGCCGCAGGCCGCCGGCCGGATGGTGGTTGCGCCGGCTGAGGTCGAACTTTCATAACGGCTGATCCCACATCTGCGCAACCGATGCTGGGTTTGAAAAGGAGATGTTCGTTGGCGGGCAAATACATTGTTGGCATCGACCTGGGGACCACAAATTCGGCGCTGGCGCGCTGCGACGCCACTGCTGCCGGAAGTGCTGCAGAAGAGGAAAGCCGCATCGAGATCCGCGGCATTCCGCAGCTGGTGAATCCGAACGAAGTGGCGGAACGCACATTGCTGCCGTCGTTTCTCTACATTCCGGGCGAATTCGATTTTCCGAAGGGCAGCCTCGCCTTGCCATGGGAGCCCGAGCCGAAGCTCGTGATCGGCGAACTGGCGCGCAAACGCGGCGCGGAGAGCCCAAACCGGCTGGTCGCCTCCGCCAAGTCCTGGCTCTCATACGCTGGGGTGGACCGCACCGCGCCGATCTTGCCGTGGCAAGCGCCCGCGGAGGTGCCCAAGCTATCGCCGGTTGAAGCGTCATCGCAGTTGTTGCGGTACTTGCGCACGGTGTGGGACAGCAGCGAGGCCGGGGAGCAATTCGCTCTTGCGGAGCAGGATGTGCTGCTCACTGTGCCCGCTTCGTTCGACGAAGAAGCGCGCGAGTTGACCAGGCGCGCCGCCGAACAAGCCGGCTATCCGCACGTCACGTTGCTGGAAGAGCCGCTGGCGGCCTTTTACGCGTGGCTTGAAAGCCAGGGTGATGACTGGCGCCGCCGCATCAAGGTCGGCGACCTGGTTCTCGTGTGCGACGTCGGCGGCGGCACCACGGATCTCAGCCTCATCGTGGTTTCCGAAGAGGGCGGCGAACTGACACTGAAGCGCGTCGCCGTTGGCGACCACATCCTGCTGGGCGGCGACAACATGGACTTGGCGCTGGCGCGTGTTCTGCAGCAGCGCCTTGAAACCTCGGGGAACCGCATCGACACCTGGCAGTTGCACGGCTTGTGGCATCAGAGCCGCATCGCGAAAGAAAAACTGTTCGAATCGCCCAAGACGCAGAAGCGCCCAATCACATTGCTGGGCAAGGGAACGAAGCTCATCGGCGGCACCATTAAGACGGAACTGGCGCGCGAAGACCTTGACCAGATCCTGGTCGAAGGATTTTTTCCCAAAGTCGCAAGCGGAGAATTACCTGCCCGGCAACGCCGTGTTGGTTTTCAGGAGTTGGGCCTGCCGTACGCGGCCGATCCAGCCATCACCAAGCACCTGGCGCGGTTTCTGTCGGAGCAGGTTCGCAACAGTCCCGAGGCGGCGGGCATCCGGCGCGGCCCGAGCGGACTGGCATGTCCCACGCATGTTCTGTTCAACGGCGGAGTGATGAAAGCGGCGGTGCTGCGCGACCGTCTGGTCGAGGTGCTGAACAGCTGGTTAAGACAAGAAGGATTCGACGCGCTCGGGGCAGAGCAAATACTGGAAGCTCCCGACCTGGAGCACGCGGTTGCGCTCGGCGCGGCTTACTACGGCAAGGCGCGTCGCGGGCGCGGCGTGCGTATCCGCAGTGGCGCCTCGCGCACGTATTACATTGGAATTGAAAGCGCAATGCCCGCGGTGCCCGGCATGGAAGCTCCAATCAAGGCGCTCTGTGTCGTTCCCTTTGGCATGGAGGAGGGCAGCGAGGCTACGATTCCCGGCCGGGAGTTTGGCCTCGTCGTCGGCGAACCTGCCGAGTTTCGTTTCCTGAGTTCCAGCGTCCGCAAGCAGGACCAGGTCGGCAGCCTGCTGGAAGATTGGGGCGCCGATATCGAGGAACTCAGCCCGCTCGAGGTCACGCTCAAACTGGAGGGCCAGCAGGGAACGGTTGTACCGGTGCGCATCGAGACTCGCATCACCGAACTGGGCACCCTCGAGGTCTGGTGCGTCTCCCGCGACGGCGCCGAGCGCTGGAAGCTGGAGCTGAACATTCGCGAAAAGCACGGGAGATGAGGTCGTCGGTGCCTTCTCGTTATCTGATCGGCATCGATCTGGGCACGACAAACTCTGTCGTCGCATACATCGATGCGCACATCGATACTCGGGAAGTCGCCGATGCGGGCTCCCCTATTCGTGTGTTCCCCGTACCGCAGTTGGTGGGACATGGGGAAGTCCGCACGCTTCCCGGGCTTCCTTCTTTTCTTTACTTCCCCACCGCAGATGAGTTGTCCGCCGGAGCGGTGAGCGCCACGTGGGATGAGGATCCGCCCATGGTCACCGGTGTGCTCGCGCGCGAACAGGGAGCGCTGGTACCGAGCCGCCAAGTGTCATCGGCCAAGTCGTGGCTTTCCTATGCCGGGGTGGATCGCCGCGCCAAGATTCTGCCGGCGCAAGCGGAACCACCGCAGGCTCACATTTCTCAACCCATGATTTCCCCGGTCGAAGCGTCCGCGCGCTACCTCATGCATCTGCGCGACGCCTGGAACGGCGCGATTGGGACGGATGCAGAGACGCGTTTTGAGCACCAGGAAATAGTCCTCACCGTGCCCGCTTCGTTCGATGAGGAAGCGCGTGAGTTGACGGTCGAAGCCGCCCGCCGCGCCGGACTCGACAAACTCACTCTGCTCGAAGAACCGCTGGCCGCGTTTTATGCATGGATAGCGACGAAGATCGCGGTGGAGATCGCAGGGAAGATCGCGTCGACTCGGCACGCGCAGGCCGGTGGGGAGGGTGAGGATCTCCGCGACGGCGAACTGATTCTGATCTGCGACATCGGCGGCGGCACGACCGACTTCAGCCTGGTGCGCACTCGCATGGTCAACGGCGAGTTGCAGTTTGAGCGCACCGCCATCGGCGAGCACCTTTTGCTCGGCGGCGACAATCTCGATTTCGCATTGGGTCGCCGCGTGGAAGACAAACTCGCGAAAGACAAGCTCAGGGATATTCCGCTCACTCTGCGACAACGTTATGCGTTACGCCGGGCTTGCTGCGCCGCGAAAGAGAGGCTGCTGAGCGATTCGGAATTGTCGCACGTGCCGATCACGATCTTGGGCAGCGGGCATGCCGTCGTGGGACAGGCGCTCAGCGTCGACCTGGCGCGCGAGGAAGTCCTGCAGA
>Ga0224555_1000317_pt1 | contig 73417 bp, 72 predicted proteins | sample 714S23034metaG_FD_180687 | JGI IMG/M metagenome (GOLD analysis project Ga0224555, IMG submission 180687) | Peat soil microbial communities from Stordalen Mire, Sweden - 717 S2 30-34 | ecosystem: Environmental > Terrestrial > Soil > Wetlands > Peat | place: Sweden: Norrbotten County, Stordalen... | reverse complement strand
CATCACTGGGCGCCCACCTGTTCGGTGCCCGCGATGGCCTCGTCAGCGAAGCCGGGCGTCGCGAACAACGCCTTGGCGCCGCTGTTGGACAGGTAGAAGGCCACCTCCCGGGCCTTGAGCAGCGGGTTCATCGGGACAGCGACGGCGCCACGATAGATGATCCCGTAAAACGCGATGGCGAATGCGGGCGTGTTGGGCAACATCACGCCCACCCGGTCACCCGGCTCGACTCCGGCTTGCTCAAGCAGCGTCGCCACGCGGGCGGCCGCAGCGTCGAACTCAGCGAAGGTGAATTGCAAGTCGTCGCAGCGCAACGCAACGCGATCGGTGTGGCGATCTTTCGACGCAATGAGATTCGCGCTCAGGCTGGTCATGAGGTGCCTCCGGGAAGTGTTTATCGTGCCCCGTTATAATCGTGCTTCGAGCGACTTCGCGGAAGCAATGTCGGCGCGAACAACAACCTGGCCGCTTCGGTGTGACGGCGCACAGCTCGTCGCAGACCGGTCGCCGAAGGGTGCCTTGGTGGACAACCTGGTTAGCACAGGCACGCGTGCATCCTCACCGTCAACCACGAGGACCTGGCTCGTGATGCCGATAGCGAACGTGGCCATCAGTACAGTCACAGTCACAGCCCGCCTGGAGTGATCGCTGTTCCTCCATGGGCACGGTGTTGACGTTGAGACATATTCGCGCACTGAGGTGTTGAAGGACTCGACCCGGCGTGTCGCCAGGACTCAGTGGGCGGGAGGAAGTACGGCCGACGTTTGCTGTCAGCCTAATCTTCCATGGCGGCAAGCTAATTCGAATCCATTGCCGCACCGCAGCACCAGGCTAGCCGCGCCGGTCGGCGAGGCGTTGGGCTCACCCAGGTTAGAGCCAGCTTGGTTGCCACGAACCCAACGGAGTCAATGGATACTTGTATTCACCGGGTGTCTTCGACATCTCGATCATTTCCTTGACGCCCGTATAGCGACCCATTGGCGTATCGACTACGAATCCATCGGGATCCGGATAGCGGTGCTCATCATTTGAGCCGGCCGTCTTTTTTGCGAAGTCGCGATCGAAGACGCCCAACTCAGCTAGCCAGAGAGCCGTGGGTACCAACGAAACCCGGACGCGGTAGCTTCCGCCCTCCTTCGCACGCCGTAGCAGTGCCGACAAGATGCCGCAGGTTGCGAGCCAACCCGCTGCGTAGTCGCACGCCACGTAGATCGATGGATGTGTTGGCTTCTCGTCGCTACCCTCAATGTTGTCGAGGCCCAACGCGAAAGTGGCCGTGACGTCGAAGCCGACGCGATTCGACCACTGCCCGGTTTCGCCGGCCCAGGTTATCTGTGTATCGATCAGACCCGGGCGCTCTTTGATCACTTCCTGCGACGTGATATGGAATCGGTCCCGCCATCCCGCACGGCGATTCGTGACCAATACGTCGGCCTTGGAAAGGAGCTCACGGAACTTCGCATGGCCCTCCTTGTTACCCAACTCAAGCATGGTGGACCGCACTCCGACATGCGAGGTGTAGTGCCACAGTGTGTGCTCGACATCGGATGGCCGCCACACGTTGAGCGCGTCGGCGCCATGCAGCGCCATTGCCCGACCGATCGAAGGCGCTGCAATGACGTGGCTTGACGAGAGTAAGCGCACACCGTCGAGCGGTGTCTTCGGATTCGGCGAAAATGGTATCGGATCGCTTTCGCCTACTTTTTCGACGCTGACGAGAGGCATCAGCCCCAGGTTCTTTGTGAAGGCATCCATCTTCAGCACGTCTTTGATGTTGCGGGCGAGCGGCATGGGGATGCCCGCTTTCTCGCCGGCTTCTTCAAGTTCCTCGCCGTTCCACTCTTTCACCGCGTCGGCTAGCGCTTCATACGAGCCGCCCCTGGGTTTAAGGAGATCGAGTGCGCGCTGGCGTAAAGCGGGATAAATCTGCTGGAGCTTCTGCTGGGCGCGCAGGATCTTTGGGAGCCTCGTTGTTTCCCGTGACAGCGGTCGAGGTTTGACGTTGTCAACCTGCACATCGACAGGCCTCGGTGGTTCGGGTGATATTTGGTGGCAGTGCGCGACCCGAAACGCGCTGGGAATGCTCACCTATAAGAAAGGCCCGGCAGGCACGATGGCAAACACGAAAACCGTCCACGAGGTGACCTACGACCTGCTGCGTGAGCTGGGGCTGACGACCGTATTCGGCAACCCGGGCTCTACCGAGCAGACGTTCTTGAAGGACTTTCCCGATGACTTCACTTATGTCCTCGGATTGCAGGAGGCGTCGGTGCTGACCATGGCCGACGGATTCGCCCAATCCACCGGCAAGCCCGCACTGGTCAACATCCACACCGCTGCGGGGACCGGAAACGCGATGGGCGGCCTGGTGGCGGCGTTCAAGGGCAACACCCCGCTCATCGTGACGGCCGGTCAGCAGACCCGCGAAATGGTCTTGTGCGAGCCGTATTTGAGCAACCCCGATGAGACGGTGTTTCCGCAGCCGTGGGTGAAGTGGGCTTATGAGCCCAAGCGCGCCGAGGATGTGCCGGCGGCGTTCATGCGGGCCTACACGGTGGCTCTGCAGCCGCCGGCGGGCCCGGTGTATCTGTCGATACCGCTGGACGACTGGGAGAAACCCGCTCTGGGGCCGGCGGTGATCCGCACGGTGAGCCACCGCGTCGCACCGGACACCGAACGATTGCGCAGCTTCGCCTACCGGATCAACCACGCGCAGCGGCCTGCGCTGGTGTTCGGGCCCGAGGTCGATCGCAGCGGCGCCTGGGATGTCGGTGTGGCGTTCGCGGAAAAGGTCGGCGCGGCGGTGTACAGCAGCGCGTTGCCCGACCGGGCGTCGTTCCCCGAGGACCATCGACTCTTCCAGGGACAGCTTCCGATGACCGTCGACGGTGTCAGCAAGACGCTGCGAGGTTACGACCTGGTGGTGGTGATCGGAGCGCAGGTGTTCCGGTACTACCCCTACGTGGCGGGCGAGTATCTGCCCGAGGGCACCGAACTGCTGCAGATCACCGCCGATCCGCGACTGGCCGCCACGGCGCCGGTCGGTGACAGCGTGCTCGGGGACACGCTGCTGGTCCTAGAGCAGCTGGTGAACATCGTCGACGATCACAGCGGCCGGCCGGTCCCGGCTAGGCAGGCGCCCACCGCAGCCGTTGACGTGACCGGGTCAGCACCGCTGTCGGCGGACGCGGTGTGGTCGACATTGAGCACCGTCAAGCCCGCCGATTCGCCGCTGGTGACCGAATCGACATCGACGGTGGCCCAACAAGTGCGGTTCCTGCCCAGCACCCGACCGGCTTCGTTCTTCGCCACCCCCAGCGGCGGTATCGGCTGGGGGTTGCCCGCGGCGGTCGGCATCGCACTGGGCGACCGTGCTCGCGGGGTCAAGCGCACCGTGGTGGCCACCATCGGAGACGGGTCATTCCAATACTCGGTGCAGGCCATCTGGACCGCGGCCCACCACCGGCTGCCGATTGTGTTCGTCGTGATGCGCAACGGCGAATACTCGATCCTGAAATCGTTCGCGGAACTGGAAAAAACTCCGGGGGTGCCGGGGCTCGATCTGCCGGACCTGGACATCGCGTCCCTGGCTGCGGGTTTCGGGTGCCGCGCGGTCAACGTGGACACCACCGAAAAACTGGCCCACGAGTTCACCACCGCACTGAACGCGGACGGGCCCACGGTGATCGTGGTACCGACCAAACCGCAAGCGGTGCACCTGGGCTGACCACATCATGCCGACGGCGTAGGCAGAAGCGCGCGTCTCATTCGCCAGAAGGGATAAACATGCCCGTCTACACCTGCACAACGATAACATCGACCCTGACTGCCGACATCAAGGGTGCGTTGGCTCACGAGATAAGCCGTATCCACGCCGACATCAATCACGTGCCCAGCACCTATGTCAACGTCGTTTTCCACGAGCTGCCCGTCGGCGGGATTTACACCGACGGGGTCCCCGCGAATCCGGTGCTGGTTAACGGCTGGGTGCGATCCGGGCATCCGGAAGACAAAACCTCCCGTCTCGCAACGGAAATCGCGGCTGCCGTGTCTCGGATCGCCGATGTTCCCGCCGCCCGGGTGCTTATGGTGATCCAAAACAGCCCGGCGCGATTCGCGGTCGAAGGCGGTCGTGTGCTACCCGAACCTGGCCAAGAGCAGGCCTGGTTGGCTGCGGAATGACACGCAGCCTGCCAGCCCGACGATCATCTCCGCGGTGCAACGACTTCCGCGGGATGTAGCCGAATTGTGGATGGTCTTTGAGGTCATCGGCAGCTCACTCACCATGGTGACGGGATGCCCGCGCGGGATTCTGGCGACCTCACCGCAAGCGGTGCACCTGGGATAGACGTCATCACCGAATCTCACTAACGGGGACTCGCCAGTCCGAGCGAAGACAAGGTCGTAGCCGTGTTTAACAAACTCACCATCGATTCAATTGCGGCGCGCGCGGTGCTCGTACCAATGTCACGGCCGCTGCGCACCGCGGCATGTGACGTCCCCGCCGCGCCGCTTGTCCTTGTCGACGTCCACACAAACGAGGGGATTGTCGGGCGCAGTTATGCCTTCGCCTTTGCTCACCGAGGGTCGGCGTTAGGAAGCCCGGCGGCCGCATCACATGAGCGTCGATATCCAAGGGCGCCATGGTAATCCAACGGTAATCCGGTCACGGGAAAAGGCGTTGTCGGATGCAACACCGACAAGCGGTGCACGTTGTCGCTGATTCCATCGACTGGTGGCCACGCCGGAGCCCATCGTAAAAGCAGAGGCCGTCCATCCGGGAAGTTTTCATGACCAATGTGAGCCTGTATCTCGTCGAATCGGCAGATATGTACCCCGCTGGTCCCGCGCTGCGTTGTGACGGAGCAACAACGACGTATTCGGAGCTGGCCGACAACGCCGCACGGTTCGCCGCCTACCTCGCCGACCGAGGTCTGCGCCCAGGTGACCGGGTGGGGGTCATGTTGGCGAACCGTCCCGAGTTCGCGATGGTTTTCTACGGCGTGCTGCACGCAGGAGCCGTTGTGGTGCCGATGGATCCGCGGCGAAGCGCCCGCGAAGTCGCGTTCTTCTTGACCAACACCGATGCGTCCCTGCTGGTCTTCGCGCCGTCGTGCGCGGCTGCGGCTACCGCCGGTGCGCTGGCCGCCGGTGTTCCCCCAATCGGTGTCGGCGAGCACACGCTCGAGCAGTTGACGGGCGGCTTTCTCGGGCAGGCGTGGCCGGTGACCCGCGCCAGCGACGACAACGCGGTGATCCTGCATACGCTCGGCACGACCGGGGCGCCCAAGGGGGCCCAACTCACCCACAGCAACCTGGTCTGCAACCAAGCCGTCATTGCGCGCCGCCTGCTCAACATTGGGCCCGACGACGTAGTGCTTGGATGCCTCCCACTGTCTCGCGCGTTCGGGATGACATGCGCTCTGGCGGCAGCCATCTCGACCGGCGCGACACTGGCACTGCTTCCCAGGTTTGACCCTGGCAGAGCATTGGAAACGGTTGCGGCCGAACGAGTCACGGTCTTCGAGGGTCTCCCCCCCATGTACCCGGCGATGCTCGGGGCCGTCGCCGGCCACGACCTAGACTTCGCTTCGTTGCGGGTGTGCATCTCCGCGGGCGCGGCGATGCCGGTGGAAGTGCTGCGCCGGTTCGAGGACAAGTCCGACTGCACGGTACTCGAGGGCTACGGGCTACCGGAAACATCCGGGCCGGCGTGCTTCAATCGCCCCGCCGCGCTGCGCAAGGTCGGTTCGATCGGCACACCCATCGACGGCGTACAGATGCGGGTGGTCGACGAACACGCCAGCGGGGTGACGGCTGGGACACCCGGCAAGATTCAAGTCCGCGGCCACAACGTGATGAAAGGCTACTGGAACTTGCCGGAGGACACCACGAATGTCGTTGTCGACGGCTGGTTTTCGACGGGAGACATCGGGCTGGTCGACGAGGACGGCCACTTCTTCATCATCGCCCGCAAGAATCTTTGACCATCCGCGGCGGACACAACGTCTACCCGCGCAATACGGCTACATGAGACGCCGGTGCACTTCGAAGGCTAGACACAGTTCGGCTACATCACGCGGCCGGGTTAGCGAACGCCCGGTGCGCTGCTCGATGCGGTGCATCCGATAGCGGACGGTATTGGGGTGACAGAACAGCATCTCCCCAGCGGTGCGCATCGACCCGTCGTGGTCCCGCCACGCCCGAAACGTGTCAAACAGGATCTCGCGGTCTTCATCGGCAAGATCTGCGAAACACTCCATCACGGGGCTTGCGAGTTCGACCATCACTTCGGGTGCGCTGACCGCGGCGGTGGCCAGAATCGAGCCGTCGAACACCGACACCGGCGAGCCCGGGTCTGCCCGGCCCCGCAGGGCAACCCGGGCCTGACGTAGCCCCCGCGCGGTGTCGCGCAGATCGTCGAAGCGGGCGCTGACACCCACCCGGGCGACGGCAAGCCGCGACACCAGCGCCAGCATCGCAGCCAGGTGGCGGTCGGTGTTGACGTGCACGATCCCGACGTGCACGTCGGGCAGCCCCCGCCAGGCTGAGGACACATCCAGGCTGCGGAGCTTGGCCTCGATATCCGGCAGGGCGTCCACCCCGGACCGGCCGATATCAGCGGCAATCACCACGAACGGACCGGTACTCGGCAGCCGAAGATAGTCGGCGGCCTCCCACAGGCTGCACCGTTCCGACAGCCGACCGTGCATCAGCGCGTCGATGAGCACCGACCGCTGCATTTCGTCGTCCACGACCCGGCGGGTTTGCTCCTGTCGATACCCCGCTGCCATTGCGCCGGTGAACACGTCCTGAGCGGTCAGTAACTTGGCGGTCAACGTGCGCAACGCATCGGCATTCATCCAGGGGCGGGTCTCGGCTTCGGCGGCTACGGCCTCCCACACCCGCCGGAAACCGACCCGATAAGCCTCCATCACCGACGACAGCGGCACCCCGTCACGCGCTCGCTCGACCCCCAGCCGGGTGGCCGCGGTCACGTTGAAATCGCCGCCGGCGGCGATCGCCCCGAAGATCGCTCGCATGTTGGCCGCACAGCCCGCAGCCACCACGTCGAACGGCACCGCTGCGGTCGGCCCGCAGAGCCGCACCTCGCGGGTGATTGCACGGGCAAGCAGGATCGACACTTCATCGGTTCGCCGGTACACCGCGTCTGCGACGTCAGCGACCTGTTGGAGCACAATGTCGCTTTTCATGGAGGGCACATTAGGTGCCGGCCGGCCCCCAGCGGTTGTTCACACGAGACGAAGATGACGGCCGTTGTTGTTGTCGGGAGTGGCAAGGAGCAACGGCGTGGCAGCGCCCCTTAGCTACCCGATCACGCCCGCACTTGTGCGACGGAGCGACGTTATCGGGACAGAGCCACTTCGGTGTGACCGCTCACATCCGCCGTTGAGCGAGCCTATGGTTTGGGGGTATGAGCGCGGTATCGCACGCCGACAGCGTCCGGCGTGGCGCCGACCCTGATCCACACATCGTCGAACTCAGCAAGCTCATGCTGGGCCGTGCCCCGGAACTGGGCGCGGCGCTGGCCGATCGGCTGTTCCGGGATATCGACGCATACCGCGACGGCACCGTCGTCACGAAAGACGAAGTACGCACAAGTTGCCAGGCAAACCTGACGTTCGTCTTCAACTCGCTTGCGGGGCACGCAGACGCCGACGTCTCTCCGGCCGAGCACACCGGGACCACCCGCGCGCTCGCCGGTGTGCCGCTACCGGCGTTGATGACGGCCTACCGGATCGGTTTCCGGTTCATGTGGGAGGAGACCCTGGCCGCCGCGCGGGCCGCGGCGATACCCACCGAATCGATCCTGGACGTCACCGCGCGCGTGTTTCTCGCACAGGACACCTTCACCCAGGCGATGGCCAGTGCCTATCGCCAACAACTGACCGCGCAGATTCTGGAGCAGGAAGAAGAACGGTCGGCGTTGGTTGAAGCGTTGCTGTCTCGACGGATAACCGACACGCAGAGCCTTTGGGAGGCAGCCGATCTGCTCCGGTTGCCCACCACCGGGCCCTACGTCGTCGTGGCGGCGGAGTTACCGGCGATCGGGAAATTGGGCTTGCCCGCGATCGAAAACAAGCTCGCCGCCCGCGATATCCGATCGGCCTGGCGGCTGCTACCGGACTTACACATCGGCCTCGTTCACGTGCGCATACGCGACACTGTCAACACGTTGATCGGAGTGCTCCGCCAAGCAGCGACCGTCCGGGTTGGTATCAGCCCGCCGTTTCACGACTTGGCCGAAACCAGCGAGGCCCTGCGGTTCGCCCGGTTGGCGGTAACCGGCAAGCCGTCGGGCGACTCGCTGGTGACGGTGTTCGACGACACCCCGCTTGCCGTTGCGGCAGTCAGCGCGCCTGAGGTCATGGCGAAGATCAGATCAACGGTGCTCAAGGGATTGAATCAGCTGCCGCCCGCCGAACGCACCATCCTGCTCGACACCTTCCAGGCGTGGTTACAAGCGGACGGCTCGGCTAACGACACCGCGGCGAGTATCTTCTGTCACCCCAACACCGTGCGGCACCGCCTTCGCCGCATCGAAGAGTTGACCGGCCGATCGCTCTCGGCGCCCATGGACGTTGCCGAACTCTGTCTGGCCTTCGAGGTCGACAAGCGGTTGCCTTGAGGTGCGCGGTCGTCGGTTAGCCGGGTATCGACGCCGTCAGCCGGTGGCGAACCTGGAATGCGGTGATGACATCCACGATGCCGATGACGATCAGCCACCAGCCGGCGACCAGGGTCAGGATCGCGATCGAATCGAGCGGGGAGATGATCAGCACCCCGCCGCCGATAACGATGATCACACCGGAGAGCACCTGCCAGCCGCGTGCGGGAATGTGGTCGAAGGACAGCGCCGCGGCCAGCAGAGTCACACCGCGGAACAGCCAGCCGATGCCAACCCATAGGGCCAAAAGCAGGACGGACTCGAGTTTGTCGCGGAAGCAGAAGAACCCCAGCACGAGCGACACCACGCCGGTGAGGAACGAGAGCACTCTCATTGCGGCGCCGGCGTGCGTGCCGAAGGCGGCGAACACATACCCCACCCCGGATACCACCAAGTAGATGCCGAACAGGACACCCGCCACCAGCAGTGTCCGGCCCGGCCAGGCCAGCACGATGACACCGAGTGCCACGCCCAGGATGCCGATGAGGAGTAACAACTGCCACGTGTTACGAGCGAGCTGGTGCAGTGGACCTTCGAAAACGGTCTTTTCGCTGGTTATCATGCCAACACGATAGTTCGCGACCGATGAGAAGAGATTGTTTCCAGCGACAGAGTTAAGCACCTCGCAAAGGGGTCACGAACAATGCCGGACCGAGGCCACTGATGTAGACGGCGGGTACACGGTCAAGTAGTGCCTTTTCGGCCCGCGCATATTCGCGGCCGATTTGTCGCCCGAAGACAAGTACGGGTCGCAAGTTGGTTGGTCGGCGACATCGCTGCGCCGAGCTCACACCGTTACCTTTCCTGACGAACGCAACGCCGCAACAACCCAACCCAACTATTCCGCTTTCGCGGAGGAAATGTGAGCCACCCATGACGACCTACCTCACCCTCGCCGCAATGCTCGCTTTTGTCCTGTTCCCGCTGCTCATCCCGACCACCGTCCACGCTGTCCACGCCGTCCGGCACTGGCGGCCGACCTGGGCATCGGCTCGTAGGGCCGGCTACCCGTGGCGTACGTCACCCCGCCGCCTCGCCGTTGCCGCCGCGTGACGTCTGACGCCGACACCCCGTCGGGGCCGCACCTTTGACGGTGCGGTCCCGGCTTATTCCGGCCGCAGAACCGCGGTGCCGTACCAGTGACAGGCCAGCAATGCGACTTCTACGTCGAGCCGGTCGCGGCCGATCTCGCGGCCGCGCCGGGCGACGGCGCGGCCCACGCGATACTTCACCGTGTTGAAGTGCAAATTGAGTTCCTCGGCCGCCACCTTGTAGCTGGAGCCGCAACCCAGATACACGCGCAACGTCTCACGCAGCCGCTCGTCGTTCTCGTCAAGGCTGGCGAGGTCCCCAAGCACGCTGGCCACCCAGTCGCGGGTGCCGCCGACGTCGCTACCAAGACGCGCCACAACAGAAAGCCCCGGATCAGAAGCAGCGATCACCGTCGCCGTTGAACAATTCGGCCGCGCGCTGACGATCGCCACGCCGCGGGCGTCCTCCGCCTCGCGGTGTGAGCGGCGAAAGCCGTCGACGCCGCCGGCCATCGTGCCGATGGCCACGCTCGGTGAATTCGGTCGGGTCTGCGCGAACCGACGGACCGCTACTACGGCATCGGCCACCAGGGCGCGGTACGGCAGCCACCCCCAGCCATAGCTTCGATCAGCCGCAACGAAGAGCGGGGTGGCACCGGCACCGGTGGCTTCGCCGAGTTCACGGAGAAACTTTTGCAGCCGGGCCAGCTCATCGCCTTCGGTGCCCGGGTCCGGGTACCACATGGCCAGCGCCAGATGGTGCCACCGCAGCGGATAACGGATCGACGTGGTTGCCGCATCCACATCGATGGTCTTGTTCGCGGCCAAGACCTCGCGCACCCGCAGGCCGCGAAGACTGTTCTGGTTCTCCAGCCAGCGTTCGCGTTCGTCTTCGTAGACGGCGACAACCTGCTGCGACATCCAGTCGATGTACTCGAACAACGTGCCGGTGATCGCCTCGATCACCTCCACGTGCATGGCTTCCGGGATATCGATGACGCGCAATTCAGCGAAAACTACTTCATTTATCTGGCGCTGACCGAGCCGATAGGCACGAACCAGCGCGTTGACTGGCACCCCGCGCTGTGCCAGCCGGCGGGCGTACTCGAGCGCTGCGGTGGGCGCCTCGACACGCTCGACAGCGATGTCGTAGCGCAACGCGTGCAAGACCGTATCGACGTTGCCTTCGACGCTGGTCCCGAGTAACTCCACCAGCGCTGCGTCGCCACGCAGCTCAGGGATCTGGTCCTCGAGGGCTTGACGAAGCGCCGTCGACAGCGCGACCAGGCGGCCGTGCAATCGGCCAGCGACCTCTGCGACATAACTGCTCACCTCAACTCCGCTGTCGAGGCGCGATTTCTTCACCTCAATGACGTTAGACGCCGTGGTTGTCTTCGAGCGATAGCAGCACCGCGCAGTTTTGTTGATCAGCGACTGTGTAAAGCCATGCGCCATTCCTAATGTTGCTGGCAACTCTCGCCAAACAAAGGTCACAAGGAGCGTAGACAATGGGGTTCATCCAACCGGATCTCGCCGCAGTCGATCCGGATACGTTCTTGCAGAAGCCGCTGATGGAGCGGATGCGGATCCTCGCCATCGATTGGGCTGAAAAGGGATTCGGCTCACCGAAGATGATCCACACCATCTACATCGCGAAGCTGGTGGTGTTTTTCGCGATCGGCGGCATCACCGTCGCGACGGCGACATCGGGGCTGCCGGCCTTCTGGCATGTGACGCAGTGGTGGAACCAACCGGTCGCCTACCAGAAGATCATCCTGTGGACCGTGCTGCTCGAGGCTGTCGGAGTGGCCGGCTCCTGGGGGCCGTTGGCCGGCAAGGTCAAGCCGATGACCGGCGGCATCCTGTTCTGGGCTCGAACAGGAACCATCCGACTGCGCCCGTGGAAATGGGTGCCGTTCACCAACGGCGATCGGCGCACCTGGTTCGACGTCGGCGTGTACCTGGCGCTGCTGGTGAGCTTGGCCGCTGCGCTGCTCTCACCGGGCGTCCACAGCGACGCACTATCGAAAGCATTGCCGGACAACATATCCGGGCTAGTCAACCCCGCCCTGCTGGTCGCGCCGATCGCGCTGCTGGTGCTGATCGGCTTGCGGGACAAGACGATCTTCCTGGGCGCCCGTGGCGAGCAGTACTTGCCGGCGATGTTCTTCTTCGCCGCGCTGCCGTTCGCCAACATGATCATCGCGCTCAAGATCATGATCGTAGTGGTTTGGGTCGGCGCCGGCTTCTCGAAGTTCGGTAAGCACTTCTCCAACGTGATTCCGCCGATGGTGAGCAACACAATATTCGCGCCCAAATGGGTGCGCCGGGCCCACTACCGCGACTTCGGACGCGACATGCGGCCATCCCGGCTCGCGGACTTCATGGCACACGTCAACGGCACCACCGTCGAAATCGCCGCTCCGCTGATCCTGCTCTTCTCCACCAACAAGTGGGTGACGCTGGCCGCGGCGCTGCTCATGGTCGGTTTTCACCTGTTCATCATCTCGACCTTCCCGCTGGCGGTGCCGCTGGAATGGAACGTCGTGTTCGCCTACACCACGGTCTTTCTGTTCCTCGGCTTCCCGAACTGGAAGGGATACGCTCCGTGGGACATGTCGCCGCCCTGGCTGGCACTCGTCATCGCCGCCGGGCTGCTGTTCTACCCGATTCTGGGCAACCTGCGGCCGGACAAGGTGTCCTTCCTGCCCTCGATGCGGCAGTACGCCGGCAACTGGGCGTCGGCGGTGTGGACCTTCGCGCCGGGCACCGAGCAGAAGCTGGACCGGGTCACCCGCACGGCGTCCAATCAGATCGACCAGTTCATCGCGGCCGGCTACGAGCCGAAGTGGGCGGAGATCACCCTGCAGAAAACGACGGCGTGGCGAAGCATGCACAGCCAAGGCCGGGGTCTGTACTCGCTGCTGCTGACCCATCTGCCCGACGTCGACGTCCGGACGGTCCGGGAGGGCGAGTTCGTGTGCAACTCGCTGATCGGCTTCAACTTTGGCGACGGCCACCTGCACAATGCAGACATGATCAACGCCATGCAGCGCGAAGCCGGCTTCGAGCCGGGCGAGTGTGTCATCGCCTGGGTGGAGTCCGAGGCCTTCGGGAGCGGCGTTCAGCACTACCAGTTGATCGACGCCGCACTCGGGGTGATCGAGCGTGGCACCTGGAAGGTGGCCGACGCGGTCGCCGAACAGCCCTGGCTGCCCAACGGCCCCATCCCGACCGAGGTGAGCTGGTCACTCAACGCGACGAAGCCGTCTGTCCGCGAAGATCAGGATCACGATCACGGGGCGCTGGCGTGAGCACCGCACTGGTGATAGGTGGCGGGCCCAACGGGCTCGCTGCCGCAATAGCCTTGGCCGCCGAAGGTTTGCAGGTCACCGTGCTCGAGGCCGCTGACGAGGTCGGCGGTGGTACCCGCAGCAGCGAAGCCATCCTCCCCGGCCTGCTGCACGACCATTGCTCGGCGATCCACCCGATGGCCGTCGGCTCGCAGTTCCTCAGCAGTGTCAACCTGCACCGGTACGGCCTCTCGTGGCGGTGGCCCGAGATCGATTGTGTCCATCCCCTCGACGACGGCACCGCCGGCGTGCTGCACCGCTCGGTGGAGCAGACCGCGGCCGGTCTCGGTCGCGACGGATCGCGGTGGGAGCTCGCCTTCGGCTACCCGGCCGCCCGGTTCGACGAACTCAGCGAGGACATCATGCGGCCCCTGCTGCGGTTCCCGCACCATCCGCTGATGCTGGCCCGGTTCGGGGCGCCCACCGTGCTTCCTGCGTCCACGTTCGCCCGGCTGTTCCGCACCGAGCAGGGGCGTGCCTTGTTCGGAGGTGTTGCAGCCCATGCCTTCCGGCCGCTGCACTACCCGATGACCACCGCCATCGGAATGGGCATCATCGCGGCCGGCCACCGGCACGGCTGGGCGGTGGCAGCGGGTGGATCGCAGTCGATCACCAACGCGATGGTGGCGCTGCTGGCCGACTTGGGCGGCAAGATCGAGACCGGTGTGCGGGTCGGGAATGCATCGCAGTTGCCGCCGGCCGACGTCACGATGTTCGATTTGGCGCCGAGCGCGGTCGCCGGGATCCTGGGGGATCGCCTTCCGCGCCGAGTTTCCCGTGCCTTCACCAGGTTCCGGCGTGGTCCGGGTGCCTTCAAGGTCGACTTCGCCGTCGAGGGCGGTGTGCCCTGGACGAATCCGGACGCCCATCGGGCCGGCACCGTGCACGTGGCCGGGACCTATCGCGAACTGGCCGCGACCGAGCGGGATATCCACGCCGGGCGCATGCCCGAGCGGCCGTTCGTGCTGGTCGGTCAGCAGTACCTGGCCGATCCGGAGCGATCGGTGGGCAACACTCACCCGGTGTGGAGCTACGCGCACGTCCCGAACGGCTACACGGGCGACGCGACCGAGGCGATCATCGCCCAGATCGAGCGGTTCGCCCCCGGCTTCCGGGAACGCATCATCGGGTTCACGGTTCGCTCAGCGACGCAGATGGCCGCCTATAACCTCAACTATGTCGGCGGCGACATCATGACCGGCGCCAAGGACATTCGCCAGCTGACGTTCGGACCGCGAATCACACTGTCGCCGTATGGTGTTGGGGTTCCGGGTATGTACATCTGCTCTGCGGCCACCCCTCCGGGGCCCGGCGCGCACGGCATGTGCGGGGCCAACGCCGCCCAAGCCGCGCTCGGCTACCTAGCTCGGCGGGCCTAACGGCATTCACGAAAACCTTGGGTATTCGAAGAGTCCGCCTGGCACACTTTGCGTAACACCGGTTCACCGCAAGAGGATTGGATGGACATGAAGCGACCGATCAACCCCAAGAACCTCGTCGCCGCCGCTGTGCTGGCTTTCGCGGGATTGATGACCACCGGCGTCGGTATCAGCAGCGCCGACACGATTCAGACCGAGGGCAACTACCCGAGTCGGGAGGCCTGCCAGAACGCCGGCCCGGGCGTGAAAGCCACGACGCCTGGGAACTGGAATAACTTCTGGTGCGTCCCGGATCGTTTGGCTGCCGGTAACTGGCGGTTGGTTCTCAGTAACTGAGGGTCACTACGAGTACGTGTAGAAGCCCTCACCGGTCTTGATGCCGAGCTTGCCCGCATCGACATAGGACTGCAGCAAGTCCCGCACGTTCTCGGGTAGGTGCGGGAACTCTTCGGCGTAGTGGTTTTCGATGTCAAGAGCAACGTCGAGGCCAACCAGGTCCATCAACTGGAACGGCCCGGCCGGCACGCCCAGATTGAGCTTGAACATTCCGTCAACGTCCTCCGGACGGGCCACCCCCTCGGCGACCACAGCCAGCGACTCACGCTTGATCGCGGCCCACACCCGATTGAAGATGAAACCGGTGCACTCCTTACGCGCTTCGAACGGGTAGACGCCGAACTCGGGCAGGACGGTCAGCAAGGTGTCGAGCAGACCGCGGTCCGTCTCACCGTCGGACATCAGGTCGAGCGCGTTGATCTCTGGTGGCATGTAGAAGTGCGTGTTGCACAGGCGGGTTTTGTCCCGCACGTTTTCTGCCATCAGACGCGACGGATACGACGACGAGTTGGTCGAGAAGATGGTGTCCGGCGGGGCTGCCCGGTCGATCTCGCCCCACAGCGGAATCTTGATTTCGAGTTTCTCTGGGGCAGACTCCACGGCAAGCCACGCGCCGTCCAACGCCTCGGCCAGCGATGTCGTGGCCGTCGCGACGCCCGGTTGGCCGAACCCGCGGTCCTCGATGACTCTCGGAAGGGTCTCGGCCACATACTGTGTCGCCGAAGCCAGCTGTTCCTCGCGCCGAGCGTAGATCCGCACGGTTCCCCCGCGGCTGGCGAACATCAGCGCGATACGCCGGCCTAACGTTCCCGCTCCGATCACCGCGACCGGACGGCTATGGATGTCCTCGAAAGTGTATGTGTATGAACCAGTCACACAGGCATGCTAGTTCGCACGCACACGCCTGGCTCCGTCGCGAATCAACAAAGGCCGACCCACCGTTGTCTCTCGTCGACAACAAGCCCAATGAGCCGGCCGACGATTGCAACGCTCAGAGCAGCGTGGCTTGTTCAGGTTGGGGCTTGGCCGGCTCGAGCAGTTCGGGCCCGTTGTTGCGGACGCTGTTGACCAGCGTGGAGATCTCACGCATGTCGATGCCATCGCAGTTCGGCGGATTGGCCAGCACGTCGAGGTCAGCTGGGGCGTCGGGGTCCAGCCAGCGATCCCAGTCACGTTCGGCCACGATCAGCGGCATCCGGTCATGGATCTCGGCGAGCTCGCCGACCGCGTCGGTGGTGATGATGGTGCAGCTCAACAATGGATCTGCGTCCTTGGCGGGTTTCCATACCGACCACAGGCCCGCCATGAACAGCAGCTCGCCGTCGGCGCGGTGCAGATAGAACGGCGTCTTGCGAGCTTTCTTCCCGGATTCGGTATCGGGGTTGGCGCGCCATTCGTAGTAGCCGTCCATCGGCACCAGGCAGCGTTTCGATTTGGCGCTCGAGCGAAACGCCGGCGAGCTGGTGACCTTCTCAGCCCGGGCGTTGATCAGCAGCGGGCCCTTGGACTCCGGCGCGCCGTCGGATCCCGCCTTCGCCCACGGCGGCACCAACCCCCAGCGCATCAGACGTACCCGCCTGGTGGGTTCATCGTCGGGTTCGTCGTGCCGACGGACCACGGTGGTGATGGTCGTGGTGGGCGCCACGTTGTAGTTCGGGCCGGCCGCCGACTCCGCCGAGCGAGCCTCGTTGATCGCCTGGATCTTCTCGGCCAGCGCCGCTGGATCCGTCGTGACCGCGAATCGTCCACACATGACTCCATGGTGGCAGAGCCGACAGACAAGCAATGATGGACAGATGAGCACCTGGGCCGCGCCGTCTACGCCGACGCCGGTATCCGCGACGGTGACGGTGCCGGGCTCGAAGTCGCAGACCAACCGGGCTTTAGTGCTCTCGGCGCTGGCCGCCACAAACGGCGGCGTCTCAACCATCAGCGGTGCGCTGCGCAGCCGGGATACCGATCTGATGATCGGCGCGCTGGAGACGCTGGGCCTGCGGGTCGACGGACCGGCGGACGAGCTCGCGGTCAGCGGAACGATCAGTCCGCCCGCGCAGGCCCGCATCGACTGCGGCCTGGCAGGCACAGTGTTGCGTTTCGTCCCCCCGCTGGCGGCGCTGGGGGCCGGCCTGGTCACCTTCGACGGCGACGAGCAGGCCCGGATCCGGCCGATCGCACCGCTGCTGGATGCGCTGCGTGGCCTCGGCGTGGACGTCGACGGCGACGGTTTGCCGTTCCGGGTGCGCGGGGCCGGAGCCGTCGCCGGCGGGACGGTGGACATCGACGCCTCGGCGTCGTCGCAGTTCGTCTCCGGCCTCTTGCTCGCCGGTGCGTCGTTCAGCGACGGCCTGACCGTGCAGCACCGCGGTCCGGCGCTGCCGTCGGCGCCGCACATCGCCATGACGGTGGCGATGCTGCGCCAAGCCGGTGTGGACGTCGACGATGCGACGCCCAACCGATGGCAGGTGCGGCCCGGCGTGGTCGCGGCCCGGCACTGGCACATCGAACCGGACCTGTCCAATGCCGTCCCGTTCATCGCCGCGGCCGTAGTCAGCGCGGGCACGGTACGCATCACCGGCTGGCCGGCGGCCAGCATCCAACCCGCCGACACGATTCTGAGCATCCTTCGGCAACTGAATTCTGTTGTCAAACAATCTGATTCGTATCTGGAAGTGCGCGGGCCGCAGTCCTACCCGGGATTCGACGTCAACCTGCGCGACGTTGGCGAGCTCACCCCGTCTGTCGCGGTGCTTGCGGCGCTGGCCACCCCAGGGTCAGTCTCGCGGCTGTCCGGCATCGCCCACCTGCGCGGCCACGAGACCGACCGCCTCGCCGCGCTGTGCACCGAGATCAACCGGCTGGGCGGCGACTGCCGGGAAACCGCGGACGGGCTCGAAATCACCGCGACACCACTGCGGCCGGGCACCTGGCAGTCCTACGCCGATCACCGGATGGCAACGGCCGGCGCGATCGTCGGGCTGCGGGTCGCCGGTGTCAAGGTCGACGACATCGAGACCACCGCCAAGACGCTGCCGCAGTTTCCGCAGCTATGGGCCGACATGCTCGCCGCCCGGCAAGGATCCAGCGGTTGAGGCCCGGCGACTACGACGAGTCCGACGTCAAAATCCGCTCGGGACGAGGTTCGCGCCCGCGGACCAAAACCCGACCGGACCACGCCGACGCGAAGCCGGCAATGGTGGTCAGCGTCGACCGCGGCCGGTGGGGGTGTGTGCTCGACGGTGATGCCCCCGATCGACGGGTCACGGCGATGCGGGCCCGCGAACTGGGCCGCACACCGATCGTCGTCGGCGACCACGTCGACGTGGTCGGTGATCTGTCCGGTCGGCCGGATACGTTGGCCCGCATCGTCCGTCGTGGACCGCGGCGAACAGTGTTGCGGCGCACCGCCGATGACACCGATCCGACCGAGCGGGTGGTCGTAGCCAACGCCGATCAGCTGCTGATCGTGGTGGCGCTGGCCGACCCACCGCCACGCACCGGGCTGGTCGACCGGACGCTGATCGCGGCCTACACCGGCGGACTCATCCCGATCCTGTGCCTGACCAAGACCGACCTCGCGCCCGCCGCCCCATTCGCCGAGCAATTCGCCGACCTGGATCTCGAGGTGATCATCGCGGGCCGTGACGATCCGTTGGAAGCTGTGGCGCATCTGCTCGCCGGCAAAATCACGGTGCTACTGGGTCATTCCGGGGTGGGCAAGTCGACGTTGGTGAATCGCCTTGTGCCCGAAGCGCATCGAGCAGTCGGCGAGGTGACCGATATCGGCAGGGGCCGGCACACCTCGACGCAATCGGTGGCGCTGCCGTTTGATCACAGCGGCTGGGTGATCGACACCCCGGGGATCCGCTCGTTCGGACTGGCCCACATCAAGCCCGACGACGTGATGGTGGCTTTCTCCGACCTGGCCGACGCAATCAAAGACTGCCCGCGTGGCTGCGGCCACCTGGGTCCACCGGCCGATCCCGAATGCGCGCTGGACACCCTGACCGGGCCGGCCGCCAGTCGCGTCGCCGCTGCCCGGCGCCTGCTGGCCGCACTGCGCGAGGTTTAACCGGGAAACTGCACCGCGTCAGGCTTCGGCGTGGGACCGAACCCAGTCAAGATTGCACTGCATGTTCTGCTGCCATTCGGCCAGTCGCCGGGAGACGATCCTGGCCTCCTTCTCGGGTTGCGCCACGATCGCCGGGGTCAGCCCCGACGGTCCCGGCCCCATCCGCCCCCACTGGCGGACCAGCACGCCGTCGCTGGCCGGCTCGACCTCGAACGCCCACGTCGCGCTGATCCCCTCGGGTCCGATGACGTTGTACACCCAGCGACGCTCATCCTCGACTTCGACGATCTCGCACACCGTCGCCCAATCCCCGAACGCTTCGTGCTTGTTTCGACCGCGGAAACGCGCACCGACGGCAACGGCGTCGGCATCGTCGATCCACTCGACGGCCTGCAGCTCCGATGAACAGCGCGCAGGCAGGCCGATGTCGGTCACCAGGTCCCAGGCCGTAGGCACATCACACCGAACACGCTGAATCACTTCAACTGTGGGTTGATCGCGGTAACGCATGGCTTGCCTTTCTCGGTGCCGGCCGGTAGCAGGTGCCGGCCCTTGTAGCATGCCAGCATCCGCCGTTATTGGATCGAGGCGATCAGAAAGCGGGCGAAGCCATGAAGGTCGGCGCCATGATCGAACCCCGTCTGCCCGGCGCCGTCGAGTTCGCGGTGGCCGCCGAGAGGATGGGTGTCGCGTCGCTGTGGATCCCCGAGGTCTGGGGCTACGACGCGCTGACCGGCCTGGCCTACCTGGCCGCCAAGACATCGTCGATCGAACTCGGAACCTTTGTCGTGCAACTGGGTTCGCGCAGTCCGGCGCTGCTGGCGACGTCGGCCCTGAGCCTGGAAGAGCTTTCTTCGGGCCGGTTCATTCTGGGCATCGGCACGTCAGGGCCACGGGTCATGGAGGGCTGGCACGGAGTCCGCTTTCGCAAGCCGGTGCAGACCACCCGCGAAACCATCGAGATCATCCGCACTATCAGCCGCGGCGAGCGGCTCGAGCATGCCGGCGAGATCTATCCGTTGCCGCTGCCGGACAGTCGCGGCGCAGCGCTGCGACCGCTGGTGCGGCCCAATCACGTCCCGGTCTACGTGGCGGCGATGGGTCCGCAGAACCTCCGGTTGACCGGCGAAATCGCCGACGGCTGGCTGGGCAATGCGTTCATCCCCGAAGCCGCCGAGGTGTTCCTGGGCCCGTTGCGCGAAGGCGCGCAGCAGGCCGGCCGCAGCCTTGATCAGCTCGACCTCGTCGCGCCCGTCGCCGTCGAGTTCCACGACGACAAGGCCTCCGCCGACGCGGCCGCACGCCGGCACGCCAACGGGTACGCGTTCACGATCGGCGCCATGGGCTCGGGCGGCCAGAACTTCTATAACAATGCCTTCACGCGACTGGGTTACGGGACCGAAGTCGGCGCGGTGGCCGAATTATGGCAAGCCGGCAAACACGACGAGGCCCGTCGCCGCGTGCCATTGGACCTCGGCCGCCTGACGAATCTGCTTGGCACCTCCGCCACCATCGCCGAGCGGGTAAGTCGCTACCGCGCGGCGGGCATCACGACGCTGTTGGCGAAGTTGGAGGGCGGCTATGAGCAGCAGCTCACGACACTGCGGCGGCTGGTCGCCATCGCCGAAGCGGCGTAGTGGGGATTACCAGCGCAGCATCGGCAGCGGGCGCAACGGGTGGCGTGCGGCATGGCCGGCCAGCCCTTTGGCGAGGAACGCATGGAACCCGCGGTATGGCAGTTCGGTGACGACGGCTTGGACGGCCGACCGTTCGATGCGGTTGCGCAGGAGTCCATGGCTGACGTCGACGAGGTCGGCTTTGCGAAACGTCTCGGTCACGTGGTCATCCGATCGCCGCAGCCGGTGGTGTTCGGTGATCAACGTTTGTAGCCGGTCGATTTCGGTGATTCCGAATTCCTCCGCATGCCGCGCAGCGAGGTCGGGCCGACGGCGTGAGGTAGTCGAAGGTGCGCGCGGTCCAGATGCCCAAATCGTGGGCCGCCCAGGCGAGTGCCGCGAAGTCTGGGATCGAGGCCCCAAGCAGCAGCTGGTGGTAATTGATGCAGCGGTATACGTGGTTACGGTAGGTGGGCAGGTCGTCGCCCAACGCATCGCGATGCCGATCCAGCACGGCATCGACGATCGGATGTGCGGTAACGACTTCCACGGGCCGGTTAGGCGGCTAAGTCGTCCCGCCCAGGCGTTTGCACTTTCCCGCGAAACCGGTTGGCCGCCTTGTCGCGGCGCCAACCCCGCACGGTCGCGATCGCCGTCTTCAGGCCACGGCGGCGTCCGGTCGACGGATCGGTGCCCGCGAAACCCGGTTCCAGCGTGGCGAACATCGACTCGCTGCGCGTCTCCGGTGCGTTGTCGGCCGTGTCGCGCAAGTACTTGTCCGGCAGCGACAGCTTGGCGATCGTCCGCCAGGTCTTGCCGTATTGCAGCAGGAAAGAGCCTGTGGTGTAAGGCAAGTCGTACTTGTCGCACACCTGGCGCACTCGCACTGATATCTCGGCATACCGGTTGCTCGGCAGATCCGGATACAGGTGGTGTTCGATCTGGTGGCACAGGTTTCCGCTCATGAACCGCAGCGCCGGGCCGGCGTTGAAGTTGGCACTGCCCAGCATCTGCCGCAGGTACCAGTGTCCTTTCGACTCGCCGAGCATGTCCGTCTTGGTGAATTTCTCGGCGCCGTCGGGGAAATGGCCGCAGAAGATCACCGCATTGGTCCACAGGTTGCGGATGACGTTGGCGACCGCGTTGGCCTTCAGCGTCGACTTATACGTCGCGCCGGGTGACAGCCCAGTCAGCGCCGGAAAAGCGACGTAGTCCTTGAACAGCTGGCGACCGGACTTGGCCAGGAACTCCTCGACCCGCTGCCTGGCGTCGTCGTTGTCCATGCGCTTCTTGACGATCCTGCCGATCTCCACGTGCTGCAGGCCGACTCCCCATTCGAAGCCGAGCGCAAGCAGGGTGTTGTACACCAGGTTGAACAGGTTGAAGCGCTTCCAGGGCTGGTCTCGGGTAACCCGGAGCAGGCCGTAGCCGACGTCATCGTCCATGCCGAGGATGTTGGTGTACTTGTGGTGCACGAAGTTGTGGGTGTACCGCCAATGCTTGGACGCCCCGGTCATGTCCCACTCCCACGACGAGGAGTGAATTTCGGGGTCGTTCATCCAGTCCCACTGGCCATGCATGACGTTGTGGCCGATCTCCATGTTCTCGACGATCTTGGCCACACCAAGGGTCACGGTGCCCGCCCACCAGGCTGACCGGCGCGAGCTTGCCGCCAGCAGCACCCGGCCGGCGACCTCGAGTGCGCGCTGCGCAGCGATGGTGCGGCGGATGTAGCGGGAGTCCCGCTCGCCGCGAGAGTCTTCGATGTCCTGGCGAATGGCATCCAGCTCAACGCCCAGGTTTTCGATGTCGGCGTCCGTCAGATGTGCGAAGACATCCAAATCGGTGATCGCCATTGTTTTTGCCTTCCTGCAGACTGCAGATCCTGACCTACGCTATCGTAACCTACGAAACCGTAGGTTACCAGCGGGTAACCCTTAGACGTCGAGTACGCAATCGCCCGATGCGGCCGAAATGCAGGTCTGCACTCGTGTCCCCGGCTCGTGTTCCGCGCCCGTTCGCAGGTCTCGGACGTGGCCTTCCACCAGGCTCAACACACAGGACTGGCAGATACCCATCCGGCAGCCGAACGGCATCTGCACGCCGACCTGCTCACCGGCTTCCATCAGCGATGTCGCGGCGTCGGCCGCAAAGCTTTTTCCGCTCTTGGCGAAGGTGACCGTGCCACCGGCTCCGGCCGGCGCCGCGCGCGAGACCGCGAAGCGCTCGAGGTGCAACCGCTCAGCGACGCCAGCTTCCGACCATGCGCGCTCGGCGTCCTTGAGCATCGTTTCGGGCCCACACGCCCAGGTCTGACGCACACGCCAATCGGGCACCTCGGCGTCGAGCCCGCTGAAGTCCAGCCGGCCCTGGCTACGAGTGGTGCGCACCAGCAGCCGGTAGCCGGGATGATCGCTGGCCAGCCGCTCGAGTTCGGTGCCGAACATCACGTCGGCCGCGGTGGGCGCCGAATGCAGATGAATCACGTCGGTGATCTGATCGCGGCGCACCAGCGTGCGCAGCATCGACATCACGGGAGTGATGCCCGACCCGGCGGTCACGAACAACATGGCCGGCGGCGGCGGGTCGGGCAGCACGAAATTGCCCTGCGGTGCGGCCAGCCGCACGATCGTCCCGGGCTGCACCCCGGCTACCAGGTGGGCGGACAGAAAGCCTTCGGGCATCGCTTTCACGGTGATGGTCACCGTGCGGGCGCCCTTGCGCGGGCTGGACGTCAACGAATACGAGCGCCATCGCCAACGACCGTCGACCAGCAGCCCGATGCCGATGTACTGACCAGGTTGGTAGTCGAAACCGAAGCCCCAGCCCGGCTTGATGACCAGCGTCGCGGAGTCCTGCGTCTCGCGCCTGACCTGCAAAACGCGACCCCGCAATTCCCGCGCCGACCACAGCGGATTGGCCAGGCGCAGGTAGTCGTCGGGCAACAGCGGCGTGGTGATGCGCTGAGCGAGGGTGCGCAACGCGTGCCAGCCCGGGTGCGTGTCCACTCCGGCCAGCGTAACGGGCGTGGTGTCGACGACGTCAGCGGTCACTCTCGCGATTTTCCTGGCCATGTGGTCACGCTCCTACTCTCCCCGAAAACCTACGGTACCGTAACCTACGGTTACGTAGCCAGTGCCGATTGCCCGGCTCCTCCTCGTGCCGCCCTGCGGCACGCATCGTCGCCGGGCGGGCTAGAGCAGATCGAGCAGGATCGGCAGCTCTTGGGTGGCGTACCAGGCCAGGTCGTGGTCCTGTGCGTCGCCGACGGTCAGCTCGGCGTCCTCGTCGCCGAGGTCGGCCGCGTCGATGACCGCGATCGCCGCTTTGACGTGCGCCTCCGCGGCGGCGTTGTCGACGAATGCGGCCACGACGTCATCGGTGGTCACCGGCGAACCGATCCGCACGACGGCGTCATCGAGATCTGGGCGCAACGTCACGTCACCGACGTCGGCAACCAGCACCGCCCGCCGCGGCGGCGACGGGTCGCTCGGCTGCCCGGAATCGCCGGAATCGTCTGCAGCGCCGGCCAGCAGCCGCAACGATGCCAGCGCCGCCTCACGCAGCGCGACGTCGCCGAGCTCGTCGTCATCACCCTCTGCGTAGGCCTCCCGCAGCCTGGGGGTCACCGCGAAGGCGGTGCCGTTGACCGGCCACAGCGAATCGTCGGCGACGAGTTGCTGCAGCATGGCCAGCGTCACCGGGATGTAGATCTGCATCAGGAAACGGTCACCTGGTCACTCGGCCGGGCTCATCAACGTTGCCACATGGTTGTCCACGTACGTCGACAGCTCGCGCGGTGGCCGGTGATAGTTGTCGCTGACCACCGGGCTGGCAGGCAATTTGACCTTCGGTCTCGTCACATCGTGATAGTCGATGGTGGACAACAGATGTGCCATCATGTTCAGCCGAGCGTGTTTCTTGACTTCTGATTCCACGACATACCACGGGCTGTTCGGCGTATCGGTGTGCACCATCATCTCGTCTTTGGCGCGTGAATAGTCCTCCCACCGATACAGCGATTGCAGATCCATCGTGCTGAGTTTCCATTGCCGCACAGGATCGTTCCGCCTCGCTTTGAAACGGCGCAGCTGCTCGTCTTCGGAGACCGAAAACCAGTACTTCCGTAGCAGAATCCCGTCGTCGATGAGCATCTGCTCGAAGATCGGTGTCTGTCGCAGGAACAGCACATACTCCTGCGGTGTGCAGAATCCCATGACTTTTTCGACGCCGGCGCGGTTGTACCACGACCGGTCGAACAGCACGATCTCCCCTTTGGCGGGCAGATGTGCAATATAGCGCTGGTAGTACCACTCCCCGCGCTGCCTCTCGCTCGGGGCGGGCAACGCGGCGATCCGTGCGACGCGCGGGTTGAGGTATTCGGTAATCCTTTTTATGGTGCCGCCTTTGCCCGCCCCGTCACGGCCTTCGAAGATCACCACGACGCGGGCGCCGGAAAATCGCACCCACTCTTGCAGTTTCACGAGTTCCGTTTGCAGCCGGAACAATTCGGCTGCGTAGACCTGATTGGAGATCCTGGGCCGAGTCTTCTGCCTCTGCTGCGACTTGCTCACCATCGAATGGTAGGTCTACTTCGCGGCTTCCAGCAGTTCATCGAGCGATTCGGCCAGCAATACCGGCAGCACGTCGACATCGCTCATCGCGTCGCGATCGGCGTTGATGCCGAAATACAGCATGCCGTTGTAGGAGGTCACGCCGATGGCCAGCACTTGGTTGTTCAACAGCGGCGGCACAGCATAGGTTTCCAACAACTTTGCACCGGCGATATACATTTGCGACTGGGCACCCGGCGCATTGGTGATCAAGAGGTTGAACAAGCGCGGTGACAAGGTGGTAGCGACCCGAATACCCATGGCGTGCAAGGTCGGCGGCGCAAAGCCCGACAGCGTAACGATGGTGCGGGCATCGACCAGGCTGCCCGCCGTCGGATTGGATTCGGTGGCGTGCGCGATCTGCGACAGCCGCACGACCGCGTTGCCCTCCCCGACCGGTAGGTCGACCAGAAATGGCGCTACCTGGCTGATCGCCTGTCCCCGGCTCGACGAGTCGAATCTTTCGTCGACGTAGACCGGCAACGGCGCCATCGCCCGCACTGTCGAGGTCGGCGCGGCCGCCTCGCCGCGGGACAACAGCCAGTTGCGCAGCGCGCCGGTGATCACCGCCAGCACCACATCGTTGACGTCGCAGTTGTAGCGCGACCGAATGGCACGGTAGTCGTCAAGTCGGCCGCGGGCGACCGTGAAACGCCGGTTGCGCGACACCGTGGTGTTGAGCGGGCTGCTGGGGGCGCTGCCGCGCGCCAACGTGCGGGCGACATCGAACAGCCGTCGTCCGACCTCCACCAGCTGGCTGGAGTTGGTCACCAGATCGGTCACCCCACTGCGGACGGCCCTCAGCTGCGCCTGGGGGCGGGTAGCCCAGTCACCGATTGCGCCCAACAGCAGCCGCGTTGCGCCGGGTTCGCGGGCCGGCACCCAGATGTCCTCGAGGAACGGCGGCGGACGACGGTTCCGGTCGACGATGACGTGGCCGATCTCCCCCGCGCCCATGCCGTTGATCAGCGCCTGGTGCGACTTGATGTAGAGGGCAAGGCGGTTTTTGGCCAAGCCTTCCACCAAGTACATCTCCCAGAGCGGCCGCGACTTGTCCAGCGGCCGCGCGGCCAGCCGGCCGATCAGCTCGTGCAATTGCTCGTCGCTGCCCGGCGACGGGAGCGCGGAGCGCCGGACGTGGTAGGTGATGTCGAAATCGCGGTCGTCGATCCACACCGGCCTGGCCAGCCGCATCGTCACTTCGCGGACCTTCTGCCGGTACCGCGGCACCTGTGGCAATCGCCGCTCGACGGTGGCCAGCAACGTCTCATAGCTCAACCCGGCGCGTGGCTGGCGCAGGATCGACAGCGAGCCCACATACAGCGGGGTGGCGGTGTTCTCCAGCTGGTAGAAAGAGGCGTCCGAAGTGGACAACCGCGTCACGTCGCCTCTCCCCTTTACGTCTCTCGCGAATTGGTTCACCGACCAATCTGCCGCACACGGTAACCGTCCACGGCGCCGTGCCGCAGCGCGGGTACACGGACATCGCGATTGTGCGATGATCGTCACACAGTCGTCTGCCACTCTCCAGCAGGCCAACTTTTCGGCCCCTTACGAAACTCGCGGGAGAGTGCAGTGTTGACCAGCTCGAGCCCATCGGACAACGCCGCGTTCGCGGTCACCCCTGTCGTCGACTGTGAACCCCCGGCACGCGATGTCCGGCAGTGTCGGCCACTGTCACCGACCGCGTTGCGACGGCGCAACGCATATGTGCCACAACGACATTCAGGTCAACGTGCAACGCACCCAGCGCCGGCCATGTCGGTGCCGATGCGGCACGCGGCGAGCTTTGCCGACGCCGCGCTGCGCCGAGTGCTGGAAGTCATCGACCGCCGCCGCCCGGTCGCCCAGCTGCACGGGCTGCTGGCCGCCGGGCTTGCCGACTCGGTGCTGTCGGCTAACCGACTGACCGGCGGCCATGACGGGGTGGCGGTGTTGCGCCGGTTGCGACTGCAGGCGGTGGGCGACCACGACGCGTTCGCCGCGGCCGAGGTGTTCGGCAGCTACAGCCGTGGGCGCCGCATGCACGCCATCGCCTGTCGCATCGAACGGGTCACCGCAGGGCGGTGGCAGGTGGTCGCGCTGCACATCGGCTGACCGGACGCAGGCAGCTATCCCCCTGGCGCTAACGCCGCTTCGCCGACTTCGGCTTGGAGTGCCGACCCTGCCGCCGGGCGGCCTCGCGCCGCTCGCGTCGAGTCCCGCCGGACACGCCGGCGGGCGTCTTGCCCCCGTTGCCCTGCACCTGCGCTGAGCCGTCCTCGGCAGGCCCGGTATACGTCAGTTCGGGCGATTCGTTGTCAATCCCCTTGGCGCGCAACGCAGTTCCCGACTCACGAGCCGCAGCGGGCGCTGTGGCTCCAGTGGCCTGCTGCTGCGCGCCGGCCGCGGCGGCGGTGGCGAACTCCGCCAGGTCCTCGGGCTCGGCGACCGGTCCGACCTGCGGTGTCGGTACCGCCTCAACCGCGACGTTGAACAAGAATCCGACGGACTCTTCTTTGAGGCCCTCGAGCATCCCGGTGAACATGTCGAAGCCCTCGCGCTGGTACTCGACCAGAGGATCGCGTTGCGCCATCGCACGCAGGCCGATGCCCTCCTTGAGGTAGTCCATCTCGTAGAGGTGCTCACGCCATTTGCGGTCGATGACGTTCAGCAGCACGTTGCGTTCCAGTTGACGCATCGCGCCCTCGCCGGCCAGCTCTTCGAGCTCAGCCTCCCGCTTGGCATAGGCACGTTCGGCGTCCTCGACCAGCACGTCGAGCAGCTCCTCGCGGGTCAGCTCGCCGGGCTCCCCGACCACGTCGGAGTCGATCAGGTGTGTGTGGTCGACCTCCACCGGATACAGCGTTTTCAGTGCCTCCCACAGCTGTCCCAGATCCCAGTCCTCGGCGTATCCCTCGGCGGTGGCGCCGTCGACGTAGGCGGTGATCACGTCGACGAGCATGTCGCGTGCCTGCTGCTGCAGGTTTTCGCCTTCCAGGATGCGACGGCGCTCCTCGTAAATGACCTTGCGCTGCTTGTTCATCACCTCGTCGTATTTGAGGACGTTCTTTCTGACCTCGAAGTTCTGCTGCTCGACCTGGGTCTGGGCGCTCTTGATGGCACGGGTCACCATCTTGGCCTCGATCGGCACGTCGTCGGGCAGGTTGAGCCGGGTCAGCAGCGTCTCCAGGGCCGCGCCGTTGAAGCGACGCATCAGCTCGTCGCCCAGCGACAGGTAGAAGCGCGATTCGCCGGGGTCGCCCTGGCGGCCCGAGCGGCCGCGCAGCTGGTTGTCGATGCGGCGCGACTCGTGCCGCTCGGTGCCCAGCACGTAGAGCCCGCCGGCCTCGATGACCTGCTTGGCCTCGGCGGCGGCCTCGTCTTTGACGATCGGCAGCTCTTCGTGCCAGGCCGCCTCGTACTTGTCGGGGGTCTCCACCGGATCCAGGCCGCGGGCACGCAACCTCAGGTCGGTGAGGAAGTCGACGTTGCCGCCCAACACGATGTCGGTACCGCGGCCGGCCATGTTGGTGGCGACCGTGATGGCGCCGCGACGGCCCGCCTCGGCGACGATGCCGGCTTCCTGCTCGTGGTATTTCGCGTTGAGCACGTTGTGCGGGACGCGGCGCTTCTGGAGTTGGCGCGACAGGTACTCCGAGCGTTCCACGCTGGTCGTACCGATCAGCACCGGCTGACCCTTCTCATAGCGCTCGGTGACATCGTCGACGACCGCGATGTACTTGGCTTCCTCGGTCTTGTAGATCAGGTCGGACTGGTCGGTGCGGACCATCGCCTTGTTGGTCGGAATGGACACCACGCCGAGCTTGTAGATTTCGTGCAGCTCGGCGGCCTCGGTTTGGGCGGTACCGGTCATGCCGGCGAGCTTGTCGTAGAGCCGGAAGTAGTTCTGCAGGGTAATGGTGGCCAGCGTCTGGTTCTCGGCCTTGATCTCGACGTGCTCTTTGGCCTCGATGGCCTGATGCATGCCCTCGTTGTAGCGCCGCCCGATCAACACCCGGCCGGTGAACTCGTCGACGATGAGCACGTCGCCGTCGCGCACGATGTAGTCCTTGTCGCGGGCGAACAGCTCCTTGGCTTTCAGCGCGTTGTTGAGGTAGCTGACCAGTGGCGAGTTGGCGGCCTCGTAAAGGTTGTCGATGCCCAGCTGGTCTTCGACGAACTCAACGCCGAGCTCGTGCACGCCGACGGTCCGCTTGCGCAGATCCACCTCGTAGTGCACATCTTTTTCCATCAACGGCGCCAACCGGGCGAACTCGCCGTACCAGTTCGACGAGCCGTCGGCGGGCCCGGAGATGATCAGCGGGGTGCGGGCCTCGTCGATCAGAATCGAGTCGACCTCGTCGACGATGCCGAAGTTGTGGCCGCGCTGAACACAGTCCTCCAGCGAGTGGGCCATGTTGTCGCGCAGGTAGTCGAAGCCGAACTCGTTGTTGGTGCCGTAGGTGATGTCGGCTGCGTAAGCGACGCGCCGCTCGTCGGGGGTCATTTGCGCCAGGATCACGCCGACGTCCAGGCCCAGGAAGCGGTGCACCCGGCCCATCCACTCACTGTCCCGCTTGGCCAGATAATCGTTGACGGTGACGATGTGCACGCCCTTGCCGCCGATGCCGTTGAGGTAGGCCGGCAGCACCGAGGTCAGGGTTTTACCTTCACCGGTCTTCATCTCGGCGACGTTGCCGTAGTGCAGCGCCGCGGCGCCCATCACCTGTACGTCGAACGGGCGCTGGTCGAGCACCCGCCAGGCCGCCTCGCGGGCCACCGCGAACGCTTCGGGCAACAGGTCGTCGAGGCTCTCCCCGTCGGCGTGCCGCTTCTTGAACTCCGCGGTCTTGGCCTGCAGTTCGGCGTCGGTGAGTTTCTCGATGTCGGCGGACAAGGTGTTGACATAGTCGGCCACCCGCTTGAGGCGGTTGACCATGCGACCTTCACCAAGGCGCAGTAACTTCGACAGCACGGCTATGTCCCCTGTAATTAGACGTCTTCGGCGTCACCCATCCTAGGTGACTTGGGGACCTGCGGGTTCTGCGCCCGACGGCGCGGCGATCGCAAGCGCGGCAGAGCCGCGCGCAGCGGGTCGCCGCTCACCGAACCCTCAGGCCAGGCGAATAAGACCGTAGTCATAGGCGTGCCGCCGGTAGACCACCGACGGTCGTTCGGTCTGCTCGTCGTAGAACAGGAAAAAGTCGTGGCCGACCAGCTCCATCTCGTAGAGCGCGTCGTCCACCGACATCGGCTTGGCCGGATGCTCCTTGGTGCGCACTACCCGGCCGGGCTCGTGATGCCCATTAAGTGAGGAGCCGTCGTGTTCAGAAACCTCGGCATCCAGCGTCGGCTCAGGTGGCAGTACAGCGGTCGCAGCGGCCAACGAGACCGGGGTCTTGTCGCCGTAGTGGACTTTGCGGCGATCTTTGACGCGACGCAGCCGGCCCTCCAACTTGGCAACCGCGGACTCGAATGCGCCATAGAAACTGTCTGCGCAGGCCTCCCCGCGCACTACCGGCCCGCGACCGCGAGCGGTGATCTCGACGTGCTGACAGGATTTGCGCTGGCGACGGTTGCGTTCGTGGTCGAGTTCGACGTCGAACAGATAGACGGTTCGGTCGAGTCGCTCCAGGCGGGCGAGTTTCTGCGAGACGTAGACGCGGAAGTGGTCGGGGATTTCGACGTTGCGACCTTTGACGACGACCTCGGCCTCGGCGTGTGGCGCCGATTCGTCATGTTCAGCGGCGTCGGCCGGCAGTTCGGCCAACAGCTGTCCGGATTCTACGGTTTGCCTTGACATACTTGACAACTCGTTTCTCTCGCGTTGCACGCAACGAAGCGTGCCCGGCTATCAGATACACGCGCCGACGGGGTTGTCGATCCTCGGTGGCCGCCCGCCGATGCAAGGTGTCGAGAACTCACCCCCTACCGTCGACGGTGGCGGAGCGCCTCAATCTGCGATGAGAAGCGCTGCGTTGAGACGTTCATGGTGCTTGGAAGCGACGGTAGACCGTCCACAGGTGGGGTGCCAGCGTTTCGCGTCACCTGTTGCGAGTTCTTCATAAACGCTCACGCGGTTGCTAGTGCAAGCACAGCCGATACCCGCGCGCCCGCGCTGTGCAGGATGCGGACCGACTCGCGGACGGTCGCGCCGGTGGTCACGATGTCGTCGACGAGCAGAACTTCGCTGTCGGGCGGCACCCGTCGACGTGTCAGCAGCACTCGTCCGGCGATGTTGCGCTCGCGGGCGGCGCTGCCCAGCCCGGCCGAGTCGCGGGCCGACGCCTTCATCCGCAGCGCGCGGACCACGCTCATGTGCGGGTCGCCCGCCGTCGCCAACGTGGCGATCCGAGTGACCGGGTCGCCACCGCGGCGTCGCGCCGCCCAGCTGCGGGTCGGCGCGGGCACGATCGTCAGCGGAACGTCGAGCAGACCCCACATCAGCAGGCGGTGGACGCCGAGTCCCAGACACCGGGCCAGCGGCGCCAACAGATCCGTCCGGCCGCGGTCTTTCATCGCGACGATCGCCCGCCGGCGCGCTCCGGCATAGCGGCCGAGCGCAAACACCGGCACTCCCGGGTCGATGCGCGGGGTGACGACGCGCGGGCTGTCGGGACGTATGGCCAGCTCGTCAGCACACGCCGCGCACCAACGGGTCGACGGCGCCCCGCAGCCCCCGCATTCCAGCGGAAGAACCAGATCCAGCACAGCGCAAGTGTGACGGCGGGGGCCGACAGCCGGTCCGACTCAGCCGGGCAGCACCGGGATCGCCCCACCCTCCATGAAGGGCGGGACGTCCAGCCAGCCCTGCGGGCCTTCGGCGCCCGAGATCGGCAGCTGCATCACCCCGCGCGGATCGGCGACGTACACCGTCGACGGGTTGGCTGCGATCGCCCCGACCGGCTGCTGCAGATTGCCATTCGGCGCGTCCGAGTTGACCCCGTCGATGTTCACGTAGGACACCGGGTGCTCAGCGTCGTTGCGGCTGACCGCGATGTCGTCGTCGGTGCGCCACGACAACGACACCACCGAGGAGCCCAGCCCGAAGCCCAGGCGACGCGGGTAGGTCATCGCGAATTGGCCGGCCTGGGTCTGCTCGACGCTGGCCAGGATCACCTGCCCATTGATGACCATCGCCGCCCGGGTGCCGTCCCGGGACAGTTGCAGCTCGGCGATCACCCCGGGGAAGCGACTGGACACCGCGGCCGAATCGACCGGAAGACGCGCCGGCTGGCCCGAGGCGGTCTCCTGGATGGCACGCAGCACGGTGTTGCCGTCGGCCACCACCCACACCGCGTCGTCCAGCGACCAGGTCGGCCGCGACAGGGTGTGTCCGTCGGCGGCTTCGGCCGCCTCGCCGCCGAGGTCGCCGATCCACAGCGAGGACGCCATGTCCGGAGCACCGGGCCGAAGCGTCACCACCGAGGCCACTTGGTGCCCGTTGCGCGACAGCGCGGCGCTGGTCTGGTCCGTCGTCCGCCCGAACGCACCCGGCACCGGGTCGGAGCGCTGGCCTTCCAGCGACACCACCCGCCCGCCGACCAGCGCGTGCACACCGGCCGCAGCGCCCTCGGCCACACCCGGATCGGTGGCCGCCACGTCGGTGGTGTTCCATCCGTCGGCAAATCGTTCGTCCAGCGCGGCGCCGTCAGCTTTGATCACATACGGCCCTTTGAGGTCGGCTCGCGCCAACGTCCAGATGATCTGCGCGGCAAGCAATTGCCGGCTGCGCGGGTCGGCGACGGTCAGCAACTCCAGGTCGATCCGGGCCCCGCCGTAGCCGCGGCCCACACCGCTCTTACCGCCGTCGGCGCGAGTCACCGGTCCGCGCAGCCGCACCGGCGGTGCGAGCATGTTGTGCACGCTTTTGGCCATCTCCGGACGCGGGCCGGCGATCAGCTTGGAGACCAGTTCGGTGGCGAGCTGATCACGGTCGGAGACCGCGACGTAGCGCGGATCCGGCACGACCGTCTTCCCGGTTGGGTCGGTGAAATACAACGTGTTGCGCTTATAGGTGGCCTGGAATTGCTGCCAGTCCAAGAACACTCCGTTGGGCAGCCGGTCGATGCGCCAGCCGCCGGGCGTCTTGACCAGCTCGATCGGACCGGGATCCGGTAGCACTCCCTCGGCGGTCTCGAACACGCCCATGTCCGAGAGCGAACCAAGTTTGTCTGCGCGCATGGTGACCGAAACCCGTTCGGTGCTATGGGTTTCGACGAAGACCACGTGGTCGATCAGCAGCGCGCTGCCGGCGTCGTCCCACGCGTTGGACGCCGACTGGGTGAGGAACTGCCGAGCGGCCAGGTGCCGGTTGGCCGGATCAGCTGTGGCTTTGAGGAATTCGCGCAGCAGGACGTCGGGATCCATGCCGGGCGTCGGCTTGGGGAGGTTGGCCGGGGCGGGGCGCTCGACGGTGCCGATGGCCTGTGGCGCCGACGCACTCGGGACACCTGCGCAGCCCGCGAGCACGACAGCCAGCGCGAACAGCAGCCCGGCCAGCTGCCGCATCACACGCCCCTTTCGGCGTGCTCTCGCGGGCGAGCGGGACGCTCTTTGCGTTCTGGGGCAATCGGTTTCATCGGCAGCGGGCTGGTGGTGACCTTGTGCCCACGCACCATCGGCAGGGTGAGCCGAAAGCAGGCGCCGTTGCCAGGCTCGCCCCAGGCCTCCAGCCGACCCTGGTGCAGACGCGCGTCCTCGACGCTGATCGCCAGCCCGAGGCCGGTCCCGCCGGATCGCCGCACCCGCGACGGGTCCGAGCGCCAGAACCGACTGAACACCAGCTTCTCCTCGCCCGGCCGCAATCCGACGCCATAGTCGCGGACGGTGACGGCGACGGTGTCTTCGTCGGCGGCCATCCGGATGCGCACCGGCTTGTGCTCGGCATGGTCGATCGCGTTCGCGATGAGGTTGCGCAGAATTCGCTCGACCCGGCGAGGGTCGACTTCGGCGATCACGTCGTCGGCCGGCATGTCGACGATCATCTGCACTCCGGCGTCTTCGGCCAGGTGGCCGACATTGCCCAGTGCCTTGTTGACGGTTGTCCGCAGGTCGACCGCCTCGACCGACAACTCGGCCACACCGGCGTCGTGCCTGGAGATCTCCAGCAGGTCGCTGAGCAGCGACTCGAAGCGATCGAGCTCGTTGACCATCAGCTCGGTGGACCGTCGCAGCGCGGGGTCGAGGTCTTCACTGTGGTCGTAGATCAAGTCGGCGGCCATCCGCACGGTGGTCAGCGGCGTGCGCAGTTCGTGGCTGACGTCGGAGGTGAAGCGGCGCTGCAGATTACCGAACTCCTCGAGCTGCGCGATCTGGCGTGACAGGCTCTCGGCCATGTCGTTGAACGACACCGCCAACCGGGCCATGTCGTCTTCGCCGCGGATCGGCATCCGCTCGGACAGATGCCCTTCGGCGAACCGTTCGGCGGTGCGCGCCGCCGCCCGCACGGGTACCACCACCTGACGGGTGACCATCCACGCGATACCGGCCAGCAGCACCATCAACACCAGGCCGCCGGTGGCCATGGTGCCCCGGACCAGTGCGATCGTGCTCTGCTCGTTGCCCAGCGGGAAGATCAGGTACAACTCGAGATTGGTCACTCGCGACGTGGTCGGGGTGCCGATGACCAGCGCCGGGCCCGAGAAGCCCTCGGTGCGCACCGTCGCGTACTGGTAGGCCACCTGTCCGGCCTTGACGAAGTCACGCAGCGCATCGGGCAGCTGGTCGACGGGCCCGGCCGACGCCGCAGGTCTCGGGCCGTAGCCGGGCACCACCAGGACGGCGTCGAACGCACCGGCCAGTCCGGCGCCGGAGGTCGGATCGGTTTTCGACGTCAACGTGTTGCGGGCCAGTTGCAGGCTGCTGTCCAGTGAACGCGCCTCTTCCCCGCTGACGATCCCGCTGACCGTGTTGCGGGCCCGCTCGATCTGCTCGGTGGCCGCGCGGACCTTGACGTCAAGCACACGGTTGGTGACCTGGCTGGTCAGCACGAAGCCGAGCACCAGGATCACCGCGAGTGACATTCCGAGCGTCAGCGCGAGCACCCGAAGTTGCAACGAACGGCGCCAAGCCACGCCGAGGGCCCGACTCAACGCGCCGATGCCCCGCATCACCGGGCCGGACCGGCCGGACCGACCGCGAATACGTGGCCTCGAACTCCAGATCACCCGCGCCGCTCCTCCGCATCGCGAGTCTCTGGAGCCTTGCGCCACTCCTCAGCATCGCTGCGCTCTGCGTCGTCGCAGGCGCGGGTCACGGGGGTCCGGCCTTGTAACCCACTCCTCGAACGGTCAGAACCACAGTCGGGTTCTCGGGGTCTTTCTCGACCTTGGCCCGCAGACGCTGGACATGCACGTTCACCAAACGGGTGTCCGCTGGGTGACGGTATCCCCACACCTGTTCGAGCAGCACATCACGAGTAAACACCTGGCGCGGTTTGCGCGCCAACGCCACCAGCAGGTCAAACTCCAGCGGCGTCAGGGAGATCTGTTCGCCGTTGCGCGTGACCTTGTGCGCGGGCACGTCGATGTCCACGTCGGCGATCGACAGCATCTCGGCGGGCTCGTCGTCGTTGCGCCGCAGTCGCGCGCGCACCCGGGCGACCAACTCCTTGGGCTTGAACGGCTTCATGATGTAGTCGTCGGCGCCCGATTCCAGGCCGAGCACCACGTCGACGGTGTCGGTCTTGGCCGTGAGCATCACGATCGGGACACCCGAATCGGCGCGTAGCACCCGGCACACATCGATGCCGTTCATGCCCGGCAACATCAGGTCCAGCAACACCAGGTCCGGCCGCAGCTCGCGCACCGCGGTGAGCGCCTGGGTGCCGTCGCCGATGACGGCGGTGTCGAAACCTTCGCCGCGTAGCACAATGGTCAGCATCTCAGCCAGCGACGCGTCGTCGTCAACCACGAGAATCCTTTGCCTCATGGTGTCCATGGTGTCACCAGATCGCGACAAAAGGTGGCTGCCACACACGGCGTTTCTCGCACCGATTATCCCAGCTCTTGCGGCCAAGCGGGCGCCGGCAAGGCGCTAGGCCATCAATTCGACCGCCAGCGGCCCCGGTTGCACCTCCGAATCGACCACCCGCCAGCGTCCGCCCCAGCCCGTCGCGGCCAGCCCCGCGTACACCGCGCCGGTGCGTTGCTGAAGCCCGGCGTCGCGTTCGTAGGCGTCACGCTCCCGACTGGCATCGTGCTGGGCCCGGTGGCGGGCGCGCTGGTCGGCGAGTTCAGCCGGAACCCCAAGCAACACTTGCCAATCCGGTGCAGGCAGGTGCAATCGGCGGTATTCGATGTCGTGCACCCAGCCGACCACCTCACCGTCGGCCTGCTGATGCAGGCGCGCGGCGCTGTATGCGGCGTTGGAGGCCACGTAGCGATCCAGAATCACCACGTCGTGGTCGCGACACAGGTCACGGATCTGGTCGGCCCCGCCGGCGCGATCCAGCGCGAACAGCATCGCCATCGCATACACCGACGACGCGAGGTCGCCGTGTTGGCCGTGCAGCGCCTCAGCCGCCACGTCGGCGGCCACCGACTGCCCGTATCGCGGGAAAGCCAGCGTGGCCACCGACCGTCCGGCGGCTTCGAACGCCTGGCGCAGGCCCTCCGTGAGCGTCCGCTTGCCCGCGCCGTCGACCCCTTCGATGGCGATCAGCACGGCGCGAGCCTAACGGTGCGTGGACCTGACGACGAAGCGCCGCCGCCGATCAGTAGCGGTAGTGGTCCGGCTTGTACGGTCCGTCGACGTCGACGCCGATGTACTCGGCCTGCTCCTTGGTCAGCTTGGTCAGCTCGCCGCCGAGCGCTTCCACGTGGATACGGGCAACCTTCTCATCGAGGTGCTTGGGCAGCCGATAGACCTCGTTGTCGTACTCGTCGTTCTTGGTCCACAGCTCGATCTGCGCGATGACCTGGTTGGAGAAGCTGTTGCTCATCACGAACGACGGGTGCCCGGTGGCGTTTCCGAGGTTCAGCAGCCGACCCTCGGACAGCACGATGATCGACTTGCCGGTGTCCCCGAAGGTCCAGAGGTCGACCTGCGGGCGGATGTTGACCTTGGTGGCGCCGGACGTCTCCAACCTGGCGATCTGGATCTCGTTGTCGAAGTGGCCGATGTTGCCCAGGATCGCCTTGTCCTTCATCGCCTTCATGTGCTCGAGGGTGATGATGTCCTTGTTGCCCGTGGTGGTGATGATGATGTCGGCCTCGGCGATCACGTCCTCCACCCGCTTGACGTCGTAGCCCTCCATCAGCGCCTGCAGCGCGTTGATCGGGTCGATCTCGCTAACGGTCACCCGCGCGCCCTGACCGGCCAGCGAGTCCACCGAGCCCTTGCCGACGTCGCCGTAGCCGCACACCAGAACCTTCTTGCCGCCGATCAGCACGTCGGTGCCGCGGTTGATGCCGTCGATCAACGAGTGCCGGCAGCCATACTTGTTGTCGAATTTCGACTTGGTCACCGAGTCGTTGACGTTGATCGCCGGAAACGCCAGGTCCCCGGCCGCGGCGAACTGGTAGAGCCGCAGCACGCCGGTGGTGGTCTCCTCGCTCACTCCCTTGATCGACTCGGAGATCTTCGTCCACTTGTCCTTGTCGGTTTCGAAGCGCTTGCGCAGCAGCTCCAGGAAGACCTTGTGCTCGGCCGAGTCGCCCTCTTCGGCGGGCGGCACCACGCCGGCCTTTTCGTACTGCGCACCGCGCAGCACCAGCATGGTGGCGTCACCACCGTCGTCGAGGATCATGTTGGCCGGCTCGTTGGGCCAGGTCAGGGTCTGCTCGGCGGCCCACCAGTACTCCTCGAGTGTCTCGCCCTTCCACGCGAAAACCGGCACACCCTTGGGCTCTTCGGGGGTGCCATGCGGACCGACGACCACCGCGGCGGCGGCGTGGTCCTGGGTGGAGAAGATGTTGCAGGACGCCCAACGGACCTGCGCACCCAGCGCGACCAACGTCTCGATCAGCACCGCGGTCTGCACCGTCATGTGCAGCGAACCCGAGACGCGGGCACCTTTGAGCGGCTGGACGTCGTGGTATTCGCGACGCAGCGACATCAGACCCGGCATCTCCTGCTCGGAGAGCTCGATGTCGCGGCGGCCGTAGTCCGCCAACGACAGGTCGGCCACCTTGAAATCGAGCCCGTTCACTACGTCGGCGGTCAGCTGCTTTTCGGTCGTCGTCATCTACTACCCATTCCTCCGGTCAACTACTTAGCTTGGTTATATATTAGTCGGGGCGCACTCGCGACCGCGAACTAGGGTCAGTCGGCTCCGACAAGAGCTTATTGCTTCGCTCTCCCCCGCAAGCGGGAGGTGCCCCCACCTCGGGCCCAGGGCCCGCATCGTCGCAACGCAGCCTATTCGTCGACTTCCCCGCGCTCGCCGGTGGTCCCACCGCGGGCCCACGGCTCCATGTTCTCCGACAGCTCTCCGTAGCGTTCGGCCGCGGGCGTCATGAGCCGCGCCAGGTCTACCGCGACATCGTGGTCGGCCTCCGGCGGCATCGACACGTAGCTCATCGCCAGCCGGACGATGGCGCGCGCAAGCATCCCGGAATCCTCCTCGCTGGCGCGCATCCAGCTGTTCATGAACGACGACGTCAGGCGGGCAGAACAGTGCATGATGATCGGCCCACTATCGGTGGTGATGATCTGCAGCAGGTCGGGCTTCGCCACACCGCTGAGCAGCGAGATCACCAGCGGATCGGCCGCCGACTCGGAAAAGAACGAACGAAATCCCTGCAGAAAGGCTGCGTAGACGTCGCCCACGTTGGCGTAGATCGCGTCTTCGACGGCGTTGACCAGGCGATCGGCCAGCCGCAGCGCGTAGCCCTGGGCTAGACCTTGCCGCGATCCGAACTCGTTGTAGATGGTCTGCCGGCTGATGCCCGCGGCGCGGGCCACGTCGGCCAGCGTGATCGCCGACCAATCGCTACTGCCCAGTAGTTCCCGCATCGCGTCGAGCACCGAATCACGCAGAAGGGCCCGTGACGCTTCGGCGTACGGGACCCTTTTCACATGCGCGAGGGTAGTAGCAGCGCCGCCGCTCCTCATCGCTGCGCTCTGCATCGTCGCCGGCGGGCTCACGAACGCGCCACTTCCACCATCTCGAAGTCGGACTTCGCAGCGCCGCAGTCCGGGCAGCTCCAATCGTCGGGGATGTCGTCCCAACGGGTGCCGGGCGCAATGCCATCTTCCGGCCAGCCCACTGCCTCGTCATACTCGAAGCCGCACTGGACGCATTGGAAAAGTTTGTAGTCGCTCATTTCGCTCCCTCCATCAATTGTCCGGAAATCATTTGTCCGAAGTCGGGTTTTTCGAGTACTGCGCAGTCCGGGCAGCCCCAGTTCTCGGGTATCTGTTCCCAGCGGGTTCCCGCCGGGAACCCTTCCCGCACAGCGCCTTTGGTCTCGTCGTAGACGTAATCGCAACCCGTGCAGCGGTAAGTGGCCATCACGCTGCAGCCCCGTAGCGGGCCAGCACCTTCTCCCGAAGGCGCGGTTGCACGTTGACTCGGGTGATGTCGCCGCCGTAGTGCGCCAGCACCCGGTGGTCCATCAGCCTGCGCCACAGCGGCGGGAAGTAGGTCAGCCCGATCAGCGCCGCGTAGCCGCTCGGCAGATTCGGCGCCCCGTCCATGCTGCGCAGCGTCTGGTAGCGCCGGGTCGGGTTGGCGTGGTGGTCGCTGTGCCGCTGCAGGTGGTACAGGAACAGGTTGGTGACGATGTGGTCGGAGTTCCAGCTGTGCTCGGGCGTGCAGCGCTCATACCGGCCATTGGCGTTCTTCTGCCGCAGCAATCCGTAGTGCTCGAGGTAGTTGACCGCCTCCAGCAGGCTGAAGCCGAAGACCGCCTGGATGATCAGGAACGGGATCAGCGCGAGACCGAACACCGCGATCAGCGCACCCCACAACACCACCGACATCAGCCAGGCGTTGAGCACGTCGTTGGACAGATAAGTCTTGGGGTTCCACGGGCTGGCACCCTGCCGGCGCAGCCGCTGGGCCTCCAGCCGCCAGGCCGAACGCAGACTGCCAAAGACGCTGCGCGGCAGGAACTCCCAGAATGTCTCGCCGAAGCGCGCCGAGGCGGGGTCTTCCGGCGTCGCCACCCGGACGTGGTGGCCGCGGTTGTGCTCGATATAGAAGTGCCCGTAGCCGGTCTGCGCCAAGGTGATCTTGGACAGCCAGCGCTCCAGCGACTCCTTCTTGTGCCCCATTTCGTGCGCGGTGTTGATCCCGACGCCACCCAAGGTGCCGACCGACAGCGCCAGGCCGATCTTGGCCGGCCAACTCAACGGCCCGTCGTAGCCCAGCCAGCTGAGGTTCGACGCGGTGAACAGGTAGGCACCGAGCACCACGCTGAGGTACTGGAACGGAATGAACAGGTAAGTGCAGTGGCGGTAGTACTTGTCGTTCTCCAGCCACTCCATCACGTCGTCGGGCGGATTCTGGCCGTCGGCCCCGAATCGCTGGTCCAGCGCCGGCAGCACAACGTACAGCAGGATCGGGCCGATCCAGAACAGCACCTGGGATGCGGCGTGCCAGCCGAACTGGTTCATCCCCCACACGATCGGCAGGACGGCGATGAGCAGCGTCGGGACGATCAGCCCCATCAGCCAGAGCCGGCGCTTCTTGTCCTGCCACACCATCGCGTCTTGGCCTAATCCGGCGGTCATATCGCCAACCTCCTTGTGATTCGTAGCACCTTGAGATTGGACAATACCGCGCTCTCAGTCTCCTGTCTAGACACAGAGTGCTTGTTTGTAAACCTTCTAGGTCTTGTTCCCGCTGCCCGTGACCTCTCGCCTGGCCAGCACGGAGTGCCGTCGTCCGTAGCCCAGGTAGATGGCGATTCCGGCGACCATCCACAGGCCGAACCGGACCCAGGTAATGACGGTGAGGTTGACCATCAGCCACACACACGCGCACACCGAGGCAATGGGCAGCAGCGGCACCAGCGGCGCGCGGAACCCGCGCGGCAGGTCCGGACGGGTACGACGCAGGACGATGACGCCGGCGGAAACCAGCAGGAAGGCGAACAGGGTTCCGACGTTGACCATTTCCTCCAGCTTGTCCGTCGGGAACACCGAGGCCGTCGCAGCCACCAGCAGCGCGACCAGCATCGTGATGCGCACCGGGGTGCCGCGCGAACCGGTCCTGGCCAGCCGCCGCGGCAACAACCCGTCGCGCGCCATCGCGAACAGCACCCGACATCCGCCGAGTAAGAGCACCATCACCACGGTGGTCAGCCCGGCGAGCGCGCCGATGGAGATGATCCCGGACGCCCACTGCACGCCGTTCGCCGCGAAGGCGGTGGCCAGGTTGGCGTGATGGCCGTCAGGGGTGCTCTTCAGCACCGTGTAGGGGACCATCCCGGACAGCACGACCGACACCGCGACGTAGAGCACGGTGACGATGCCCAACGTGGCCAGGATGCCCCGCGGAACGTCGCGCTGCGGATTCTTCGTCTCCTCAGCCATGGTGGCCACGATGTCGAACCCGATGAACGCGAAGAACACGATCGACGCACCCGCGAGCACCCCGTACCAGCCGTAGTGGCTGCTGTGCGCCCCGGTAAGCAGCGACAGCAGCGATTGATCGACGCCGGTGCCGCCGTCGTCGGCCTCGGGCGGCGGGATGAACGGTGAGTAGTTGGCGGCCTTGATGTAGAAGGCGCCGACGACGATCACCAGCACCACCACCGACACCTTGATCGCGGTGACCGCGGTGGAAAATTGCGACGACAACTTGGTGCCCAGTGCGAGCAGGCCGGCCACCAACGCGACAATCAGCAGCGCACCCCAGTCCAGCGTGAATGAGCCGAGGCCGACTGTGGCGCCGGTGAATCCGAACACCGTGCTCAGGTAACTCGACCACCCCTTGGCGACCACGGCGCCGCCTATCGCCAACTCCAGAACGAGGTTCCAACCGATGGTCCAGGCCAGGAACTCACCAAAGGTGGCGTAGGAAAACGTGTAGGCGCTTCCTGCCACCGGCAGCATCGATGCGAATTCGGCGTAGCACAGTGCCGCCAGCCCGCAGGTGGTCGCCGCGATGAGAAACGAGATCCAGATCGCCGGCCCGGTGATGTCACCCGCGGTTGAGGCGGTGACGGTGAAGATGCCGGCCCCGATCACCACCGACACCCCGAACACGCACAGGTGCCACCAGCTCAAGTCTTTGCGCAGCTGGGTACCCGGTTCGTCGGTGTCGGCGATCGACTGTTCAACCGATTTGGTGCGCCAGCGACCGACCATGTACCCGGACCATACCGAGTAGGGTGGCCAGATGCGCGGGGAGAGCATGAAGGGAAACGCTGGGGAAAAGGCAGTTGTGATCGGCGCCAGCATCGCCGGATTGTGTGCGGCGCGGGTGCTGTCCGACTTCTATGACCGGGTGACGGTGTTTGAGCGCGACGAGCTCCCGAGCACGCCCGGCAACCGCACCGCCGTCCCGCAAGGCCGCCACCTCCATCTGTTGATGGCCCGCGGCGCGGCGGAATTCGATGGGCTGTTCCCCGGTCTGCTCGACGACATGGTGGCGGCCGGGGTTCCCATCCTGGAGAACCGGCCGGACTGCATCTACTTCGGTGCGGCCGGCCATGTGCTGGGCACCGGGCACACATTGCGTGACGAGTTCACTGCTTATGTACCCAGCCGCCCGCAGCTGGAATGGCAGATCCGGCGCCGGGTTGCCGAAATCGGCAATGTCGAGATCCAACATCGCTCCGTGTCACAACCGCGGTTCGACGCCGACGCCCAGCGGGTGACCGGCGTGCTGCTCGACAGCGACACCGACGAGCCTGAGTTCGTCGCCGCCGATGTGGTCGTCGACGCCGCCGGCCGCGGCACCAGGCTGCCGGTTTGGCTGGAGCAGTGGGGGTATCAGCGTCCGCCCGAAAAGACGGTCGACGTGGGCATTGGCTATGCGTCACATCAGTTTCGGCTCCCCGAGGGCGCGATCCGGGAGAGAGTCGTCGTTGCCGGCGCGTCCCAGCAGCAGCCGCTCGGGTTGGGCCTTTTGGGCTTCGAGAACGGCGGGTGGGTGCTGACCACCTTCGGTGTCGGGAAAGTCGAACCGCCGCATACCTTCCCCGAAATGCTTGCGCTGGCCAAAAAGCTGCTGCCCGACCGGATCTTCGCCGCGCTCGAGCGGGCCGAGCCCGTCGGTGAGGTGGCCTTCCACCGGTTCCCCGCCAGTCGGTGGCGCCGCTATCACAAGCTGGACCGATTTCCGGCCGGGATTTTGCCGCTCGGGGACGCGGTCGTCAGCTTTGACCCGACGTACGGCCAGGGCATGACGATGACCTCACTGCAGGCCGGTCATCTGCGCCGGGCGTTGGCCAATGGCGCGGGCGAAGACCTGGCGCGCGAAGTGAACCGCGCCACCGCCAAAACCACTTACCCGGTGTGGACGATGACCGCGATCGGCGACCATAAATTCCACTATGCGACCGGGCCGGCGCCCCGGTGGTACCGGCCGGTAGGCAGCCTGTTCGACCAGTTCCTCGGTGCGGCTGAGACCGATCCCGTTCTCGCCGAATGGTTTTTGCGCAGATTCTCTTTATTGGACAGCCTCTACATGGTCCCGAGGCCGGGGTTGGTCGGCCGCACTATTCGGCACAACATGCGGCTGCGGCTCGCCGAGCGCCGCGCGGCCCGGCCCGAACGCCGCGGCGCGCTGGCGTCACGCTGATCACAAGCCGACGGTGGCCCGGAATATCTTTGTCGGCTGATGAGCGACCAGCCGGATCGGACCGTCGTCGGCGGCCACCCAGGCGGCGGCGCCCCGGGTGAGCGCCAGCACTCCGGACTTTCCGTACACGGTCGTCGAACCCTCGACACACAACAGAATCTGCGGACCGTCGTGGCGTGACGGCGCGTCGACTTGGTGGCCGAGTTGCTCGTCACCCAGAGTCAGCACGGATGCCGCGAATTCGTCTGTGGGGGTGTCATAGATCAGCCCCAGTCCGTCCGGATGCGTCGACGCGCGCAGTTGGGACTCGGTGGTCGGGGTGAAGTCCAGGACTCTGAGCAGCTCGGGAACATCGACGTGTTTGGGGGTCAGACCGCCCCGTAAAACGTTGTCGGAGTTGGCCATTACTTCCAGTCCGACTCCCCGCAAATAGGCGTGCAGGTTTCCGGCCGACAGGAAGATACCCTCGCCGGGACGCAGCGTTATCCGGTTGAGCAGCAACGCGGCCAGCACACCGGCATCGCCGGGATACCGTTCCCCCAGCTCCAGCACGGTCTTGGTTTCGGCCGCGAATTCCGTTGCGCCGGAACTCAGATACTGGATAGCCCCGTCGAGCACCGCGCTCACCAGAACATCGACGTCGGGCTGCGGCGCGGTAATCCAGGTGGTGAACAGTGCGCGCAGGCCGTCGGCATCGGACTGGTCGTTCAACAAATCGATGTACGGGTCCAAGTCGGACACCGCCAGGGCCCGCAACAGTTCGATGGTGTGGGCCGCGGGACGGAAGCCTGCCAACACCTCGAACGGATGCAGCGCTACCAACAACTCCGGCTTGTGGCTGGAGTCGCGATAGTTACGCAGCGGCGAGTTCACCGGAATACCGAGGCGTTCCTCACGCAGGTAGCCCTCGGCGGCTTGCTCGGCGCTGGGATGGGCCTGCAGCGACAACGGTTCGTCAGCTGCCAGCACTTTGAGCAGGAACGGCAGCGCATCGCCGAATCGGGCCCGGGCCGCTGGGCCGAGTTGCCCCTCCGGATCGGCGACCACCGCCTGCAGCAGCGAGACTTCCCCATCCGGCTCTTCCAGCCAGGCGGGGTCACCCGGGTTGGCGCCCAGCCAGAGCTCGGCTTCCGGGTGGGCGGCCGGCACGGGGCGTCCAGTGAACTCCGCGATGGCGGTCCGTGACCCCCACGCGTATGTCCGTATCGCTCCACGTAGCAACTGCACTTGGCTTTACCTCTGAACCAGTTATCCCCGCACCAGCCGCAAATAAACCGCCGCCATCTCCAACCGGACAGCTAATGTAGCCAGCTGCTGCTCGGCCCGCTGGGCACCGGCCAGCGGTCTGCGGCCATCTGGCAGATCAGGCACATCCTCGGCGCCGACGATGTCGACGTCGTCGATCTGGGCGACCCGGGACGCGACGACCGGCCGCTCGGCATCCAACGTCAACGCCAGCACCCGCAGCCGCTCAGCGATCGGTCCGTCGATTTCCTCGTCGTGAAACAACGCATCCGTCGGGTCGGCGAAACCCGACCCCGCCCCGGCCCGCAGCGCCGTCAGCGCGTCTGCCAGCCCGGTGGCAGCGGCCACCTCATGCGCGATCCGCAGCAGCACGCTGCACCCGTGCCGGGCCAGCGTCAGGGTCGCGGCACAGTCGCCGGCCAGCACGACACGGCGCCGCGCCATGCGCTCGACCAGCGCCTTAGCCGGATTGGTGAAGACTTCGCGGCTGGCGCTGTTACGTAACGCCTCCGCGTCCAGCTCGTCGGCCAGAGCGGCCAGGTCCATCCGCAACCGGGGATCGATGGTTTGCAGGACAGCCAGCCCGACGGCCAGGTATCGGCACAGACCGAAGTCACCGGCGACCTGCAGCCGCGGCTCCATCACCGCCACCCGGCCGGCCGTGGCATCTCGCAGCGGGCCGTCGTAGGGCGCGGCGACGACAACACGCGCACCGCGGCGCACTCCGCTCGCGGCGGCCCCGACCAGCGCCGGGTCGCCGGGGTCGTCGCCGGCCACGATCAGCACGTCCAGCGCGCCGATCCACGGTGGCGCCTCGGCGGCGATCACCATCGGCGCGCCCGCCGAGCCGCCTGATGTCGCGGCCAGCATGGTGCCGGCGGTCTCGGCGGTGCCGCGTCCGGCAACCCAGATCACGGTGCGCGGATGGTCTTCGCCGCGCACTGAGTCCAGCGCGCCCTCGTCCAACGCGGCCGCGGCCGCGCGTACCTGCGCGCCGCCCATCGACGCCGCTCGCAGCAGGCCGTCGCGATCGGCGGCAAGCAGGCCTTCGGTGTCGTCGAGGTCGATCGTGACCTGTGCCGCGTTCACGTCACGGGCTCCGGCTGGCCGACCTGCCGCCGGATTTCAGCGGCGACGTGCTCGACGACCGCGTCCACGTCCTCGACGCATCGGCCTTCCACGTTCAGCCGCAGCAGCGGCTCGGTGTTGGAGGTGCGCAGGTTGAACCAGCTGCCCTCACCGAGGTCGACCGTCACCCCATCCAGGTGATCGATGGACTGAATCCGGGTGCCGAAGGACTTCAGCACCGCCTCGACGCAAGATGCCGCGTCGGCCACGGTGAAGTTGATCTCGCCGGACGCCTCGTAGCGCTGGTAGTCGGCGGTCAGCTCGGACAGCGGGCGCTGCTGCTCCCCAAGGGCGGCCAGCACGTGCAGCGCGGCGAGCATCCCCGAGTCGGCACCCCAGAAGTCCCGGAAGTAGTAGTGCGCCGAGTGTTCACCGCCGAAGATCGCGCCGGTATCGGCCATCAGCGCCTTGATGTAGGAGTGCCCGACCCGTGAGCGCACCGGCGTGCCCCCGCGCTCGACCACCAACTCCGGCACCGCGCGCGACGTGATCAGGTTGTGGATCACCGTCGCACCGATCTCACGGTGCAGCTCGCGGGCGGCGACCAGAGAAGTCACCGTCGACGGCGACACCGGCAGGCCTCGCTCGTCGATGACGAAACACCGGTCTGCGTCGCCGTCGAAAGCCAGCCCGATGTCGGCACCGGTGTCGCGCACGTAGGCCTGCAGGTCGGCGAGGTTCGCCGGGTCCAGCGGGTTGGCCTCGTGGTTGGGGAACGAGCCGTCGAGCTCGAAGTACAACGGCAGCAGCGTGATCGAGTCGATCGCACCGAGCACCGCGGGCGTCGTGTGGCCTGCCATCCCGTTACCCGCGTCGACGGCCACCCGCAGCGGGCGCAGCCCGGAGGTGTCGACGAGCGAGCGCAGAAACGTCCCGTATTCGGCCAGTACATCCTTATCGGCGATAGTCCCGGGCGGCCCGTCGTGGGCCGCGACTCCGGCGATGAGGTCGTCGCTGATGGCGGTCAACCCGGTTTCTGCGCCGACCGGTTTGGCGCCGGCCCGGCACAGTTTGATGCCGTTGTAGGCGGCCGGATTGTGGCTTGCGGTGAACATCGCGCCCGGACAGTCCAGCACTCCGGAGGCGAAATAAAGCTGATCGGTGGACGCCAAGCCGATCCGGACCACGTCGAGACCCTGGCCGGTGACCCCGGCCGCGAAGGCGGCCGCCAGCGACGGCGAACTGTCCCGCATGTCATAGCCGATGACGACTTGCTGCGCTCCCTCGCTGCGCATCAACTTGCCGAAGGCCGCACCGACGTCGGCGACGAACGACTCGTCGATCTCCGCACCGACCAGACCTCGCACGTCGTATGCCTTGATCACACGGTGAACAGCCGCAGCGGGCCGAGACATCGAGGGCTCCTGACGACGACGATGATCTTTGTGTCGTCAGCTTAGCCCGGCGACGATGCAGGCCGGACAGCCTGAGGAGGAGCCGGGCAATCCAGCCGAGCCCGGCGACGATGCAGGGTTGGACGGGCCGAGCCGCGGTTGCTAGTCGGCGGGGTCGGGCAACACCCGGAGATGACCGCGTCGGCGTCCGGTGCCGGCCGGGCGCTGAGCGGCCGAAGTCAGAACGCCGGCCGCGGGTGCCTCGGCCTGCGCACCGCCGTAATGGGCAACCGGATCGTGAAATCCGTTGACCGGCGCAGCGCCGCCGACTGCGTCGCGGCCCTCCCGCACTGCTTCGGCCAGCGCGATCAAATCGTCCTCGTCGGGGTTGGTGGCCAGCGGGCCGGAGTGCCTGACGAGTTCCCAGCCGCGCGGCGCGGTGATGCGGCCGGCATGGCTGACGCAGAGATCCCAGGAGTGCGGCTCATGGGCGGTGGCAAGCGGACCGACGACGGCCGTTGAATCCGAGTACACGAAGGTCAGCGTCGCCACCGCGTAATGCGGACACCCGGGTCGGCAACAGCGACGCGGAACGTTCACGATCGAGAGGTTATCGTGCGAAAACGTCTGCGCGGCGCCGGACACGCGCATTCGTCCTGGCCGGGATGCCCAACCGTTACCATCGCCGGGTGAGCGATTCGCGCACCTCCCCGCCCGGCGGCCGCTGGGTGGGAAACAGGGTCTCGCGCCGCGGCCGCGATATGCGTGGGCCGTTGCTGCCGCCGACGGTGCCTGGGTGGCGCAGTCGCGCCGAGCGCTTCGACATGGCCGTCCTCGAGGCGTACGAACCCATCGAGCGGCGTTGGCAGGAGCGGTTGTCCGGGCTCGACGTGGCGGTCGACGAGATCCCCCGCATCTCGGCGAAGGACCCCGACAACGTGCAGTGGCCACCGGAAGTGGTCGCCGACGGGCCGATCGCGCTGGCCAGGTTGATCAGCGCCGGCGTCGATAGGCGCGGAAGCGCCACCCGAGCGCGAGTTGTGTTGTTCCGCAAGCCAATTGAACGACGGGCTAAGGACACGGTCGAGCTGGCTGAATTGCTGCATGAAATCCTGGTGGCCCAGGTGGCCATTTACCTGGACGTCGAACCCTCGGTCATCGATCCGACGATCGATGACGAATAACGGGTGATCGCAAGCGCGGCGCAGCCGGGCGCGGCGGGTCACCCGCCGCTGTTACGGAAGTGGCGTCAGATGATTCCGCGCTTGAGGCGGCGGCGCTCCCGCTCGGAGAGGCCACCCCAGATGCCAAAGCGTTCGTCGTGAGCCAGGGCGTAGTCGAGGCATTCGCTCCGTACCTCACAGCCAAGGCAGATCTTCTTGGCCTCGCGGGTGGAGCCGCCCTTCTCGGGGAAGAACGCCTCGGGATCCGTCTGAGCACACAACGCACGGTCTTGCCACTGGTCGGCCGCGTCCTCTGTGATGTCGAAGTCTTCGACCGCATCGGGGACCGGGACCAAACTCAAATGGGGCCTTGCGATTACCCCATTAATCGGCAAGCCGGTAGTGGTGTGCGGTGTGCCTCCCATTAGACCCCGAAGGTGCTCATAGGACATGCTCCGCCTCCTCACCTGGTTTCGTTGATCGTGAATGTCACCACTGTTTTGATGTGCGGCCATCTCGATTCGAACAAATGATCGAATCTCGGTCTGCGACACCGAATCCGGCCGGCTAACCGAAATGACACTGCTGTGATTACACACTGGGAAGCAGCGCTTTGCAAGCGATTCGAGCGATTTCCATATCATCTTGTGACCGTTTCTTTGCGACTCTGACGCCGTTGCCGCCACGGCGTGTCGGTCACACCGTCGACTGGACCGATTCCGCCCGGTCTGATTGCCCGACTCGGCTCCGCGTCTCGGCTGTCGCCGCGCGTACTGTCGTGCGGTGTGAAGGTCACGGTTCTGGTCGGTGGGGTCGGCGGCGCCCGCTTCCTGCTCGGCGTGCAGCGACTGCTCGGTCTGGGCCAATTTACCTCGGCGTCTGCACCGGCCGGCGACCACGAACTGACCGCGATCGTCAACATCGGTGACGACGCCTGGATGCACGGGGTGCGCATCTGTCCCGACCTGGACACCTGCATGTACACCCTGGGCGGTGGTGTCGACCCGCAGCGCGGCTGGGGCCATCGCGACGAAACCTGGCACGCCAAGGAAGAACTCGCCCGCTACGGCGTGCAGCCCGACTGGTTCCAGCTCGGCGACCGGGACCTGGCCACCCATTTGGTGCGCAGCCAGATGCTGCGAGCCGGCTACCCACTGTCACAAGTGACCGCCGCGTTGTGCGACCGCTGGCAGCCAGGTGCGCGGCTGCTCCCCGCCAGCGACGACCGCTGCGAAACGCATGTCGTCATCACCGATCCAGCCGACGACAGTCAGCGCGCCATCCACTTCCAGGAGTGGTGGGTGCGCTACCGCGCACAGCTGCCGACACACAGCTTCGCCTTCATCGGCGCTGAAAAGGCACACGCTGCAACGCAAGTCACCGAAGCCATCGCCGGCGCAGACATCGTCCTGGTGGCACCGTCGAATCCGGTGGTCAGCGTTGGAGCGATCCTGGCCGTTCCCGGTATGCGCGCATCGCTGCGCTCGACCGATGCGCCGGTCGTCGGTTACTCGCCGATCATCGACGGAAAGCCGTTGCGCGGCATGGCAGATGAGTGCCTGAAGGTGATCGGTGTGGCGTCGACAGCAGAAGCGGTGGGCCGCTACTACGGCGCGCGAGCAGACACCGGCATCCTGGACTGCTGGCTGATCCACGAGGGCGATCATGCCGAAATCGACGGAATCGCAGTGCGGTCAGTACCGCTGCTGATGACCGATCCGGACGCCACGGCCAAGATGGTCAGCGCCGGCTTGGAGCTTGCGGGCGTGGCGGCGTGAGCAGTCCTTTCGCCGGTGGTGAGCACGGCACTGCGTCACCGGTTGAGATCCTGCCTGTCACCGGGCTGCCCGAGTTCCGCCCCGGTGACGACCTGGTCGGCGCGCTCGCCGCGGCCGCACCCTGGCTGAACGACGGCGACGTGCTGGTGGTCACCAGCAAGGTGCTGTCCAAATGCGAAGGCCGGCTGGTGCCCGCGCCCGACGATCCCGAGGAACGAGATGCGTTGCGCCGCAAGCTTGTCGATGCAGAGGCTATCCGCGTGCTTGCCCGCAAGGGTCGCACACTGATCACCGAGAATCGACTTGGCGTGGTTCAGGCCGCGTCCGGGGTGGACGGCTCCAACATCGGTACCGACGAGCTGGCACTGCTGCCCGTCGACCCCGACGGCAGCGCTGCGGCGCTGCGCGCCGGGCTGCGCGACAAACTCGGCGTCACCGTCGGCGTCGTGATCACCGACACGATGGGCCGCGCGTGGCGCAACGGCCAGACCGACGCCGCCGTCGGCGCGGCCGGTCTGTCCGTGCTGCACGGCTACGCCGGTGCGGTCGACCGGCACGGCAACGAACTGTTGGTCACCGAGGTCGCGGTCGCCGACGAGATCGCCGCAGCGGCCGATTTGGTCAAGGGCAAGCTGACCGCGATACCGGTGGCCGTCGTGCGCGGGTTGCCCTCGGGCGTCGTGTCCGACACCGACGCCACGGCGCGACACCTCGTGCGGTCCGGCACCGACGACCTGTTTTGGCTCGGCACCGCCGAGGCCCTGGAGCTGGGTCGTCAGCAGGCCCAGCTGCTGCGCCGCTCGGTGCGTCAGTTCAGCGACGAACCGCTGCCGCCACAACTCCTCGAAGACGCCGTCGCCGAGGCACTCACCGCGCCGGCTCCCCATCACACCCGGCCGGTGCGCTTCGTCTGGCTGCAGACGCGCGCGACTCGAATCCGGCTGCTCGATCTGATGCGGGACAAGTGGCGCTCCGACCTGACCGGTGACGGCAAGCCGGCCGACGCGGTCGAACGGCGGGTGGCACGCGGCCAGATCCTCTATGACGCGACAGAAGTCGTGATTCCGATGCTGGTGCCCGACGGGGCGCACAGTTATCCCGACGCAGCGCGCACGGACGCCGAGCACACCATGTTCACTGTGGCGGTCGGGGCTGCCGTGCAGGCGCTGCTGGTGGCATTGGCGGTGCGGGGGGTGGGCAGTTGCTGGATCGGCTCGACGATCTTCGCCGCGGACCTGGTTCGTGACGAGCTGGACCTGCCCGGCGACTGGGAGCCGTTGGGCGCCATCGCGATCGGCTATCCCGAGCAGCCCGCGACCGAGCCGCGCGAGCCCGTGGCAGTCAGTGATCTGCTGGTGCGCAAGTGAACGTTAGACAGTCGGCGATAGCGTTGCTGTCCGACTGGCAGGCACCGGATCGATGGCAGGATTCGCTGCGGCACGCCGTGCTGGCATTCCTACACGCCCGCGACGACGCCTGCCGCCGCGAATGTGCGGCGGGACATATCACCGCATCGGCGTTGGTGCTCGACCAAACCGGCGGCGGGGTCCTGCTCACGTTGCATCCACGGCTAGGCCGTTGGGTCCAATTGGGCGGGCACTGTGAGGATTCCGACGCTGACATTGTCGCGGCCGCGCTGCGAGAGGCCACCGAGGAATCCGGGGTCGACGGCCTGCGGATCGCACCCGACCTGGTCGCGATCAATGTCCACGCGCTCACCTGCTCACTGGGGGTGCCGACCCGCCACCTCGACCTCCAGTTCGTGGCGCAGGCGCCGGCCGGGGCGCAGATCGCGGTCAGCGAGGAATCGGTGGACCTGCGTTGGTGGCCGATCGACGCGTTGCCCGCCGGCTCCGACGATGCGTTGGCCTACCTCGTCGAACGCGCGGCGAGCGGCCACTTATGATACGTCCCAACATTTTTCACGTGACGTAACTGGCCACTCGACGAGGCTCACACGTCGCTGGAGTAGCGGATCCCACCGTCGGGAATGTGGACGCCGGGCCAGACCCGCGCTCCCCGCAGCAGCTCGCAGCGGGCGCCGATGTCGGCGCCGTCACCGATGACGCCGTCGCGGATCAGCGCCCGCGGGCCGATCCGCGCACCGAACCCGATGATCGAGCGCTCGATCACGCTGCCGGCCTCGATCCGCACGCCGTCGAAGATGACCGCGCCGTCCAATCGTGCGCCGGGGCCGATTTCGGCGCCGCGCCCGACGACCGTGCCGCCGATGAGCAGCGCGCCGGGTGACACCGCCGCGCCGTCGTGCACCAACTGCTCGCCACGATGGCCGCCCAACGCCGGCGACGGAGCGATGCCGCGCACCAGATCCGCCGATCCACGTACGAAATCCTCCGGGGTGCCCATGTCCCGCCAGTAGCTGGTGTCGACGTAGCCGCACACTTTGACGCCGTCAGACAGCAGAGCGGGGAATACCTCACGCTCCAGCGACACTTCGCGGCCCCGCGGTATCCGGTCGATGACCTCGCGGGAGAACACGTAGCAGCCCGCATTGATCTGGTCGGTCGGCGGATCCTCCGTCTTCTCCAAAAACGCTGTGACACGGCCGTTTTCGGTGGGTACGCAGCCGAACGCCCGCGGGTCACCGACCCGCACCAGGTGCAACGTGAGATCGGCCTGTTGCTCGTGGTGATAGTCCAGCAGCTGACCTAGATCGGCGCCGGAGAGCACATCGCCGTTGAACACCATCACGGTCTCGTGGCGCAAATGCCCGGCGACGTTGGCGATACCGCCGCCGGTGCCCAGCGGATGTTCCTCGGTCACATACTCGATCTGCAGACCCAGTTTGGACCCGTTACCAAACTCCGCCTCGAACACCGCAGGCTTGTAGGACGTACCCAGAATGACGTGCTCGATACCGGCCGCCGCGATCCGCGAGAGCAGATGGGTGAGAAACGGCAGCCCGGCGGTGGGCAGCATCGGCTTGGGCACCGACAGCGTCAGCGGCCGCAGTCGAGTGCCTTTGCCGCCGACCAGAACGACTGCGTCGACCCCACTGCGCGTCACCGTCACCGCCCTTCTGCCGATCTGCGGCGCGCGCCGCGCACCATGAGCCCTCCACGCACCGCCAACCCGGCCCGCATGGCCCAGCGCAGCGGGGCGCGCCGCAATCCAGAATGCCGGTCGGCGAGGTAGATGTAGGTGCTTTTGTGGTGCGCCGCCAGGTTGCGCCCTGACTCCCGTGCGGTGGCGTGGCCCTTGTGGTGCAGCACTTCCGCCGACGGCACGTAGACGTTGAGCCAGCCCGCCTTGCCCAACCGGTCGCCGAGGTCGACGTCCTCCATATACATGAAGTAGCGCTCGTCGAAACCGCCGACCTGCTCGAAGGCCGCGCGGCGCACCAGTAGGCACGACCCCGACAGCCAGCCCACCGGTCGCTCGCTGGGTTCCAGCCGCTCCTGGCGGTAGGCGGCCGACCACGGGTTGTTCTTCCAGATCGGGCCGACGACGGCGTGCATGCCGCCGCGGACCAGGCTGGGCAACTGGCGCGCCGACGGGTACACCGACCCGTCCGGGTCGTGGATCAGTGGCCCCAGGGTGGCGGCGCGGGGCCACCGCGTCGCGGCATCCAACAGCGCGTCGATGCTGCCGGGGCCCCACTGGACATCAGGGTTGGCCACCACGATCCACTCATCGGCGGCGCGGCCTTCTTCGCCGATCCGCGCTATCGCCCGATTCATCGCGCTGCCGTAGCCGAGGTTGGACCCGGTGGAGAACAGTTGCACGCCCGGGTAGCGCTCGACCGCGGCCTGCGGTGCCCCGTCGGTGGAGCCGTTGTCGGCCATCAGCACGCTGACTGGCCGCTCGGTGGCATGCGACAGCGTTGCCAAGAAACGGTCCAGATGCGGGCCCGATGAATAGGTCACCGTCAGCACCGGCAGGACGTCACTCACGGGTTGAGGGTAACGGTCAGACGTTCAGCGGCGCGGACAGCGCCGCGTCCAGCGCCGTGCGCCACGGTCGCAGCGGCGAAAGGCCCGCGTCCTGCGACTGCCGACCGGATAGCGCCGAATAGGACGGCCTGGGCGCCGGCCGCGGGTTGTGGTCGCTGCTCACTGGCAGCACCCGCTCCGGGTCGGCGCCGACGCCCTCGAACACCGCGCGGGCCTGCCCGAAGCGGGTGACCTCACCCTCGTTGGCAGCGTGCACGATCCCCGCCTTCGCAGACACGCACCCGTCTGCCACCTCGAGCAGCGCGGGAACCAGGTCGGCAACGTAGGTCGGCGAGCCGGTCTGGTCGTCCACCACCTCGATGACGCGGTCGCCGGCAGCCAGCCTGCGCATGGTGGCGACGAAGTCTTTACCGCTTCCGCCGGTATAGACCCAGGCGGTGCGCACCACGACCGCCTGCGGCAACGTCGCCAGGACCGCCTGTTCGCCCGACAATTTGGTCTGCCCGTACACGCTCAGCGGACGGGTCTCGTCGGCCGGCTCATAGGGATGCGGCGCCCCTGCGCCGAAGTCACCGCTGAACACGTAGTCGGTCGAGATGTGCACCAGCCGCGCACCGGCGGCGGCGCAGGCCTGCGCGATGTACTCCGGGCCGGCCGCGTTGACCGCGTATGCCCTGGCCTGGTCGCTTTCCGCAGCGTCGACGTTGGTGTAGGCCGCGCAGTTGATCACCACGTCGCCGGCCCGCACGATCTGCGCCGCCAGCTGCCGATCGGTGATATCCCACTGCGACGACGTCAGCGCCAGCACGTCGCGTCCCTGCCTAATCGCCTCTGCCGCCAAGAGGCTGCCGACCTGCCCGCCCGCGCCGGAGATCACGATCCTGTTGGCCACGGTCACGAGTCTGGCACGCCGAGGCCGCGCTACCAGCCATACCGTTGTTACGCAAGTAGCCTGGTGTGATGCCTGAGCAACGTGTGGCTCGTGTGATTGCGACCATGGCCGCCGTCGCGGTCGTTTTCGTTACCGGTGTGGCGTGGAGCAAGGTGCGCTCCTTTGAGGACGGGATCTACCACGTCTTCGCGCCCTCCCTGGGCCATGGCGCCGACGACGGGGCGATCGACATCCTGCTGGTCGGTATGGACAGCCGCGCCGACGCACACGGCAACCCACTGAGCCCCGAAGAGTTGGCGACGCTGCGGGCGGGCGACGAGGTGGCGAGCAACACCGACACGATCATCCTGGTGCGTATCCCCACCAACGGAAAGTCAGCCACCGCGATCTCGATTCCGCGCGACACCTACGTGGCCGCGCCCGGCCTGGGCAAGACGAAGATCAACGGCGTCTACGGCCAAACCAAGGAAGAGAAGCGAGTGAGCCTGGTCGAATCGGGCGTCGCGGCCGCGGAGGCCGCAACCGAGGGAACCGAGGCCGGCCGTGAAGCGCTGATCAAGACTGTCGGCGATCTCACCGGCGTCACCGTCGACCATTACGCCGAGATCGGGCTGCTGGGCTTCGCACTGATCACCGACGCCCTCGGCGGGGTCAATGTATGCCTCAAAGAGCCTGTTTTCGAACCACTTTCGGGCGCGGACTTCCCGGCCGGCTGGCAGAAGCTCAACGGTCCGCAAGCGCTGAGCTTCGTCCGCCAGCGCCACGAACTGCCCCGCGGCGACCTGGACCGGGTGGTCCGCCAGCAGGTGGTGATGGCCTCGCTGGCCCACCAGGTGATCTCCGGCAAGACGCTGTCCAGCCCGGCGACGATGAACCGGCTGCAGCAGGCCATCCAGCGCTCGGTGGCGCTGTCATCCGGCTGGGACATCATGGATTTCGTGAATCAACTGCAGAAGTTGGCCGGGGGCAAGGTCGCATTCGCCACCATCCCGGTGCTCGACGAGTCCGGCTGGAGCGACGACGGCATGCACAGCGTGGTGCGGGTCGATCCCCATCAGGTGCAGGACTGGGTCGCCGGCCTGCTGCAGGATCAGGCCAAGGGCAAGACCGAGGAGCTGGCCTACTCGCCGGCCAAGACCAGCGCCAGCGTGCTCAACGACACCGACATCAACGGGCTCGCCGGCTCGGTGTCAGATGTGTTGACCGCCAAAGGATTCAGCAAAGGAACAGTCGGCAACAACGACGCCGCGCATGTGTCCGGCAGCCAGGTGCAAGCCGCCAAGGCCGACGACCTGGGCGCACAGGCAATCGCCAAGGAACTCGGCGGGCTGCCCGTGATCGCCAATACGTCAGTACCTCAGGGTTCGGTTCGGGTGGTGTTGGGCAATGACTACACCGGCCCGGGCTCGGGCCTCGGCGACGGCCGCGCCACCGCGATGGGGGCGTCGTCGAACTCCGGGGCTTCGAACTCCGAGGCTCCCCCGCCCTCGCCGATCCTGACCGCCGGCTCGGACCACCCCGAGTGCGTCAACTGACGTGATAACGCTCAGCGCAGCGATCCTTGATCCGATGCTGCGCGCCGACCCGGTCGGCCCGCGCATCACCTACTACGACGACGGCACCGGCGAGCGCATCGAGCTGTCCGCGGTCACGCTGGCCAACTGGGCGGCCAAGACCGGCAACCTGTTGCGCGACGAGTTGGGCGCAGGACCGGCCAGCCGGGTAGCGGTGTTCCTGCCGGCGCATTGGCAGACTGCGGCGGTGTTGTTCGGGGTGTGGTGGATCGGCGCGGACGCGCTGCTGGACGGCGGCCCGGACACCGACGCCGATGTCGCTTTGTGCACGGCTGAGCGGCTCGACGAAGCCGACGCCACCGGCGCCGGCGAGGTGGCGGTGTTGTCGCTGGACGCATTCGGCCGTCCGGCACCCGATCTGCCGGTTGGTGTCACCGACTACGCGACGGCGGTCCGGGTGCACGGCGACCAGATTGTCCCCGAGCAGCATCCCGGCCCGGCCCTGGCCGGCCGATCAGTCGACCAGGTGCTGGCTGCCTGCCAAAAGGCCGCGGCGGCAAGGGCTTTGACGGCTGGCGATCGCGTGCTGTCGACCGCATCCTGGGATACCCCGGACGACGTGATCGATGGTCTGTTGAGCGTGCTGGCGGTCGGCGGGTCGCTGGTGCACGTCGCCAACCCCGACCCGACTGCGCTGCCACGCAGGATCGAGACCGAGAAAGTCACCCGCACCCTGGACTGAGCGGTCCGGAAGCAATCCATATTGATATCGCAATATATGGATGTTAACGTCGTCGAAAGCCGTAAGGACATGACGGGAGGACGTTTCGCGATGGTGGTGCAAGGGCTACTGGGAAAGGCGGCCGGGACGGTGGTAACCGGCCTGGTCGGCGTCAGCGCCTACGAAGTCCTCCGTAAGGCTCTGGCCAAGGCTCCGATTCATGACGCGGCGGTCACCGCGACGGAGTGGGGGCTGCGCGGAACTCGGCGGGCCGAGGAAGCAGCGGAGTCAGCCCGGCTCAAGCTGGCCGACGTCGTAGCCGAAGCCCGTGAGCGCGTCGGTGAGGAGGCACAGCCTCCGGCCATCGGCGACCACGACCACGAGCACTGATCCGGCGCGATGACCGCGATCTGCCCTGACCTGGTGGTCGTCTCGAACGCGGCCGGCCGAATGCGGGTGCAGGTCCCCTGGGTGCGCGCGAATTCACGACGCGCGGTCGCGGTGGAAGAAGCCGTGGACCGACAGCACGGGGTACGGGCCGTGCACGCCTATCCCCACACCGGCTCGGTCGTGGTGTGGTACTCCCCCAAGCGCTGCGACCGCGCGGAGGTGCTGGCAGCAATCACGTCGGCCGAAGACGTTGCCGCCGAGCTTATTCCGGACCGTACGCCACGATCGGCGGATGTCCGCAACACCGAGGTGCTACGCATGGTGATCGGTGGCGCGGCGCTGGCCCTGCTCGGGGTGCGTCGCTACGCCTTCAACCGACCACCGCTACTGGGCCCGACCGGCCAACTGGTGGCGACCGGCGCGACGGTCTTCATGGGCTACCCGTTCCTGCGCGGCGCATTGCGCTCGCTGCGATCCGGGCGCGCAGGCACCGATGCGTTGGTGACCGCGGCGACCATCGCCAGCCTGGTGCTGCGCGAGAACGTGGTCGCGCTCACCGTGCTGTGGCTGCTCAATATCGGTGAATACCTTCAGGATTTGACGTTGCGCCGGACCCGGCGGGCGATTTCAGATCTGCTGCGCGGTACCGCTGACACGGCGTGGATCCGCCTTGACGACGGCCCCCAAGCAGGAACTGAGGTACAGGTCCCGATCGATTCCATCCAGATCGGCGACGACGTGGTGGTCCACGACCACGTGGCAATACCGGTCGACGGTGAGGTGGTCGACGGCGAGGCCATTGTCGACCAGTCCGCGATCACCGGTGAAACCCTGCCGGTCAGCATCGTCACCGGGGCAACGGTGGACGCCGGTTCGGTGGTGCTGCGCGGGCGTCTGGTGGTTCGCGCTCGCGCCGTCGGCAGCGAGACCGCCATCGGCCGCATCATCACCCGGGTCGAAGAGGCGCACCACGATCGGGCACCCATCCAAACCATCGGCGAGAACTTCTCCCGTCGCTTCGTGCCGATCTCGTTCATCGTCTCCGCGATCACCCTGGCGATCACCGGGGACGTCCGGCGCGCGATGACCATGCTGCTGATCGCGTGCCCGTGCGCGGTGGGCCTGGCGACGCCGACCGCGATCAGCGCGGCGATCGGCAACGGCGCCCGCCGCGGCATTCTGATCAAGGGCGGGTCGCACCTTGAGCAGGCCGCCCGGGTGGACGCGATCGTCTTCGACAAGACCGGGACACTCACGGTGGGCGCCCGGTGGTCACGAACATCATTGCATTACACAAGGATTGGCAGCCCGAACAGGTGCTCGCCTATGCGGCGAGCTCAGAATTGCACTCTCGTCACCCGCTGGCCGAGGCCGTGATCCGCTCGACCGAGGAGCGCCGCATCATCATTCCGCCGCACGAGGAATGCGAGGTGCTGGTCGGCCTTGGCATGCGGACCTGGGCGGACGGGCGGACGCTGCTGCTGGGCAGCCCGTCGCTGCTGCGCTCGGAAAACGTCAAGGTGTCAAAGAAGGCAGCCGACTGGGTCGGCAAACTGCGCCGCCAGGCGGAGACCCCGCTGCTGCTCGCCGTGGACGGCACGCTGGTCGGGCTGATCAGCCTGCGCGACGAAATACGCTCCGAAGCGCCCGATGTGCTGAAGAAGTTGCGCGCCAACGGAATCCGCCGAGTTGTTATGCTCACCGGCGATCATCCCGACATTGCGAAAGTCGTTGCGGGCGAACTCGGCATCGACGAGTGGCGCGCTGAGGTGCTGCCCGAGAACAAGCTCGAAGTGGTGCGCCAGCTCCAGGAGGAGGGCTACATCGTCGGGATGGTCGGCGACGGCATCAACGACGCCCCGGCGCTGGCAGCGGCCAACATCGGGATCGCGATGGGCCTGGCCGGTACCGACGTCGCGGTCGAGACCGCCGATGTCGCCCTGGCCAACGACGACTTGCAGCGTCTGCTCGACGTCGGCGATCTGGGCGCCCGCGCCGTCGATGTGATCCGCCAGAACTATGGCATGTCGATCGCCGTCAACGCTGCCGGGTTGCTCATCGGCGCCGGGGGCGCTCTGTCACCGGTGCTCGCGGCCCTCCTGCACAATGCGTCGTCGGTTGCGGTTGTGGCCAACAGCTCACGGCTGATCCGCTACCGGCTGAACTGAACCAAGCGGTCCGCCGGGTCGGTGCACTCAGACCACTGGCCAGCTGAGGGTTGACCAACCGCTGGAGAAGCGTTCGCCGGTCCGACATCGGCCTCGTACGATGTGCGCAACCGGCGAAAGGATACGCACGTGTCATCGACCCCGCTCGACCCCGTTGCCAGCGAACGGCTGTCGCACGCCGACAAGGTCTTCACGTCGGACCTGTCGATCAACGAATTCGCGATCCTGCACGGGTCCGGTTTCGAGCCACTCGATCTGGTGATGGGTGTCTCGGTCTACCACGTGGGCTACCAATTCACCGGCATCCGGCAACAATCCGAGCTGCCCGTGCTCACCGAGGCGACGTACCGGGCGCGCTGGAACGCCATGGCCCGCATGCAGGCCGAAGCCGACGCGCTGGGCGCCGACGGTGTGGTCGGTGTCCGCCTGGAATGGCGGCAGCACGGCGCCGAATCAGAGCACTTGGAGTTCATCGCGGTCGGAACCGCGGTGCGCTACACCCCTAAACCAGGGGCGTTTCGGCGCGGTAACGGGCAAGCTTTCTCCAGTCATCTGTCGGGACAGGACATGGCGACCCTGCTTCGATCGGGCTACGCACCGGTGGCGTTCGTCATGGGAAATTGCGTCTTTCACATTGCCGCGCAAGGCTTTTTGCAGACCCTGCGACAGATGGGCCGTAACCTCGAAATGCCGCAGTGGACGAAGGGAAACTACGAAGCGCGCGAGTTGGCCATGTCGCGTATGCAAAGCGAAGCCGAGCGCGACGGCGCATCCGGAGTCGTCGGGGTGCATTTCGCCATCCAGAACTACGCCTGGGGCTACCACACGGTAGAGTTCTACGCCGCCGGAACGGCAGTGCGTCGCAGCGGCGCGGCCGAAACAATCGCGCCGTCGTTCGTGCTCGCTATGAACGACTGATGGCGGCTTTCGACGCCGAGCGGGTAAGCCGCACCGTTACAGGCGCGCTGGCTGGACCGGGCGGAATCGCGTTGGTGATCAACGTCTTTGCCGGGCTGCCGGGCGTTGCGCACGCCGCTGCCCGTCGGGGACTGTTCAAGTCGCAACCCGCACGGCTGCAGATCGGCGACTGGCGCTACGAGGTGACTCCCGACGACCGGTTGAGGGCGGCACACGTGGTCGGTGGCATCGTGATCGCCGAGGAGGTGCTGCTGGCCGACGCGGTGGGGCCGCACCTCGCCCGCTCACTGGGGCAGATTGTCGCCCGCTACGGTCCCGCGGTCATCCCGAACATCGATGCCGCGGTGGACGCGTTGAGCGCCAGCGCGGGGTGAGGCGAGGCCGGGGGCGCACTGTCACCGGTGCTCGCGGCCATCCTGCACAACGCGTCGTCGGTTGCGGTTGTGGCCAACAGTGCACGGCTGATTCGCTACCGGCTGCGCTCAGGGGATGCGACAATAACCCGGTAAGGCGATGACGACGTAGGAAGCCGGTGTGAATCCGGCGCGGTCCCGCCACTGTCATCGGGGAGCGAACCTCACTAGCCACGGCCGCGAGCTGGAAGGCGAGGCGAGCAACGATCCGAGAGCCAGGACGCTCGCGTCATCGCATGCTGCGACCCGGGACGGTGTATCCCGAGAGAGCTGACGAACGTCGATGTCACGCCGTTTCTGCCGGTGTGCACCGGAGGCCGATACCGCGGCCGTCCTGGCGGAACTCTCGGCAGTCAACCAATATTTCGCGATCGGGACCGGGCCGGTCGATAGCGACTGGCGTTCGGTGCAGCAGCTCTACACCGATCCCGACCTGCTCGGCGGCATCGTTGAGCGAGTGGGGTTGCGCATCGGCGCCGCAGAGCGACGGGTCGCCGCGTCGATCTTCTTTCTCGGCTTCGCCGCGCGCCTGTGGTCGGTCGGCGTCGGCGCTGTGGTCGGCCACCGCCTGCTGCCCGAACTCGCTGCCGAGCAGCTGTTGTTCCGCGAAGTCGGCGGCCAAATCGCGTTGCATATCGCCCGCCCCATCGGATGGCAGGGTGACGATCTGGAGCCGATGCTGGCCGATACCGTCCTCGACTCGCACCTGACGCCGCTGTCCAGGGCACTGCATGGGCTCGGTCCCATCTCGCGAGAGTTGCTGCGCGGCAATGCGGTATCCGCGCTGCTGGGCGCCGCGCGTGAATACGACCGGCATCGCGGCGCGGCCTCACCCGGCCCGGCATGGCAGTTGGCCCGAAGCTTATGTGCAGACGAAAGATTCTCCGGCACAGTCTGTTTCAGCAAGACTGACTATCGCCGTTCCAGTTGCTGCCTGTACTACCGCACGCCCGGAGGCGGGGTGTGCGGCGACTGTGTGTTCACTCATGCACCCGCCACCGACACCGCTGAGAGGGACTATCGATGACCGCCCCGATCTGGATGGCCGCGCCCCCGGAGGTGCATTCCGCGCTGCTGAGCAGCGGGCCCGGCCCGGGCTCGTTGCTGACGGCCGCGGGGGCGTGGAATTCGTTGAGCGTCTCCTACACCGAGACCGCCGACGAGCTGACCTCGGTGTTGCGATAGGCCGCGACATGCTCACACGCCCGCCTGATCTTCGACCGATCGGCTTCTCAGCTCGCGTTTGAGGATCTTCCCGCCGTCGTTACGGGGCAGGGTGTCGAGGAATACCACGTCACGCGGAATCTTGAAGCGGGCCAGACGATTTCGGACGAAATCCTTGACGTCAAGCTCGGTCAGCGACGCACCCGGCCGCACCACGATGTAGCTCCGCAGACGCTGCCCGAACTCCTCGTCGCTGACACCAACGACGGCGACGTCAACGACGTCGGGATGGTGCGCGAGTGCCTCTTCGACCTCGCCCGGGAACACGTTCTCTCCCCCGGAGACGATCATCTCGTCGTCACGTCCGTCGATGAACAGCCGCCCGGTGCGATCGAAATGACCGACGTCGCCGGTGGCCATCAGACCCTGGATCGATTCCTTCGTTCCGCCGCCGGTGTAACCCTCGAAGGCCAGCAGGTTGCCGACGAAGATCCGCCCCGGTGTGCCGGGAGCGGCCTCGTGGTGGTCGTCGGCGAAAACCTTGACGACCGATCCGGGCACGACTCCCCCGACGCATCCCGGCTCGACGGCAAGATCGGCGGGCGTGGCGATGGTGGCATAGGCGACCTCGGTGGACCCGTACATGTTGTAGACAACGGGCCCCAGCGCTTCGAGCGCGCGGGTGGCCAGCGCGGCCCCAAGCTGGGAACCGCCGACGAACACGATGCGTAACGCCGCCAAGTCGGCCCCGGCGATGGCTTGGGGACCCAGGTCGAGAATGCGCCGCAGCATGATCGGCACGACGATCATGGCGCCGGCCCGATGTTTGGCCACGCTGGCCAATGCTTGCTGCGGGTCGAATTCACGGCGTAACACCAGCGTCGAGCCCAGCACCATCGCGAACATCGCGTGGCTGAAACCCAGCGAATGAAACAGCGGCACACAGCATTCGGTGACTCCGCGGCCTCGAAACGGCACCTTGCCGAGCAGGCCGCCGATGGGTATCAGCGAGTATGGCTCCGAGCGCGCGGCACCCTTCGGGACTCCGGTCGTCCCGCTGGTCAAAATCACGATCTTGGGCCGACCGCTGGATCTCGGCGGCGGGGCGGTGTCGCCGTGCTCGATCAGCGCGTCGAGAGTGTCGACACCGGGCGTCTGCGGCGTGTCTGTCCAGGCCCGAATCCGGCCAAGTCTCGGGCGCACGTCTGCGACGACGGTGCTGAACTCGTCGTCGTGGACAAGCAAGTCGACGCGTTCGCGGGTGACCATGTCGGCGAGTTGCACGCTGCCGAAGCCGGTGTTGAACAGGACGACACTTGCGCCGCACTTGCCGGCGGCGTAGACGGCTTCCAGGAAGCCCCGGTGATTCCGGGCCAGGATGGCCACACTGGCGCGCGGACCAAGGCCGAGCCGGCGCCACTCGTTGGCCAACGCATTAGTCCGGCTGTCCAGATCACCGAAACTGAGCGCTCCACGCTCGTCGATCAGCGCCAGCCCGTCGTGGTCGCGGGCAGCGGTGATCACCGTCGCCGCCCCCAGTAGGCCGTAGCGGTCAAGGGCGCTCAGCACGGCAAGGATCCGACGGGCCGGGATCAACCGCAACCCGCCGGACTGCGCATACAGCAGCAGCGACCAGGTTTCTAACCCGAGTCGCCGGACCGTTCTTGCCACCGATGTCATCACTGTGATCTTCACCCGTTGTCATGAGTCGCCTTGGACCGCTGCGTCGATGCTGCCGTCAAGTCCGGGTCATCATTAGGGCGCAACGCCCCCGTCCCGAAGGTCTTTGGTCAACTTCCTAGGTGACTTACCTGAAGTTCACAGCGAAGTGCGAAAAGCCAGGTGAGCCGCCGGGTTGGAATACCGAAATCGGGCCGGCTCCACTAAGCGGCTTTCAGCAGCCGCAGTCCTCACCACGCCACGACTTGACGCCCTGCCAGATCGCCGCGGTGGCGACGCCCAAACCGATCACCGGGTCGAACCACCAACAGCTCGGCCACACCGCTACGACGGCCAGACCAACCAGAACCGCCGCGGCCTGCGCACCGCACAGGTAATTCTGGGTGCCTTCCCCCGCGGTGGCCGCTGAGTCCAGCCGTTCGGCGAGGGAGTGATTGACCCGGCCCAGGATCGGCATCAGCACCAGCGAGGCGGCCGTCAACGCCATACCGATCACCGAGGTCTCGGCATGGTGCTGGCCGAGCAGGTGATGGAAGGATTCCGCGGCGATATAGGGGGCCGTCAGCCAAAACGACAACGCGACGCCGCGTTGCGCGCGACGTTCAGCGGTCTGAGACAAGGTGCGCGAGCCGGAGAACCGCCACGCCACCATCGCGCTGGCCAGCGCCTCCGGCAGGCCGCCCAGCGCCCACCCGGTCAACGCGATGGATCCGACGGCCAGGCCCTGCCACACCCCGACCACGCCCTCGGTGAGCATGGCGAACATGCTGACCCAGGCCATTCGCCACGCCCACTGCGCACCGCGCTGCCATTGCGTGTCCCGCACGAGGGGATGTCCGTGCCGGGCCTCGGCACAGCAGTCGTCGGCGACGAGGCCGGCTGGGTTACCGATCGAACGGGATTCGGTCACCAGGCGATGTTAGGTCAAAGCGCAGCCACGGCGTGCCCGCCACACGTCTGGCCACGTTATCCAGGCGGCAACGGCCGCTTCAGGGTGCAGACGATGCTCCACTCGAAATAGAACTCGCCGCCCTTGTCGTATCCCGCAAAGTGGTGCGAAACCTGAACGCGTTGAACCGATGAGCCCACGATCTCCCACCCCTGCTCTCCGTAGGTGTTCGACAGTTGAGTGGCCTCGTCGATCACGACTTGCAGGTCTGCGTTCGTCACATGGACGAAGGTGGTTTCCCACCGCGGCGGAGACCAGGTGCTGTCTGGCGCCAGCCCCGAAGCAGGCACAGGCGAAGGAGCGCTCATAACGCGGCACCGTACGCCGCTGCGACCGCAGGAAAGTGAATGGAGCTTGACTGACGCGTTAAGTGCTATCGATGACTTTCGACGTGAATATGGGAAATTTCCCCGATGTCGGCCTGTCGCCGGCGGCGACAAATACGGAACGCGGCCGCAAGAACTCGTTCACGTCGGCTCGCTACCCTGGCGAGCATGGCACGCACCGATAACGACACCTGGGACCTGGCAACGAGCGTGGGAGCCACCGCCACCATGGTGGCCGCGGGCAGAGCCCGCGCCACCACAGCGGGGCTGATCGACGATCCGTTCGCTGAGCCGCTGGTGCGGGCGGTCGGCATCGACTTCTTCACCCGCTGGGCGGAAGGCGAACTCAGTGCCGACGACGTCGACATCCCCGGTCACCCGTGGGGCATGCAGCCGATGACCGATCTGCTGACCGTACGCACTCGCCTCATCGACCAGTTCGTCGCCGACGCGACGGCGTCCGGTATCCGGCAGGCGGTGATCTTGGCCTCCGGCCTCGACGCCCGCGGCTACCGACTGTCCTGGCCCGCCGAGACGGTGGTGTTCGAGATCGACCAGCAGCAAGTCACCGACTTCAAGACCGCGACACTGGCCGCGGCGGGCGCCGAGCCAACCGTCGACCTGCGCGCGGTGCCGGTCGATCTGCGCGACGATTGGCCCGCAGCGCTGAAGCAGGCGGGCTTCGACGCACACCGGCCAACAGTGTGGGTCGCCGAAGGCCTGCTGGCATTCCTGCCCCCGGAGGCCCAAGATCGCTTGCTGGACAACATCACCGAGCTCAGCGCCGACGGCAGCCGACTGGTCGTGGAGATCTTCCTGAGCTCACCAGAGTCGCTGGAGGTCATGCACACCTCGTCTCAGCGGTGGTACGAGCACGGCCTCGACGCCCACCTCGACGACTTGTGGTACGGCGGCGAGCGTCATGACGTCGCGCCGTATCTGGACGGACGCGGCTGGCAGACGGCCCGGTTCCGGTCTGGACAATTATTGGCCGACGCGGGATTACCGGTGCCGCAGCGCAACGACGGACAGACGGAAAACTATTACTGCACAGCACAACTCGTTGCGACCTAACAATTAGCGAGCTGGCACTGCCAAAAACCGACGTCGTGCCAGGCGTCCCACTTGTAACCGGCCTCGGACAGGTGGCCGACCCGCACGAACCCGTGCCGCTCGTGCAACCCGACGCTCGGGTCGTTGGGCAACGCGATCACCGCGACGACGCTGTGGAAACCTTGCCGGCGTAATCGGTCCAGCAGCTCGGTGTACAGCGCGTCGCCTACCCCGCGGCGTTGCGCCGAGGGTGTGACGTAGACGGTGCACTCGGCGGTCCACCGATAGGCGGCCTTATCGTTCCACGGTGCCGCGTACGCCACGCCGACCACGTGGTCGTCGGTAGCCACCAGCCAGGGAAATCGGTCGTGCAGTCGCGTCCACTGGACGCGCCACTCGTCGACGGTCTGTGGCTCGACCCGAAAATTGAAGACGGTTCTCTCGATGAAGTAGTTGACGATCTCGCAGACGTGCACCAGGTCGTCCTCGGTGGCCGGCCTGATCTCCAGCCCGGTCAATGTGGCCTCATTAGCTTTTCCGGCGGTATCCGTCGATATCTTTTTCCTCGAAAGATCGTGCGAGCTGTTCACCCTTTGCCGTGAGCGACAGCCACGCCGAAAACATCCATCTCTCCGGATCGCCATAGTGTTTGACGTAGACATGGGAAATCCTGTGCAGTGAATGGTCGAGCGAACGACGCCAAGCGACGAAGCGTTTCGCTCGACCGCGGGGGGCGCCGAGCCTGAACAGTCCCTCGCTCACCCATTCCCGAACCGCCGCCAAGGCCTCGTTCTGCACTTCCGACGGCGAGGCCGACGGATTTCGCTGTTTGACATGCCAATCCACCACATTGAGATCGACAGGCCCACCAAGGGCCTCGAGAATCAGCCCGTTGCGCACGGCCTCGCGTGCGGTGCTCATCGGCGTTTGCGCTCGGTGGGCCGCGTCATGCTGGTCACCGTACAGCCCGCTTTTGCTGTGCGACACCGCTAACGCTCAGCGTCCGTCCATTGCGCGGCGCGTAGCGTCTCAATCATGGTGGATTTTGCTCTGCGCTCGTGTGGATTGCGTGGGCACGCGACCTTCGCTCCCGACGAGCCGGAACTTCGGGAGCGCTTGAAGGCCGACACTCCCGCCGGGGAAGCGTGGCGCTGTTTGCGTTGCGAGACTTTCGTTGTAGGCCCTGCGCGCCGCAGCGGCCCGGCGAATACGGCGCCGGAAATCCCACGCGGCAGACTGCTGCGCGATCGGACATTGATGCGAGCGCTCGCCGTGGAACGCGCGGTTCGATGCGTCGTGTTGCTGTTGGTGGCCGTCGGCGTGCTGAAGGTCCGCGGGTCACACTCGCGGTTGCAGCAAGCGTTCGAGCGAGACCTTCCTCTGCTTCGGCCGCTGGCGAACCAGCTCGGATGGGATCCGGATAACTCGAAGATCATCGGCCATATCGCCCACGCCTTCGCGCTGTCGTCGTCGACGTTGCTCTTCATCGCCCTGGGCTTCATCGCCTATGCGCTGATCGAACTGGTCGAGGCTGTCGGGCTGTGGCTGATGCGGCGGTGGGGCGAGTACTTCGCGGTGATCGCCACCAGCGTCTTCCTGCCCCTGGAAATCTATGAGCTGACCGAAAAGATCACGGCACTAAGGCTTTTCGCTTTCCTGGTGAATGTCGTCGCAGTGATATGGCTGCTGTGGAGCAAACGGCTCTTCGGGCTCAATGGTGGCGCGAAAGCGTATCGGCAAGAGCACGAAACAGAAAGCCTGCTGAGCGTCGAACGAGCGGGTCTAGACGAAACCGCCACCGGCACAACGGCGTAACCTACGACTTCGATTGCGAGGCGGCTTGGTGCTGCAGCGCGTAGGCGACGGCCTGGGTGCGGTTGTCCACGCCGAGCTTGGTCAAGATGGCCTCGACGTGGTGCCCGACGGTTTTGGGGCTGATGTTCAGCTCGGCGGCGATCTCACGGTTGCTGCGCCCGGCGGTAAGCAGGTCGAAGACCTGGCGCTGACGGAGGGTCAGCGCATGGGGATCGGACAGGGTGTCGGCCCGGCGGGTGTGAGGGACGGGCTCGCGCAGTGTCGCCAGGCGCTGCTGAGCGCGGCGGGCCGCCGCCTTGGCGCCGAGTCGACGGAAGGTGGCCAGCGCCGTTTCCACCGCGGACACGTCGCCGCTGAGTTGGGCCAGCGCCGCATCGTAGGGACAGCCGCGGTGGACCCACTCCTGCGCGGCGTCCTGCCAGTCCCCGCCGACTTCCAACTCGAACGGAGTCAGCGCGTCGCGGCCGGTGGTTTGCGTTGTGCCCCCGGCCAGGTGAACCCAGCGGCGTAGCGGCCCCACCTGCCAGGGATCCGCGCGTTCGCCCAACGCCGCCAGCCCGGCCTGCGCTTCGGCGAGGGCCGTCACGTCATCGCCGCTCAACCAGGCCACCTCGGCGCGCGCCGCCCACGCCGCGTCGAGGCGAAACAGGTCGCCGGGTTGCGCGCCACTGGCGGCCTCGTCGAGCAGCGGGTCCGCGGACAGCTGACCGCGACGGGCGCGGACCAGGGCAAGCGTCAGCAGCGGCAGGAATCGGTGCTGCGGGCTGAGCTCGGGGCGGGTCAGAATCTGTTCGGCAGCGATGGCAGCGCGGTCCCAGTCCCCCCGATGTAACGCCGCCAACGTGGCTGCGGCGGCCAGCAGGCCCGTGAACATGCCCAGGTCGCGTTCGTCGCAGAACTGCGAGGCTTCGGCCAGATAGCCCTCGGCGCGGTCCAACTCGCAGCGCAGCACCGCGTACCAGCAGATGCAGACACCCAAGATCCCCGCGTGTTCCTCCAGCCCCGGGGTTGACAACGCCTCTCGCCACACCCCCTCCACTTCCTCCCAGCCCGCGCCGGCGCTGAACACACCGGTGAGCGCCGTGTAGCCGCGTGCCCGGATAACCACGGCAGGATCACCTAATTCGCTACCGAGGGCATGAGCGCGGGCGGCGTAGTCGGCGCACGCCGGATCGAATGCGAGGGCACAGATGTGGGCCAGGTTGATCAGCGACCAAGCCAACTGCGGCGAGGGGCCGAGGTCTTCCAGCAGTCGCAGCGATGAGTGCGCCGCATCGAGTGCTTCGGCAGCGCGTCGCAACGGCTGGAGTAGATATGACAGCCAGCGCAGGTCGTCGCCTTCTTCGAGCCGATGACCCAGCTTGTGGCGCAATACGATCGCCTCCCGCAAGGCGCACACCGCTGGATCGGCCTGCCCGCTGAGGTAACTCGCGAAGGCGTATCGCTCCAGCCACATGACGCGTTGCTCATCGGAAACCGTGTCAGCGTGCCGCTACGCGCGCGCGTACAGACTCGCGGCTTCCCGATTGGCGCCCAGCGACGCGGCCTGTTCGGCCGCAGCTATGCCGTAGCGAACCGTTGCGTCCCGTTCGCCGGCTTCGTCGGCATGAAATGCCAACGTCGCCAACGTGTTCGCGGCGATAGGCGGCTCGGCCAGAACGGTCAGCGCGCCCCTGTGCAGCTCAGTGCGATCAAAGTCGGGGATCTGCGCCAAGGCGGCTCGACGGGCAAGTTCGTCGCGGAACCCGACCTGCCCCCCCTCCGCGATCAGCACCCCGGCGCCAAGGCATTCATTCAATGCTGTCCGAGCTTCGGGACACATCTTCTGCAGCAGGGCGATGTCGGCGCGTGGCCCGCACACCGCGACCGCATGTGCGGTTTCCCGGGCCTTCGCCGACAGCCGCGCCAGCCGGCCGCACACCGCCTCGGAGATGCTGCCCGGCAGGCCTTTCCGGGTCAGCGCCACCGGCCCGGCTGCGAGCACCTCGGAGACGAAAAACGGGTTACCGCCGGTGATGTGGTGCAACTGTTCGGCGTTGAGCCCGGTGCCGGCGGCCAGCGCCGCCACCGCCGATAAGCTCAACGGCGCCAACACTATCCGGCTGACCGCGGCATAATTCGCCACGTCCCCCAGCGTCACCGCCAACGGATGGGCCGGGGACAGCTCGTCGTCGCGGAAAGAAATCACCAGCAGCAACCGCAGTGCTCCGATGCGTCGCGCCAAGAACCGGACCATATCCAGGGTGGCGCCGTCGGCCCAGTGCGCGTCCTCGATCACCCACACCCATCGGGCTCGATCGCCCAACGCGCCCAACAGCTGTCGATAAATCCGCGCGGTATCCCCCGATTCGACGGCCGCGGCCAGCCCGGCCGCCGCGGCGGCGTCCAGCCCTGCCAAGGCGTCCGTGAGCGGGCCCAGTGGGCGCGGCGCACCCAGTGGGTCGCACCAGCCTTGCAACACCCGCAGTCCGGAATCCAGTTGGCTGACAAACCTGGCCAGCACGGCGGTTTTGCCGACACCGGCCTCCCCGCGCACCAACACCACTTCCCCGCGACCGCCGCGCGCCATCCGGCGCGCCAGCACCCTCAGCTGCGCCATCGGCGCGTCGCGCTCCAGCAAGCCATCCACCAAGGTTGGCCCCCGTCCTCGCCTCGTGCTTGCGGCACCATGTCGCAAAAAAATAGGGCAATCGCCCCATGAATTGCGCCAGCTTGCCAGCGCACACTAGATACGAGCGGGCCGACACGGCTACAGCAAACGCATTCCGGGACATGTGCGTTGGCGTAACTTTAGCCTCAAGGACCCCCGGACGCGCGTCAAAAGCAATTTTACTGAAGTCAAATCACGCTCTCGAGGTCTAGCTGGTCCGCCAGCAAAAATTTCCGTCAGCTGCTCAGCGCAGCAGTGCGCGTGACATCACCACGCGCTGAATCTGGTTGGTGCCCTCGTAGATCTGCGTGATCTTGGCGTCGCGCATAAACCGCTCAACCGGGAAGTCGGTGGTGTACCCCGCGCCGCCGAAAAGTTGGACGGCATCGGTGGTGACTTCCATCGCCACGTCGGAGGCGAAGCATTTCGACGCCGCGGAGATAAAGCCCAGATTCGACTCACCGCGTTCAGCGCGGGCGGCAGCGCTGTAGACCATCAACCGTGCCGCCTCGACCTTCATCGCCATGTCGGCCAGCATGAACTGGACGGCCTGGAACGTGCTGATCGACTCGCCGAACTGCTTGCGGTCCTTGGTATAAGCGATCGCGGCGTCCACTGCGCCCTGGGCGATACCCACGGCTTGGGCGCCGATCGTCGGGCGGGTGTGGTCCAGCGTGGCCAGCGCGGTCTTGAACCCGCTGCCAGGTTCACCGATGATCCGATCGCCGGGAATCCGGCAATTCTCGAAGTACAGCTCGGTGGTCGGTGAACCCTTGATACCCAACTTCTTTTCCTTGGGCCCGACGGTGAAGCCCTCGTCGTCCTTATGCACCATGAACGCCGAAATCCCGTTGGCGCCCTTGTCCGGGTCGGTCACCGCCATCACCGTGTACCAGGTTGACTTGCCGCCGTTGGTGATCCAGGCCTTGGTGCCGTTGAGAATCCAGTCGTCCCCGTCGGCCTTGGCCCGGGTCCGCATCGATGCGGCGTCGCTGCCGGCTTCGCGCTCACTCAACGCGTACGACGCCATCGCCCCGTCGGTAGCCAGTGCAGGCAACACCTGTTTCTTCAGCTCCTCTGAGCCACGCAGGATGAGGCCCATGGTGCCCAGCTTGTTCACCGCGGGGATCAAGGACGCGGACGCGTCGACGCGAGCCACTTCCTCGATCACGATGCACGCCGCCACCGAGTCCGCGCCCTGACCGCCGTATTCCTCAGGAACGTGGACGGCGTTGAAGCCTGACGCGTTCAGCGCCGACAACGCCTCCTCGGGAAATCGGGGCTTCTCGTCCACGTCCGCGGCATGCGGGGCGATCTCTTTTTCCGCCAACGCGCGGATCGCCGCTCTCAGTTCGTTGTGTTCCTCGGGCAACTGGAATAGATCAAATGACGAATCTCCGGCCCACTGAGCCATTCTGGCCTCCTTGCACTGTGTCCTACCGTTCGGCGCCTCACCGCCCGGCGCCCTACTGCCCGGCTTCTCCGCGGCCCGCCATGCGGCCCGCATATCTCCAGGCTACTGGCCGGTAACTTTACCCTGACGCTGTTTCAGCGCCGCATCCTTGGCCAGCACCGACTCCGCCAGCTGCTCTTGGAAAGCCACAATCCGGCTGCGCAGCCCCGGATCCGACACCGCCAAGATGCGCACCGCGAGCAGCCCAGCGTTGCGCGCACCGCCGATCGACACCGTGGCCACCGGCACCCCGGCCGGCATCTGCGCGATCGACAGCAACGAGTCCAAGCCGTCCAGCCTCGCGAGCGGCACCGGAACTCCGATCACCGGCAGCGGCGTGGCAGAGGCCACCATGCCGGGCAGGTGCGCCGCGCCACCTGCGCCCGCGATGATCACCTCGATGCCCCGGTCAGCAGCCTCCCCCGCGTAGTCGAGCATCCGTTGTGGGGTGCGGTGCGCCGAGACCACCCCGACCTCGTAGGAAACATCGAACTCGGCCAGCGCGTCGGCGGCGTCGGCCATCACCGACCAGTCGCTGTCGCTGCCCATGATCACCCCGACCCGGCATTGGTCAGTCATCGTGTGGATCCCATCCGTCCGTCCACTGCCCGTGTGACAACCAGTGTGCCGCCCGCTGCGCGCGTTCACGCAGATTCGCCAAGTCGGCAACGTCGGTGCCGAGAAAGTTGATGTGACCGATCTTGCGGCCCGCCCGTTCGGCCTTGCCGTAGAGATGAACCCGCGCCTCGGGCATCCGCGCAAACAGGTGGTGCAATCGCTCATCGACCGTCATCGGCGGCGTTTGCGCGGCGCCCAGCACGTTCGCCATCACCGTCACTGGCGCGATGGCGTCGGTGTCGCCCAGCGGATAGTCCAGCACCGCGCGCAGGTGCTGCTCGAACTGGCTGGTACGGGCGCCGTCCATGGTCCAGTGGCCGCAATTGTGCGGGCGCATTGCCAGCTCGTTGACCAGCAGCTCCC
>Ga0224555_1000316_pt1 | contig 73494 bp, 71 predicted proteins | sample 714S23034metaG_FD_180687 | JGI IMG/M metagenome (GOLD analysis project Ga0224555, IMG submission 180687) | Peat soil microbial communities from Stordalen Mire, Sweden - 717 S2 30-34 | ecosystem: Environmental > Terrestrial > Soil > Wetlands > Peat | place: Sweden: Norrbotten County, Stordalen... | reverse complement strand
AGTGGAAATCCCGAAGCTCTTGCGGGATTTCCAAGCGAGGTGGAAAAGTCCCGCTCCTTGGGACTTTTCCTCGGAGCGCCTCCTTCCACCGTCCGCTTCACCCACAAATAGTGCTATAGAGCCATAATTCAGGGAAAACCGGGTCAGGATGTGTTGCACATCGATGATCCGACTACAACAGCGGCACAGGTATGGCACCCAAGTTGGTCCATTGAGAATATCCAATTCAAATTGGATAACTCTGTAGCTGGCAGCTTTCCTCACAGGTGGCCGGGGCGTTGGTTTGATGATGCTGGCATGACCGCAGGAAGCGCGGTCTTGACAACCGCGCGCGCAGCCATTGCTTGTGATGATATTGGACAGGCAATTCAAGTCAACGGAGCGGGCGCTAGTGGGGCCAATCTTGTAACCACTATTGCTGGCGTTACGCCATGCTGGGCGGACTCCACAAACACAAGTTGGACGGTGGTTACGCTTGCTGCCGCCGCATCCACAACAGTGAGCAACGCCCACACATATCTTTCTCTTTTGAACCTTCCGGTTACAACCAACATCGGCAACTGTGCTATTGCGTTCGACGACTATGACGGAAACCCTGCAAATTGGGCAGTTCCGAACAACAACAACCAGATCGGTAACTCGGGCAACATTCTTCACAACGTCACGTTCACAACAACCAACGGTATAGCGAACAACGCCTGCGGTATTTACACGGAGGGCGCTTGGGGATTCTACGGGATTGATGCGCGCAATTTTGAGTTCAGAGGACAGACCTTCGCAATCGTGCAGGGCACATCAGAGCTAAACTCGTGGTATCAGTCTTCTAGCAACGATTACCAGAAGTGGGATCATGGCTCGATAGAGGTAGTCACTGACCCTTGGATTAGCTACAACGGCGACCAGTTGAAGCTAGAAGACATAGAGCTGACAAGTGATAACGGGCCGCAGATTCTCAGCAACGGCAATAGGTGGTCCGACGCTGCGGGCGCGGGGTACATCAACATCCCCGAATACGAGGGCAACACTGGTCCGGTTGGGTTCCGTATCCGGGGGACGGCATGGACCATCGTGAATACAGCCTTGACGGAGAGCTCTACACAGCCCGCGTATGTCTACACGCGCTCATCTAGTTGTGTTTCTTGCACCGCCGCCAATCTAAGCGTGGGCGGATTCAACAACACATTGCAGTTTTCCGGTGACCTTTCCACCGCGCCCATCACGGACTTGGGCTTAGGGAACAAAATTACCAGCAACTACACAGCTAGTTCGCTTGATGGCATCCCCCCACGGGAAAAGAATTGGACACCAAGAAAGACGTACTCTAACACCGTGGGTGAGTTGTCTAGTGACTTCATCACGGACGGTAATTACGCAACCCCGTACTCCAAGGATGACCTATTCTTCATACCTACTGATATACTCTTCAATGATTCTGGCGTCCCCGGAGAGTGGAGCAGTCTTATAGCACCGGACTCTGCGTCGCCAACGGGTTACTATTTCATCTTCCCCGGAACGGGTTCCGCTGGCGTGTGGCAACAATTCGGGGGGGGCCGTTGTTGGCACGCAGGTTCCCGCTGCGTCCGCTACCGTTGTATTTATGGCAAAGTGTCCAAGCGGTACAACATCGGCAACATTCGGCGTTGGCATATACGGCGGCAGTTACGAGTATGGGTTGATTGCGGACGTTCCGATAACATGCTCGGCTGCATACCAAACGTATTCATTGCCGGTAAACTTTACCAGCTATCCGGGCGGGACAGTATTCTTTAGTAGCACCACGCTATACGCCGCGTGGATTGCAATCCGGCCCTTCCAGAACGACTACAACGGCCAGCAGCCGGTTTTGAGTTCAACGCCAATCAGCACCACGGGCGGCGGTGTTGCGGTTCCTACCGGCCCGGCAACTTCCGCCTCCGGCGACCTGGTTACTTACACCGGCACCTTCGGCCAGGAGCAAGATAGCGGCGTATTGCTTTCGAGCCTGACCGCAAAGGCCGGGACAAACTCCTGCCCCACGGACCAATACGAGACGGGAGACACGACCGGCGGTCCATCGTGCGCGCAGGTGGCGTACTCGCAGATCTCGGGCACGCCTTCGGGACTAGCTCCGAGCGGCGCGGCCGGCGGCGATCTTGGGGGGAGCTATCCAAACCCCATCGTTAGCAAGATCAACGGCGGAGGGGTGCCCGCAAGTGCGGCAGTGCTGGGAACGAATTCTTCCAGTCAGCCAATCGCGGCCACGGCGGCGCAGATTGTGAGCGCCATTGGCTCGACGGCGGTGGCCAATGCGACCAGCGCGGCGACCGCAACGACGGCAACCACGGCGACGAACTTTACGGGCAGCGTGGCCGGCGACGTGGCGGGAACGCAAGGCGCAACGACGGTGAGCGGGATCAATGGCGGAGCGGTGCCGGCTTCGGCGAGCGTGCTGGGAACGAATGCGAGCGGGCAACCGGTGGTGGCGACTGCGGCGCAGATTGTAAGCGCGATTGGCTCGACGGCGGTGGCCGATGCGACCAGCGCGGCGAGCTTTACGGGCAGCCTGGCCGGCGACGTGGCGGGAACGCAGGGCACAACGACGGTCGCCAAGATCAACGGCGGAGCGGTGCCGACTTCGGCCAATATGCTGGCGACGAACGCGAGCGGACAGCCGACAGCGGCGACTGCGCACAACGAGTCCGTGCCACGCAACTGCACGACGACGAATAGCGGCAATGCATATAGTTGCTCGACGTCGCCTACATTCACGCCGGTGGCCGGAGATTCCATTTCGATCGATTTCAATGCGGCGAATACAGGATCGGCAACGCTGGCGGTGAACGGGGCCGCGACGACGACGATCAAGAAATGGGGGAACAGCAGCAGCCTTGCGGCGAACGATGTGCTGGCTGGGCACTGGATCAGCGCGACTTATGACGGGACATACTGGCAGTTAGAAGGTCAGCTAGGTAACGCCAACGCGACGCAGATCAACGGCGGAGCGGTGCCAGCTTCAGCAAGCGTGCTGGGAACGAATGCGAGCGGGCAACCTATGAGCGTGGCGACGACAGGAAGCGGGAGCGCGGTGCTGGCGGCGAGCCCGACGCTGTCTGCGCCCACGGTGAGCGGAACATTGGCGGGGGCGTCGGAGACGCTGAGCGGAACGCTGAGCGTGAGCGGAGCGGCGACCATGCAGGGCAACGCGACGCTGCAGAATGGAACGAACTCGAACGAGACGCTGGCGATTCAGCCGGGATCGAGTGCGGACCAGATCGGAGCGTTGCAGTTCAACAACTATTCGGGCACCGCGGAATGGCAAGTGCGCAAGGACGCGAGCAACTATTTGCGGGTGACCGATGCAGTGAATTCGCTGGATCGGGTGATCTTGCCGGCAAATGCGAACACGACGATCAATGCCGGGGCCGGCGCGAACGCGGTGGTGATCAACAATACGAGCGGGTCGGGGACAGGTGGGTTCATCGTGTATGAGGGCGGGTCGAATTCGTCGACTGCCGCACTTCAGGTGACCGGCAGCGGCAACACGACGGCGACGGGATTTCTGCAAGGGAAGTTCATCATGGGAACGGGGACGATGGGCGTGTCAGCGGGCGCGTCGGCGGGAACGGGCCCATCGATTGCGTGCGCGACAAGCCACGTGTGCGACGGCGTGAGCGGGACAGTGACACTGACAACGGGAACGAGTCCGTCGACGGGAACGCTGGCGACGCTGAACTTCCCGAACACGCACACGAACCAAGCCAACTGCATGGTGAGCACGCTGAGCGCGACGGGCATGATCACCAGCAACACATGGACGGAAAGCACCACGGCGATCACGATTACCGCGAACACGGCGCTGACGGCGTCAACGGCATACACGATCAAGTACTGGTGCGGCGGGTACTAGGAAGACAGGGACTGGGGACTTAGGGACTAGGGATTAGAAAGGCAGGGAGTAGGGAGTAGCCAGTAGGGAGTAGAAGAACAAGAAACGAGGAAGCGATCGCGCCGTGAGCGCGACAACGCGGCGGCGAGGGTGCGGCAGCCGCAACAAAGACAACACAGTTTGATGGATCGAGATCGGAGGTGCGGCTCGGGGGCGGAGTTGCGCCTTCGCTTGGCGCGCGACCTGGGCAGTCGCGCGCCAAGCCTGCGAGTGTGCGCACGAATGCGGATAGCGGGAGGGACAGGTGGCGGCAGTGGATGTGGAAAGCGCGGCCGGGGCGCTGGCGATCAAGGCGATCCATAAGGGGCTGGACAAACAGGAGTTGGAGAGACTCGGAAAGATTCTGGATACGCCGTCGGACGTCGTGCGTGGGAGCGATGTGGCGACAGCGCTGGCGGAAGCCTTGCTGGTGGTGAGGACGCGCGATGGAAAGCCGGCGATGCTGGAGGCCAATGCCGTACAGCGGGCGTTTGAGGAGAAACGCGGGCAGCGGAATATTGTGCTGAAGGCGCGGCAGGTGGGACTGACGACGTGGGTGGCTGCGCGGTTTTTTCTGAAGACGATCACGCAGCCGGGAACGCTGACGCTGGAGGTGGCGCACACACAGGAGGCGGCGGAGGAGATTTTCCGCATCGTGCACCGGTTTGCGGATTGGCTGCCGGACAGGGTACGCAAGGGGGCGCTGAGACCGGCGCGGTCGAATGTGCGACAGATCGTGTTTCCGCGGATCGATGCGCAGTATCGCGTGGTGAGCGCGGCCGACCGGAACGCGGGGCGGGGATTGACAGTGCAGAACCTGCACTGCTCGGAGATTGCGCGCTGGCCCGGCGATGCGGCGGAGATCCTGGCGGGACTGCGCGCGGCGCTGGCGCCGGGAGCGGAGATGGTGTTGGAATCGACACCGCAGGGAGTGGGAGGGTGCTTCCACGAGGAGTGGCTGAAGGCCAATGAGACGGGGATGGTGCGGCACTTTTTCCCGTGGTGGATGGAGCCGCGGTACCGGGCAAAGGCAGTGGGCGAGTCGAGCCTGACGGAGGAAGAGCGGGCGCTAATGGCGGCGCACGGGCTCGATCGGCGGCAGATCGGGTACCGGCGGCAGATTCGGGCGGATTTTCGGGGGCTGGCGCGGCAGGAGTTTGCCGAAGACGAAGACAGTTGCTTTTTGGCGAGCGGCGAGAGCGTGTTTGAGCTGGCGGCGGTGGAGGCGCGGATGAAGGCGGTTCCCGAGCCGGTGAAGCGGAGACAGAATGGGGAGCTGGAGATCTGGCTGCCGCCGGTTAAGGGCAGAGAGTACGTGGTGGCGGTGGATCCTGCGGGAGGCGGGAGCGAGGGCGACTATTCCGCGGCGCAGGTGCTGGAGATCGAGACCGGCTTGCAGTGCGCGGAGTTTGCCGGGCACCTGGGCGGGTTGGAACTGGCGCGGTTTGTGACCGATCTGGCGACGGAGTACAACGGGGCGTGGCTGGTGGTGGAGCGGAATAACCACGGCTCGGGCGTGCTGGCGCTGGCGGAGACGGCGTGCAAGTACGGGCGAATTTACCGGCAGGGCGGGCAGGCGGGTTGGCTGACGACGAGCGTGAGCCGGCCGGCGATGCTGGGACAACTGGATGCGGCATTGGTCGAGGAGCCGGGGCGGTTCCAGAGTCGACGGCTGCTGGGGGAGTGCCGGAGCTTTGTGCGGCAGGCGAATGGGAGCAGTGGAGCGCAGGCTGGGACGCACGACGACCGGGTGATGGCCATGGCGATGGGGCTGGCGGCGAGGGCGGAGCTGGTGGGGCGAGCAGGGAGCAAGGGAGCGAGGTAGCGAGTTGGCGTGTTAGCGTGCGCTGAGGCGCACGTTGGCGAGTTGGCGGGTTCGCGGGGTTCTTTGGTCGAGGAAAAGCTGGACGATTTTTGAGTGCAAACTATAGATCATCAATATAGTTATGAATCGCGCGGCCGTTCTGCGACATTCTTGATCGCCAAAACAGGAAGCCGACCGAATTTCTGAAAAATCTGTGGATTTAGGCTTTGACAGGAGAGGCGATTTGGCGGTACATTAGGCGAACAAAAGGCGAATAACTAGAAACGCCTCGGATCATATGCCTACTGCCGCTGCACTTCGTTTGGAGATCGAGCACGCGCTGGAACGGAAGTTTCCCGCGGCGCTGACGCCTGCGCCGCGCGCAATGCACGAGGTTGCGGCGACGGGAATTGCGGCGGTCGACGAATTGCTGCATGGCGGCCTGCCAGTGGGGGCGATCAGCGAGCTGACAGGAGCAGTGTCGTCGGGGCGAACGAGCCTGACGCTCCAGTTTGTGGCGCAGAGGACGGCGGAGGAGCGGGCATGCGCGTGGGTGGATGTGAACGACGCATTCGATCCGGAGTCGGCTGCGGCGAATGGCGTGCGGCTGAAGCAACTGCTGTGGATGCGCTGCCGCGAGGAGGCGGCCCCGGCGTCTGGCCGGTGGCGGGCGAAGCCGTTGTGGACGCGATTGGACCAGGGGCTGCGCGCGACGGACCTGCTGCTGCAGGCCGGGGGATTTGCGGCGATTGTGCTGGACCTGGGCGATACAGCGCCGGAGCAAGCGAGCAGGATTCCGCTGGCGACGTGGTTCCGGTACCGGCAGGCTGCGGAGAGGACGCAGTGCTCTCTGGTTGTTGTGGGCGCGCGCGGGTATGCAAAGTCGGCTGCGGCGGTGGTGCTGGAGTGCGCGGCGCGGAACGCGGAGCCGGCTGGCGGGACGGTGCTGCGGGGCTTTGAGTTTGCGGTGCGGCGCGAGAGAGAGCGGCAGTCTCCCATTGAAATTACGACACGCAAGCCACCGGCCGCGACCTGGCAGGCGCATGTGGCGTGGGATCTGGAGAGACGCGCATGAGCAAGGAAGCTGGAATGAACTCTCCCACGGGCGGCGCTGGGAGCCAATTTTTCTCAGTTAGAGAAGCGAGGAGCGACGCATACAGTGAGTCTGCGAGCGACGAGCGACAAAGAAATGAGGAAAATTGGCCCCAGCCTGAAGGCTTCCACCCCAACACGCAAAGATCGCGTGCTGGGGACCCCGGGTTGCGGCGAAAATCGAGCCATACTTCGTTCTCGGCCTCGACCTTGGAGCCACCAAAGCCTTCGGCCTCCGCCTCGTCTGACTCGATTTTCGCTAGCAACGCCACTCGCGGGAGAGTTCATTCCAGCTTCCTGTATGCGTGCGCATGGGCGGCGGAGTTTCCCGCGCAGGCACTGCTGCGTCTGCGGATGGATTGGCAGACGGAGCCGGTGGTGGTGCTGGATGGGCGCGCGCCCGAGGAGTGGGTCTGCTCGCTGAACCGGCTGGCCGAGAGGCGGGGCGCGGCGGCGGGGATGACGCGCCTCGAAGCGGAGAGCATGGTTGGGCTGCACCTGCTGAAGCGCTCGGCGGAGAGCGAGGCGGCAGCGCGGGCGGTGATGCTCGAGTGCGCGGCGAAGTTTTCTCCGCGGATCGAAGAGGCGCGTCTAGATGCGGGCACAGCGGAGCCGGGCGGTGGGACGGCGTGCGCTTTTGTGCTGGACATTGCGGGCACGGAGCGGCTGTTTGGGTCGCCGGCACAATTGGCGGAGCGGCTGCGCGAGAAACTGGCCGTGGCGGGATTTCGCGCGTCGATTGCGGTGAGCACGAACTACGATGCAGCGCGAATGAAGGCGGCTGCCATGCGCGGGATCGCGGTGATCGCAGAAGGCGCGGAGGCGGAGGCGCTTGCCAAGCTGCCGATTGCTGCTGTGGGACTCGATGAAGAGTACGCGGCAACCTTCGCGCTGTGGGGCATTGGCACGCTGGGAGAGCTGGCGGCACTGCCGGAGGCGGAGCTGGTGGCGCGGATGGGTCCGAAGGCGCGCGTGTGGCGGGCGCTGGCGCGCGGCGAGGCGGAGCATACGTTCGAGCCGATCGAGGCGGAGTTTGCGCTGGAGGAATTTTGCGAGTTTGAGACGCCGGTGGAGCAGATCGATTCCCTGCTCTTTGTGGGCACGCGGATGATCGATTGCCTGGCGACGCGGGCCGCGGGACGGGCGCTGGCGCTGCGCTCGCTGACGGCCGAGATGGGGCTAGAGGGCGGAGGGACGCATTACGGCACGATCCGGCCGGCGGTGCCGACGATTGACCGGAAATTTCTGCTCAAGCTGCTGCAACTGGAGATCGGAGCGCATCCGCCGCAGGCGGCGGTGGTTCGGCTCGCGCTGCGAGCGGAAGCGGGAGCGCAGAGCAAGGTGCAACTGGGATTGTTTGCGCCGCAGACGCCGGAGCCCTCGCGGCTGGATGTGACGCTGGCGCGGTTGCGCGCGATGGTGGGCGACGAGCGCGTGGGGTCGCCGGTGCTTGAGGATACGCATCGCGCGGACGGATTCCGCATGGAGGGATTTGCAGCGGACGGCAGGAGCGAAGCGGAGATGGAGGCGACCCCGCGGATGGCGCTGCGGCGGGTGCGGCCAGCGCGGTTAGTGCGCGTGACGGTGCGCGCGGCGAAGCCGGCGGTTTTTCGCGATCAGGAAAATTCTTACGAGATTGCGGCGGCGTATGGGCCGTGGAGGATGAGCGGTTGCTGGTGGGCGCTGAAATCGTGTGACGGTGCGTGGGACTGTGAGGAGTGGGATGTGCTGGCGGCGCGCGTTGAAAAGCTTCCCTCAGGGGCTAAAGCCCCAACCCATTTGGCTGATCATACGGCACGACTAAAGTCGTGCCCTGACACTTCGTGCCTCTCCGATGAAATCTCCTCGCGGTCGGCGAAGTCATGTCATGATTCGCAACCGAGTCTTTCCGCGTGCACTGCAAGTAGCAATAGCGCAACGATCGCGTGTCTGCTGGTTCACGACCGCGCACGGAATGCGTGGCGGCTGGAGGCGTTTTACGACTGACCAGAGCAGCGATATTCCGAATACGCGCTGGGTTCCGAATGCACACTCGCCGGGGACCCCGGTTTGCCATCCGAATGACGCATACAGGCCGGCGGTAGGGGCGGAGCCGCGCGCAGGTACGCAGATGCGAGCGGCGGCGTTGGCGCGAGACGGCGAGTACATTGAACTGCACGCAACAAGCGCCTTCAGCTTTCTTGCCGGGGCGACGCTGCCGGAGCAGTTGATCCAGCGCGCAGTGGAGCTGGAGATGCCGGCGATCGCGCTGGCCGACCGGAACGGCGTGTACGGGGCGGCGCGTTTTCATACGGCGGCGCAACCGTGCAGGGTGAAGGCGCACATTGGCGCGGAGATTGCGGTCGAGTCGCTGGGCAGCCGAGCGACGCCGCCGGGATGGCTGCCACACCAGTTTCCCGATGAACCGGCGCGAGTGGTGCTACTGTGCGCGTCGCAGGCCGGCTACCAGAATCTGTGCCAACTGATTACGCGCTTCAAGATGCGCGAGGCGACGAAGGCAGAGGGCGCGGCAACGGTCGAGGACCTGGAGGAATTTTCCGATGGGCTGATTTGCCTGACGGGCGGCGAGGAGGGACCGCTGGCGGCGGCGCTCGCGCGCGGAGGGGAATGCGAAGCGCGGAAAACGGCCGAGCGGCTGGCGGCGATTTACGGGCGCGGTAATTTGTATCTCGAACTGCAGCGGCACCAGGAACGCGAAGAGGAGTGCCGCAACCAGGCTCTTCTCAGAACTGCGGAGAGCCTAGGCCTGCCGGTGATTGCGACGAATGGCGTGCGCTATGCGGAAGAGCAGGACCGCGAGATGCTCGACGTGTTCACGGCGATCCGCCATCACACGACGTTGGACCGCGCGGGGCGGCTACTCACCCGGAATACTGCGCGGCATCTGCGGACGGCGCGCGAGATGGCGGCGCTGTTCGAGGACATTCCCGAGGCGATTGCCAACACGCGCATTGTGAGCGAGCGGCTGGAGTTCACGCTGGCAAATTTGGGCTACGAATTTCCGCATTACCCGATGCCGGAGGGCGAGACGATGGACAGCTTTCTGGCCAAGCGCGTGGAAGAGGGCGTGCGCAAGCGGTACGGATCGCCGGCGAAGCGGCATTTGCTCGCGAAGGCGCGGGCGCAGGTGCGGCACGAGCTGGCGCTGATCGCGAAGCTCAAGTTTGCGGGGTACTTTCTGATCGTGTGGGACATTATTCGCTACTGTCAGTGGCGAGGATTTCTGGTGCAGGGGCGTGGGTCGGCGGCGAATTCGGCGGTGTGCTACGCGCTGGAGATTACGGCCGTGGATCCGGTGGGGATGGAGCTTTTGTTCGAGCGATTCCTGAGCGAGAACCGCGGCGAGTGGCCGGACATCGATCTTGACCTGGCATCGGGCGACGAGCGCGAGCAGGTGATCCAGTATGTGTATGAGCGCTACGGCGGGCTGGGCGCGGCGATGACGGCGAACGTGATCACGTATCGCGGGCGGTCGTCGGCGCGCGAGGTGGGCAAGGCGCTGGGATTCGAAGAGGAGCAGTCGGCGCGGTTGTCCGGGTTGATGGGCCACTGGGAGTGGCGCGGCCCGAACGACACGATGGAGAAGCACTTTGCGCAGGCGGGCTTCGACGTGCGGCATCCGCGGATTGCGCGCTATCTGGACCTGTGCCTGCGCATGAAGAATCTGCCGCGGCATCTGGGGCAGCACTCGGGCGGCATGGTGATCTGCGCGGGGATGCTGAATCGGGTGGCGCCGATTGAGCGCGCGTCGATGCCGGGGAGAACGGTGATCCAGTGGGACAAAGAGGATTGCGCGGACCTGGGACTGATCAAGGTGGACCTGCTGGGGCTGGGGATGATGGCGGCGCTGAAGGAATCGATTGAGCTGATCCCGCGGCACTACGGCAAGCAGGTGGATTTGGCGCTGCTGCCCGAGGATCCACTGGTGTACGAGACGCTGTCGAAGGCGGACACGGTGGGCATGTTCCAGGTGGAGAGCCGCGCGCAGATGGCGTCGATTCCGCACAACGCGCCCGTGCGTTTTTACGACCTGGTGGTGCAGGTTGCGATCATCCGGCCGGGACCGATTGTGGGCAAGATGATGCATCCATATATGCGGCGTCGGCAAGGCAAGGAGGAAGTAACGTATCCACACCCGCTGCTGGAGCCGGTGCTGAAGCGAACACTGGGCGTGCCGCTGTTTCAGGAACAGTTGCTGCGCATGGCGATGACGGTGGCGAGCTTTACGGGCGCGGAGGCTGAGGAGTTGCGGCGCGCTGTGGGCATGCGGCGGTCGATGGAACGGATGAAGGACCTGGAGGGACGGCTGCGCGCAGGGATGACGCGCAACGGCGTGGATGCGGCGGCGCAGGAAAACATTGTGCAGGGGATTTCGTCGTTTGCCATGTACGGATTTCCCGAGAGCCATGCGGCGAGCTTCGCGCTGATCGCGTATGCGTCGGCGTACCTGAAGGTGCATTACCTGGCGGCGTTTACATGCGGACTTCTTAACAATCAGCCGATGGGATTTTATTCGCCGGCGGTGCTGGTGAAGGATGCGCAACGGCACGGGCTGCGGGTGCGGCCAATCGACGTGCAGCGGTCGGAGTGGCTGTGCACGCTCGAGAAGGAAGAGGATCGGTCCGTTTCGCTGCGGCTGGGGATGAATTACGCGAAGGGATTGCGGCAGAGTTCGGCGGAGGCGGTGATTGCGGCGCGCGGCGCGGGAGAGTTTGCCGGCGTCGACGATTTGACGCGGCGCGTGCCCGAGCTGAACCGCAAGGAGTTGGTGGCGCTGGCGCAGATCGGAGCGCTGAATTCCTTGGGCGAGGTGGAGCACCGGCGCGATGCGCTGTGGCAGGTGGAGTGGGCGGGAAGGCCGGTGGGTCCGTTGCTGCGCGGGGCGGAGGCTGGGCGCGGGGGTAAGAGCGGCGAGAAGGTTGCGGCCGGCGGAGCAGACACGCGAGGAGCGGGGACTGCTGCAGATCGCGCGGCGGCGATGCCGCTCAAGCAGATGACGACGGAGGAGCGGCTGGCGGCGGATTACGCGGGGACGGGACTGACGACAGGGCCGCATCCGATGGCGTATCACCGTGAGGAGTTGCGGGCAGAGGGGATTTTTTCGGCGCGGGAGCTGGAGGCGTTGAGGAGCGGCAGGCGTGTTGCGATTGCCGGATGCGTGATTGCGCGGCAACGGCCGGGCACGGCGAAGGGATTTGTGTTTTTGTCGCTCGAGGACGAGACGGGAATTGCCAACGTGATTCTGACGCCGGATGTTTTTGAGCGCGACCGGCTGGTGGTGACGCGGAACCGGTTCCTGCGCATTGAGGGGCCGGTGCAGAATCAGGAGGGCGTGATTCATGTGAAGGCGCAGCGTATTGTGCCGCTGGAGATCACGCGAGTGGAGGTGCGGTCGAGGGATTTTCGGTGAGGTAGCAAGTTAGCAAGCCAGCGAGTCAGCAAGTCAGCGTGCGGGGTCTATAGCGCACCGAAACCTGATCGCCACAGGCGCCTGGCACCAAGCTTGTTCGTGCCAGGCGGACTTTGGTGGTTGAGCTGGAGCCGTAAGTCGCTGCAAGGGAAGCTAAAAGCTAGAAGCTAGTGGCTAAGAGCTGTCCTTTGCAGTTCCCTGCCCCGGAATTGCGAAAGCGGGCAAATCCCCCTACAATAAAGAGAGAAGAATTGCAGGAAAGGTCTGTCTTTAGATGCCCAAGGAAAAGATTCATCCCAATTACGCCGCGGTGCGGGTGATGTGCGCCTGCGGAAGCAGTTTTGAAACGCGGTCGACCCACAAGGGCGACATTCACGTGGAAATATGCTCGGTTTGCCACCCGTTCTTTACGGGCAAACAAAGGTTGGTCGACACGGCGGGACGCGTGGAGCGGTTCCGGCGGAAGTACGCAAAGAGCGACAAGGCGATTGCGGCGGCGAAGTAAGCCGAGAATCCCAGGTCTCAAAATCGAGACCTGGGGCACCCAACGGATGGGATTGGCCTCCGCCACGGCGGGGGCTCACGTTTGTTTGGGGGTCAGGCAGCTTCTAGCCTCTAGCTCCTAGCTTCAAGCTGTAAATGCCATTGGAGACGAAAGCAATGCCACGACCAAAGCGTTCGATCCAGTCGGAGATCAAGATCGATGGTTTCTCGCTGGTCTGGAACCTGCACCGCGAACAGCAGTGGTGTGGTGAGGATCGGTGGAAGGGTTTGGCAGTTCATGTGCAAGTCGCGGGAGTTGCACGCCGCGAGCTTTTTCTCGAGTATCCGCCAATACGAACACAGAAGGACGGCTGGTCACGCATTGATCCACGTCGGGCAAAGATTACTGCCAAGAAAGTCGAGTCTCATATCCGCGAGGCAATGGCGGCGGGCTGGGACCCAGGTTCGCGAGGTAAGCCGTTTGTGCACCAAGTAGCAGAGTTGCCAAGCTGATCAGGAGCAAAATGCCACGCCGCGGATTCACCGTGAAGAAGGACTGGGACAATCCAGTGGAGCACCCAATGCCCGCGGAGGCGCGGGTTCCGGCGGAGGTGCGACTGGGCGCAGTGGCGGTGCGGCCTGCGACGGTGCTGGCGCCGATGGCCGGCGTCACGGACACGGTGTTCCGGAGATTTATTCGGCATGCGAGTCTTTTTTCCAGAGATCAGAGAACAGAGATCAGAGATCAGGAGCCAGAGAACGGAGATCAGAGATCGGAAATCGGAGAACATACAACCGCAGCGGTCGGCGTCGAATCGGCGGTGACGAATGCGCAATCGGGGTGCGGGCTCATTATGACCGAGTTCACGTCGGCGGATGGGCTGGCGCGGATGCGCGAGACAAAGCGGCGGCGATACCTGACGTTCTACGACGACGAGCATCCCATCGGAGCGCAACTGTTCGGGTCAAATGCCGAGACGCTGGCGGAAGCAGCGCGCATTGTGCAAGAGACGGGCTTCGACACGGTGGATTTGAATCTGGGCTGCCCGGCGAAGCGCGTGGTGGGGTGCAACGGAGGGTCGGGTTTGCTGCGCGATCTGCCAAAGATCGGCGAGATCTTTAGCGCGATTCGCAAGGCGGTGACGATTCCCTTCACCGTGAAGTTCCGCATGGGTTGGAACGACGAGCAGATTGTGTGCGTGGAGTTGGCGCGGATGGCCGAGGCCGAGGGGCTGAACGGGCTGGCGCTCCATGCTCGGACGCGCGAGCAGGGCTACAGCGGGCAGGCGCAGTGGCATTGGATTGCCGAAGTGAAGCAGGCGGTGGGGATTCCTGTGATGGGCAACGGCGATATCCGTACGCCGGAGGACGCGGCAGCGATGGTGGCCGAGACCGGTTGCGACGCGGTGATGATTGGGCGGGCGGCGCCGGCGAATCCGTGGATCTTCAGGCAGATTGCGCAGTACACGGCGACGGGCAGCTACGAGCGAGCAACGAATCTAGACCGCTACCGAATGATTCGCGCGTATTTTGAGATGCTGCTGGCGGAGGCCGAGGCGACCAAGGATCTGCCGCGCGATGCGAGAATGGGTGATCCGGTGGGAAAGATGAAGCAGTTCGCCACGTGGTTCACACACGGCGTGCCGGGTGGGGCGAAACTGCGCGCGGCCATTTACCAGGCGCGCACCGGACCGGAAGTGCTGGGCGAGGTGGAGCGGTTCTTTGCGGCGCAAGGCGACGACGTGGTCGAAGAGGATGCGGCGCAGGAGTTTCCCAAAGCTGCGCTGGTTTGCGACTAATACGGTGCCGCTGACCTTCTCGCGCAGGAAAACAGCGGCAAGTCTCTTTCGAGTTCACTCTCTCGAAAATCACATTGCGGTTCTTTCGCCCCTACGGGGCTACTCGTCTCCATTTGACACTTTCCCCGGGTGAAGTCCACCGCATTTTCCACATTCGGGCACGAGGTGTGCACCGGGTAAGCGTGAAGCCGAGTGCGCTAGGCTGGAAAAACGATATGACGGAATGCGCGATTTGCGGTGGGGTGGGTCTGGTTCGGGTGATGGATGCGGCCGGGCACTGGGTGAGCCGGGCCTGCGAGTGCCAGGATGCGGAGCGGGAATTGCGAAGGATCCAGGCGGCGCAGATTCCGGTGCGGTACAAGGATTGCACGCTGGACGCCTTCGATCCCTCCTATCCCGGCGCCAACCCCTCTCTGGGCAGGGCGCTCCAGAAGGCGCGGCAATTCGCGGAGACCTATCCCGTCGACACGGCGGGACGCGGACTGCTCTTTGTCGGCTCAGCGGGTTTGGGTAAGACTCACCTGGCGGCCGGAATTCTCCGGCGCCTGATCCAGGAACGCGGAGTGAAGGGACTGTTTTGCGACTATCGGGAGCTGCTGAAGAGCATCCAGAATAGCTATAACTCCGAGGTGCGGACGACGGAGCTTGAGCTGCTGAAGCCGGTATTTGCCGCCGAGGTGCTGGTGCTGGACGACCTGGGCGCGCAAAAGCCCAACGAGTGGGTGTGGGACACGGTGGCGCTGATCCTGAACACGCGCTACAACGACCGCCTGACCACGATCATTACGACGAATTATCCTGACTTGCCGGCAGGAGCTGGCGCAAAGTTCGATAGGACCGGGGCCAAAGCCGCCGTCCTTGAAGACACGCTGGGCGACCGAATCGGCGACCGGATGCGGTCGCGGCTGGCCGAGATGTGTGTCCGGGTGGAGATGCAGGGCGATGACTTCCGGCAATCGGTAAAGCGGGCGCGGTTTGGGTGAGGAAGGCAGCTACTAGCTCCTAGCTCCTAGCTTTTTGCCTAGACCGCCTGGCTTATTGTCGCTCGACGTTCGGCCCGCGGAGTTTTGCGGGGAAAACTACCAAAACGATAAGAGGCTCAAGAGAATCACGAGCATGGCTGCGATGGTGAGACCCCGGTAGGCCCGTTCGGCTGGCAGGTTGGGCTGCGCAGAGGCGCTTGTGTGGGTGGGTAGCGAGGTGAATGCGTGGGTCGGGGAGGGATGCATCGGCTGGCCTGCCTTTCAAATGCATTTCGATAAGGATCACGTCGCGATCACGCTGCTGGTTTCCTTGTTTTGAGGTTGTGGATTCAGGAGACTTGCCAACACCGGTTGGCCGGCGTTGAGGTCTCTCTTGCCAGCTTAGATGCGAGAGATATGCGCTGGTTTCAAAGAAGAATGTAGATTGGACGAAAAGTTTCGTGCTTGCCCGAATGGCGGCCTGGAGGCACGGAAGTCAGGCGCGGCCACGTTTGATGGTGGACGGGCCGCGAGGCGGGGTGGAAGGGCCGTGAAGCCGGCAAAAACAGGTGTACAATCGCGCTCGTGAGCACAGGTCCACAACTGATTCGTCCTGCCGAGGCGCAGGAGCGCAATTGGCTGCCGGTAGCGATCGCTGTGGCGATTGTGCTGGCGGTGGCGGTGGGACTGGTACTGATCTTTGGGCACGGGAAGAGCGCGCCCGCAGCGACGCCGATCTCCGCGGCCCTGGACCCATACGCGGGGAATCTGCCGATCAGCAACCTGCAGATGAGCGAGTCAGCGAACCTTGCCGGCGGCAAAGTGACCTACGTCGATGGGTCGATCAGCAATACAGGAAGCCGGACGGTGACTGCGATCGCCGTGCAGGTGCTCTTTCGCGATCCGGCTCACGAAGTGGCGCAAAACGAAACCGAGCCGCTGAAGATCATCCGCACGCGCCAACCGTATGTGGATGTGGAGCCGGTGTCGGCCTCACCCCTGAAGCCGGGCGACAGCGCAGACTTCCGATTGGTGTTCGACACGGTTGCGCAGGACTGGGATGGCGCTTTCCCTGAGATCCGGATTATTGACGTGGACGCGAAGTAGGGCGCGTGGACTCGAAGTAGGGCGAGGATTTCGGGGGCAGAGTAGAAACTACGCAAACGTGCAAAATTTACCCGCAAACAGGGGTTTACAGGGCGCGAAACGCGCCGATTCCGCACCGAACCTTCCCCATCGAATGACTTTATTTTCAAATAGATAGGTGTTTCCTTGATCCCTCTCCACCTTTGGCACCGGTATTGCTCTTATAGGGGCGAGCGGACAGCAGGCTCAACCCGCGGACGCAACTCCAAAAGCCGCGAACCAACAAGAAGGGATTAAAACCCATGATGAAATCTGCGAATGAAGTGAGATTGTTTCCCCGCCATTTGGCAGTGATTGTGTTAGCATCTGCGATCGCGATTCCCGTTTGGGCTCAGGACCAGGTGTCAACTGGTACATCGTCCGGGGTTTCGACACAGAGCACGAACTCTTCTTCGGCCACACAGGCTCAGCCCTCCCCCATGCCCATGACCGAACAGCCCTTGAGCACCCCGAAGGAAGGGTTCTGGGGCCGGATCTACCCTTTTGCCCGCAAGAAGTGGGTGAAGAGACAGACCGATCCGATTAACGATCGGCTAAGCGAACTGGACAATGTGAACGCCAAGAACGCGCAGTACATCAAGGATGTGGATGCGCGGGCGCAGGCGGGAATCCAGAAGGCGCAGACTGCGGCTGATGCAGCGAACCAGTTGGCGATGGCTGCCAACACGCAGGCGGAGAACGCCAACAGCGCCGCCCAATCAGCGTCGACTCACGTGAACCAGATCAACAGCACAGTGAACGGCCTGGATCAGTACAGCCAAGCGACGGACATTGTGGTCAAGTTCCACGGGTCGAGCCCGGCACTGAGCTCGGATTCGAAAGCACAGTTGGATCAGTTGGCCTCGAGCCTGACCGGGCGCGAAGGCTACATCCTGGAAATGGAAGCGCACTCGCCGCAGGCGGGCAGCGCAGGCATAGAGAGTTCCGAGCGCCTGTCAGAAGCAGTCAAGCGCTATCTTGTATCGGAACATCAGATTCCCGTCTACCGCATGCACTCCGTGGCCCTCGGCAATGAAGTTGAGGTGGCCTCAACCGGAACTGGCGATCAAGACCAAAAGCCGGAACGGATTCGGGTCAGCAGCGTGCATCTGCGGTTGATGGTAAACAGTTTGGCGGCCTGGGCAGGAGCGTCACCCCAAAGCGCTCCCGCCGCAGCTGGCACAGAGCAGCCGTAATTTAGCGGCCAACTCCTCCTCCTCCGAGGCTCTGCTTCTGTGCCAACGGCCACCCCGCCGTTAGGCCGCCAACCAAGCTCTCGCAACGCGAGAGAACCAAGGCAACTTGGCCCCCGTTAAAACGGGGGCCGTTTTTTTTGAGACAGGGAACAAGGCACCGAGGGAACGAGTCCCAGGTTCCCGGCAGCGGACAGCCTTGAGGTATCTGCGAACATTTGCGCCAGTCTAACATCTGTTATAATGATAAGAATGGAGGATCGGTGCCGATGATTAAGCTCAAGGTGACAACAGTGGGAAGTTCGGCTGGAATCGTGTTGCCTAAAGAGGCTCTGGCGCTGCTCAAGGTGGCGAAAGGCGACTCGGTGTTTCTCACTGAGTCGCCCGACGGATTTCGGATTACCCCCTATGACCCAACGTTTGAGGAACAGATGTCGCTTGCACGAAAGTTTATGCGAGAGCGGCGCGATGTATTGAGGGAGCTCGCGAAGTGAGCGACGAGGAATGGCGCTGGGTAGAAAAAGATGTGGTTCTTGCAATTCACGACGAGCAGCTCGCGGAGCACGGCGGCATGAAAGGGCTGCGAGATGAATCTTTGCTGCTTTCGGCCCTCGCCCGCCCACAGAATCTCACGGCCTACGGAACTCCGGATGTCGCCGATCTTGCGGCTTCCTACGCTGTGGGCATCGCGCGTAATCACGCATTTATTGACGGAAACAAGCGCACGGCCCTGGTTGTCGCGGCCGGCGTGTTCCTGCCATTGAACGGCTATAAGCTCACTGCCAGCGATGGGGAGACCGTGAGGGTGATGCTGTCGGTTGCGGACGGCTCGATGCCGGAGGAAGAGCTGGCATCGTGGTTTCGCACTCATACCGTGCCATTACCCCCCGAATGACACTTTTCCTTGTGCTTGCGGCGCAAGTTCTCCACGCTACAATGCTTCCATCACACGCATGGAGGCCTTTATGACGAATATGACACGCAGGATTGTTCTTGCCGCGGCGGCATTGGCGTTTGCCGCGGGTATTGTGAAGCCGCTGGTGGCGCAGGGCGCGCCGCCGCAGTCGAGCGCCGGTGAGCCGTACACGATTGAGTACTACTACAAGTGCCAGTGGGGCCATCAGCAGGAGTTCCTCGATCTGTTCCTGAAGAACCACTACCCGCTGCTCAAGAAGATCCAGTCGACGGGGAGGATTGTGTCGCTGAAGATTGAGTCGCCGGCCTACCACACCACCGAGGACGGCCGCTGGGATTATCGCGTGACGATCGTCTACAAGGACTCGACGGTTGCGACGAGCTCGAACCCGGATGAAGCGGCGTTTATCAAGGAGCTTTGGCCGGATCAGGATACGTACAAGAAAGAAGAGCAGCGGAGGTTCGAGATTCTGCTCGGGCACTGGGATTTGCCGGTGACGGATATTACGCCAAGAAACCAGTGAGCAGTGGACAGTGAACAGGGGTCAAAGATCCGGCCGCGCGCGCCATTGGCGGACGAGGTCGGCTGCGGCTTCGGGCCAATCGGGAAATTCAAACTGGAATCCGGATTGAAGGAGGCGGCCGGGAACGACGCGGCGGCTCTTGAGGACCAGTTCTGGCTCGGTGCGCAGGAAAAACATGCCGATGGCCAGGAGCGGCGCGGGCGCAGGCAGGCCGTTGGGCATCTCCCAGGCCTCGCGCAGCGCGGCCATAAACTCACGGTTGGGGAGCGGATTGGGCGCGGCGAGATTGACTGGGCCGTCGGTTTCCTGGTGTTCAATAAGGAATTCGAGAGCGCGGGCGAAGTCGGACTCGTGAATCCAGGAAACATACTGGCGGCCATTGCCTTGGGTTCCGCCGAGGCCGGTGCGCACCAGCCGAGAGAGCACCGCAAAGACGCTGCCCGGCTCAGGGCTGAAAACGAGCGAGGTGCGCAGCGCGACCTTGCGCGTGCTCGGCGTTTCGGCGGAGAAGAAGGCGGCCTCCCAGTCCTTGACGAGCTGGATGGTCCAATTCCATTTCGCTGGAGCGCGACGGCGGGGCGAGATCCACTCATTGCCGCCCAGCTCGCCGGTGGCTTCGTCCATATCGCGGTCGAATTCCGTTCCCTGGGGAGCGTGCCGGTAGATGGTGGCCGATGAGGCGTTCATCCAGAGGCGTGGTGGATTGGCGAGCGTTGCGAAGGCCCGGTGCAGCAGGAGCGTTGGCCCGATGCGCGAATCGTAGAGCTCGCGGCGGTTGCGGGCGGTGTAGCGGCAGTTGATGCCGCGGCCGGAGAGATGAATGCAGACGTCGGCGCCTTCAAGCGTCTCAACCCAGGGACCGAGCTGAATTCCGTCCCAATACACGGTTTGCCAGGGCGCGGTATACGGCCCACGGGTGAGCACCGTGACGTGATGGCCTCGCTCCTGAAAGAACCGCGCCAACATGCGGCCCACCTGTCCGCTGCCACCGGGCAAAACGATGCGCAAGGGACGAGGGCTCAAGAGGCCTGGATTGTCCATGCCAACAGCGTAACGCCCCGACGGGCTTTTGATGAGGCTATTGCCTTGGCGGAAGCGGGTAGGCCTGAGCGAAGCGGCGCTGGCGATGGACGCGGATCTCGTGGACGATGACAAACACCACGAGGAAGATGACCAGCAGCGGGCCGAAGAGAATCCATGGCGAGAACACGACGTGGTCCTTGCCGATGGAGACGCTGGCGGGAGTGTGCACCACGCCGAACATCGCGACCAGGTCTTTGGCCACGGTGACGTTTTCGCCAAGGTGCACGGAGCCAAAGAAGGAAACGAGATCGCCACCAATGGAGGAGTTATCGGCGGCCGTGACGTTACCAAAGAAGTTGACGACGTCGTGGCGGGCCTGGCCATTGAGGCGCACGTTGCCGAAGAAGACAACGATATCGCCGTTCACCTCTCCATCCGCGTGGACATTGCAGAAGAAGCAGACAGCGTCGTGAACAGGAGCGTCGGGGGTGACTTCGATGTTGTTAAAAAACTGGACCGCGTCCTCGCTGGCGCGCGCAGGTGCAGCGGCAACCGCCAAGGCGGCACCGAACAGGCAAACGGCGAGAAATCTCCTATGCATTGGTGTTTGATCCTCGCTACAAGCCAATATACGCGGATGGGCGGCTGGAAGTTCCTTTAAAGTTGGGCCGGGAGAAACTACCCATTTTGCGCCACTTACGCTGGATTCAACGCCTGGGTCCATTCGGCGGCGGTGTCAACAAGGACGTCGGGAGGGGAATCCGAGAGGTTTTGGGGGCCGAAGCCGAAGGCACAGCCGACGGACCAGGCTCCGGCGTTCCGTGCTGTTTCGACGTCCACCTTGCTGTCGCCGATCATCACGGTCTCCTCGGGAGTGGCGCCGGTCTCGTCCATGAGCGAGCGGAGGCCCAGCGGATCGGGTTTCTTGAGGGGGAAGCTGTCGCCGCCATAGATATGGAGGAAGTAATCGGCGAGCCCCAATCCTTCGCAGATGCCGCGCGCTGGACGCACCGGCTTATTGGTGAGCACGGCCATGGTTCTTTGCGGCCCGCCGGGCGCATCGTGCAGCTCGTGCAATGCCCTGAGCGCATCGAGGACGCCTTCATAGGCGTAGGTGAAGTCGAGCTTGTGCTCGCGGTAATGCTGGAGAAAGAACGTGTAGGCCCTGGCGAAGAGATCGTCGTTGATCTGGTCAGGAGCAATGCTCCCGGCGAGGGCCAGAGAGCAGCGCATGAGCATGGGCGCGCCGTTGCCGACGAAGCCGGCGATTGCAGGATCGGGCAGAGGGCCACAGTTGAATTCCCGAAGCGTCGCATTCACGCTGTTGCACAGGTCCTGCGCCGAGTCGATCAGAGTTCCGTCGAGATCGAAGACGAGCAGCTTGAGCCGCTCGACGGGAATGGGGCGAAAGACGCGGATCATGCGTCTAGTGTAACGGGCGCAACACGATGCGGCGGCAGGGTGCCGGCATCGTTTACACTTGGCGAGCGAAGCATGAAAGGGGAGTCTCGAGCTATGAAGAGGGATCTGGCAAATGTGGCGGCGGCCGTCGCACTCGCATTGGGGTCGTGTTGCCTCGCCGCGCCGCAAGCGCCGCCAGTATTCAGCACCGACGCCGCGGCGGAGCGCATTCCCAACCTCCGCACGCTCAAGACGGAATTGAAGGAATACCACGATTGCACATGCAAGTGCGGCTGTTACACGCATGACCTGGAGGTGCAGGCGGATCACGCAATCGCGTTCCTGCGCCAGCGGGCCGCAAATCGAAAGCCGAACGAGAAACTGGCGCTGATTCTGGACATCGACGACACCGCGCTGTCGACGTACGCGGAGATGTTGGGTGCGGACTTCGGATACAACAAGGCCGAATTCGATCAGTGGCTTGATACCGCACAGGCGCCGGCCATTCCGGGCACGTTGCGGCTCTACAAGGAAGCCCAGCGGTTGGGGATAAGCGTCATCTTTATTACGGGCCGTTACGAAACGCAGCGCGCCGCCACGGAGCGCAATCTGCGCGCGCAGGGTTTCGACAACTGGAAACTGCTTGTGATGCTCCCGACAGACCACGGCTCGCAGACGATTGGCGCCTTCAAGGCTGTAGCGCGCGGGCAGATTGCCGCGGCGGGCTATACGCTGGCCCTCAACGTGGGCGACCAGTGGAGCGACCTGAAGGGCAAGCCGGAAGCGGAGTTTTCGGTGAAATACCCTGACCCGTATTACTTCATCCCGTAGTGGGGCCTAGTGGATGCGGATGTTGCCGGAACCGGTTCCGATGTGCACGGCCGGGCACCAGCCGCCAATCGCGCCCTTCAAGTGGTGGTGGTCCATTGTCCCTTGGGTCACGATCGCGCGATCGCAATGGATGTTGCCTGAGCCGGCCCCGGCATCGAGCGTTAGCGCGGCATTGCCTGTCCAGAGTTCTACACTTCCCGAACCTGTGTTAATGCGCCACGACGCAGCCGGCGTGCCGTCCACCTTGATATTGCCCGATCCGGTTCCGGCGCGCAGTCCGCCGTGCAGGTTCTTCAGCTCGATCGACCCTGAGCCTGTTTCGGCCTTTACGTCGCCAGAGCCCGTCTGTGCGGCATCGATGTTGCCCGATCCGGTTTGCACCGTGAATCCGCCTTGCAAGCCCGTGGCGTGAATCGATCCCGAGCCTGTGCTCAACCTGGCATTTGCGCCCACACCTTCGTCGGTCACGTTGCCTGAGCCTGACGCTGCATCGAGATAGGCATCGGGCGGAGCCTGAATCTCATAATCGATGCTGACGTTGCCGAGATTCTGATGGCCCGCGCCGATGCGGACGATGTTGCCGGTCTGCTGGATGGGAGGATGCGCTGCGATTTCCTGCACCATTTCATCGCTTCCGCCCCAGCCCGACTTTACGCGCGCGAAGACATGGACGCGCCCCACGGGACCGCTGGTTAGATGGATGGAACCCGAGCCGGTGTGGACCGTCAGATCGACTCTGCCGGTAACCGTCAGGTCGCGCTCAAATGTCGCCTCAGCGGCACGCGCCGGAAATGTTGTCGTAAGCACAACTGCAACAAATAGTGTGACTGCCGCACAAAAACTCCTCATCGCGCTCCTCATTTTGCCGCACGAATGATTCTACGCACCTGACCGCCCGCCGGTTCCATAGAAATGTCGCGCGCGAGGCCGCTCCTGATGCCACGCACACCGTCCAATGCTATCCTCACTGCGAGATGCACGAGCTTCTGCTCATCAAGCCGGTTGCCGTGGCCATGCTGATCCTGGCCAACGCCTACTTTGTCGCGGTCGAATTCGCGCTGATCTCGATCCGCGACACGCGCGTGGAGCAGTTGCTGGCCGCGCGGGTGCCTGGAGCGCGGGCGGTGCGGAGCCTGCAGCGCAACCTCGACGACCTGCTCCCTGCGGTGCAGCTCGGCGTGACCCTTTGCTCCCTGGCGCTTGGCTGGCTGGGCGAGCCGCTGGTGGCGCAGATGTTGGCGGGATGGATGGGCGCACTGCCCCACGCGAATATCTACGGTCACATAGTGGCCGTGGCACTCGGATTCGCCATCATCACCTACTTTCACGTTGTCGTCGGCGAGTTGGTGCCCAAAGGGCTGGCTCTGCGGCGGGCGGAGGCGCTGGCCGTGGCAGTGGCGCCGCCCATGCTGATTTTTATGGCTGTCACTCGCCCCGCGGTGCGCTTGCTTAGCCGCTCTGCGGGCGTTGTTCTCAGGGCTTTCGATATTCCCGCCACCGAGCGCGCAGCTTCGATTCATTCGGCCGAGGAACTAAAGCTCATTGCCACGGCGGCGAGACGGCTGGGACTGCTGCCAGAGTTTCAGGAAATGCTGGTGCATCGTGCGCTGGAACTCGGTGACGTTCCGGTGCGTGAGATTATGACGCCGCGACAGCAGATTTTCTCTTTGCCTTCAAACATGCTTCTTGAAGACGCCTGCATGCGTGTCTTCGGGCGCAACCATTCAAGGATTCCTATTTACGATGAGGCTCGCGGCGCCGAATACATTATTGGGGCGGTGTACGCGCGGGATCTCGCGCGGCTGTTCTTTTTCCGTCATTCATCGACAATTCCAGCGGCGCCCCAGGGCGAGGTTCGACTTGGCCAGATTATGCACGAGGTGCTGGTTGTGCCAGAGTCGAAGTCGGCACTGGATCTGCTGCGTGACTTCAAGCAGAATCGGCGGCACCTGGCGATCGCAGTCGATGAGTATGGATCGACGGTGGGCCTGGTGACGGCGGAGGATGCGATCGAACAGCTTGCGGGCGAGCTCGAGGACGAGTTCGACGCACCCTCGCAACCGCTGCTGAGCAGCGCCGGAGGCGCGGTGGTGATGGACGGCAGCGTGAATCTGCGCGACCTGGAAACGCAGATGCAATGGAACCTGCCGCGCGACGGCGGTGTGGAAACCCTGGCGGGATTCGTGCTGGCGCGGCTGGGGCATATTCCCAATGTGGGCGAGGCGGTCGTGTTTGAAGACCGGCGATTGACTGTGGTTGAGATGGACGCGAGACGCATCGCGAAGATTCGCGTTGAGCCGGTCGAACGAATCTTGCCTGCATCGGAATAGCTGCGGACAGGCTGAGTGCGGGAAATCGCCAGATGAAGCGGCGCGAAGCCGCTCCGTGTGTACATCATCCATTAACCTCGCGCAGGTGCAAAAACCGGTCTGTATAGATGAAAATAGAATTGGATGAATCCGGCAAACAGGACGAAGAAACGGTTGACACCCACCGAGACTGAAGCTCACCCATGGACCGCAGCGGAGTTTGAGCGGCTGGTCTTCCAGTGCAAGCCCAAGGTCGCTGTTTTCGACTGCGACGGGACACTTTGGAGCGGCGACGCGGGATACGGGTTCATGGCGTGGTCGCTTGAACAGGGGCTGGTGTCGCGGTCGACCAATGACTGGATTGACACGCGGTACCGCGCTTATACCGCTGGAGATGTGAGCGAAGCGGACATGTGCAGCGAAATGGTGCAGATGTACGCCGGATTGCGTGACAGCGAACTGCGGGCCGCCGCCGCACGCTACATCGGCGAGTTTGTGCGCGAGCGCGTCTTTGCCGAGATGGCGGCGCTGGTGGAGAAGATGCGGCAGGCTGGGATTGAGATATGGGCCGTCAGCTCGACGAATCGTTGGGTGATCGCTGAAGGCCTGCGCGATTTCGGCATCACAGAGGAGCACATTTTGGCGGCTGAGGTACGCGTCAAGGACGGCATCATTACCAGCGAGATCGTCGACGTGCCGACGGACGAAGCGAAGGCGGCTGCGCTCAAGCGAGTGGGCCTGCCCGCACCCGATGCGGTGTTTGGCAATTCGATTCACGACCTGGCGATGCTGGAGATGGCGCGCTGCGCCTTTCCTGTGAATCCGTCTCCGGCGCTCAAGGAGGCGTGCGCAAAGAGAGGCTGGGGCTACTTCACGCCACATGCTGCCGAGGGCGTTGAAGCGGCGGCGGGTGGGGAGTAGAGCGGGTGGTTGGCGGTTCGCCGCCATTCAGGACACGACCCCGGACGACCGAGCCTGCAGACTGCGAATGGGTACAATCCTTAGACAATTCGCTCTTTTCTGTCATTTACACTGGATTGCGTGAATGACAGGCCGCCCAAGCCGAAGACACATACTCCTGGTCCTGCACTTCGTTTTGTGGCGGCTGCGCTGATCGTTCGTGACCGCGAAGTGCTGATTGGGCAGCGGCGGGCGGATCAGCCTATGGGTTCATTGTGGGAGTTTCCGGGCGGGAAGATTGAGCCTGGTGAGAGCCCGCAGGAAGCGCTGGCGCGCGAATTGGTGGAAGAGCTGGGCATTCGCGCAGAGGTTGGCCCCGCGGTGACGCGCATTCGCCACAACTATCGCGGTGGCGGCGCTGTGGATTTGCAGTTCTTCGCGGTGCGCGAGTTTGCGGGCGACATCGACAACCAGATTTACCAGCAGGTGCGCTGGGTGAAGCTTGAAGAACTCACCGGATACAAATTCCTGGCCGCGGATCGCGGGTTGATCAAGGATTTAGCGGCGGGAAAACTGCTGTAGGAGAACTCTCAGCTGCGGGCCTTGTTGCCTTCAGTGGCCCGGGAATCATGTCCCACAGCCGAGCATCTCAGGTCTCGATTCTGAAACCTGGGAGTCTCGCTGGACGCGTAGTCCCTCAGGCGGCCAGCGGCCGGATCTTTGGCCTCTTCCTCTGCGATTCGATCCACAGGTTGTACTGCAGTTGCGCCTTCGAGAAGAAGTCTGGGGAGAGCCCCAGAGCCTCGCCGAGCCGGATGCTGAGGTCCATCGAAACGGAGGTGCGGCCATTGAGAATGCGCGAGATTGTGGCGCGCGCAACGCCGATATGCTCGGCGAGCTGAGTTGCGGTTCTCTTGCCGAGGAACTCATGCAGCAGTTCGCCGGGACTGGCCGGGTTGTGCATCATCGTCATGGTCATTGCCCCCTTAGTGGTAATCCCGATAATCCACGAGGATCGCATCCTCGCCCTCAAAGGTGAAGGTCAGCCGCCAGTTGCCGCTGACGCTCACCGACCAGTGTCTTTTGAGATCTCCCTTCAGCGGATGCCAATTCCAACCATCCCGATTCATATCCAGCGGCGTCGATGCCAGATTCAAGGTGGTCAGCTGGATGCGCAATCGGGATGCGTGTTTTGGCTGGATGCCTGCCTTTGAGCCGGTCTTGAAGAACCTCTCGATGCCGCGATGGCGGAACGTCCCGATCACAGCAGGAGTGTAACACATACTGTTACGCTCAGTCCACGAGGCGGGCGCCTCAGTTCCTTCTCCTGAGACCGCACATCGCTGGCCCGACAGTCACTAATGCCCGGGCATCATTCCCCAAAGCATCACGAGCGTCATGCCGATGACGATGACGCTGGTTCCCCAGGCGATCCAGTTCCAGAGGCGCGAATTTTTGTGCTCGCCCATCAAGTCAGTGCGGTTAATGAGCATCAGCATGAGGATGATGACCACCGGCAGAAGGACGCCATTGAGCACCTGCGACAAGATTGCTACGTTGATGAGCTGAGAGTCCGGCAGCAAAAGAACAGTGATGGCGCCGCCAGCGATAAGGAGAGTGTAAAGCCAGTAGAAGAACGGCGCCTCTTTGAAGCTCTTGTCCACGCCCGATTCAACGCCCAGCCCCTCGCAGACGGTGTAGGCCGTCGACAGCGGCAGAATCGAAGCGGCGAAGAGCGAGGCATTGAAGAGCCCGAAGGCGAAGAGGATGAAAGCGTAGTCGCCGGCGAGCGGGCGCATGGCCTCGGCCGCGTCGGCGGCCACCTGAATGGCTCCCATGCCGTGCACAAAGAGCGTGGCCGCGCAGGCCACCACGATGAACCAGGCGATGAGATCGGTGAAGACGCTGCCGATGATCACGTCGAGACGCGAAGCGGCGTAGTCCTTGACGCGAATTCCCTTCTCCACGATCGAAGACTGAAGGTAGAACTGCATCCAGGGCGCGATGGTGGTGCCAACGACGCCGATGGCCATGTACATGTAAGCCTTGTCGTGCCAGACGGAGTTGGCGGGAAGCTTGACGGTGGCCCACAACGCATCGTGCCAGCTGGGCTGCGACAATACGCCGGCAAAGATATACGTGATGTAGACCAGCGAAGCCAGAAGAAATATTTTTTCGGTGCTTTTGTAATCGCCACGGATGACCAGGGCCCAAACCAGAACGGCACAGATAGGTACGGAGATCAGCTTGGACACATGAAATAAATGCAAAGAGCCAGCGATGCCGATGAACTCGGTGACCACGTTGGTGTAATTGACCACGACGAGCATCAACATGAGCACAAATGTGATGCGCAGCCCGAATTCCTCGCGAATAAGATCGCTGAGACCCTTGCCTGTAACCACGCCCATGCGGGCACACATCTCCTGCACCACGATGAGCGCGATGGTGATGGGAATCATGGTCCACAGAAGGGTGTAGCCGTATTGCGCGCCAGCCTGAGAGTAGGTGAGGATGCCGCCGGAGTCGTTATCGACATTGGCGGTAATGAATCCGGGACCGAGAACGGCCAGAAACAGAAGGATCCGGATTCGCCAGCGCTTCCACATAGTGACGCGAGTTCCTAAGGTGGATTCATTGCAGTTTTAGGTTGGCGGAAAAAGATTCCTCACTGACCATAACAGGCAAGACCCGAACGCGCGAAACCGGAGGCAGAAGTTTCTCGCCGCACTGTCCCATGTAAAAAGGGTGGACTCTTCACAAAGAAGAATCCACCCCTCACTCGCTTAGAAATTCTGCGCTTTTTGTGATCCTGCTTTAAGCCGAGGCGGCCAGCACGGGCTCTGTTTGCAGCATCGCCTCCGCGCCGTTGCCAAGCAGGCACTCCACCACGTCGGCCGCGCTGTAGCTGCTGCGCCCCGGCGCAATAAACTGCGCAATGGTATTCAAGTCGTCGCCAACAGTCACCAGCGCCGGCTCAACGAAACCATCCTTGCGCGTCTGCGCGTGCCCGATATTCGCCAACAGCGTATTGCACAGGCACTTGCGGCCTACCGTGTCCTCGATCTTGCCGCCCTTGGCCAGGTAGTTTCCGACTGGCTCCGCCGAGCAGCGATAGCCAATCTGGTCATCGCCCGCCGCGTACGGCTCGCGTAAATAACCGAGATCGCAGATCCGGTTCCGCCTATCGTAGACATTGCGCTCCGAAGAAGTGCCCTCGAGCTGCGCAACCTTGAACGGAAATCCCGTTGGCGAGGCCAGCGGATCGGTAAACACTTCGCCGGCGCCCGCAATCGCCTGTTCTATCAGCCGCGTTTTCAGGTCGGCCCTCATGCCCGATTCCCGGCTGAACGCAAATGCGGTTCCCACCTGCACTCCCGCCGCGCCCTGGTCCAGCGCCTCGCGCAGTTTCATCGGGCTGCCATACCCGCCGGCCAGCCAGAAGGGAACACCCAGCGATCTCAACTCCTCGATGTTCACCCGGTCGCGCTCGCCATAGAGCGGCTCTCCGGCGGCGTTGAGTTGCAGCTTACCCCGTGGCGGCGCATTGTGCCCGCCTGCCGTTGGGCTTTCGATCACAAGGCCGTCTACGCGGCCGCTTGCGCGACGCAGCATGGTCGCCGCCAAGGTGTTGGAAGAGACAATTGCCAAAAACCTGGGCCGGTCGAGCGCCGGCAGCGGTCCTTCCGCGTAGTCGGCCGGATCGAGCCGCATCGGCGCGTCAAAATTCGCAGACTGCCCGTGCGCCACGCCGGCTATAGCCAGGCGGTACTCCGCCGCATGGTCCGCCGCAAACGCGTCCAGCACTCCGGGGATGTGGAGCGGGATTCCCGCACCCATCAGCACATAACCTACGCCCGCCAACATGGCGCCGTAGATTGAAGGCAAATGGGGGATCTGCACTTTCTCAAGATAGTTGATGCCCACAGGATTGTTGTGGCCTTCCCTGGCCAGAAACACCTCAACGAAGTTGCTCACGATGCAGAGTTCGATTAGTTTGCGCGAATCGTGTTTCTGGTGCATGGGAAGAGCCTTATAAGGCGCACCTGCAGCCGTGCCGCCAGGCACGAAATACTCCTGCCAGATGCGTTTCGCCATCTCCTGAAACGGAAACGCGTCCAGTCCACGGCGCATATACCCGCCCTGGTCGCCGTCCGCAAGCCGGCGCACAAAGACCGCATCCAGCGCTGTGCCCGACACGACGCCCAACTGGCCGAGTTTTGAGACGGCCTGGGCCAGGCGCCAGTTGGACACACCTACGCCCATTCCGCCCTGAATGATTTTGGGAAATGGGATCATGTATGAATTGTTTCACAGATTTAGATGCGGCCGGAGTTTTTCCCGGAAATTGGTAACAAAAGCATCGCAGGCAATTGCAGGAGATGGAAGAGGAAGGGTCTCGAGCGACAGCTGTTTCGACTAGAATCTAAAGCTTTTCGCGCAGAAAGCTGATCACGCGCTCGGCCTGAACCACGCCAACCATGCGACCCTGCGAGTCAACGACGGGAAGCGCGTGCAGGTTGTATTTGTCGAACATTTCGGCCAGCTCGTTCTGTTTCAGGTCCGGCGGGCAAGAGATTACGCGGGGCTCGGCCAGGACGCTCAGGTGCGAATCAGGCTGAGCCATGACCAGGCGCGCCAACGGAATGGCACCGCGAAGCATGCGCTTCTCGTCGAGCAGAAAGACTTCGGTCACGCTTTCCGGATCGCCGTCGAAGCTGCGCAGCGCCTGCACGGCCTGTGCGACGGTGGCATCCACACCCAGATAGACGAACTCCGTGGTCATGCAGCCGGCGGCGGAGTCCTCGTCGAACTCGAGCAGCTCCTCGACCTCCTGCCGCTCCTCCGGCTCCATCTCCTCGAGGATGGCGTCGGACTGCTCCTCGGACAGCTCGGAGAGCAGATCGGCAGCGGCGCCGGGGTCCATCTCCTCCACGATGTCGGCGATGCGTTCCTCGTCGAGCTTTTCGAGCAGCGCCTTTTGCAGCTTGGGCTCGACCTCTTCCAGAGTCTCGGCGGCCACCTCCTGGTTGAGCGAGGTGAAGACGGCCTCGCGCTCGGCGGGCGCCAGATCTTCCAGAATGTCGGCCAGTTCAGAGGGGTGGATGCCGGCGAGGCGCTCGTGTTCGATGCGCAGCTTGACGCGCCGCGCGGGATCGGGCTCAATGACATCGACAAACTGCCAGGGAATAGCACGGGCGCTGAATCTGCGTGAGATGGATTCGAGCCGCGCGCGCGGCAGGACGCCTTTGAAAACCCTGCGGAACGCTCCCCGCAGTCCGACTTCGACTTCAGCCACGCGCAGATGATGGACCGCTCCCTGGTCGGTCCACTCCAGGTCCACATCGTTGACGCGGACCACCTTTCTGCCGTTGATGTCGATGATCTGGCGGTCGATGAGGTCCCGCTGCAAGAAGAGATAGCTGCCGTCGTCCTTGAGTGGAGCAAGCGCCTCAACCGAACGCAATTCGAGCGTGCCGGCTGGGGTTTCCATCACTTCCTGCGAAGGCACAATCGAGAGGCCGGAGCGGGTTTTGAGTGCAATTCCTGCCACCCTGCCGCCGTCCGGCCCCGTGGTGACCACAATATCTTTGAGCTTGCCCCTCAACTGTCCGTGCGCGTCTGTGACTGGCGTGCCGAGAAGCGCCGTCAGGCTGACGCGGATTGAGGTGCGCTGGTTCATGTGCGGCTCCGTGGATTAAGCGTCGACCTATCGACCGCAGTTTACTCCCAAGGGTGTATCGACATATACGGGCGTGCAGCGACGCGGCCAACGATAGTAATCCCTTGCCCGCTTGACACAATCGCATCCAGACTTGAAACTGCCAGCTAGGTCGTTAGACCGCGGGGTGGCGTATCCTGCACCATCAGTGGAGGCAGAAGGCAGCCTGGTGACTGAAACGAGTAGAGGACCGCGGAGTTTCCGGCTGAGCTCCACCATGGAGAGTGTCAGCGAGGTGGAAGCGGCGGCAGATCAGTTGGCCACGGAGGCAGGCCTGGACGAGGATCAGCGCTTCCACATCGGCATGGCTGTCCGCGAGGCGACCATTAATGCCGTGCTGCACGGCAACGAATACGATCCCGCACGCCAGATCGCGGTTTCGCTGGAAAATACGGGCAAGGACCTGGTGATTGTGATTGCCGACCAGGGTCACGGGTTTAATCCCGACAGAGTGCCCAATCCACTGGCAGCAGAGAACCTTCTCCGCGGCACCGGCCGCGGCATCTTTCTCATCCGGTCTCTCATGGATGAGGTACACTTTCGACAATTGCATCCAGGAACCGAGTTGACGCTCATCAAGCATCTGGCGCCAACGGCCAAAAACACTTAGCATGGTGGCGAGAGCGGGGGAACCGTTGAACTACGGTTTTTCGCGCGAATGGGCCGGGCGTGGAGTTTTCCGCAAGCCGGCAGCGGCAAAGATGCTATAACCGAAGTAACAACAAGGAGGGATTTTCCGTGGCACTTGCGATATCTTCCAGGGAAGTGGATGGCGTCACCGTTTTGGAACTCAGCGGGCGGATCACACTAGGCGAGGGCAGCGTACAGTTGCGCGACGCTATTCGCGACCTGATCGGCAAAGGGCAGCGAAACATCCTGCTGGATCTGGGGGAAGTGAGCTACATCGACAGCTCTGGCCTTGGTGAATTAGTGAGCGCCTACACGACGGCCAGGAATCAGGGCGCGAAGCTGAAACTGCTCAGGTTGACCAAGAAGGTCCACGACCTGCTGCAGCTGACCAAGTTGTATACCGTCTTCGACATCTACGATGACGAGGCGAGCGCCATCGGTTCCTTCAAATAGCCCGAGTCGGGCGAAAATCTTAGACAAATAGGCCATTCCGCACAAGCGGAATGGCCTATTTGCGTGTTCCGTGGCTGGGCTGCCCCGAAGCGGCGGCGCGAGGCTATAGCGAAACCAGAGTCGGTGTATCCCGAGAGCACTTAACTCAAGTCGACGCGACCATCAGGGAGCGGCGACCCTGCGCCAAACCTCGACAGGACACGGTTACTCTGGTCCCGCTCTAAAAGCTCACGTTGGGCACGGCTTGCGATGCCGGGCTGGCGATGAAGTAGGCATTGTTCTGATGGAAGCCGGCAATTCCCGCCCAAATGCTGTTGGGGAATTGCAGAATAAAGGTGTTGTAGTCCTGGATTGCGTCGTTGTAGCGCTTACGCGCGACGCTGATTCGGTTCTCGGTCCCCGAAAGCTCATCCTGCAAGCGCATGAATTGGTCGCTGGAGCGCAGTTGCGGGTAGTTCTCGGTCAGGACGAGAACTTTGGCAAGGGAACTATCAAGCTGGGCGTTCGCGGCGATCTTGCCTTCCGGAGTCTGGGCATTCATCAGTCCTTCGCGGGCCTGCGCGATGTCAGCGAAGACGCTGCTTTCTTCTTTGGTGAAGCCCTTTACGGTCGACACCAGGTTGGGAATGAGGTCAGCGCGCCGCTCCAATTGCACATCGACCTCAGACCATGAAGCTTTTACTACCTGATCCTTGGCCACCATCTGATTCCTGGCGCTAACAAAGCTGCCAAAGATCATGAGGACCACGAGAAGCAGGACGCCCAAAACGGCCAGCGTAATTCCAAGTCCACGGCTCATACAGTTTGATTCTCCTTCGGCTTCTATATGCGAGAAGCCACGCAAATCTATTGGCTCTTACCAACTTCCTCCGGCGCCGCCACCACCAAACCCACCAAAACCTCCGCCACCCCCAACACCAAAACCACCGCCGCCAAATCCACCTCCGCCGATGCCAGGCCCTCCGCGCCAACCACCCCGGCCCCAGCCGCCAAAAAACAGGCCGAAGCCGAAGAGCATGCGGAGTAGCGAGCCTCCACCGAAGAGGACCAACACAAGAATGAGAAGAATCAGCTTGCCGACTGACGATCCCTGATCAACGGGCTGGCTTGGTGGGGCCACTGGCTGATCTTGATTGAGCGTGATTTTCGCATCGTCTGCGATCACCTGAGCAATTTCGCTCACCGCGAGCGTCACCGCGCCATCATAATCCGAGGCCTTCAGGTCAGGCACCATATCGCGGCCAATGTCGCCGGTCTTGCCATCCGGCAGGATCCCTTCCAGCCCGTAGCCGACCTCGATGCGGTATTTGTGGTCGGTAACTGCCAGCAGCACCATGGCGTACTTGTTGTCGCCCTTGTTGCCCATCTTCCAGTGATCTTCAAGCTGGTTTGCATAGTCCGCCGCGTCGTCGCCGTTGAGGTCGTGCACGGTGACGATGGCGATCTGCGCGTTGGCCCGGGAATGGTCGAGCTGCGCACAGATCGAATCCAGCCGCGCGATCGCGTCGGGAGAAAGAACGTGGGCGAAGTCGCTCACATAGTCGGTGGGTTGGGGCAGACTTGCGACGGACTCGGCGCTCGAAGGGATGGGGAGGAATGCAAGAAGAACCGCCAGCAACGGCGGAAATACAGTCAGACGCGCGCGGCGAAGGCCTCTCATTCCTATTCCATTGTACGTGGACGGGGTGCAAAGGGTTCCCGAGCCAGCAGGCTCTACACTGGGATAGAAATGAGCCAGAATTCGCTTCCTTCACCCCCAACCGCTCGCAAACGCCATACCGAAACACAAATGCACGGAGTCGTCCTCGCAGACGACTACGCCTGGCTGCGCGACAAAGAAGACCCCGATGTGACCGCGTACCTGGAAGCCGAAAATGCATACGCCGACGCGGTGATGGCGCCGCTGGCCGGCCTGCGCGAAGAGCTTTACCAGGAGATGCTGAGCCATGTGAAGCAGACCGACGTCTCGGTTCCCTATCGCGACGGCGCCTGGTGGTATTACACGCGCACCGAGGAGGGGCTCCAGTACGGCATTCACTGCCGCAAGAGGAGCGGGCCGGCGGGAGCGGGCGGCGATGCGGCAGAAGGGGGCGCGGCGGAAGAGGTGGTGCTGGACGGAAATCAGCTCGCGCAGGGGAAGGCGTTTTTTGCGGTCGGCGACACCGATATTACGGATGATGGCCGCTGGCTGGCCTACACCACCGACACCAAGGGTTTCCGCCAGTACACGCTGCGCATCAAAGATCTTGAGACCGGCGAGACTTTGGCGGGCGAGGTTGAGCGTGTCGGGTCCGTGGTCTGGGCAGCGGACAATCGCACGCTGTTTTACACGGTTGAGGACGAGCAGCAAAAGCGGCAGTTTCAGGTTTGGCGACATGTCCTTGGCGCGGCACACGCGGAGGATACGGTCGTCTACCAAGATGACGACGAGCGTTTCAACCTGGCCGCTGGGCGGACGCGCGATGGAAAGTACATCGTGGTGGAGTCGGCCAGCCATACGACGAGCGAGGCGCGGGCGCTGCGTGCGGACGAGCCGGCCGGGATTTTTGCTGTCATTGCGCTGCGCGAAGATGAGCACGAATACTCGGTCGACCACCGCAATGGGCTATGGTTTATCCGGACGAACGATCGCGGGCGAAACTTTCGGCTGGTGACGGCGCCCGAGGCCACACCGGGCCGTGAGCACTGGACAGAGCGGATTGCCCACCGAGACTCGGTGATGATCGAGGACGTCGATCTCTTCGCGGGCTTCTTCATCGCGTGCGAGCGCGAGGATGGGCTGCCGCGGCTGAGGTTGTGGAAGTTTGACAGCGACGGGGCAGAGGCGACGCGCACAGGTGAGATCGCCTTCCCCGAGCCAGCCTACAGCGCGCACCCGCATATCAATCGCATCTTCGAGACGGCGACGTTTCGCTACGCGTATCAATCGCTGGTGACGCCAAGCTCGGTGAACGAGTACAACGTAGCGACAGGCGCGTCAACGCTGCTGAAGCAGCTCGAAGTTCCCGGCGGATTCGACCGCACGCTCTACGCGAGCGAGAGGATTCACGCAAAGGCGCCGGATGGGGTCGAGGTTCCGGTCTCGATTGTGTACCGGAAGGACAAGTTCACGAAGAGCCAGGCGGGGAAAAATCCGCTCTATGTGTACGGCTACGGGTCGTACGGCTACTCGCTGCCCATCGGATTTAGTTCGAATCGCCTGAGCTTGCTCGATCGCGGAGTGGTGATGGCCTATGCGCACATTCGCGGTGGCGGCGACCTGGGCGAGCCGTGGCACGACGCGGGAAAGATGCTGGTGAAGCGCAATACGTTCAGCGACTTCATCGCCTGCGTGGAACACCTGACCGCGCAGGGCTACGGCGATCAGAAGCGCATGGCGGCCGAAGGCGGGTCGGCGGGAGGGCTGCTGATGGGCGCGATCGCCAACATGCGGCCCGATCTTTTTCGCGCAATCGTCTCGCACGTTCCATTTGTGGACGTGATGAATACCATGCTTGACGCTTCCCTGCCCCTCACGGTTCCCGAGTACGAAGAGTGGGGCGATCCGAACGACGAGAAGTACTTCAAATACATGCTGAGTTATTCGCCGTACGACAATTTGCGTGCCGCGAATTATCCCGCGATGCTCGTGAAGACGTCGCTGCACGACAGCCAGGTGATGTACTGGGAGCCGGCGAAATATGTGGCCAAGCTACGCACGCTGAAGACGGACTCGAATCCGCTATTGCTGGTAACGAATATGCAGGCCGGGCATGGCGGAGCAAGCGGGCGATACGACTACCTGAAAGAAATTGCGCTGGATTACGCGTTTCTGTTGAGGGAGCTGGGAGTTGTGTAACGGTCCACGCTGATTGGCCGCTCACTCGCCGGTCTTCAGCTCCACCAGCGTCTTTTCAAGGCTCGCTGCGTCTTCCACGTTCAGAGACTTCAACGCTGGATCGATTTGCTTAAGCAGGCCGCAGAGTACCTTGCCGGGACCGACTTCGACAAACACGCTCGGGTTTGCGCTTTTCAATGCGTTCATGCAATCGACCCAGCGGACTGTGCCGGTGACCTGGCGGATGAGCGCGTCGCGCGTGGCATCGGCCGTGGTGACGAGGCTGCCGGTCATGTTAGCAGCAACAGGGATTCGCGGATCGTGCAATGTGAGGCCGCCGAGCACGTGCGTGACCTCTTCTTGAGCCGGCTGCATGAGAGCACAGTGAAATGGCGCGCTGACGGGAAGCATGACGGTACGGCGCGCGCCTTTGGCCTTGCAAAGCGCAGAGGCTTTTTCGACCGCCGCGGCAGCGCCAGAGATGACGGTCTGACTCGGCGAATTGAGATTCGCTGCCTGCACCGTCAATCCCGTCTCGCGAGCGGCCTCAGCGCAGGCCTCGGCCACCTTTGCGGCGTCGAGCGCAAGCACTGCGGCCATGGCTCCCTGGCCCGCCGGAACCGCCTGCTGCATGGCGTGGCCGCGAGCCTTCACGGCGCGCACCGCATCGGCAAAGGAGAGCGTACCGGCGATGACGTGCGCCGACCACTCGCCCAGCGAATGTCCGGCGGCGAGCGCCGGCGCCACTCCGTGCTCGGCGAGGACGCGCGCCGCCGCGACGCTCACCGTCATGATGGCAGGTTGCGTGTTCTCGGTCAGGCGCAGATCTTCTTCAGGGCCCTCGAAACAGAGCCGCGAAAGCGAAAAGCCGAGAGCCGCATCGGCTTCGGCGAAGGTTTCGGCTGCCAAGGGAAATCGTTCGGCGAGCTCGCGGCCCATGCCAACGGCCTGCGAACCCTGCCCCGGAAAGAGAAAGGCGATCTTGTTTGACATTTCAGTGAAATTTTATCGCGCCGCGCGCAGCCGCGTTTAACATTGGCGGCTAAAAGCAACCGCAGATCCCCATTCGACTCGTTCGCGCGGCGAACTCGCTGAGGGCAGGCTTTCGACTCCGCGGGCCCCGCTTCGCGCGACCCGCTGCGCTCAGGATGACACTTAGTGATGGACGGAGGTTCGAGGTATCAGTTACAGCGCTTTTTGTCGTCGGGATCGTCATCGATCTGCCGGCCCTGGCCGTCAAACTTGACGGTGCGGCCCTGCGAGCGCATGTAAACCTCGAACTTGCGGGCCGCGCGGCGGCGTTTCCAGCGGTAGTAGCGGTTGCGCAGGCCGAACCACCTTTCGCTGAGCATGAAGGAGATTCCGCGCCGGGGCGCCGTGCGCACAAAGGCAAGACCGGCGAGGGCTCCCCCCAGTTGCGCGAAGGCATACATTCGTTCCTGGCCAAAGAGCATGGCGACGGCAACGAGCGCATAAATCACGACCATGTACCGCGCCTTGATGCCGATGACGAAGAACAAAAGAAACTGCGTGTCGCCGTAAAGGAGCCCAATGGCCACCAGCAATCCGAAGATTCCGCCAAAGCACCCGAAGAGCGGGTTGACGTTGAGGAGCAGCGAGGGCGCAAGCGTGTTCGCGACTAGATAAAGCACCAGCGCGGCCGCGGCCGTGCCCAGCACAGAAACCGCATAAAGGCTCGTAACCCAGTTGGCATCGTGAAAGGCCTCGAGAAATCCCGCGAGAAACCACAGCGAGAGCAGTTCGAAGAGGGTGCCAAGGATTCCGACATGCACAAAGCTGTAGGTGAAGGGCTGCCAGAGGGCTCCGTGCATGAAGGAGGAGGGATTGAAGACGAGCGAACCGGCGATCGCGCGCGCCGAGGAAGATGCCAAAGTCGCCAGCAACAACACAAAGTATGCGGCCAGGTTGATGAGGATCAGCCTGCGCGTGGCGCCTTTGAAGTCAGGGAAGGCGAGCGGACTGGAGCCAAATCTCGGCATCGTAGTCAACAGGGTAAACGCTCAAGCGCGCCGGTGTCATGGCGACTGGGCGTAAGGCGCACAGGAGCGCCTGCGGAGTGCAAATGACCGCGTGAAGCAGGCTGCACCAGGAATGGAGCACGGCGGGGAATCCGCCTGAAGAGTGCATCGTCTAACGGATATGAAGCATCTTTCCCGGAGAGGAAACCGCTGGCTTCAAGTGCCCCGTTTGGCTCTTGACCTGAGGCCGGGTTCTCCCTAAAACTAGCGATGGTTGCCGAACGACGACGGACTTATCCCGCATTGCGATTCGGCTTGGAAAGTGAGGAGGCTGCCATGCCCAGCTGCCCTGAATGCGACACCGCCCTGAACATTGAAGTCGACGAAGTGGAAGAGGGCGACGTGATAGCCTGCGAAGAGTGTGGAACGGAGTACGAAGTGGTTGGCGTCGAGCCGCTGGAGTTGGCGCGCGTCGAAGAGGGCCTCGAAGAGGAAGAAGATCTCCTGACAGAGGACGAGGAGGAATAGGAATGAGCCGAGCCCGCTTGCTGGCGGCGACTATATTGGGTCTTCTTACATTCGGAGCGCTTCCTGCCGGGCCGGGGAATGCGTTCGTTTCTTCCGCAGCGTGGGCCCAAAACATTGGCATGCGCACCGTGTCGGGCACGGTGTTGAACGCGAGTTCCGAGCCCGTTCCGGGGGCCACCGTTTTCCTGAAAGACGAGAAGAGCAAAACCATTCGCAGCTTTGATTCCACGGCCGACGGCCACTTCCACTTCGCGCAGGTCGACATGAGCATCGACTTCGACTTGTGGGCGGAGAAGGACGGCAAAAAGAGCGCGATCAAGACCGTAAGCTCGTGGGACGCGCGCAAGGACTTCATTTCGGATCTGAAGTTGAAATAGGCTGCCGCGGCTTGAGTTTCAGCCGTCGAGCTTCTTCGTCACCAGATCATTGAGCAAGGCCGGGTTAGCGTGGCCCTTCGACGCGCGCATCACCTGGCCCATAAAGAATCCCGCCATCGTCTTTTTGCCACCGCGATACTGTTCTACCTGTTTGGGATTGGCGGCGATCACCTCGTCAATCAACTTTTCAAGCGCCGCGGCATCGGTAATCTGCTGCGGCTTCTCGCGCTCATAAATAGTGCCGAAGTCCTCACCCTTTTCAAAGCACGCATCGAAAATCTGTTTCATTTGCTTCGAGCTGATCTTGCCCTCATCGAGCAGATCGGCGGCCAGCACAATGCCGGCCATCGTCACCGGCGATTGATCCAGCTCGAGGCCCAATGCTTTCAGGCGTCCGCCTACCTCGCTTAAGAGCACGTTGGCCACGCGCCGCGGACTGCGCGCCGCCTTTGCCGCGGCTTCGAAGCGGTCGGCAAACTCGCGCGAGGCGGTGAGCGTATGCGCATCTTGCACGCTCAATTCGTACTCGGCGATCATGCGCTTGCGCCGCGCCTCCGGCAATTCGGGGAGCTCCGCTCTTTTTCGTTCAAGGAATTCGTGCGAGACGATCAAAGGCGGCAGATCCGGCTCGGGAAAGTAGCGGTAGTCGTGCGCCTGTTCCTTGGAGCGCATCGAGTAGGTGCGCCCCTCGTTCGCATTCCATAGCCGGGTTTCCTGCATCACGCGCCCGCCCGATTCGATCACCTCGACCTGCCGCTCGATCTCATACTCCAGCGCCGCGCGAATGAACTTGAAGCTGTTGACATTCTTTACCTCGGCTTTTGTGCCGAATTTTTCCTGGCCCCTGGGACGGACACTGACGTTGGCGTCACAGCGAAGAGAGCCCTCCTCCATGTTGCAATCGGAGACGCCCGTGTAGAGCAGGATCTCCTTGAGCCGTGTGAGGTATTCGAAGGCTTCGTCGGGCGTGCGAATGTCCGGCTCGCTGACGATTTCAATAAGCGGCGTGCCGCAGCGGTTCAGGTCGAGATAGGTGCGCGTGGCGGAGTCGGAGAACCCCTCGTGCAGGCTCTTGCCCGCATCCTCCTCCATGTGCAGGCGGGTAATGCCGATGCGCTTCGTCAAACCATCCGCGGCGGGGACATCGATCCAGCCGTGCTCGGCCAGCGGCTTGTCAAACTGCGAAATCTGGTAGCCCTTGGGCAGATCGGGATAGAAATAATTCTTGCGCGCGAAAATGGATCGCTCTCGCACCTGGCAGTTAAGCGCCAGCGCAGCCAGCGTGGCGAATTCGACGGCCTTGGCATTCAAAACCGGCAGCGCACCCGGAAGCCCGAGGCAAACGGGACAAATGTTCGTATTCGGGTTCGATCCGAAATGGTTAGCGCAACCGCAAAATGCCTTGGTGGCTGTGAGCAACTGCACATGCACTTCGAGGCCGATTACTGGCTCGAATCTTGTCAGAACTTCAGAAGAAACTGCCGTAGCAGGCATAACTGAATTCTAGCGCGAGATGCGAGCGCGCCGTGTTTCGGAGTGCGAGTGGCCTGCATGTGGTGCGATTGCCTACAATCGGAAGCGGATCCTGTGGCGCCCATTTACCAGCCGTTCCTGCGGATCTTTATTAGATTGGAGCACTTTCGTAAATCGATGGAACCTATGCAAAACTATTGTTCTCTCAGCGGCCCTGGCCGCGTCCCTTGCCGTTGCCCCGCTCAAAGCCCAAGCGCCAGCAACCCAGTCCCTGGCCCAAGCGCCAGCAGCGCAACCGGCGCCGGCGGCGCAGACTTCGCCCTCCGGGCATCCGAACAACGCGTATTGGATTGAACACGACAAGCAGTTGCTGGTGGATTTTGGCGGGCTTGAGCGATTCAAGGAGGCTAATGCAATGCTGACCACGCCGCAGCCGGGCGAAAACCGGGTGGTCTTCATGGGCGACTCCATCACGCAGGGATGGAAGCTGGATGAGTCGTTTCCCGGCAAGCCGTATATCAACCACGGCATCGGTGGGCAGACTTCTCCGCAGATGGTGGTGCGGTTCCGGCAGGATGTGATCGACCTGAAGCCCAAAGCTGTCGTGATTCTTGCCGGGATCAACGACATTGCGGGGAATACCGGACCGATGACACTGGAGCAGACGGGGGGAAACATTGCCTCCATGGCCGAACTGGCCACGGCGAACGGGATTCGAGTCGTGTTGTGCTCGGTGCTTCCGGCCTTCGACTTTACGTGGGCGCCGGGCCTCACGCCCGCGCCCAAGGTCGTTGTGTTGAACGCGTGGATGAAGCAATACGCGGCCGAAAACCACCATGTGTACGTCGACTATTACTCGGCGATGAGCGATGAACGCGGAGGACTGCCACCGACACTGAGCGCGGATGGGGTGCACCCGCTGCCGGCCGGGTACGCAATCATGACGCCGCTGGCGGAAGCAGGGATTGAAAAGGCGCTGCAGTGAAGTCCTGAGTTACGGATCGAAGGCTATCAGCAGCGCACGGCCCCGGCGCACTTCCCGCGTTAGACCGAGAACGACGTTCCGCAGCCGCAGGAGCGGGCGGAATTGGGATTGATGAAGTTGAATCCCTGACGGATGAGCGTCTCCTCATAGTCGAGCGTCATGCCTTGCAGATAGACGAAGCTCTTGGGATCGATGAAGACCCGCACGCCATCGAAGGTAAAGATGCGGTCGCGCTCGCGTGGATGCGCATCGAAACCCACGGAATAAGACAGCCCTGAGCAGCCGCCGCCTTTGACGCCCAGGCGCAGCCCGCCATCTTCCGGCGAGATGCCCTCCTTGGCGAGAATCGCGCGGATGCGCGCCACCGCGCTGGCGGTCGCGTTCAGGTCCACTGCGGGCGCCTGAGGAGCTGCAGGCTGGGCTGCAACAGCGTCCGGTGAGGGATTCGATCCGATTGTGACGATATTTGCCATAGTTTCGATTTCGTTCAACACAAGCAGCGTACCTACTATTTGATTCGACTCGAGTGGCCTGCGATTCTACTTAGCACTGACCCTTAAAGCGTCAGCGAAACCAGGCCTTGCGCATCGGGGGCTTTTCCAGCCGCATGCTCTTGTTCCGCAAGGTCCTGGATGCTGATGCTCTTGAGAACTCCGGCGATGGTCTCGTTGACGCGCGCCAGGGGCTCCTTGATGGTACAGCTTGGGGTCAAGTCGCAGGACTTTGCGCCCTTGAAGCAGGAGGTGATGAACAAAGGCCCGTCGATGGCGTGGATGACCTCGAAGGCGGAGATTTGTCGCGCGTCGCGGGACAGCGCGTAGCCACCGTTCATGCCGGCATGAGAGCGTAAAAGCCCAACCTTGGTCAGCCGCTGCAGAATCTTGGCCAGAAGCTGGGCGGGGATGCCGTAGGCGTCCGCGACGTCCTTGGCGCTAAGGGCAGGCGTCTCCGGGTGCTCGGCGAGGTACTTGAGCGCCATGAGCCCGTAATCCGCTTTTTTGGTGAGCTTTAGCATGAAATATGCGACTTGTTCGGTCCTTATTTAGTATACGTCCGCTTGAATTCGCCTTCAAGTTGGTGCTCGCCAGCTCAAAATACGGTTCGTTCCGGGCGCCAGACGCGCGGATTCATCAAAAAATCGGTTTGCAATCGGGCCAAAGACGGCTACAATCTGGCGGAAAGAGCACCTATAGCCATTCCCGAGCAACCATACCCGAAAGCCAGCACTCCCAAATGGAAGCAGCCACAAGGGAGCGGCGGCCCTCCCCTCAACTGGGGCGGGAATTTCAGCTTTGGAGTGGTCGAGGAAGCAACAGGCTAGAAGAACGATGGCAACCGCCTGCAGACACCCAAAGGTCCGGATCGTTTCCCGGCACGACGACACTGAGTATGTCGAGTGCCTGGAGTGTGGCGAGATCTTCGATTCCGAAGAGTTTCGCGATATGGAGATTGAAGACACGGCTGGAACCGAAGATCTGCAAGACGATTCCTAAGTGTCGCGGCCGCTGCCCGCGCAGGCAGCGGGATTTCTCGTGCGCCCGCGGTCCTGGAGCAATCGATCTATTTGGCGGCGCCGCCGCTCGCGGCCGGGGTTCCCGGGCGCCGCGATACCAGCCATGCATAATGCAGCCCCGACGCCACCGTGAGGCCGATGGTGGCGGCGAGCGCCACTCTGCGGGTGACCGCGACCCAATACCACGGCGGTGCCACCTGGTGCAGCAGAACGGCCGCGACGGCGCTTATCTGGGCAAGCGTGTTTGCCTTGCCAAAGATGCTGGGGTGGAACTCGCGCCGCCCCACGGCCGCGTAAAGGATGGCTGCAACCAATAGGATCCCCACGTCCCTTCCGAAGACCAGGACAGTCACGGTCCCCGGTATCAGTCCCTTGTAGAAGAGCACGAGAAAAAGCGTGCTGAGCAGCAGCTTGTCGGCCACCGGATCAAGATACTGCCCGAGCATCGAGCGCTGCTTGAGCAACCGCGCCAGCAAGCCATCCAGCGCATCGGTCAAGCCGGCGGCCACAAAGAGAATGAAGCTCAGCAGAAAGTGCCCCTCGAGAATTGCGGCCACCAGGAACGGCGCCAGGCAGATGCGCATGAGCGTGAGCATATTGGGCGCGCTGCGCAGGGGATTCAATCGAAGCTGCAGATCTTCTTGCATGGCCAACGGTCAAGCGATAGGCGCCCAGCCGCCGCGCGGCGGGGAGCCCTTGACACGTCAACGATGGTAAAGCAAGGAAGCCACAGGGCGCATAACGAATGCGGCCGGTCCGGAGGTGGGCCGTGGGCAGCCGATCCAGCTTCCTATGCCTCGATGGGAAGCTCGGCCGAGAGGATGTTCATGGGAGTAAGCCCGCGCTGGCGCATAGCGCGGAGGCTCAGCGCATCATGGCGCTTGGCCAGCCGCCGGCCGTTGTGGTCCACCACCAGGCGGCAATGGTACCAGGCAGGAGGGTCAATGCCGAGGGCGCGGAAGAGCAAAATCTGCCGCGCAGTCGACTTGAGCAGGTCTGCGCCGCGCACGACCTCTGTGATGCCCATAGCCGCGTCATCGGCCACACAGGCGAGCTGATAGCTGGGAACATTGTCACGCCGCCAGACCACGAAGTCGCCAAAGTCCACGCCGGCCACAAAGCGCTGCGGTCCAAGGTTAAGGTCGACGAACTCGATCACCTCGCCGTCGGGAGCGCGGAAGCGCCAGTTCATGCCACCCGGATCTTCGAACTCGCTCGCCGTGGGGCCAGGAAGCTGCGGCGTGCCGCCCATAAAGAGCCGGCAAGTGCCGGGATAAAGCGGCTCATCGTCCGGTTCATCGTCCGCGCTGTCGAGCTTGCCGCCTCCACCTACCGGCTGCACGCCCTCATGCGGCGCGCCCAGTGCGGTCGCCAGGTCCTTGCGCGAACAGCGGCAGGGAAAGAGGCGGCCGGTTCGCAGCAATTTGCGCCACATGTCGAGGTAGGAGGCGCGGCGCTTGCTCTGCACATACGGAGCGAACGGCCCACCCTTGTCCGGGCCCTCCTGCCAGCGGATTCCCAGCCACCGCAGATCGTCGAACGCAGCCTCGGCGTAGATGGAGCGGCAGCGGTCGGGATCGAGGTCCTCCATGCGCATGACGAGCGTGCCGCCGGCCTCCCGCGCGCGTTGAAACGCGGTCCAGAACGTGCGCGCGTGGCCCACATGCAGATAGCCGGTGGGCGAGGGCGCAAGGCGTCCACGATAGCCCGACGAAGATGCGCGATCGCCTGATGTTCTGTTTGGAGGAGAGCTCGCCATTCTTGAGATGAGTTTAGCCAGCCGGTACGGCAGAGCATATACCGGCTTTGGTACCTACGATTTGGGCCGCCAGCGTAGGATGGGCTTTCGCGCGGCTTGCACCTCGTCGAGCCGCGAAACGCGCGTGGAATGCGGCGCGGTCTTGACGAGCTCGGGACTCTCCTCGACTTCCCGCGCAATCGACCGCATGGCCGCAATGAACAGGTCCAGTTCTTCGCGCGACTCGCTCTCTGTCGGCTCGATCATCAGCGCACCGTGCACGATGAGCGGGAAGCTGACCGTGTAGGGATGGAAACCGTAGTCGATGAGCCGCTTGGCGATGTCACCGGTCTTGACGCCTCGCACCGCCTGCCGCTTGTCGCTGAAGACCACTTCGTGCATCGAGGCCGTCTTGTAGGGCAGCTCGTAGACGTCTTCAAGCTTCTTGCGGATGTAGTTGGCGTTCAGCACTGCATCTTCCGTGGTCTGGCGCAGGCCGTCGGGGCCGTTGGCCAGAATGTAGGCGAGCGCACGGATAAACATACCGGTGTTGCCGTAGAAGGCGCGCACGCGGCCGACAGATTGCGGGCGGTCGTAATCCCAGCGCAGCGGGCCACCGAACGGGTGAAGCGGCAAGGACTCCGTGTCGCCAACCCGCTCGCCGTCCGGCTTGAGAATTGGAGCGCGAAAGAGCGGTGGGCAGCCGTCAGCGGACGGATCGGCGTTCTGCGATTCCCAACTCGCAGCGTCCGGGCAGGGCTCCTCACCGTTCTGGTCTCGGACTAGCACCGGGTTGGGGAGAAAAGGCTCAAGAAATGCCTTGCAGGCAACTGGGCCGGAACCGGGGCCACCGCCGCCATGCGGCGTGGAGAAGGTTTTGTGCAGGTTCAGGTGCATCACATCCACGCCAAAGTCGCCAGGCCGCACCTTGCCCACCAGCGCGTTCATGTTGGCGCCATCCATGTAGAGCAGCGCGCCCTTGGCGTGCAGGATGTCGGCGATCTTGTGAATCTGACTCTCGAAGACGCCGAGCGTGGACGGGTTGGTGAGCATCAGCGCCGCAGTCTCGCCGTCGACTTGCCGCGTGAGGGCTTCGAGATCGATGCCGCCGTCGGCGTTCGACTTGAGATTCTCGACCGTGTAGCCGACGATGGCCGCCGTGGCCGGGTTGGTTCCGTGCGCGGAGTCGGGGATGAGAATCTTTTTGCGCGGATTGCCCTGCGACTCGTGCCACGCGCGCGTGAGCAGAATGCCGGTGAACTCGCCGTGCGCGCCGGCGGCCGGCTGCAGCGTGATCGCATCCATGCCGGTGATGTCGAGCAGGCAGCGCTGGAGAAGGTCGAAGACTTCGAGGATTCCCTGCGCTAGCGATTCTGGCCGGTAGGGATGCGCTTCGGCCAAGCCCTCGATGCGCGCCACAAACTCGTTCACGCGCGGGTTATATTTCATCGTGCAAGACCCGAGCGGATACATGCCGAGGTCGATGGCGTAGTTCCAGGTGGAAAGGCGCGTGAAGTGGCGGATGATCTCGATCTCGCTCAGCTCGGGGAGCAGCCCGGGCGCGTTGCGATGCGCTGCGCCCAGCAGCTTTGCGGAGTCGACCGCAGGCACGTCGAGCGGCGGCAGCTTATATGCGCGCTTGCCGGGCGAGGACTTCTCGAAGAGCAACGCCTCGTTCTGCGTTTGATGCGGACGGACTTTGCCGAGGGTGCGGGGGCCGGTGGAACGGGATTCAGGACTATTTGCGTTCGTAGCCATCGCGTCTCCTACGCCTCCACCACTTCAGCCGCCAGCACCTTGGCCGCCGCGTCGATTCGTTCGCGCGTGACGACCTCCGTCGCACACCAGAGCGTGCAGTGATGCAGCTCGGGATACCAGCGACTCAGCTCGATGCCACCGACGATCTTGTTTTGCATGAGCCGGCGACTCCATGCCTCGGGCGCCTCGTCCGTTTGCAACACAAATTCGTGGAAGCGCGGGGCGCCCTTGAAGCGCAGCTTTGCGCCCGGCTGGCTCCCAAGCGTCTTTGCCGCGTAATCGGCCTTTGCCAGGTTGTGCTCGGCCAACTCGCGGATGCCTTCCTTGCCGTAGACGGCGAGAAAGATCGTGGCCATCAACGCGACGAGGGCCTGGTTGGTGCAGATGTTTGACGTCGCCTTTTCGCGGCGGATGTGCTGCTCGCGCGTGGCCAGCGTCAGCACGAAGCCGCGATTCCCTGCCCCGTCGACAGTCTGGCCCGCGAGCCGGCCCGGCATCTGCCGCACGAATTGTTCCTTGGCAGCGATGACGCCGCAGAACGGCCCGCCATAGCTGAGCGCCACGCCGAACGACTGCGCCTCCATGGCGACGATATCGGCCTCAACAGGCGGGCGGACGATGCCCAGCGAGACGGCCTCGGCGATGGAAACGATCAAGAGCGCGCCTTTGGCATGTGCGATCTGCGCGATGGCCGGAATGTCTTCAATGACGCCGAAGAAGTTCGGGCTTTGGACCAGAACAGCTGCGGTTTCTGCGGAAACCGCAGCATCCAGCGATTTCAAGTCGATGCGGCCAGTTTCGTTATCGTAGCCAACCAGCGCCGTCGGAAGGCCTTGATGCTTTGCGTAGGTGGCGAGCACCTCGCGATACTCGGGATGAGCTGTCGCAGCGACGACGGCCTTACTGCGCCCGGTCACCCGCACAGCCATCATCACCGCCTCCGCGGCTCCTGTAGATCCGTCGTACATGCTGGCGTTGGCCACATCCATGCCGGTCAGTTCGGCGATCATGGTCTGGAACTCGAAGATAGCCTGCAGCGTGCCTTGCGTGATCTCGGCCTGGTAGGGCGTATAGCTGGTCAGGAACTCGCCGCGCTGGACGAGCGCATCGATAATGACGGGCCGGTAATGACGATAGGCGCCGGCGCCCAGAAAGCTGGCATAATCCGTCGCGTTCTTTTGTCCGGCGGCGCGAAAGTAGTCGACGATCTCGCTCTCCGCCTGCTGCCGCGGCACAGTGAGGTCGCGTTCGAGGCGGTATTCGGCCGGAATGCTCGAGAAAAGATCGTCGATTGAGGCCGCGCCGATTTCGGCAAGCATTTGCCGGCGCTCTTCGTCAGATTTGGGGAGGTAGCGCATTTTCTAGCTTGCGGTCTCCTCCGCGATAAACGCCTCGTACGCGGCAGCGTCGAGCAGAGTGGTCACCTCTGCAGGATTGGAGAGCTCGACTTTGATGATCCACATGCCGTGCGCGTCCTCGTTGATTTTGTCGGGCGCGGTCTTCAGTTCCTCGTTCACCGCAGTCACTTTGCCGCTGACGGGCGAAAAGAGGTTGCTGACGGCCTTGACGCTTTCAACCGAGCCGAATGTGGCATTGGCCGAAACCGAATCGCCCACCTTGGGCGCATCCACATACACGATATCGCCGAGTGAGTTCTGCGCGTAGTCCGTGATTCCGATCGATCCGATGGCGCCATCCACCGAAATCCACTCGTGCTCGCGGGTATAACGATAGTCCGTGGGATAAGGCATGGCGAGTCTGCTCCTTCTTGTAAGACAGCGAAATTCCAGTTTAAGGCGAGAGGGCCAGAGGCAGTGAGGAAAAGGGGGAAGACAGGGTCCAGAAATTTATCGCAAACTTGCAAATCGGTGACTGCTGTCACAAATCTTTTGCTCCGTGTTGCCTTCGAAAGCTGAACCCTGACACCCGAGACCTGAAACCTGACACCTGGTACTACCCCATCACTACCACCGGCTGAAAAAGCGTTCCTGCCACTCTGCGGGCGATTCCGACCAGCTCACGCGGTCCTGCGAAGACCTTTACCAGCGGGGCAGTGGAGAACTCCGGCAGATTGGCCTGCGCCCCATTGCGCAGCCGGCCCAGCGCCTGCCCGTCACCGGTCACGGCGGGCATCTCCGGCAGCAACGCGCGCGGATGAATGCACAAACCCTCAAGCGCCCCGGCATTTCCGGCCAGGGCCTCCAGTTCCTCCAGCGTGTGCGCGTCAGCCAGTGCAAACGCGCCCGCCCGTGTGCGCCGCAAACTGCTCAGGTGTGCCCCGCAATCCAGGTCGTGCCCAACCTCGTGCGCCACGGAGCGCACATATCCGCCGGAGCTGATGTCGATGGTGAAGCTGGCCTCGGGGCCCTCCAATGCCTCAATCACAAAGGCGTCGATCCGAACCCGGGCCGGCCTCAACTGCACCGGTTTGCCCTCGCGCGCAAGCTTGTATGCGGGCTGTCCGTCGACTTTTTTGGCCGAAAACTGCGGCGGCATCTGTTCCATCTCGCCGTGGTATCGCGCTGCGCCTTCGCGCACCCGTTCCAGCGTCAACGCCGCGGCCACTTCCGGCCATCGGTCCGGTCCTGCAGGCTCGCCCTCGGCGTCATAGGTGTCCGTCGCGAAGCCGAAGCGAATGCTTCCCGTATAGCTCTTCCCGATGGCTGAGAAGTACTGCGCCAGGCGCGTGAACTTGCCCATCAGCAGCGGAAGAACGCCAGTGGCCATGGGGTCCAGCGTGCCCAGATGGCCAATCGATTGCACTCCCGTGATCCGCCGCAGCCGGTTCACCACATCGTGGCTGGTCATCCCGCCCGGCTTGTCGATTACAAGAAGCCCGTTCACATCATCACTTTAGCTGTCGAAGGTTCGCTTGCCAACCCAGCCTGTAACGCCCCAAGCTAAAGAGAGATGGCAGACGAACTGGAACGCGCGCGCAAGGCGGTGCGAGAGCTCAGCAAGACGCTCAAAAGCTTGCCCATGGATCCCCCACCCGAGGAGGTTCACAAGCTGCGCACGACAACGCGACGCGTTGAGGCGATCGTCTCCGTGCTGGCGCAGGTGGAGGACAAGGAATCCCGGCGCGTCCTTAAATCGATTGAACCGATACGCAAAGCGGCAGGCGGCGTGCGCGAAATGGACGTGATGATCGTCAACGCGCGCAAGCTGGCGCGCCACGTGGCCGGCGATTCCCTCGCCCGCCTGCTCGAACACCTGCAAATTGCGCGGCAGCAGAACGCCGAAGTGCTGCGGCGCGTGCTCGGCCGCCGGCGCGACCTGGCGCGGGAAAACCTGAAACAGTACTCCAGGTACATTCGAACCGCACTGGCCCCAGAGAAAGAAGCTGTATCCCTCAATGGATTGCCCGCCCACTCGCATGAGGGGGTCCACTCCGCGGCGATCAAAGTTGTCCGCGAGCTTGGCGAATGGCCGCCATTCAACGCAGAGAACATCCACGCCTTCCGGCTGAAGGTGAAGGAGCTGCGTTACATCCTGCAGCTTTCAGCCGACGCCGATTCCGGCTTGGTGGAGACGCTGGGAAACGTGCAGCGCCGCATCGGCGACTGGCACGACTGGCACCAATTGGAGGAGATTGCGCGGGAACTGCTGAACATGGAAGGGGACGGCGCGCTGTTGATGCGCATTGGCGAGACGAGCAGGCGAAGATTCAACCAGGCGCTCACCGCCGCGAATACCCTGCGGGGAAAGTATCTGACGATGCCGGTTGCGCAGGGAGTTTGAAACGCAAACTTGAGAGAAGATGGCTGGGTCGCTGTATTCGCTTCAGACTATGCCTGTCCCCGGTTGCCGCACCAGTGACAGGAACTCCGCGCGCGTCTCTTTCTGCCGGAAGCAGCCCACCATGGCGCTGGTCACCGTGGACGAGTGCTGCTTCTCGATGCCGCGCATCATCATGCACAAATGGCGGGCCTCGATGACCACGCCTACGCCCTGCGGCGCGATTGCTTCCTGAATGGAGTCCGCGATTTGCCGCGTTAGCCGCTCCTGCACCTGCAGGCGGCGCGCGAAAATCTCAACGAGCCGGGGAATTTTGCTGAGGCCGATCACCTTGCCTTTGGGGATGTACGCTACATGCACTTTGCCAAAGAAGGGCAGCATGTGGTGCTCGCAGAGCGAGAACATCTCGATGTCCTTGACGATGACCATCTCGTCGTAGTCCACCTCGAATAGCGCCCCGTGCAGAACACGCGCCGGATCCTGGTCGTAGCCCTTGGTGAGGTAGGCCATCGCCTTTTCCACGCGCTCAGGGGTCGCGCGCAGGCCGTCGCGGTCGGGATCCTCGCCCAGGCGGCTCAAAAGTTCGCGATACATCTCCTGCGTGCTAATGCTGCTCAGTCCTTCGTCCGCATCGATTGCCCCACGAACAGGTTTGCTCACCGCAACTGGATGCGCCATCGTCTTTTTATCCTCTCGCTGAACACTCAAAGAAATTGTTTTCCGTCTCTTCCACGCGGACATGCTCCAGTTCGCCGGCGGGCAATGCATTGTGCAACAGGTCAAAGATCGTCTTACAAAAATTCTCCGTCGTCGGAACGCGATCGGCAAACAGCGGATCGAGATTCAGGTTGGAGTGATCAAACCGATCGAGCACTTGCGTCCGCACGGTTTCATCGAGCGCCACCAGATCCACCACCATTCCCGTCTCCGTATCCACCGCGCCACCCACCAGAACCTCGACGAAATAATTGTGGCCGTGGCCGTGCTCGTTGTTGCACTTTCCGTACACCGTGCGGTTTGCTTCTGGTGTGAGCACCGGCGTGTGCAGCCGATGGCTGGCGCTGAGCATGTAGCGGCGGCCGAAATAAGCTCTCATGCCTCACCTCTGTCCTTCACCCCACGAACGGAGACCTGTTCGTGGGGACCCCGATACTCAGCAAAGATCTCCGGCGTCTCGTAGATGCGGATGCGGCTCAGGCGCGCTCCGCCCGCCCCGGTCACCACCGGTTCGAGCCGCGTCCACGCCGCAATGGCGATGTTTTCCGTAGTCGGAATGGCATGCTTGAACTCCGGTGCATCGAGATTCAGGTGCTTGTGGTCGTATGCTGCCAGAACTTCCCGTTCCATTGCGTCCTTGAGCCACTTGAGATCGACGACGAAGCCGGTCACGGGGTCCGGCTCCCCTGCCACGGTTACTTCCAGCGTGTAATTGTGCCCGTGCCCGTTTCTGTTCGCACAGCGCCCGAAGACACGCTCATTTTTCTCCGCAGGCCAGGACTCATTCCAGTAGAAATGCGATGCGGAAAAAGTCGCCCGCCGCGTCAAAAAGATCATTGATTCCCTCATTGAAGAGATTCCGGAGCTGAGCAAAGGTTTCACAGAGCCAAGGTGTATTTGCGCAGGATCGAAAAATCCGTCCTCGGTTCACGACCCTCTCAAAATCCCTCCCTGGCCCGCTCTTCTACGGCGCGTAACTCCGCCCCTTCCAGCTTACGCGCTTGAGGATGCGGTGCTGGAACCAGCTTCGATAGAGCAGAGCCACAAACAGCGGCAGACCCAGAGGCGCCAGCGCGCAATCCAGGAAGGGAAAGTTTGACTTTGCAACCCGTGAATAAAAGCGAAACAGTGTCCGTAGCCAAAGCAGCGCCAGGACCCATCCCGCGCCAAGCCACTCAAGCCCGTGCGCGCCGAGCCGCGCGTTCCACAGTTCGTAGGCCAGGATCGGCAGCCCGAAGAGCAGCGCAAAATCCAGGGCCCTGAAGACTGCCAGCAGGAGCGCGTTGTTGAAGAGCAGTTTCAGGTTCTTGGTCCAGCCCTCGATCATTGCTCCGGTGCTGCGATACATGCGCGCGCAGACCGCGTCGTCGGCATAGCGGAAGCGCAGCCCCACTTTGCGCCGCTTGGCCAGGAATGCCAGCTCCACGTCTTCCAGCACTTTACCGGCCACGCTGGGGTGCCCTCCCAGCCGCCGGTAGGCCTCCCGCTCCACCAGCAAAAACTGGCCATTGGCCGCGGCGATGCGCTGCGCGGGATCGGAGACCTTGGAAGGCGGATACGCCAGCGCCAATTCACAAAAAACCAGCGGCATAAGCGAGCGCTGCGCCAGCCCGCGGACGATTTGCCGCGGTGAGTAGCTCAACATGCCCACCTTGTACCGCTCTGCCTCGTGCAATGCACGACGCAGGTCGCCCGGCTCGTGCACCGTGTCGGCATCGGTAAACAACAGCCAGCGGCCCCGCGCGCGCCGCGCTGTCGTCCAAACCGCGTTCGCCTTCCCCGTCCAGCCGGTCTCCAGTTTTCCCGCCTCGAGCAGCGTGACGCCGTTGAAGCCGCGCGCGATCCCGGCCGTCCGGTCGGTCGAGTGGTCATCCACCACGATCAATTCCCAGTCACGGCCCAGTGCAAAGATGTCCTCCGATTGGATCACCAGCGACTGCAGGCACTCGCTGAGGCATTCTTCCTCGTTTCGCGCCGGAACAATCACCGTCAGCTCGATCAGCTCCGTCGGCTCCGGCTGGTCGAAAACGGTTCCGGGCGTGGTCTTTGCGGCCCAGGCTCGCCAATCGGAAGTTGGACCCGAGTCCTCCGCCGGATCGGCAAGGCCTAGAACCGGCTTCCAGGTTCTGGTCCCGCTTCGCTCCGCCTCATCCTTGCTCATCGTGCAGCACCGTTTTCTTCCCGCCCTTACGCTCCGTATTATAAGGATGTGCGGTTTCCTCGTTGCCTCATCCTTGCGTTGTTATTTCCGTTAGCCCTTCTGCCCGCGTGCAATCGCGGTTCGCATCCCGCACAAACCGGCAAACCTGCTCCCGACTTCACCGTCTCTGATGGCACGTCCACCGTTCATCTTGCCAGCTACCGCGGCCAGGTTGTCCTGCTCAATTTTTGGGCAAGCTGGTGCATGCCGTGTGTCGAGGAGATGCCTTCTCTGCTCGAGCTCCACCATGAGCAGCCAAATCTTGTCATTCTCGCCGTCAGCATCGACGACGATCGCACCGCCTATTCGACGTTCATCGTTCGCCATCATGTCGATCTCATCACTGCCTTCGACCCCACGGAGTCAGCTGCGAAGCTGTATCACACGGATATGTGGCCGGAAACTTACGTCATCGACCGCCAGGGAATCATCCGCCGCAAGCTCGTCGGCCCGCAGGAGTGGACCAGCCCCGAGATTGTTTCCTACCTCAAGAGCCTTTGAGCGCGAAGGGGCCTGCGCATCCACCTCTTGTTATCCTGTTCTCATGACCACGGTGGATATCGTTTATCGCTACGCCACGCCGCCGACGGAGCAGGTCGCGACTGCTCTGGCCCACGCGCGAGACGTTTACGGCATCCGGCAGCTCAGATTCGATCGTGCCGCCAGCACTCTCAGAATCGAATACGACGCCACTCGCCTCAACGCCGCCGCCGTCACCAAGCTCGTCCGCGAGGCAGGGCTCGACATCGCCCTAAACATCGCCGAGGGCGAGCCGCTTCTCCCCGCGCCTGCTCTGGTCGCAGCGCTTCCACCAACGGCGTAGAGCCGTTGCGCCACCGGTAGAACCTTGCGCAGCCGCTCTGGCCTTGATACTCTGACAAAGGTTCGTCCCTCGGGTTTCGTCCTGAAGCCCGCGCGTGTGCGCCCGTAGCTCAGCTGGATAGAGCGACTGACTACGAATCAGTAGGTCGGGAGTTCGAATCTCTCCGGGCGCACCATTAAGCCAAATTTAATCAATAAGATATAAGAAGGCAAAATCGCAAGAGATTTGGCGTCAGGTTCATGTCAGCACTGTGTCAGCACCTTTCTGATGGCTGCCTCAGCAGCAAGGGCTCTGCATGTTCCCAGTGCGTTTCTGCTCCAGGTAGTAATCTCCGATGAACGGCTTTACCTGGGATTTGGGCCGCCCACCATTATTTCTGTGGCGCAGCCACCACGTGCGGATCTGCGTAAAATGACTTGATCGCGTCAGAACCAGACACAGCAGCCGGCGACAGCAGCATCCACCGCCAGTTCACCTCTCGTGCGAGCACGTCCGCGGCCGGTACGCCCGACGCGATGCGAACACCGAACGGTTTGCCGCCGGCAAACTGAGACACGAGGCGATCAAGGGGGAAGCGGCGTCCCGCAAGTGTATCTGCATCCAGCGTGATCGCATCGATGTACAACGGCCCGGGAAAGTACTCATCCAAACCGTTGTTTCCTCCGGGCCCATTGCTCGCTGCGGGATTGAAGCTGGGAGGCGCCGCTTCCCAGACCCACGCAAGGTTGTGGAGGTTGCCATCGCCGGTGAGGCGCTCATAGAGCTTTCGGTACAACTCCTCGGAACCTTCAGGCCCAGGGTGACCCGACCACCAATTGCCGTCGCCGTTCAGTGCGGGATGTGGACTCCAGAGCACGGCGAGATGCGCCTCGGCGAGCGGGCGCAGCAGCGCGCCTGCGGCGTCTGCCTGCGCTGCCCAACGATGATTCAGGTCTGTTCCCGGCTCGAGCAACTGCTGCCATTCAAAACTGGTGAGCACGCCCGTAGCGGCGCCGTCGGTTGGGCGAGGCGGCGTCCAGCGGATTGCGACCAACTCTCCCTGACGCGCCGCCTCCCGCACCTGCGCGAGAAGCGTACCCGGATCCGTGGCTCCGGTCAGATTGACTTCGACGATCACCGGTTGTTTGCCGGTTGCGGCAAGTACCGCCTGCACTTCGGGAAATGGCGTGGCGGCGGATTCGACGACGCTTTGTCCGGCGAGAACTCCCTTGCCCTTCGCATCGGCTAATTTGTCGAGCAGGGCGCGCACCTCGGCACTGGCATTAATGTCTCCCGGCGCCGGGGGCGCGGTTGGAGCCGCGAGCGGCGCGGAAAGCCGTGAATCGCCGCGATTAATGATGTTCGGCGCGTGAAATACCGTCTGCAACTGGTCGAGGCTATTCGAACCTTCCGCCAATCCGCTCCACATCATGAAGTATGCCCAGCGGGGCTGCGCTGCGAGTGTCGTGAGCGTCGGTAGGGTTCCAATCTCGGCGACGGCGATCGGCTTGTGAAGGGGATCGGCAAGCGCCACCATTTGGTCATAGAGCTCCTGCCGGAACGGTTCGTAGATATCCATCGTGAGCACGTCAGCATAGGCGGAGCCAGGAAAGTAGTCGTCAACAGGGCCGGCGCTCGCACTGGGCTGTTCACGTTCCAAACCCAAACGAGATTGTTGAGATGATGCACGTGCACAAAGCGGTCATAGATCTGGCGGTAGAGTGCCGCCGAACCCTCCGGGCCGGGGCGGCCGCCCCACCAGAACCAGTTTCCGTTCATCTCGTGGTAAGGGCGGAAGAGCACAGGCACTCCCGCGTCCTGCAGCTCTTTCAGGTAGCCGGCGATGCGGTCCACCTGCCGGCGCCAGCGTATATTGAGATCCGTGCCGGGCGTAAGGAGCTGGCGCCACTCCCAGTCAGTCAGGTGCCCCTGCACGCTGTCGCGAAAGGTGACGGGTTCGTCTTCCGTCGGACGCACGGAGTGCCAAGTGAGTGCGATGACGGCGCCATTGCGGTACTGGCCAATCACTTCCTCGATCATCGACGGACGGCCAAGCGTGGAGTCCTTATCGTCTCCGCCCGAGAAGCCGAAGTCCTGTCCGAAGATGCCGGGGTATTCGCCGGTCAAATCGTAAACGCGGTCTGAGTAGCGGGATACGGTGTTAGGAAAGTTATGCTGGCCGGCGATCGTGGCGTAGCCCGAGATTGTGTCCAAATCGCGCAGGAGGGCCCGCGCGGCCGGTGTTGCATCAGGGTTGACCGGTTGGGCGTCGGGCGTTTGCGCCGTTGCGGCGCAAGTAGCGCAGATGAACACGACGGATGCGAAAAACAACCGCCGCGTTATAACGATCCGCAACCCGGCCCGATCGGGCGACGAAGCATGTTGTGCGGAATCATTCTTTGCCATGTCCTGCCTCCTACTGACGCGAGTCTCAGGCGCCGGTGCGGCGCAGCTGCTTCAGCCACAGTGACTGTTGATTCGACCGACGGCCGCAATCAGAGTATCTCCTTTGCATGTTCTGGACGCCGCCGGATGCATCATGCTGCTTCTCCCCTTCGACAGTGAATCCTGCTGCAGGACCTGGAATGGCTGCGCTTATCCTTTCGATGAGTTTGAGCGCTGCCAGTTTTCGCCCAACATCGTTTCCGCTGCCGCCAGGATCTTCAGTAGCTCTGGCCTTATGCTGGATGGGATTCAGGAGGCGCCGACGCCGCCCGGTTGCATTGCTCGCTGTTTTGGGCTCGTTGAGCCTCTTCGCCTTTGTAAGAATGCGGCGGTACCGGCTCTGGCGGACTGAACCATTCTTCAAACGCCGCTGTACGCCGAGAATCCTCCGTCGACGGGAATAACGACTCCAGTGACGAACTCAGAAGCCGGCGAGAGAAGCCAGAGCACCGCGCCGAACAGGTCCTCCGGCTCGCCGAAGCGCGCCATGGGCGTATGGCCGATGATCGATCTGCCGCGCGCGGTCAGCTCACTGGTCTCCTTGTCGAGCAACAGAAAGCGATTTTGATTGGTGAGGAAGAATCCCGGCGCCACCGCGTTTACGCGAATCTTCGGCGAGTATTCCTGCGCCATGTGCACGGCCAGCCACTGCGTAAAGTTGCTCACCGCGGCCTTGGCTGCCGAATACGCCGGGATACGCGTAAGCGGCCGGAATGAGTTCATTGACGAAATGTTCAGGATGGTCCCATAACCCTGCGCCGCCATGATCTTGCCGAAAGCCTGGCTGGGCAGAATCGTGCCCAGAATGTTCAGCTCGAATACCCAGCGCAGCGCGTCGGCCGGCAGATCGAAGAACTTCAACTCGCTATCGGTCGTGGCCTGGGGCTTGTTGCCTCCCGCGCCATTCACCAGGCAATCGAGGCCCCCCAGACGGCCGACAACTTCCTGCGCGGTCTGCGCCATGCTATCGCGGTTAAGCACGTCGCACTGGAAAACCGAAACGTGCTCGCCATGTTCACCCATCCGTTCGACGGCAGCTTTGCCCGCCTCCGGGTTCACGTCGAGAATAGCGACGTGGGCGCCGCAGCCGGCCAGCGCGGCGGCGATTTCGCTGCCCAGAATGCCGGCGCCGCCCGTGATGGCCACGGTTCGTCCGGAGAAATCGTACATCCTCGTCAACTCCGCCAGGTCAAACGCAGTCCGATGCGCTACTCCCGCTTCGTGTGCAGCTTCCATCACCGCCGGTCCTGCCATATCGCACCCTTTCCTTTGCCCCTTGCAAAACCAGCCTCACTCGCCAGCCAAAGGGACGCTCCACGATAGGGTTTCGCGAAGTGGGCATTGATCACGGTGAGTGTTGTCACACGCGCGTGTATGCCAAATCACGGTGTCACGCCGCGACTCGATGTATCAGCTAAAGAGGAAGACTAAAAAGGGGTGTTTGGATGCTTCTCGAGTTGAGCGTGCTGCCCAAGGGCAAGGCCCATCATGCCAGCGACCGTACCGTCGACCTCGCCAAAATCATCGATGCCAGCGGCCTGTACCATCAGACAAAGAACAAAGGTGAAGTACTCGAGGGCACATGGGAGCAACTGATGGCCGTGGCCAAAAGATGCCACGACGAAGCCATGAAGACCAATCAAGAATTTGTGACCGTCATGCGCGCGGTGGATGGTCCCGACGTGACCCCCTGCTCGCATGCGCCGGCCGACTGCGCCGCCATGAAAGAGCTCCTTGAAGATGACGGCGATTGGCTGATTCCATAAGAAGAGCGGAGCCGCTTGCGCTCCGCTCTTTCGTTCCTTAGATAGATCGACGCGTTAGTAGAGCCGGAAGTCGACTTCGATGGTAATCATCACCGGCACAGCCGTCTTGCCGTCCTTCATAGCCGGCCTGAATTTGTACTGGCGGATGGCTTCGATGGCTTTCTCGTCCAACCCCATACCCAATGCCCGTGCAACACGGATATTCTGCGGATTCCCTTGCGCATCGACGATGAGCGAAATGAGGCAAACGCCCTGATACTTGGCGCGCCGCGCTTCGTCGGAGAACTCGGCCTCCACGCTGTGGACCACTTCCGGAGCCGAAATCCTGCCACCAACCTGATAAACTCCACCGCCCGCGTTACCGCCATATCCCGGGCCGTATCCGTTTCCGCCCCCCGGCCCCATGCCGCCGCCGCTGCCCGTTCCCATGCCTGCGCCGTTTCCACCGCCAGCCGAGGCCAAAGTCACATTGGCCGACTCCTTCATGCCGATCATCGGCATATTCATGTTGTCGGGCAGTTGAATGTTCTTTTGCACGTTGATGGTCGGAGGATCTGGCAGCTTGGGCTTGTCGATCGTCTGCGGTTGCGGAGGCGTTATCGTATCCTTCGCCCTCTCCGGCAGCTTGCCCTTGTTGGCTTCAACGATGCTCCGGTCGCCGCCGCCGCCACCGCCGCCGGCCAGCGTGTCGGACTTGGGCATTTTGTAGTCACCCACATCGATATTCGTCGCCTGCACGGTTGGATTCACGATGTTGTTGATCGCGCGAATGCCCAGCCAGATTGCAAGCAGCAGGATGGTAATGTTGAAGGTCGTCGAGATCCCGATGGCCCAAGGATTCGCCTTCACGGCCATCCGGTCCGGTACCGGAATGGGCGTCGAGGTCAGTTCCAGAGGCGGCAGCTTAACCGGGAAAAACACGTCCTGGATGCGCTCCCAGAGGCTTGCCCAAATGGGCTCCTCCTTGAAAGCATTCCCAAGGAAAGCGTCCAGTTCGTGGCCGCTCACTGGAACCGAAGCTCCCTGGTCGCCCTTTTCTTCCGGTGTCATGTGCAGATCGCTTGCCTTCTCTCCGGCGCTCTTCCCGGCCGTTCCCGCCTGCCCGGACGCGAGCTCGTCCTTCAACAGGCCCATCAATCCATTATGCTTGACCGCGCCAGCCTTTGTCTCGGCTCCCGAACTGGCTTCAATCCCGGTCTCCGAATTCTCATAGTCCACCAGCTTCAGGACTTCCATACGCAATAGACGGTGGCTGGGTTCGGTTTGTTACCGGGAAAAATGTCGCTCGTTTGTTTACACTGATTCTTGAACAAGTTCGCATCCTTGAACGGAGTCCCGATGTCCCCTGCGCCAGAGTTGAAGGCGACCCTTACCCTGCCCCAAACCGCCTTCGCAATGAAAGCCAATCTGCCGCAGAATGAGCCGCTTCGGCTGGCCCGGTGGACCGAGCTCCGTCTCTATGAAGAGATGCGCAAAGCCGGCCGCGGGCGGCCTGTCTACCTGCTGCACGACGGCCCCCCCTACGCCAACGGCCCCATTCATCTGGGACACGCCCTCAACAAGGGCCTCAAGGACTTCGTGGTCAAGTCCAAGACCATGGCTGGGTTCGACGCCCCCTATGTCCCCGGCTACGACTGCCACGGGTTGCCAATCGAGATCAAGGTCGACGAAAAGCTGGGACACAAAAAGCTTTCAATGCCCGTGCCCGCCGTCCTTGAAGCCTGCCGGGCCTACGCGCAGAAGTACGTCGACCTGCAAACCGAGCAATTCGAGCGCATTGGCTGCTTCGGCCGCTGGCAGAAGCCCTACAAGACCATGGCTCGCGACTACGAAGCCCACATCCTGGAGGCCTTTTACGGCTTCCTTGAGAAGGGATTCGTCTACCGCGGCCTCAAGCCGGTTTACTGGTGCATCCACGACCGCACCGCGCTGGCCGAGGCTGAGGTCGAGTACGCCAACCACACCAGCCCGTCGATCTACGTGCACTACCGGCTCACGTCCGATCCAGCCGCCATCGCTCCCACGCTTGCCGGGCGGCAGGTTTCGACCATCATCTGGACCACAACGCCCTGGACGCTGCCCGCGTCGCTGGCCGTGGCCTTCCATCCCGACTTCGATTACGTTGCGCTGGAGGTCGAATCCGGCGAGGTCTACATCGTCGCCGCGGCGTTGGCCGAGCAAGTGGCCGCAGCATGCAAACTCGGACCGACCAAAGAACTCGCCCGCTTCAAGGGATCCGCGCTCGACCGCGTCACTTTCCAACATCCCTTCCTTGAGCGCTCCATTTTGGGCGTGCTGGCCACCTACGTCACGGCCGACACGGGCACCGGCGCGGTCCACACAGCACCCTCGCATGGCGCCGACGACTTCTATACCGGCCAGCGCTACGGCCTCGACCCCACCTCCCGCGTCGACGCCGGCGGGCACATCCACGTCGATCCGGATTCCTGGCATAGCGCACAGCCGCCGGCTTACGACGGATTGAACGTGTGGAAGGCGAATCCCGTCATCGTCGCCATGCTCGAAGAACGCGGCGCGCTGATGGGCGGCTCTCAACTCGAGCATTCCTATCCCCACTGCTGGCGCTGCCACCACCCCATCATCTTCCGCGCAACGGAGCAGTGGTTTATCTCGCTCGAAACGCAGGTGAAGCGCACCGACGGAAGCGAGACGACATACAGAAACCTCGCAATCGAAGAGATCGATAAAGTTGTCTGGGACCCGGCGTGGGGTAAGGAGCGGATTACCAACATGATTGCCACGCGCCCGGACTGGTGCATCAGCCGCCAGCGCATCTGGGGCGTTCCCATCGCTGTTTTCATGTGCGAAGGTTGCAACCAACCCATCATCGACGCGGCCCTGAACGGCAAGATCGTCGATCTGTTCGAGCGCGAAGGCGCCGAGGCGTGGCATACGACTCCGCTTGAATCCCTTTTGCCGGCCAGCGCCATGTGTGCGCAATGTGGCGGGAAAGCTTTCCGCAAGGAGACCGACATTCTCGACGTGTGGTTCGACTCCGGCGTAAGCTGGCTGGCCGTCTGCGAGTCGGACCTGGAACTTAGCCCGGCCTACAAGCTATTCCAAAACCAGGACGGCAACCACGACGGCCGGACGGGCGCGAGGCCGCCCGAAGTTTTATACCTCGAGGGCGGCGACCAGCACCGCGGGTGGTTCCACTCGTCGCTGCTCACTTCGGTCGCGCTGCGCGGCCGCGCGCCCTACTCCCACGTCGCCACTGCCGGCTGGACGCTCGACGAGCAGGGCCGCGCCATGTCGAAGTCGCTCGGCAACGGCGTCGATCCCGTGGACATCGCCAACCGGATGGGCGGCGAAATTGTTCGCCTCTGGGTCGCGTCTGTCGATTTCCGCGAAGACATGGCTGCCAGTGAAAATCTGATGCAGCGCTGCGCCGAGCTCTACAAAAAGCTGCGCAACACCTTCCGCTTCCTGCTCGGCAATTTGCATGGCTTTGACCCAGCCCGCGATCGCGTCGCCGAGAGCGAGTTGTTGCCGCTCGACCGCTACATGCTGGCCCGCACACGCGACCTTGCGGAGAAGATTCTCGCTTGGTACGAGGCCTTCGAATTCCATCGCGTCTACCAGGCGGTGAACGAATTCGCCATCGTGGACCTGAGCGCCTTTTATCTCGACGTGCTCAAGGACCGCATGTATACCTTCGCGCCCACAAGCCAGGCGCGCCGCTCCGCGCAGACGGTGCTTTGGCAGATCACCGAGGCGCTCGTCCGGCTGGTCGCACCCATCCTCACGTTCACCGCCGACGAAATCTGGGAACACCTACCCGAGGTTGAAGGCCGCCCGATCAGCGTGCACCTTGCGCTGTTCCCTAAGCCGGAAGAGATTTTCTCGGAGGATCCGGCGCCGGTTCTCGATGAATGGAGAACGTATTTGTTCTTCGTCCGCAATCAGGCCTTCCAACTAATTGAAGCATTCCGCCAAGATTTGAGAATCGGCAAGAGCACAGAAGCAGAGATTCAAATACTGACCCGCGGAAGCTTTCTCGAAAGACTTCGGGCACACGCCGGCACTCTGAAAGAGTTCTTGAATGTCTCACAGGTACACGTCGAAGAATTATCGGATACGCCAGGCGAAATTGAGGTTCCAGAGGGCGTTGGGCCATACAAAGCTTTGACTTCTAGCCCTAATTTGCAGTTTGTAATTTACGCAGCAACGGGCCACAAATGCGCTCGCTGTTGGAACTTCATGCCCGAGGTTTCGAACTACGGCATCTGGGAGAACGTCTGCACGCGCTGCCAATCGGCCTTGCGCGAGATGCACATCGAACCGCCCCGAAGTGTCGCGGCACAGGCGGAGGCCAACCAGTGAGCTGGACAAAAAACTGGCCTCGGCCCCGACGACTGCCCTGGTTGTTGCTGATCTCGGCGGTGGTGATCGTCGCCGACCGTCTGACCAAGAACTGGGTCTCCAGGCACATCCCTCTCGGCGGAGCGATTCCAATCATCCCGCGCTTCCTCCGCATCACTCATTGGACAAACGAAGGCGCGGCCTTCTCTCTGTTTGCCGATACTGCTTCGCCGCACGTCGTCCGCTGGGCTCTGGTCGCGTTCACGCTCGCCGCTGCGTTGGTCATCTTGATTGTCTTAGTCCGCCTCGGCGACCACCTAACACTCACGACGGTCGCTCTCGCGCTCATCCTCGGCGGAGCGCTCGGCAACGTCCACGACCGCATTCTCTACGGCTCGGTTATCGACTTCATTGAGGTCCACATCTTCGCCTACCACTGGCCCGATTTCAACGTGGCCGACTCCACCGTCGTCACCGGCGCCTGCCTGCTTCTGCTCGACTCGATGCGGCCGCACCGAAAAGCTTCGCGCTGACTTTGGCGTCAAGTTTCGGCAAATCAGCTCCTGAGTATCGCCGGTATAATTGGTCGGACCACGTAGCGCTACAAAGTTTCATCCCGGAGTCCGGCAAAATGTCTTCAACAAGTGGCGACCCACAGGTTTCTTTCGCGGCGCCCGCGGACCGAATGACTTACCAGCGCTGGGTGATTTGCGCGCTCTTGTTTTTCGCCACGGTCATCGCCTATGTCGACCGCGCCGTGATCGCCAACCTCAAGAACACGCTCGAAGGCGTTATTCCGGGCCTGAACGACTACAAGTACGGGATCATCACAGTCGCGTTTCAGTTGGCTTATGGCATCGCGATGCTGGTCGCGGGAGGTCTGACCGACAAGCTGGGCACGCGCAAGGCGTTTGCGATCGCCATTACATTGTGGAGCGTCGCAGCCATGCTGCCGGGCGCTGCGTTTTCGGTTGCCAGTTTCGCGCTGGCCATGTTTCTGCTCGGTTTGGGCGAGGCTGCCAACTTCCCTGCCTGCATCAAGACTGTCGCAGAGTGGTTTCCCAAGCGCGAAAGGGCGTACGCAACCGGACTCTTCAACTCTGGCGCGAATGTGGGCAATATGGTAGCGCCAGTGGTGGTCGCGGTGTTCGTGGCCTTTTTCAGTAAATGGAGTGTATTTGGGTCCGCGAGAGCCTGGCGGGGCTCATTCTTCGTCGCTGGCGCATTGGGCTTCGTGTGGCTTGTTTTCTGGCTCATTGTTTATCGCCGGCCCGAGGAACAACCCCGGGTCTCCAAAACCGAACTCGCACTGATCCTCAGTGATCCCGGTGAGAAGATCGAGAGCGTGCCCTGGAGTCACGTGGTCCCGTGCAAGGAGGCATGGGCATTCGCAGTCGGCAAGTTCCTCACCGATCCCATTTGGTGGTTTTATCTTTTCTGGATCCCCGGTTACCTTCAGAGCACATTTCATTTGAGCCTGTCACAAAGCAAAATTCCGGTGATGCTGGCCTATGCCATCTCGATCATCGGCAGCGTCGGTGGCGGCTGGATTTCGGGAGCCCTGATCAACCGTGGGATCACACCGAATATGGCCCGCAAGGGTACGATGCTGCTTTGCGTATTGTGCATCGCACCCATCTTTACCGCTCCGTTTATCCATCACTTGTGGCTCGTGGTAGCACTGTTGGGTCTGGCGACCGCCGGTCATCAGGGATGGTCGGCGACCTTATTCACATTGCCATCCGACATGTTCCCCAAGGCAGCTGTGGCAAGCGTAACCGGCATCGGCGGTATGGCGGGGGCATTCGGCGGAGTTCTGCTGTTGTTCAGCGCAGGTGCGATCGTTCAAAAAACGCACAGCTTTGTGACGCTGTTTATTATCGCGTGCCTTGCCTACCCGCTGGCCCTGATCATCATCCACGCCATCTCACCCAGGCTGGCCCCGGCGCAGCTCGACTAGCGCGTTATGCAAGAATCAAGAAATTGCGCCGCTCGATGATTCACGACGGGCGGCCGGTTTGTACATTCGCCAGGGGCCGAGGAAGATCGCCCTGCCGCTTTGCCATATACCCTGCGAGGAGCCCCATGAAATCTTTCCATCTATTCTTTTCCGCGCGCGCGACATTCGGCGCCGCGGCGGCTCTTGCCGTTTTTTCTCTGTTCTCTTCCCGAACCGTTGTCGGCCAGCGCCTGCCCACCACGGTCATTCCCACGCACTACACGCTCAAGCTCACGCCCGACCTCAAAGCCGCAACTTTCTCCGGCGATGAGGCGATCAACGTAAATATCAGCCAGGCCACACGCTCGATCACTTTGAACACTATTGAGATTGCCTTCCAGTCGGTGACGATCTTCCCCAACGGGCCGCAGCAAACGGGCACAGTGACCCTCGATGCAGACAAGCAACAGGCTACATTCACATTTCCCACTATCGTCCCCGCCGGCAATGCCACCATCAAGATTCGGTACACCGGCATCCTGAACAACGAGCTGCGGGGCTTCTATCTTTCGAAGACCGCGCGCCGCAACTACGCCGTTACGCAATTTGAAGCCACCGACGCGCGCCGCGCCTTTCCCTGTTTTGACGAGCCGGCTTTCAAGGCCGCCTACGACATCTCGCTAGTCATCGACGCCGCCGACACCGCGATCTCGAACACCGCGATCGTGGCCGATACGCGGGGCCCCGGCGCGAGCAAGCATACGCTGGTCTTCGGAACCACCCCAAAAATGTCCACCTATCTCGTCGCCTTCCTCGTGGGCGACTTCCAGTGCACCGGCGGGCGCCAGGACGACGTGGACATTCGCGTCTGCGCAACGCCCGACAAGGTTGCGTTCACGCCCTACGCGCTTAGCATCGCCAAGTACGTTCTTCACTATTACGACGACTACTTCGACATTCATTACCCGCTCAAGAAGCTCGACCTCATCGCCATTCCTGACTTCGAAGCCGGCGCCATGGAGAACTTCGGAGCCATCACCTACCGCGAAACCGACCTCCTGCTCGATCCCAGGACTGCTACGGTCGCCGAAAAACGAGAAGTCGGCCTCGTTGTCGCGCATGAAATGGCGCACCAATGGTTCGGAGACCTCGTCACCATGCAATGGTGGGACAATATCTGGCTCAACGAGGGCTTTGCCACCTGGATGGAGAACAAGCCCGTGGCTGCGATGCATCCCGAGTGGAACATTCCCGAGGTGGTAGCCGGCGACGAACAGGACACCCTCAACATCGACGCGGAGCCAACCACGCGCGCCATCCGCGCCAAGGCCGACACGCCGGACGAGATCGATCAGATGTTCGACGGCATCGCATACGGCAAGGCCAGCGACGTGCTTCTGATGGTGGAGAACTATCTGGGCGAGGAGACCTTCCGCAAGGGCGTGCACGCATACCTGGCCGCACACCAATACGGCAACGCCACGGCGGAAGACTTTTGGAACGCACAGACGGGAACGAGCCACAAACCGGTGGACAAGATCATGGAGTCGCTCGTGGTGCGGCCGGGAGAGCCCATCCTCACCTTCGCCACGCCCGCAGACGGAAAAGTCTCCCTTGAGCAGAAGCGATTCTTCCTCAGCCCCAGCATCAAGCACGATCCCCCGCAGAAGTGGACGCTGCCGGTCTGCTTTACGGCCGCCGATGCCGCAGACTGCGAACTCGTGACGCCCGAGACTTCCAGCGTAAAGGTGCCGGCCGCCGGCCTATTCTTCGCGAATGCCGCAGGCAAGGGCTATTACCGCGTTGCCTACGCACCAGGCGAGTTTGCATCTCTCGTCGCGCACGCCGAATCGGATCTCACGCCCTCGGAGCGCATCAGCCTCGCCGGCGACGAGTGGGCGCAGGTGCGCGCCAACAAAGCCGCCGTGGGCGATTATCTGAATCTCGTGGCTGCCCTCAAGTCCGATCCAAACGCCGAGGTTTTCTCAAACGCGACGGGAATATTGGGAACTATCGCCGACAAAGTGGCCTCGACGAAGGAAGAGCGCGACGAGCTGGGTGTGTGGGTGAGCCGCAACTTCGCGCCCGAGTACGCGAAGCTCGGCCCTCCCGCGCCCGGCGACTCGCCCAACACGCTTGAGTTGCGCGCGCAACTTCTCGGCCTGCTCGTCGATCACGGCAACGACCCCGCTATCTCTGCCCAGGCGCACAAAATTGCCGATCGATACCTCGACGATCCCATGGCCGTCGATCCGACCCTCGGGCAGGCCGCTCTTGAAGCCGCCGCGGAGAACGGCGACGCCGCGCTCTTTGACCGGCTGCAAAAGATCTATGAAACTTCGGCCGATCCCGAGTTGCAGGAGAGCGCATTACGACTGCTGGTGCAGTTTGACAATCCCGCGCTGCTTGAGCGTGCTCTCGAATACTCGGTTTCAAGCAAGGTACGCAACCAGGACGCCGCGATTCAGTTGGCCATCGGTCTCCAGATCCCCGAGAACCGCGATGCGACGTGGCAATTCATCAAGACGCATTGGGACCAGGTGCAGGCTGAAGTAACCACAGACCTTGGCTCGCTGCTGGTGACCTATTCCGGCAGCTTTTGTACCGCCAAAGCACACGACGACGTGAAGATTTTCTTCGCCGCTCACCCGGTTCCCGCCTCCGACGTGGCACTGAAGCACGCCCTTGAGAACATTGACAGCTGCGTTGAGCTGCGCCGCCTTCAGGAACCGAATCTGAAGACCTGGCTGGCCGCGCAGGCCGGATCTTAGGATCTTTGCCGATCGCGCTTACAGCTTCCGCAGCCGTTCGCAGGCCTCGTCCAGCTCGGAATCCTGTTTGGCGAAACAGAAGCGCAGCAGATTCTCGCCGCGCCCCTTGCGGAAGAACGCCGATCCGGCCACGGCGGCCACGCCCGTCGATCGCAGCAGGTACCGTGCTTTCTCCGCGGCTGTTTTGCCGGGCAGGTGCTCGACGCTGGCCATGATGTAATAGGCGCCCGGAGGCGCCGAGGCTTCCATGCCAGCGTCCCTGAGGGCAGCGAGCAGCCGGCCGCGCTTCGATTGATGATCGGCGGCCAATTGCGCGTAGAAGCTCGGCGGCAACTGTTCCAGGCCGGCGGCGGCGCCAACCTGCAGGGGCGCGGGCGCGCATACATAAGTCAGATCGTGGAAGTGGCCCATCGTGGGCAACCAGCGCGCGTCCGCCGTAACGTAGCCGATGCGCCAGCCAGTGATCGAAAACGTCTTGCTGAAACCTGAAAGCACAATCGTGCGCTCGCGCATGCCGGACAGCGTGGCCGGGCAAATGTGCCGCGCGCCGTCGTACACGAAGTACTCGTAAATTTCGTCGGTGATGAGAAACAGATCGCGCTCGATGGCAAGTTGAGCTACCGCTTCGAGTTCAGGCAGAGTGAAGATCTTCCCGCTGGGATTACCGGGAGTGTTGAGCAGGATGGCGCGGGTGCGCGGAGTTACCGCGGCGCGCATGGCGTCCACGTCAAGCTGCCAGTCCGGCTCAGCCAGCGCGACCAGCACCGGCTTCACACGCAGTGAGTCGAGCGTGTGCACATGGTAGCCGTAGAACGGCTCGAAGACGAGCACCTCGTCGCCCGGATTCAGCAGCGCCATGGCGGCGGCGTGCAAGCCGGCCGTCGCGCCGGAAGCGACCATCACCTCGGATTCGGCGTCGTAGGTCAGACCGTAGTCGCGCAGTTGCTTGGCCACGATGGCCTCGCGCAGCCGCGCGATCCCGTCGCACCGGGTGTAAATGTTCTGGCCATCGCGAATGGCCTGGATCGCTGCGGCCTCCACCACTTCGGGCACCGCCGTATCGCACACTCCCTACGCCAGGTTGATGCCGCCCATGCGGTCGCACTCGGTGGTCATGGCGCGGATTTCGGACTGAAGCGTCTCCGGCGCAAGCGCGCTGAGCGCAAGACGCGACTCGATTCCGGTGGTGTGCGTGGAGGCGCCTGGCAAGGGAAAGATCCTTTGCTGCCATTTTACATTTCGGGTTTACATTTTGGAGCTCGTTCACTGCGTGTGTGCGCGGTCGCAGCCAAAGTCTACGCGGGCGTAGTATCGTGCAGGAAGAATCGATGCACGAGCTTTCCATCGCGGCCAGCATTGTGGAGGCGGTCACCGAGTCGGCCTCCGCGTACCTTGGCGCGCGCGTCATAGCAGTGCGGCTGCGCGTGGGCGCGCTCGCTTCTGTCATTGAAGATTCGCTTCAGTTCTGTTGGGAACTGGCCTCTGAAGGTTCACCTCTTGCCGGCGCGAAGTTGGTGATCAACATACTGCCCGTGATCGTGCACTGCGACGGTTGCGGCGCGGATTCCGAGATCGAGGGCGTGCAAAGCTTTCGCTGTCCGCTTTGTGGTGAGCTGGCGGCTGATCTTCGCCAGGGGCGCGAACTCGAGATCGAATCGATTGAGCTGGAAGAGCCAGAGCCCAAAGGATCGAAGCCCATGGAATCGGAAGTTGACGCGCCGGACCCGGTGGAGGACCGCATATGACGACCAGGATTGTTGAGCTTCGACAGGGAATCCTGAAGAAGAACGATGAGCTAGCGGCGGGGCTGCGCCAGCGTTTCACGTCGGCTGGAGTGCTGGTGCTGAACCTCGTCTCGAGCCCCGGCACGGGCAAGACTGCGTTTCTTGAGCTGACTCTGCGTGCACTGCGCGCTCGCGGCGCGCACGCGGCAGCCTTGGTGGGCGATCTTGAAACCGACAACGATGCGCGGCGTCTGGCAGCGAGCGGCGCGCCCGTGCGCCAGATCAACACGCACGGAATCTGCCACCTTGACGCAGAGATGGTTACAAAGCACCTCGAAGGCTGGGAGGGAGTCTCGCTCGCGGGACTCAACTATCTCTTCATCGAGAATGTCGGCAACCTGGTGTGCCCATCGAGCTACGACCTGGGCGAACGCATCCGCGTCGTGCTGCTGAGCGTGACCGAGGGCGAGGACAAGCCGCTCAAGTATCCGGGGCTCTTCAACTCGTCCGATGCGGCCGTGATTACGAAGATCGATCTCGCGGTTCCCTGCGGCTTCGACCGCGACCTCGCGCTCAAGAACATCAACGAGATCCGCCCCGGCATCCGCATCTTCGAGACCTCGGCCAAAACCGGCGCGGGCATGGACGAGTGGCTCGCATACCTCACTGAGCAGGCGAAGCCCTCCTGAGCCTCGCGGGTCGCACGACAGTCGCTGAGCGTTCACATCGCTGGCGTTGCGCAAAGCTCGCCTAAAGCGTACCGTTCAGCTAGAGCCTGTTATTAACTTTCGCGCGGGGCGGCGTTGCGGACGAAAATCGGGCCAGACGAGGCGGAGTCCGAAGGCTGTGGCGGGTCCACAGTCGAGGACGAGAACGAAGTAGGGTCCGATTTGCGCCGCAACCCGGAGGGCTGGGGCCAATTTCCCCCATTTCATCGTCGCTCGTCGCTCGAAGATACTCCATATTCGTCGATCCTCTCCTTGAACTGCGAAAAATTGGCTCCCAGCGCCGCCCGTGGGAAAGTTAATAACAGGCTCTCTAAGGTCGGTAGAACAACATGTGCCCCTCGGACTCCCCCAGGCAAGGCACGGCAACGGAGAAGAGCGCCGAGCCCGGCTTTGCCCAAAATACGATCGAGCGGCTGTTTGAGTTTTCGCCGGACGCCATCCTCGTCACAGACGGAGATGGCGTGATGCGAGCCGCGAATCCGCGCGCCGAAGAGATGTTCGGCTACTCCAGCCACGAGCTCATCGGCCAGCCCGTCGAGATGCTCGTGCCGGCACGTTTCCGCGGCGGCCACCCGCGCCATCGCGAGAATTACAGCGCCCATCCCCGCACTCGCCAGATGGGTGCGGCACTCAATCTCTTCGGCCTGCGTAAGGACGGCGCCGAATTCCCCGTCGATATCATGCTCAAGCCCATGCAGACCGCATCCGCTCCGGCAGTGGTCACGTTTATCCGCGACGCGACCGAACAGCGCGCCGCGCAGGAGGCGCTGCGGCTCAACGATCTGCGGCTGCGCTCCATCGTCGAGAGCATCGGCGAGTATGCCATTTACCTGCTCGACCGGGACGGCCATGTGCTCACCTGGAACCCCGGCGCCGAGCGCATCAAGGGCTACAAGGCGGACGAGGTGCTCGGACTGCATTTCTCGCGCTTCTTTACGCAGGAGGATCAGGAGCGCGGCAGACCCGCCGAGTTGCTGCGCCAAGCTGCGGCCAGGGATCGCGTGGAAGAGGAGGCCTGGCGAGTGCGCAAGGATGGTTCGCGATTCTGGGCCAACGTCGTGATCACGGCCATCCGCGACAGTAGTGGCGAAGTAACGGGATTCGCCAAGGTCACGCGCGACACGACCGACCGCAAGCGGGCGGAGGAGGCCTTGATCTTCCAACTCAGCGGGGCGCTGCTGGCCAATATGGATGCGGTGAAACTGCTGGAGGCGATTTCGGCTTCCCTGCGCGAGGTGATTCCCCACGACAACGCGGGTCTGGTGCTTTACGACGAGGCGGCTGGCGACTTGGTGGTGCAGTTCCTCGGAGGTCCGGGCAGTGAAGTTTTTCCAAGAGAATTACGCGTTCCCATCGATGGCTCACTGTCTGGAATCGCGTTTCGCACGCGGGAGCCGGTGCTGCTGGAAAGTATTGCCAAAGCATCCTATGCTCCCGAGACGCTCGCTTACCTCAAGCGAATGAGCATGCAGTCGGGTTGCTGGGTTCCGCTTGTTCATCACGGCAACGCACTTGGAGCGCTCTCCGTGGTGAGCAGGCAGGAGGGGAGTTTTGGGCAGCACGAACTGGAGATGCTGGTGCAGATTGCTGGACGGGTGGCGATGGCAGTCGATAACGCCATCGCATTCCGGCGCATAGCAGAGCTGCGCGACCGGCTGGACCAGGAAAGACGGTATCTCGAAGATGAGATCAACCTCGAGCACCGCTTCGACGACATCGTGGGCGAAAGCACCGGCCTGCGCAATGTGCTTCGGCAGATTGAGACCGTGGCGCCCACCGACGCGACTGTCCTCATCGAGGGCGAAACCGGTACCGGCAAAGAGCTGCTGGCGCGAGCCGTCCACCGGCTGAGTGCGCGCAGCGAACGCACCTTCATCAAGCTGAATTGCGCCGCCATCCCCGCAGGGCTGCTTGAAAGCGAGCTCTTCGGCCATGAGAAGGGCGCGTTCACCGGCGCCATCGCGCGCAAGATCGGCCGTCTTGAGCTGGCCAACGAGGGCACGCTCTTTCTTGACGAGGTAGGCGATCTGCCGCTTGACCTGCAACCCAAGCTGCTGCGCGCTTTGCAGGAGCGCGAGATCGAGCGCCTCGGCGGAACGCGGCCCATCCACGTCAATGTGCGCCTCATCGCCGCCACCAATCGCGACCTGGCCAAAATGGTCGCGGAGAAGCAATTCCGCAGCGACCTCTTTTATCGCCTCAAAGTCTTTCCTATCTTCGCCCCGCCTTTGCGCGAGCGCGCCGCCGACATCCCCATCCTCGTGCGCCACTTCGTCTCACGCCACGCCCGCCGCATGGGCAAAACCATTGAAACCATCCCGCCCGAAGCGATGGCGGCACTGGTGGCCTGGAAGTGGCCGGGCAATATTCGCGAGCTCGAGAACTTTCTGGAGCGCGCCGTAATTCTGTCCCGTGGGCCGCAGCTCCATGTGCCTCTGGCCGAGCTCGAAGCCATGGAAGAGGAAGAAGAGAACGCCGCCGCCGCCAATCCCACTCTGCACGCAGCCGAGCGCGATCATATTGTGCGCGCGCTCCGCGAGGCCAAGGGCATCATCGGCGGACCCGGCGGTGCAGCAGAGCGGTTGGGGCTTAAACGCACCACGCTCAACTCCAAAATCAAGAAGTTCGGGATCGAGCGCGCCGACTATATGTAGTCTCCGTGACGAAATACCGTCATCGTCACATCGTCACGCAGCGCGCACTATCACCCGCCACCGCTGCAATTCCGCAAAAGCAGATCGTTCAATTTCAATGCGATGCAGCCGCTGTCGCGCCGCTCGGTAAGTTTGGCACGCGCCGTGCCTTATCACAGGCATGGCGCAGGACGAGCCAGCAAGTGCTTCGAATCTACTTTCAAGAAAACTCGAACTCGATCGTGATCAAGCTGGAAGGGCGCGTCGCCGGACCTTGGGCTGCCGAACTTGGTCGCCTGTGGGAAGAGAAAGCTCCGGCTGTAGCGCAGAAAAAACTGTCTCTTGATTTGCGGGAAACAACTTTTGCCGACGCTGTGGGGATCAAGGTTTTGAGAACAATCTATTCTCAAACCGGAGCCGCGATCCTCACCGGCACACCCTGGACCGAGTATCTTGCCGAAGAAGTCGGGCGCAAGAACTCTCAACTTGCGGACACGGAGAGCTGAAATGCATACGGGACATGATTTAACGAACAACGCGGGTGTACCTTCTTACCGGAAGGGCGACTTCTTTAAGGCATTGCCGGCCGCGGCGCTGGCCGATCTGGAGCCGCTGCTCGCGCCCTCCTCCTATCCGTCCAACGTTGTTCTCTTCACTGAGACGCAGCCAGCCTCGGGCGTCTACGTGGTTCTGGACGGCGAGGTCAAGGTCTCCATCAACTCGAGCGATGGCCGCCGCCTGAGCTTTCACATCGCCAAAGCCGGCGAGGTGCTGGGCCTGTCGCCTACGCTCTCCGGCGGCGAGTACGAGATGACTGCCGACACGCTCTACCCGGCCAGGATCGCGCACATCTCGCGCCAGGTGTTCCTGCAATTCCTGTCTCGTCATTCTGACGTCTATCCCATCGTTACTCGCGAAATCAGCCGCAGCTTCAACCTAGGAGTCTGTCGGGCATAGCGTTTTGCTAAGGCCAATTCAGCGGTTTGCATGGTTGGTGTTCGAACAGGGGCGCGCAGGCAGTAATCCCGTTGGTAGTTTATAGCAAGCTTTCTGTGCAGTT
>Ga0224555_1000315_pt1 | contig 73595 bp, 65 predicted proteins | sample 714S23034metaG_FD_180687 | JGI IMG/M metagenome (GOLD analysis project Ga0224555, IMG submission 180687) | Peat soil microbial communities from Stordalen Mire, Sweden - 717 S2 30-34 | ecosystem: Environmental > Terrestrial > Soil > Wetlands > Peat | place: Sweden: Norrbotten County, Stordalen... | reverse complement strand
GCCTTCCTCTGCACTACTCTCCTCGCCCTTGCCCTCCCAGCCCTGACAGCCTTCTCCGGCCCATCGCCCGCCGCCCCCGCGCCGATTCACTTCACCGACGTCACGCAGAAGGCCGGCATCCACTTCACCCACAACAACGGCGCCTTTGGCAAGAAATATCTCCCGGAAACGATGGGCCCCGGCGTCGCCTTCATCGACTACGACAACGACGGCTGGCAGGACATGTTCATCGTGAACGGCACCGCGTGGACCGGCCATCCTGGCCACGTCACCACGCCCGCGCTCTACCACAACAACCACGACGGCACCTTCACCGACGTCACGAAGAAAGCCGGCCTCGCCATCCCCATGTACGGCATGGGCGTCGCCGTCGGCGACTACGACAACGACGGATGGGACGACCTATTTGTAACAACGTATGGTCAGAATCACTTATTTCGTAACAATCACAATGGCACATTCACCGACGTCACGAAGAAAGCGGGCCTGACCACCCCGCCGAAGTTCAGCGCCTCCGCTGCCTGGGTCGACTATGACCGCGACGGCCATCTCGACCTGCTCGTCACCAACTACGTCGACTGGTCCCCGGCCAAAGATCGCTACTGCAGCATGGACGGAAAGACCAAGTCCTACTGCACGCCGGAAACCTATCCCGGCTCCTCGGTTCGCCTGTGGCACAACAACGGCAACGGCACTTTCACGGATGTGACGAAGAAAGCCGGCCTCTACGACACATCCTCTAAAAGCCTCGGCATCGCCATCCTCGACGCCAATCAGGACGGCTGGCCTGACATCGCCATCAGCAACGATACCCAGCCCAACAAGCTCTACATCAACAACCGCAACGGCACCTTCACCGAGCAGGGCGTGGCAGCCGGGATTGCGTATTCCGACGACGGCCTCGCTCGCGCCGGCATGGGCATCGACGCCGCCGACTACGATCGGTCCGGCTACCCCGGCATCCTGCTCACGAACTTTTCCAACCAGATGCTCGCGCTCTACCAGAACCAGCGCAACGGTCTGTTCGTCGACACCGCTCCCTCTTCGGAAGTGGGCCGATCGAGCCTGCTCACCCTCGGCTTCGGCTGCTTCTTTTTCGACTACGACCTCGACGGGTGGCCCGATTTCTACGTCGCCGACGGCCATCTCGACGACTCGATCGAGCACATCCAGCAGCGCATCCGCTTCGCCGAGCCGCCTCACCTCTATCACAATCTCGCCGGCAAAGGTTTCGACGACGTCGCAGCCCAGATGGGCCCGTCCTTCGACGCCCCGCGCGTCGCCCGCGGCGCAGCGTACGGCGACATCAATAACGACGGCGCGCCCGACATCGTCATCACGACCAACAATGGCCCTGCGTCGCTCTTTCTCAATCAGGGGACGACGAACCACGCGCTGCGCATCAAGCTGGCCGGAACGAAATCCAACCGCGATGGCATCGGTGCGGTCGTCTCTGTCAAATCCACAACGACGTTTCAGAAGCAGATGCTTCGCAGCGGGTCGAGCTATTTATCCGCCAGCGAGCTGGTCCTCACCTTCGGCCTGGGGTCCTCGGCGAAGGCGGACGCCATCGAAGTGCGCTGGCCTTCGGGCGTCGTCGACCACCTCAGCAACATCAACGCCGACCAGATTGTTACCGTCCGCGAAGGGACGGGCGTAGTCGCAACTCACCCGTTGCAGAAGCGGCAGTAGCGCGGATCGGAAAATGAAAGGTCCGGCGCCCGCGCCGGACCACGATAACTACTTTTCAGCTAACCGGCTCTTCGCTGTCTACCTGCTTCTGATCTTCGACAGCAGCCGCAGCATCTCCAGATACAGCCAGACCAGCGTCACCATCAGGCCGAACGCACCGTACCACTCCATATATTTCGGCGCACTCGCGGCAACGCCGCGCTCGATGAAGTCAAAATCCAGCACCAGGTTCAGGGCCGCGACGCACACAATCACGAGACTGATCCCGATCCCAATCCATCCCGAGCCATTCACCGATACGAAGTGGATGCCGAAGAATCCCAGCCCCATCTCCACGAGGTAGAACAGGAAGATGGCGCCCGTCGCGGCCACCACGCCCAGCCGGAATTTCTGCGTCACTTTGATGATCCCGGACCTGTATGCCATCAGCAGCACCAGCAATGTCCCGAACGTCAGGGACACAGCCTCGATGGCGATCCCCGGGAACCGCTGCTCCAATGTTGCGGAAATTCCGCCCAGCACGAGCCCCTCCAGCAGCGCGTAAATCGGAGCTGTGACGGGCGCCCAGGTCTTCTTAAAGGTCGTGATCAGGGCGAAAATCAATCCGCCGATCAACCCAACCAACAGCAACAGATAATCCAGCGGCAGCGTCGCCGGATTCCCCGCCAGGTGCCACGTCCACGCCGCGGTCGCGATCGCACATAGCAACAAGATGCCGGTCTTGTTGACCGTGCCCTCCAGCGTCATGGTTTCGCCGAGGGCAGCCGGCAACCCCCGGAACATCTTGTCGTTCAGTACCGGGTTCGAAGTCCTCATCAGGTCAGCCACTTCTTCCTCTCTTCCGCGGGCCACACCTGCTCCACTACCGCATAAGCTCCGCTGCATCCATCATAGAGGCTCGACCATGCCATACCGCATGCGCGCGTCGCCAGGCACACGCGCTCCGCCGCTGCCAGCACTTCGTCGGTCAGCACGTTACTGAATCTGCTCGCCATTGCCATGCACCTTCGTCGTCAGGGTCCAGTTGCCTTTCATGTAGCCGTTCGGATTCGTGTTCGGATTGTTGGTCTGATACCACTGTGTTCCGTTCGTCCACGTCTGCGAATACGCGCTCGACACCTTCGCCGCCGTCCCATTCGGATTCATCACCGTTTGCTGATCCAGCGAGTAATCGACCCAGTCGGAGGCCGCCGTGGTCTGCGCGTTCATCGACGCATTCGCACCCGCCATCGCGCTCTGGAACTGCGACTCCTGCTGAGCCATGAACTGCCGATGCTCCTGCTGCGACCGCGCCATGATCTGCTGGAACTGGCTGTACAGCATCTGACTCTCCTGCTGTTCCTGCCTGGTCAGCGCAATGATCGCGTCGTGTCCCTGCTTCTGCTGCCGTGCCAGCGCCGCCTGCATCCATTGCGGGGTATTCACGCCGTGCGGCAGATTGTTGCCATCCACCACCTTCACCAGCGCGTCCAGCTGTCCCTCGGGAGCGGTCAGCACATCCACACGCGCCCAGCACGTTCCGCCGCTCATCGTGCCGGCGTTGTTGGCCGCCGAGCACTCCACCACCGCCCTCAGCCGCTCCTCCACCACGAACGTTCCGTTCACCACTTCAATGCGCAACGCGGCCGTGTCGGCTGTGTGATTGGCCTGCAGCGCCGGTACCAGCCGCGCGTTCATCTGGTTCCCCTGCGCCGCCAGCCCCTGCGCCCATTGCGAATACGGTGCCGGCACCGGCATCGGCCCCACCACATGGACACCGCCCTGCATCGTCCCCAGGTAGTAGGTCAGAAAATCCGCCGCCGAAATGACGCCCGAAATATTCGCGCACCCGCTGTTGAATGCGCCTCTCGCGTTGGGGTGCCATTGCCACCCGATCACGGGCTCGATCCGGTACTGCATCAGCCCGTCCTGCGAATACGCGCGAAACACCGGCCACGGCTGGAATGTGCATGCGCTGATCATCTCGATCCCCTGCAGCTTCCATCCCTCCGGAATCGTCAGTGTCGCCGCCACAATATTGTTCAGGCTCGGATCGGTGATCGTCGCCGTCGTCGTCCGGCTGGTCAGAGGCGTGGCGCTCACATAGGTCGCCCCACCCGCCTTTCCCGATGCCGCCGGGGCTGCGCCCGCACCCGACCCCGCCGAGGCCGCCGCCGATGCCGCTTTCGATGTGGAAGAGCACCCCGCCGCCAGTACCGCAGCCGCGAGAATGAAAGTCAGCGTACCTGCCAGCTTCTTCATTGGTTTGTCCTTGGGTTGGATTGAAAAGGAAAACTACCTCGGCGTCCCATTCCCGTACACCGGCGCCGTCAGCTTGCAGTTGTCCTGCAGCAAGCCGTTCCATCTGGCGCCTGACTGTCAGCTTTCAGATTTCCCGCTGTGAACCGCGCCCAGCCCGCCCCGCCTCAGGCCTCACCAGCGCCAGCGCAGTTTTGCGCAACGGCCGCAGGCCAACGCACAGCACGGCGAACCAGGCAAACGTCACAAAGAGATCCGTAAGAATGCGAGTCAATTTCTCTCTCCTGGTCGATCGGGTCTCACGAGCGCTGCGATCCTGGGGGAGAATCGGCAGATTCGGCGAACATCGCCGCACAAGACGCATCCAGCTTCGAGAAATTCGCGGCGGCCACGCTGGAATCAGCCGCCGCTTCAAGGTGCGGATTAACCCTCGCACGGTCATAGCTGCCTCAGCCAGCGGCACGCGAGGTCAACAGGGGACAACTCAGGACATTCCCCACCTTTTCGCCACCGCGTTCTCACTTTCAGGACTGTTGGCACGGGGTCATGAGCCGGGGGAAGCGCAGGAGCCAGCCGCTGCCGCGCGGGCACAAAAAAGCACCGGAGATCACGGAGGATCCCCGGTGTTCTGGGAGGGAATCAATGAATGGTGTGGAGACGACTGAGACGTGCGTGAGGACGCGCCGGAGTGCGCTTTTTCCTCCAATGGAGCCTGTCACGCCACAGGTTGCGAACATCTGGGAATGCGCCGCTCAGGTCCGGGGGGCTAACGCCGGCGGCGCAGGGACGAGGCAGAGGCGTGCCGAGAGGAGGACGAGGGCGATCCAGAGAAGGTCGGCGCCGAGAAGGTGGGTCATCTGCATCCAGGTGGGCGCGAGGAGGAGAATGTCGGCGACGCCGAGGAGGTATTGCAGGGCGAGGAGCGCGAGGACTGCGAAGGCGAGGGCGCGATGGGGGCCGCGCAGGCTGCGGGAGATGAGTCCGACGATGAAGGCTCCGGCGATGAGGCTGATGGCGGGATGGAGCCAGCGAATTTGCAGGAGCCAGGAGCTGCCGGGGGCGAAATCCTGCGCGATGGCGTTGACGAGGTTGTGCGCGGGATAGAGCGTGTCGCCGAGGGCGGCGAGTGAGCCGGTAACGCCGACGATGAGTGTGGCGGTGAGTCCGGTGAGCGCGAGGCGAGGGGCGCGGAGGGATACGGTTCCGCGCATGACAGCTGCACGACGGGAGAGGAAGTGCGCGGTGAGAGCGAGCGCGGCGAGGAGGAGGAGCGTGTTGGTGAGGTGGAGGCCGAGATAGACGGCGCGGGAGGGCGAGCGGTCGTTGGCGGTATGGCCGAGGAGGACGAGGAGCGCGCCGAGGAGGGCTTCATTGAGGGTGAGGACGAGAACGGCGACGGCGAAGGCGCGGGCGAGGTGGCGGCGGGGGACGGAGAAGAAGGTCCAGAAGAGAAGGGCAAGGACGCAGAGAAGGTCGATGCCGCTGGTGGCGCGGTGCGCGAGCTCGATGAGGGTGGCGACCCTGGGATGGTGCTGCACGAGGGTGCCATTGCAGAGCGGCCAGTGGTCGCCGCAGCCGGCGCCGGAGCCGGTGGCGCGGACCGCGGAACCCCAGACGATGACGGCAACGTTGTAAGCGAGGACGCCCCAGGCGAAGCGGCGCAAGGCTGCCGGTGGGCGCGTGGCGGGAGCGGTAGTGGCGGCGGTGGCGATCACACGAGAGGTCCGAAGCTCAATTTTAGTCTGCGCGGGCATCGGGAAAGTGCGTGAAGGAGGGACAAGACGTGAAACTCCGGCGGCAGGCGGAAGCTCTAAGGAGAAATGGCAACCTTAAGCGGAAGCGGTGGGAACGATACGGATGTGCTGATCGTTGGGGCGGGCCCGGTGGGGCTTTTTCTGGCGCATGAATGTGCGCGGCGTGGACTGCGCTGGCGGCTGATCGAGGAGAAGGCGGGACAATCGGAGCACTCCAAGGCGCTGGCGATTTTTCCACGGACGATGGAGATCTTCGACATGGCCGATGTTGTCGGGCCGTTTCTGGAGAAGGCGAACCGGGTGACCCGGGTCGAAGTGACCTCGCACGAGAAGAGCCTGGCGGATCTGCCTTTCGAGGCCCGGGCATACGCCTTTTTCGTTTGTGGCGATGGTGGCGCAGAACATCACGGAAGAAATTCTGGCGAAGGATCTGGAGGAGCGGGGCGGGACGATCGAGTACGAGACGGCGTTCGTCTCGGCGCAGGAGCGGGACGGTGGTGTGGAGGCAACGGTCGATCGCAAGGGCGAGTCCGCTGTGCTGACGGCATCGTTTGTGGTGGGATGCGACGGCGCGCACAGCAGGGTTCGGCACGGGATGGATGTGGACCTGGAGGGCGGAGATTATCGGCAGGAGTTCATGCTGGCGGACATCGAGACGAACGAGTTTCGTCCCGCGAGCGAATTGCTGCTGTGCCCGAGCGAACTGGGCCCGGTGGCGTTGTTCCCGATGAGCGCGACGCGGTGGCGGGTGGTGGCGACGATCGAGGAGCCGGAAGGCGACGCGCCGAGTCTGGAGCTGACGAGGAAGATTCTGCGGGAGCGGGCGCCGGCGGGAGTGGAAGCGCGGGCTGTGCACTGGAGCAGCTATTTCCGGATTCATCATCGCCGTTCGGCGCGGTTGCGCGCGGGGCGCGGGTTCATCGCGGGCGATGCGGCGCATATCCACAGCCCGTTCGGCGGCCAGGGGATGAACACGGGGCTGCACGATGTGTGGAACCTTGCGTGGAAGCTGGACCTGTTCCTGCGCGGACACGGCAACGATGCGCTGCTGGACAGTTATGCGGCCGAGCGGCTGCCGGTGATCCGCGGCGTGATTGAGATGACGGATTTGATGACGCGAGGAATGGGGACAACGAACAAGCTGGCGCAAGTGATGCGCGATGCGGTGATTCCGACGGTGTCGCACCTGGCGCTGTTCCAGCATGCTTTTGTGCAAAGACTCTCGGGGCTGGGAATTGCGTACAACGGAAGCCCGATCGTGGAGGGCCTCGGGGAACGGTATTTCGACGAGTCGCTGCGTGGCGGCGGGATCCGAAGCCGGTTTCTGCTGATGCTGGGCGGCGACGTGAGCGCAGAGGACGAGGGGGTAAGGATGCTGAGCACGCTGTTCCCCGAGGTGCTGGAAGTGCGGACAGCGCAGGCGCCGGGGATTCGGCTGGTGCGACCCGACGGATACGTGGCATACACCGCGCGGCGCACGGACGGCGTGCGCACCTGGGAGGCGCTGGGGGCGCTGCTGGAGAGGCAGACGCGCTGAACGGAATTCCGCGACTGCGGAAACGGGCGGTTGACGCGGGCAACCCTGTCGCGTGAACTGAGGGTTGCGATGGGCAGGGATTCGGTAGAGAGGCCAGCACTGAGTTCGACGGAACTGCGGCGGGAGATCAGCGCGCGGAATCTGGCACGCGGTGAGGAGCTGGACTGCGAGGTTTCGTATGGCGCGTCGCAGAGCGTGATTTTTCGCGAGGCGGAGAGCGGGCACGGAAATTTTCTCGCCGGCTCGTATGCGCGAATCGTGGCGAATCCGCACTGGAAGCAGCGGCTGACGAAGAGCTACACGGGGAGCCGGTATGTTCCACGAGCCGCGGATCGCAAGCGATACGAGCTGGAATGCGCGAGCAGCTCCGACGCGCTGCTGATGAATGTGTTCTGCTATCCGGGCGTGCTGCGGAATGCGCGGGTGTGCGCGCTGCTGGGAATTGAAGTGGAGTTGCGGCCGGAGTTTGGGTTTCGGCCGGAGATTCCGCTGAAGAATGGCCGGTGCGACCGGACCGAGATGGACATGCGGCTGGGCGGGCTGCTGGTAGAGGCGAAGCTGACGGAGGGAGATTTCCAGCGGGCGCCGTTGCGGCTGGTGGAGCGGTATCGGGACCTGGAGGAGGTGTTTGACGTTGAGCGGCTGCCGGTAGCGGAGGGGGTGGTGCGGTCGTATCAGCTCATCCGGTGCGTGCTGGCGGCGCAGGCTCGTGGTGGAGGGTTTGTGGTGATCTGCGATGGGCGGCGGCCGGATCTGGCGGAGCGATGGTTCGAGGTGATGCGGGCGGTGAGGGATGCGGCGCTGCGGACGCGGCTGGGGCTGGTGACGTGGCAGGAGATTGCTGCGCTGCTGCCGGCGCGGGTGCAGCGGTTTCTGGAGGAGAAATACGGCATAGAACCGGTCTCATCGACGGGTCAACGGCTCCTGATGAATTCATGAGCCCCGCTTCGCTGGCGGGTCTCATCCGTGCCATAGGCAGGGTTTCAGCTTGATGAGACCGATTCCAGTGGGATGAGGTCTGACCTCCGGGCGGCTGAACGTTTAAGATCATCGGGCAGCCGCTGGAGGGTTGGCGATGACGGGCAAACGTGGAGTTGTCTGCTGGGTTTTGGTTCTGCTGATCGCGGGTTGCGCTGGGGCGCAGGGGCAGAAGGGTTGCGATCGCAGCGGCTATCGGGCGGTGAGCGGGATCAGCGCCGAGTCGAGTACTGATGGCGTGACGCTGACCTGGGCGGGTGAGGCAAACGAACAGCTACGGGCGAACTTCGCGCTGCGCGACGGGCAGCCGGTGGTGCGTGAGCTGGCGGCGCGGACGGGCGGTAGCGCGTGGATGGTGCTGGGCCGCGATCTGACGCCGGAGTTCCAGGTGACAACGGGAAAGCGGCGCATCTCGCCGCAGCAGGTCGAGAACCTGAAGAAGCTCGGCATCGATTCCCCTGAGGAAGAGGAGAAGCGGAAATGGAACACGTTCTGGGACGCGCCGCTGGTGGTTCCAGGGCACAAGGGACATACGACCGATCTGCCACGACACGAGGAGGAGATTCGGCGGGGGACGTCGAGCTTTGCGACGACGACGTGCAAGCTGGCGAGCGATGGCGATCGGGTGAGCGTGACGTTCGACGGGCTAACGCTGGGGATTTTTGCGGGCGATGTGCGGTTCACGGTCTACAAGGGGTCGAACCTGCTGCGGCAGGAGGCGGTGGCCGCGACCGAGGAGCCGTCGGTGGCGTACATCTACAAGGCGGGGCTGAAGGGCTTTCACCTGGCCGTCGATACGGAGCTGGTATGGCGCGACACGGCGCGGGCGTGGCAGAGCTACGCGTTCGGAGGGGAGCCGAACACGGGCGTGGTGAATCTGCGGGCGCGGAATCGGCTGGAGATTCTTGATGTGGGGAAGGGGTCGCTGGGAATTTTTTCGCCGCCGCACAAGTTTTTCTTTGCGCGCGAGAACGAGGTGAATTTGGGGTACGTGTACTACCGCAAGGATTCCGCGGATTCGTTTTCGCTGGGCGCGATGCAGCCGGAGCGCGGGGAGGGGTATGTTCCGTGGGGCGTAACGGACCCGGAGTGGAAGCGACGTTCGGGAATCTCGGAGGAGCAATGGGAGAACTTCGCGCTCTACAACGCGCCGCCCGGGACCGAGCAGCACATGGCGGTGTATTACTACCTGAGCCCGCAGGGGGATCGGAGCACGCAGGAGTCGGTGTTGAAGTACACGCACGACGATGTGTTCAAGCCGGTGCCGGGGTTCAAGGTGCTCACCGGGCATTTTCATCTGGATTTGAACGAGCAACTGCGGGATCGGAATGACGTGGATTACCGGATCGACGCGATGTCGGTATTTCGCGGGCTGGGCGTGAACATCCTGTACCTCGGCGATTTTCATGACGACTCGGATCCGCACGATCCGGGACCGAAGCGGCTGCCGGAGCAGAAGGTGTATTTCGAGGCGGCGGCGCGGCTGTCGGACAAGAACTTCCTGGTGATTCCGGCCGAGGAGGTGAATTCATTTCTGGGCGGGCACTGGTATCTGATGACGCCGAAGCCGGTGTACTTCACGCATGCGGAGCCGCGGCCGGCTGATCAGACGTTTGAGGAGAACGATCCGGTGTACGGGCAGGTGTTTCACCTGGGGTCGGCGGAAGACGTGCTGCGGTTTGTGAATCAGGAGCAGGGAATCCTGTGGACGGCGCATCCGGAGACGAAAAGCTCGGAGGGGTATCCGGCGGCATACAAGGACAAGGATTTCTTCCAGAGTGACCGGTTCATTGGGGCATCGTGGGAGTCGCTGCCGGTGGATTTGTCGGAGAAGGAGCTGTGCCCGGTGCGGTGTTTCGGCACGGGCGACGCTATGAGCAACTGGGCGCCGAAGCCGAAGTACCTGATCGCGGAGGGGGACACGTATACGAAGTGGCCGAGCGACGAGACCTATCCGCAGCTGACGGTGAACTATCTGAAGCTGGAGCGGGTGCCGCTGTACCACGAGAGCTGGGCACCGGTGGTGGAGGGGATTCGGGCGGGGAATTTCTTTGGGACGACGGGCGAGGTGCTGTTCCACAGTTGGGGCGTGGAGGGCACGGGAGCGCAGCGCATCTACACGGCGAGCGTCGAGTACACATTTCCGCTGGAGTTTGCGGAACTGGTGTGGAGCGACGGGAAGACCGTGGAGCGGAAGACGATCCCTCTGACCGATACGGTCCCGTTTGGGACGAAGACGTTTCGGATTCCGTTCGACGCGACGGGAAAGAAGTGGGTGCGGTTCTCGGTGTGGGACTCGGCGGGGGACGGGGCGTATATACAGCCGATTGCGCTGCAGTGATTGGTGGAGCTAGTCGGGCTCGAACCGACGACCTCCTCGTTGCGAACGAGGCGCTCTCCCAGGCTGAGCTATAGCCCCACGGTGGCGGGAAAGACCTTTTTGATTTTACGGTATGACGCCCTGGCGCGCCAACGCGGGGAAGCGCAGGACGTTACCGAGGGCACGGCGCTACGCGGGATCAGCGCCCCTCGCCGGTCGCGGCTTTGTGGACGGCGGCAACGAGGGAGACGCGCAGAGCGGGGAGCTGCTGGAGGGGGACCTCGCCCTGAGCGAAGTCGGCCGAGCCTCCGCCACGAAGGCCGAGCTGGGAGAGGGCTTCTTTGAGGAGGCGGCCGCAGTCGAAGCTGAAGTCGAGGCTGCGCGCCAGGACGATGGAGGCGGGTTCGGTGCTTTCCGAGCAGAAGAGGACGACGGTGGAGGGAGCGGCCGCGGTGAGGCGCGAGGCGAGCAGGCGGCAATACTCGGGGTCGCGGTCTTTCCAGAGGCGGTCGACGATGCGGAGACGGTTTTCAATTTGGACTTCGACGGCGAGACGCGCGGCGTGGTAGTCGGCCAGCTCTTCGCGGAGACGCTGGCGATCCTTGAGTGAGGCTTTGGCGTCGGATCGGAGGCGCTCGACAGCAGCGGGAATGTCGGCGGGGCCAGCGGAGAGGACGGAGGTGAGCTGACTGAGGATGGCGGCATCGGCACGCGCAGCGCGAACGGCGCGGAGGCCGCAGACGAATGTGACGCGAACGCCGCGGCTGACTTTTTCGGTTGCTCGGAGGAGCAGGCCGCCGATCTGGCCGGTAGAGCGAAGGTGGGTTCCGCCGCAGGCATTGCGGTCGATGCCTTCGATCTCAACAAGGCGGATGTCGCCGGAGCGCTCAGGGAGCTTGCGCAGCTCGCCGGCGGCCAGCATGGATTCGGCTTCGGCGCGGGAGGCGTAGCGCATGGAAATGGGGCGGTCTTCGGCGATGATCTCGTTGCACAGGCGTTCGATGCGTTCAAGGCTGTGGGACGCGACGGAGCCGCCGGCAAGGTCGATGGTCGAGACCGATTCTCCGAGGTGGAAGGAGACGGTGGGGGCGTGCAGCTCACGCAGAAAAGCGGCGGAGAGCAGGTGCTGGCCGGTGTGCTGCTGCATGTGGTCGAAGCGGCGCTGCCAGTCGATGTGGCCTTCGACTTTGGCGCCGATGGGGAGAGGTTTGCGGACAAAGTGCCAGACCTGACCGCTGTCGTCTTCCTCGACAGAGTCGATGGGGACGTCGAGGGATGCGCCACCGGGTGAGATGGCGCGGAGGAAGCCGGTGTCGAAGGGCTGGCCGCCGCTGGTAGGGTAAAGGGCGGTGCGGTCAAGGGCGATTTGCCAGACGGATTCGCCCTCGGCACGGGAAAGTTCGCGGACATCGGCAACGACAGCGGGGAAAGACTGCAGGAACGAATCGGCGTAATAGAGCCGCTCAGATGCGGGCATTCTCTGACTCCACGCCCGGCGGCATGGTTCCGCCAGGGCAAAAAGGGCGTGTTGGGGAGCAGGCCCGATTTAGTGTAATTCGAGGGCATCCTACTGTCGCGAACTATCGGAGCCTGAGTTCCTTACATGATTGTCATGTTCCTGATTTGGGCCGTCTCGCTGGCGAGCATCATTCTGATGCTGGTGCGTCCGCGCGGGCTTCCGGAGTGGGTGTGGATTGGCGGCGGGGCGGTGTTGCTGGTGGCGACGCGGCTGCTGCCGGTGAGCGGAGCGGTCCATGCCATCCGGGAGGGCGTGGATGTGTACCTCTTCCTGACTGGAATGATGCTGCTGGCGGAGCTGGCGCGGGAGGAAGGCGTCTTTGACTGGGTAGCGGATATCGCGGTGCACCATGCGCGCGGCTCGGCGGGGCGGCTGTTTCTGTGGGTTTATGGAGTGGGAATCGTGGTGACGGCGCTGCTGTCGAACGACGCGACAGCGGTGGTGCTGACCCCGGCGGTGCTGGCGGCAGTGCGGAGGGCGAAGGTGGAACCGCGGCCACACCTGCTGGCGTGCGCGCTGATCGCGAATGCAGCGAGTTTTCTGCTGCCGATTTCGAATCCTGCGAATCTGGTGGTTTTCGGGACGCAGCTGCCACGGCTGACGACGTGGATGCGGATGTTCCTGCTCCCGTCGGTGGCGGCGGTGGCGGCGACGTTCGTCTGCCTGCGGTGGTTGTGCCGCAAACAGCTTGCCGGCGAAGTGGCTGAGGTGCGCGAGGCCCATCGGCTGGAGGCGGCCGGGTGGATGGCGCTGGCGGGCATTGGGCTGGCGGCGGCGGGGTTGCTGGTGGCGTCGGCCATGGATGTGCCGCTGGGGGCACCGACCTTTGGGGCGGGCGTGGTGGCGCTGGTGCTGGTGGCGTTGCGGGACCGGAGGGCGCCGAGGAACGCGGTGCGGAACGTGTCGTGGAGTGTTGTGCCGCTGGTGGCGGGGCTGTTCATGATTGTGGAGGCGCTGAACCGGGCGGGCATGATGCGGCTGACGCGGGCGGGGCTCCAGTGGCTGGCGGCGGCGCCGGATGGGTTGGGGAAATTCTGTGGAGGGTTCGGGGTGGCGCTGCTGTCGAACGCGATGAACAACCTGCCCGCGGGTCTGGCGGCGGGGACGGCGCTGCGGCAGATGGGGCAGCACGGGCTGCTGGCGCACGCGGTGATGATCGGAGTGGACCTGGGGCCGAACTTGTCGGTGACGGGGTCGCTGGCGACGATCCTTTGGCTGATTGCGCTGCGGCGGGACAATGCGGAGATCACGGGATGGGAGTTTCTGAAGGTGGGGATGGTGGCGATGCCGGTGGCGCTGGGGCTGGCGTTACTTGCGCTCTTTTGAGCGCAGCTGGGACCGGTCGGCTAAGGTGCGGTCAGCTAAGGGCCGGTCAGCGAAGAAGCGGTCGGCTAAAGGCCGGTCCGCACGAAGGCTTTCAACGGGTGAGCACGTCAGCGAGAGGCGAGCGATATCAGCGAAAGGCAACCGCGAATAAGCAAGGCGAGGGGCTGTCCCGCATCGGTTCGCTGGCCGGTTCTTCGCTGACCGCTTCTTTGCCGACCGCTTCTTCGCTGACCGCCGTTTATAATCGGCGCTGCCAAATGGAAAACAACGACTGCATTCTGGAAGGGCGGCAGGTGCTCGAGATCACGGAGATCATGAGCATATTGCCGCATCGGTATCCGTTCCTGCTGATCGACCGCGTGGTGGAGATCGAGCGGAAGAAGCGGATCGTGGCGATCAAGAACGTGACGATCAACGAGCCCTTTTTTCAGGGACATTTTCCGGGATATCCGATCATGCCGGGGGCGCTGGTGGTGGAGGCGATTGCGCAGGCGGGCGGCGTCCTGCTGATGCCGGAGGTTCCTGAGCGCGACAAGAAGCTGATGGTGTTCACGAGCATCGAGCGGGCGAAGTTTCGCAAGCCGGTGGTGCCGGGGGATCAGCTGCGGATCGAAGTGAACGTGCTGACGTGGAAGCCGCGCGTGGCGAAGATGGAAGGCAGAGCGACCGTGGACGGAAAGCTGGCGTGCGAGGCGACGGTGATGTGCGCGCTGGTGTCGCGGGCGCAGGAGGCGGCGGGCGGATCGGTGGCGGAATCCGTGAACGAATCGGTGAAGGCGGAGTGAGCGTTCATCCAACGGCCGTAGTTGCTCCTGGGGCTGTGATTCCTGAGTCGTGCACGGTGGGGCCGTGGTGTACGGTGGGGCCGCATGTGGTGCTGGGCGAGGGGTGCGAGCTGATTTCGCACGTGGTGCTCGATGGGCATCTGACGGCTGGGGCGCGAAACAGATTTTCGCCGTTTGCGTGCGTGGGCGTGGCTCCGCAGGATCTGAAATACAAAGGCGAAGCCACCGGGCTAACGCTGGGCGACGACAACACTATCCGGGAGTGCGTGACGATTTCGCGCGGGACCGTGGGCGGCGGCGGCATGACGCGGATCGGGAGCGGGTGCCTGCTGATGGCGTACGTCCACGTGGGGCACGACAGCGTGATCGGCGACCACTGTATTTTGGCGAACAACGCGACGCTGGCCGGCCACGTGACCGTGGAGGATGATGTGACAGTGGGCGCATTCTCGCCAATCCACCAGTTTTGCCGGGTGGGCAAGCACGCGTATATCGGCGGGGGAACGGTGGTGACGCAGGACGTGCTTCCCTTCTCGCTGACGTCAGCGACGCGCGAGGCGCACGCTTATGGGATGAACAAGGTGGGGCTGGAGCGGCGGGGGTTCGATCGCACTCGGCTGCGGGCGCTGCATCATGCGTTTCGGCTGCTGCTGGCTTCGAAACTGAATGTGGCTCAGGCGGTGGAGAAGCTGCGCGCGGAGGGGGTGGAGTCGGAAGACGTGCGGTATCTGCTGGAGTTCGTCGAGGGATCGAAGCGCGGGGTGGTCCAGTAGAGAAGCGGCGCGCAATTTGACCGGCGGCCGGGCTGCACGTTTACCGTTGATTCACTAGATTTTGTGGAAAACCCTAAAGGTTGCTTCATCGATAGTTACGGACGCGTGTGACTTCGCCCGAGCGCCCTAAGCAATAGAAAGAGCGAAAGATGCTGGTTTCGAAGGGATAGATGTCGCTGAAGCGAGGGATAACGAGGTAGTTAAGGATTCAGCGAGCGAAAATCTTCCACAGAAATTTCCACAGCAGGTACACACGGTCTGTGGAGAGTCCCGGGTAGAGAGAGGGCCGGGGCTCTCCCTCTGGGGAAGAGCCCCGCGTTCGCCTCAGCTATTGATGCGACGCCGGCGGAGTATGCGGCGTGGTTGTGTGGGTTGTGCCCGGCGTTGCGCGCGGCGCGGGAGCCGAAGGCACGGCCGCAGGAGGCGCTGGAACGCCGGACTTGGCGTTGTAGGCCTCGATCACGGCTTTGGTGATGTCGGTGGAAGGCATCGCCCACAGGACATTGCTGTTCTGCTGGCCGGCATCGAGAACGAGGCTGAAGCCCTGCTGCTGAGCGAGGGAGATCATGACCTCGCCAACTTTGTTGGCGACCTGGTTGAACGTCTGCTGGCCATCCTGCTGCTCGCTGCTCTGCAGGTCCTGGGCCGAGCGCTGCAGCTGCTTGGTCTTGTCGTCGATGGTGCGCATTTTGGTTTCGCGGTCGACGTCACTGATGGTGGTGGTGGTACCGTCCTGGAGCTGCTTTTTGAGGGTTTCGACTTCCTGGTTCTCCGACTGCAGCTTGGCTTCCTGCGGCTCGTACTTCTTACGCAGATCGGCGATGTCGCGCTGGAATTCATTGGTTTGAGCCACAGCACCCTGGAACTGGATGATGGCAATCTTTGTGGCTGCGGTGGTGGCGGTGGTGGCGGCGGGAGCCGGATCCGAGTTGGCCGGGGCGGCCTGAGCAAGGGATACAACGCCCATTCCGGACGCGAGCAGGCAAACGAGTGACAACGAACGCTTCATGGAAATTCGGGACTCCTTCGGTTTCCTGGGTGACTTGGCCCGCATTCCTCGCTCTCAAGAATTCCGGTTCCGTGAACTACAGGAGCGGGACCGGGCTCGAATTCTCGCCCGGAATGCAAGACGCGGACAGAGAGATTTTCTCAGGAACCTGGGCAAATTATAGGTCCCGGGGGTGGGGGCGTCAATGAGCGGGGAGCTAAGGTGCGGTCAGCTAAAGAGCGGTCAGCGGAAGTCCGGTCCGCTAAAGTCTGGTCGGCGGAGAAGCGGCGGCTGAAATCCGTTCTGCGCGAGTCCGTTGCGCGGAACTCCGGTCCTCTCCGTGGACCACAAAACTCTGGTGATCTTGCCGAAACCGCCCAGCCGAGTTTCGATTGTCCACATGAAGACGCGACACTTTCGCGATTTGCTGGTCTGGCAGAAGTCGATGGCACTGGCCTCGTCAATCTACACATTGACAGATCGCTTTCCCAAAAGAGAGGTCTTTGGCCTGAGCGCTCAAATGCGGCGTTGCGCTGTCTCGGTTCCGAGCAATATTGCCGAGGGGCACGGCCGGCTCAGCGACCGCAACCTTGCTGTGTTTCCGGGTCACGCTCGCGGTTCACTCTTTGAGCTCGAAAGCCAAACGGAATTGGCAATCCGACTTGGCTTTGCGGACGCGGCGGTTGGCCGGGAAGTCCTGGTACACATCAATGAAGTGGCCCGTATGCTGAATGCATTTCTGGCCAAGGTTCAGTGCAATGGTTCGACTGCCGCTGGCATTTAGCTGACCGCACCACCGCTGACCGGTTCTCCGCTGACCGCTCTTTAGCCGACCGCCTCCTGGCTTTCTTTCTAGAAGGTGGTGGCGACGGTCAGGCGGAAGGTCTTGCTGGGCTCGCGCAGGACGTAGAGGCCGTTGTAGAACTGCTCGGCCTCAGCGTAGGAATAGTCGCCCGCGCCGCCAGCCGGGAACATGCTGCGGGTAATGAGGTTGGTGCGGGAGAATGCGGTGAAGAGCTTGAGGGGGTTGACTGCGTAGTAGATGCGGAAGGGCGCGTTGATGATGGGCATCATCACGTCCAGTTCGCCGCCGGCCGAATCGCGGGGCACGTAGTTGGTGCCCCCGATGGGATCGATGGTGGGGCTGAACTGGATGCGCTGGCCGCCCTGGCAGGTTCCGTTGACGTAGTTGGGGCAACCGTAAAGCGGTGAATTGAGAGCGTCGATGCCTTCCGGGCTCTGGCGGAGCTGGCCCTTGCTGACCGCCATATCCATGCCGAAGTCGTTAAAGAAGTTGAAGCCGACGGTGTGTCCGTAGATCGGAATCATGTACTGCAGGTTGCCGGTGAAGCTGGTGTCGCCGCCGATGGTGGCCACGCCGTAGACGGGCAGGGGCACCTGGACAGGACCGAGGTTGGGGTTGGTGGGATCGCGCGGGACGGTGGAGCCGTCGGGATTGGTGAGGTCGAAGAGAACGCGCGTGGGCACGAATCCGTAAGGCGTGATGGTGCGGACATCGAAGCCCCGGATATCGCTGTCACCGCCTGCTGAGGGACGATCGAAGGGCGGCGCCACATCGCCGCTGAAGCCGGTGATGTAGATGGCCTGCAGGCGCATGCCCAGGGTGTTACGTCCGTTGGGATTGAACCAGAGGCCCTTCATGGGCTGGAAGCGCTTGTATTCGACGACCGGACGAACGTAGCGAACGCTGCCCCAGATGCCGGCCAGCTGCACGGTGGCCGAAAGCGACTGGCCGGTATGGGGCAGGTAGTTGCTGGAGATATTGCTGGAGTTGTAGCTGAACATCGCCGAGCTGGTGATGATGCCTTCGAGGGCGTTCTGGCCCTGAATGCCGCTGCGGAAGGCGAGGGTCTGGAAGAGATTGCTGGAGGCCTGGCTGAAGGCCCGGACCGAGGAACTGTCCCATGAGTAAGTGGCGCCAACGCGAGAGAAGCCGAAGAGGTTGAAGTGGCGGGTGGGGTAAGCGACGGAGAGGTTGAATCCCTTTTGACCCTGGTTGTAGTTCTGCAGGAGGGAGGAGACGGCGGAGCTCTCGTTGCCGGTGGCGGTGCCCGACAGGGAGTAACTCTTGGAGGCGTTGTAGTCGGTCTTGCGGTCGAAGACCTGGAAGCCGATATTGAGCGGCTTGTTGCGGAAATACGGCTCGTTGAAAGCGAAGAGGAGGTTGCGGGCAAGGCTGCCGGCATTGGCCTGGACGCTGAGGGTTTCGCCGAGGCCGAGGAAGTTGTTGGTCTGGTAGTTGAGGCCGAGGAAGGCGCCGGACAGGCCGCTGACGCCGCCATTGAGGCCGATGGAGTTCTTGCCCTTTTCCTGGACCTTGAGGAGAAGGTCGACGGTGCCGGCTTCGGTGTTCTGGTGGGTTTCGGAATCCTGCTCGACCTTCAGCGGGTTGAAGTAGTCGAGTTGATTGAGGCGCAGGAGGCTGAGTTCCCACAGGTGGCTGTTATAGACCTGGCCTTCCTGGAGCAGCAGTTCGCGGCGGATGACGAAGTCGCGGGTGACGGTGTTGCCCTGGAACTCGATACGGGAGACGGTGAACTGCTTGCCTTCGTCGATATCGATGTCCCAGGTAACGGTATGCTTCGCGTCGTCGAAAGTGGGATTGGGGACCGGACTGAAGTTGATGTAGCCGTTCTGACCGTAAGCCTTGCGCAGGTTATCGAGGTCCTTCTGAAAGACGGTGAGATTGAAGGTGGCGCCGTCCTTCTGGGTGAAGACGCCGCGCAGGGCCTTCACATTGGTGCCGGGCTTGTAGCCGGAGAAGTTGATGCCAGCCAGGCGATAGCGCTCCCCTTCCTCGATGTTCATGTGGATGTCGATGCGCTTGCCTTTTCGCGGACGGAAAGTGAAGAGCGAGAGGCCGGCCTCATTGTGGATTTTGGTTTCAGCCGGTCCGATGGGCCCGCCGCGCAGGTAGCCGCGATCGCGATAGGCCTGGCGCACGCGCTCGGTGTCCTCATCGAGCTTGGTGGCGTCGTAGGTGCGGGCGAAGAGGTTTTCGAGAATGATGGAGTGCGGGATGCCGATGGGGCGCAGGTTGCGCATGGCCTCGCGCAGATCGCGGGAGTTGACGTGCCGGTTGCCGGAGAAGGTAATCCTGCCGACCTTCACGGTCGGGCCTTCCTTGATCTGGAAGATGAGCTGGACGGAGGCCGGCGGGATGGTGCGAACTTCGGGACGCACGGAGGCGAACTGGTGGCCGTGCTCGGCGAGCATCTGCCTGATAACGGTGACGGCTTTGGCGATGCGAGCCGGATCGTACTGGCTTTCCTGGGAGAGGCCGACCTTCTCCTTCTTGAAACGATCGAGGACATCGGACTCGGTGACCGAGTTCAGGCCCTTGTAGGTGATATCGCGGATGGTAGGTTTCTCGCGCACATAGACGTTAAGGATGACGCCCTGGGGAGTGTCTTCTTTCTCGATGCGAACGTCGTCGAAGTAGCCGGTATTCCAGAGGGAGTTGAAGTCGCGTTCCACGGTGAGCGGATCGTAGGCATCGTTCGCGTGGCTGTACATACGGGCGAGGATGGTTTCTTTGGGAATGCGGCGGCTGCCGATGACACGAACATCGACAATCTTCTGACCCACATCGCTGGTAGCGGCGGGCGCAGACTCCTGGGCCATCAGCCGCGAAAGGGGAACAAGCGGGGCCAGGAGAAGAACCAAAATCAGGGGGCGCCTCAGGAGCCGGCGCAGATTCCTGCATGGTACGTGCGGGGAGCCAGCGCTCCAGAAGTTCACGGAAAAAATAGGCACACCCTCACTGCTCAAAATCTCGCCGTTTTTGGGAAAAGCCGATTATATCAGCGCGATTCGCGCGCGCGGCAGCGGCCGAGGGGGCGCGGAAAGCAATGCGGATGACACTGTGTGCAGTCGATTCCGGCGGAGTCTTCGATGGCAACATCATCCTCATCTCGCGTCCCGCAGGGCTGCGCCTGCTGAGGACAAAACCAGTGCAGAAAGTGGGTTCAGTTTATCGAAGATCGCTTCGATTTTGGTGGGACGAAGCAGCGGGGCGAACGTCAACGAGGACCGAATAAAAGGTGGGCCCTCCCGCAAGATCGTTGAGCCGCTGCGAGGTAAGGAGGTTCACGTTGTGACCGCCTTCGGAGAGCTTGTTCCAGTCAAGGCGCGCGGCGACGACGCCGGGACGTACGCTGCCGTTGACGTGAGCGCGGAGAGCGAGGCTGCCGCGGTCGTTGAAGACATCGACGAAGTCGCCATCGGCGATGCCACGGGGGGTCGCATCGTCGGCGTGAAGTTCAAGGACGCCGTTGTAAGCAGACTCCATCTGGCGGTGTCCTGGGAGATTGGGGAATGTGGAGTTCATGTAGTTGTCGGCTTTACGTGCGAGCAGCTCGAGGGGAAAGCGCTCGCTGGCGGCCGTGTGGCGGGACTCGGGCGCAGGCACGAAGGCGGGGAGCGGATCGATACCTTGCGCGGCGAGCGAAGCGGAGTAGAACTCGATGCGACCTGTGGGGGTGTCGAAGGGGCCTTCAGCGAAGGGCAGGAAGCGCTGCTTCGAGTCGTCTTCGAATCTAAGGCGCTGCGCGCCACCGGCGTCGTGCAGCGTTTCCGCAGTGATGCCGGCGAGCCACGGATGTTGATGCTCGGGATCGTCGACGCCGAGGGCCTGCGCGATGAGGTCGTCGACGGAATCGCGGAAGCAGGGCTCGGGAAATCCCATGCGCTGGGCGAGCTGGGAGAAAAGCCAGACGTTGGAGCGGGATTCGCCCAGCGGGTCGATGGCCTGGTCGGAGAGCTGGACGTAGTAGTGGCCGTAGGCGCCCTGGATGTCCTTGTGCTCGAAGAAGGTGGTTGCGGGAAGCACGATGTCGGCGTAGTCGGCGGTGTCGGTGAAGAACTGCTCGTGCACGACGGTGAAGAGATCGTCGCGCTCGAGGCCGCAGAGAACGGCGGACTGGTCGGGTGCGATAGCAGCAGGATTGGAGTTGTAGACGAAGAGGGCGTGGACGCGCGGGCCGTCTTCGGGTTTGTGGCCGAGTTCGATGAGCGCCTGACCGAGCACTGACATATTGACGACGCGGGCATCGCGGCCGAGGGGGCTCGCCTGCATCAGGTCGGGACGCTTCAAAGCGGCGCTGTCCCACTTGAAGGCGCCGCTGGTGGAGAGCTGGAGGCCGCCGCCGTAGTGTTTCCACGCGCCAGTGAGTGCGGGCAGCATGGCGATGGCGCGCGTGGCCGCTCCGCCGTTGTCGCAGCGCTGCACGCCGTAGTTCAGGCGGATGACGGCCGGTTGTGTCGTCGCGTAGTCGCGGCTGAGACGCTCGATGTCCTCGACGGAGATGCCGGTGATCGAGGAGACGCGATCGGGCGGGTATTCGGCGATGCGCTCGCGGAGCTGGTCGAAGCCGCAGGTCCAGCGGGAGACGTAATCCTGGTCGAAGAGGCGATCGCGGACGATGATGTGCATCATGCCGAGCGCGAGGGCGGAGTCGGTGCCGGGGTTGATGGGGATGTGCCAGTCCGCGGCGCGCGCGGTGCGGGTGGCGTAGGGGTCAAGGACGACGAGCCTGGCGCCGTTGCGGCGGGCTTCTTCGACGAAGGGCCAGAGGTGGATGTTATTGCCGTGGATATTGGCGGCCCAGGCGAGGATGAGCTTCGCGTGCGGGAAGGCTTCGGTGTCGGTGCCGAGCTTGCGGCCGTAAACGGAGATGAGGGCCTGGCCGCCGGTTTCGGAGCAAATGGTGCGATCGAGCTGCGAGGCGCCGAGACGGTGGAAGAAGCGGCGATCCATGGAGCCGTAGCCGAGCTGGCCGATGGTGCCGGCATAGGAGTAGGGCAGGATCGATTCCGGTCCGTGCTCGCGGGCGATTGCGGCCAGGCGCGCGGCGATGGTATCGAGAGCTTCGTCCCAGGAGATGCGCTCGAAGGATTCTGCTTCGCGGCCGTGCGGCAGTGCGGCTTTGGGAGCAACGGGGCGGCGGCGCATGGGATAGAGGAGACGGTCGGGCGAGTAGACGCGATCGAGGTATTTGGCGACCTTGCCGCAAAGGAAGCCGCGGGTGACGGGGTGATTCGGGTCGCCGCGAAGTTGGGTGGCGCGGCCGGATTCGTCGATGGTGACGAGGACCCCGCAGGAGTCGGGGCAGTCATGCGAGCAGACAGCATGAACGGTGCGGGGCATGGATACAGGGTACAGCGGACAGGGTGCAGGGTACAGGCGAGGGAAGCGATTGGTGACCAGTGAGCAGCGAGTTGGAAGCCGGGAGCAGGAAGCTGAAGGCTGGAACGATGATCAGGGATCCGTGAATCGATCAGGGCCCGTGAATCATGACGGCATCAAAAGAGATCGGCGTGTGTTCCGGTTCTCACCAGATAGAGGTCATTCTCGTCGATTTTGTAGATCAACAGCCAGTCCGGCTCAATATGAGAATCCCGATGGTGCTAGGGGATGGTCTCGGTATCGGGCTGGGAGGGCCTTTTGTTCGACCAGCAGAAGGATTAGTTCGCGGAGCCTGGACATATCTTTGCGTCGCCGCCGACAGAGCTTCACATCGCGGTGAAACTGAGCCCCACGAATCAGATTTCTCAAATGCCCAGGTCCTTAAAGAGTGCTTTTGCGGTGCGAAAGCGTTTGCCCTTGCCTCGGTCGGCCGCTTTCATTGCCTTTACGGTGGTGGCGTTCGGCACCTTCACTTCAAAAGGCAGAGCCTTCTCCGATGCGACACGCACCAGAAGCATGCGCACCGCATCGGACACGGAAATACCCATTGCAGCCAGGGTTTCAGCGGCTTTGTCTTTCACCTTCTCATCCACGCGGACATGCACCATGGTGGTTGCCATCAGAAGCCTCTGAGATACATTGTATCTCAGCTTACTTATTGCAACGTCTTTGCAGTGGTTTCTTCGGCGGCAGCGGGAGCCACGGCCGGTACTGCGACGGGCGCGAGGGGGAGCGTGAACAGGAACGTGGCGCCGTTGCCGAGTTCGCTTTCCACCGAAATCGCTCCGCCATGCGCCAGCACGATGTGCTTGACGATGGCGAGGCCGAGACCGGTGCCGCCGGATCCGCGGGAGCGGGCCTTATCGACGCGGTAGAAGCGTTCGAAGATGCGGCTGAGGTGCTCTTCGGCCATGCCGGGGCCGAAGTCCTGCACGAAGAACTCCACGGCGTTATCGGCTGGCCGCGCACCCACCACGACGCGCTTACCGGAGGCGCCGTATTTCATGGCGTTCTCGACGAGGTTGCCGAAAACCTGGGTCATGGCATCGACGTCGGCGAGGACCTCGGTGCCGGTGGTTTCGCCGGCTTCAAGGGCAACGCCGGATTCGACGACCATGCCGGCGAGAGACTCGATGGCGTCGGCTACGAGCGCGGAGGCGCGGACGGGCTGCACGCGCGGCTTGTGCTCGCCGGACTCCACCTGGGCCAAAGCCAGCAGGTCTTCGGTGAGGCGATTCACGCGGCGGGCGTTCTTGAGAATGATGGCCATGAATTCGCGTGCGTGATCGGAGAGGTCCATGCCGTCTTCGAGAAGCGTTTCGACGTAGCCGGAGATGGAAGTGAGAGGGGTACGCAGCTCGTGGGATACGTTGGCGATGAAATCACGGCGGGTTTTTTCGGCGCGCTCGATTTCGGTGACGTCGTGGAGGACGGCGACGGCTCCACCGTCGGGAGTGGGGGCGGCGCTGACTTCGAAGGCGCGGCCGGGCACGACTGAAACGGCGCGCCCGGTGCCGATGCGGCGCTCGCGCAGGGCGGCGTCGACGCATTTGAGAATCTCGGGATCGCGGACGCTGACAACGAGGGCTTTGCCCGGACGCACAGGAGCGGGTGCGATGCGCTGCATGACGGAATTCGACCAGCTCACCTGACCGCTGGCATCGACGGCGATGACGGCTTCCTGCATGGAGTCGAGGAGCGCGGCCAGCTCAAGCTGCCTGGCCTCCAGAGCATGGAACGAACGCTCGAGGCGGTCGGCTGTGGCGTCGAGCGCGCGCGCCACTTCGCCGATTTCATCGTCGGCGTCCTCCTCGATGCGGGCGGTGAAATCGCCGCCGGCAATGCGGCCGGAGAAATCGACAATGCGGCGCAGGCGGGCGGCGATGCGGTGCGCCAGCCATGCGGAGGCGAGCGTGGCCAGAACCAGCGCGATCAGAGACGCGCTGAAGAGATCGCGGCGCAGAATGTGCAGGGCGGCGGCGCGTTGTTCAGTGCTGAGTGGGGCGACGCGGGCTTCCTCGTGGAGCGAATGCTGGACGATGTTGCGGAACGACAGGTCCAGGATTGCCGTGGCGATGCACAGCACGAAGACGAACGACAAAAGCAGCCTGGAGAAGACTCTGCCGGTCACGGTGGAATGCAGCGTTCAGCGTTCAGCGTTCAGCGTACAGCGTTCGGGTGAGCCTGTCGTCCGGCGGACTGCCGGGCGGCCAGGGGAACATCATTCTTCGATTCAGCGCTGATCGTCGGCGGAAGCCCCGTACATGCCGGGGATCGGCACGTCGAGCAGGCGCAGGAAGACGCCAAGCTGGGCGCGGTGATGAATGATGTGATCCATAAAGACGCGGCGCAGCGCCATGGCACGGGGGAGCGAGGCGAGGGTGCGGTCGCCCATTTTGAGGGTCCACATGACGGAGAGCTGGTCGTCGCGGAGTCCGGCGAGGGCGGGGCGGGCCTCGGTGGTCGCGGCATCGAAGTGCGCGAGGAGTTCGGCCGTCGATGAGGCGGACCACGGTGTGAACCCTGGTTGGCGAACCAACTCGTCGGTTGTGATGATGGTGGTACAGCGCGCGGGCAGGTCGGCGATGTGCGAAGCCAGACGGCCAAGGGTCATCGACTTTTCGTGCGGCTTCCAGGTGAAGCTGGCTTCGGGCACGCGCTCGAGGAGCTGGCGGGTGCCGGGCATCTCCACGTCGAATTCCTGCAAGAAGAGCTCAGAGATGGTCATGGTCGGGGATCCTGGGTCCGGCTTCATTTTTCAAAATGGGACTGGAAATGTCGAGCCGCGGTACTTCCGGGTCGGCAAAGGCGTGAAATCGATTGCAATTTGCAGGACAGGAGCTTTTGCTTCTTGCTGTGGGGTGAACCTGGCCGAGTTTAAGGTCGGGGCGTGGCGAAACACCCTGGTCTTGACGAAAATCCTGCTTTTTCCGCATCCAGGCTTGACAGCGGCGCCCCAGTGTTCGTTCTGGAAATCCGGCGTTCCCCATCTGGGTCAAACGGCGGCGCGCCAGCGTTCGTTCTGGAAATGCGGCGTTCCGCATCTGGGTCAAACAGCGGCGCGCTCGGCGGCGCGCGGAATTTCGAAGCGATAGCCGGCTCCGCGCACGGTTTTAAGATAGCGCGGATTCTCGGGGTCGGATTCGATCTTCTCGCGGATGCGGCGCACGTAGACGTCGACCGAGCGCGGCGTGACGAAGCGCGCATCGCCCCAGACGGCGTCGAGGAGGTGATCGCGGCTGAAGACGCGGCCGGGATGGCGGGCGAGATAGTCAAGGAGGCGGAATTCGGTGGCGGTCGTGGTGGTGAGATTGCCGCGCACGCGAAGCTGCATGGCGCTGGCATCGATTTCGACGTCTTCGAAGGCAATGGCGGAGGGAGTGGAGGGCCGCTCAAAGCGGCGCAGCACGGCTTTGACGCGCGCCAACAGCTCACGCGGCGCGAAGGGCTTGGTGATGTAATCGTCGGCGCCGAGTTCGAGCCCCAGGACGCGGTCGTTTTCCCCGGCGCGGGCGGTGACAAAGATAATGGGGATCGCGCTCAGCGCCGGATGATTGCGCAGGCGGCGGCAGACGTCGAGCCCGTCCCCACCCGGGACCATAATGTCGAGCAGAAAAAGCGCGGGTGCCTGGCGTTCCGCATCCGGAATGAGACTGGCGGGGGTGGCATAAATGCGCGCCGGGAAACCGGCGGCTTCGAGATGATGCTGGATCAGGCGGGCAATGTCGGCGTCATCCTCAAGCACGAAAACGGTCTGGCTCAAGCGAAGAATTCCTTTCCGGGTCCCCCGGCAGCGGGTGGCGAGTTCCGCCCCCAGCCTAAACCTGGCGGGGCAAAGAGATTGCAAACGTTGTGTTAATTCGGGGCGGCCAGGCGAATAGAGATGGCCTCCGCACCGCGATGGCAATGACGCAAACGGGGCAGTTGTTGTGGCCGCTTGCGGTTGCAAATGGAGGATTTACGGCAAATCCGGATGTTATACTTCGGTCAACGTTTTTGTCCCCCAATTTTCCACGACCCCGGAAGACTGAGCGCGATTCCCCCCGGGGGGGGGTCCGCCAGGCAGGGTAGGTTCTGTGCCGATTTCGACGATTCTGTGCATCGATGACGAAGCGCTCGGGCTCGAAATTCGCAAGGCAGTGCTGGAGCGCGCGGGCTATCAGGTGCTGACGGCCGTCGATGGTCTTACAGGACTGTCGTTGTTTCGCGGAAATGCGATCGATGGGGTGGTGCTGGACTACTACATGCCCGAAATGAACGGCGGGGCGGTGGCGGAGGCGATGCGGCGCGAGCGGCCGGAGATCCCGATCATGCTGCTTTCCGCCTACATCAATCTGCCCACCGAAGTGGTTCAGCTGGCGGATGTGACCGTGCTGAAGGGCGAGGGGCCGCGGGAGCTGCTGGAAAAGCTGCGCGCCATGCTGCACTCCGGAAGTACGGCCGGAGGACCGGGTACAGGGGGCACCGCGTGAATCCGCCGGAGTTCAATCGAACGCTGCGCCAGCTGGTGACGCTGCCGATCCTGCTGCTGGTTCTGATGGCGGGATTCCTGGTGTGGCAGATCGCCGCGGCGACGGTGGCGCAGAGAGCGCTGGATCACAGCGACGAAGTCACGGCGCAACTGCAGGAGCTGCAGAACCTGTTCATCGATGAGGAGACGGGGCTGCGCGGGTTCCAGCTAACCGGCGATCCGGTGATGCTCGACCCGTGGAAAGCGGCTGCCGGCCCAATCCAGAGCCATTTCGCGATGCTGCGCAGAATGCTCGCGGGGGATACCGCGCAGAGCCGGGCGTTGGACGACCTGGAGATTCGCTATAACCAGTGGCTGGGATTCGCAAATGCGGTACTGCATCAGGACGCGGCGTCGCTGAACGCCGCGGGCATGAACCAACGCGGCAAAGCGATGATGGATGACATTCGTGCTGCAACGGCGAGCATGGTGCGGCACGAGGAGAACCTGCGTGCGGCGCGATCGCAGCACGCGCGCTGGCTGCAAAGGCGCGAGCTGGTCTCCCTGCTGGTTTCAGCAGCGGTGGTGGGCCTCTTTATGGGGCTGTTCACGCGCCATCACGTGCATGCCGTCTCCGCCAGCTATCAGCGCAGGATCGCGGAGATCACGGATCGCTCCAACGAGCTTGTCGAGAGCCAGCAATGGTTCAAGACCACGCTGGAGTCGATTGGGGATGCGGTGATCGCCTGCGATCAGCGCGGGGCCGTGTCGTTCATGAATGCGGTTGCGGAGAAGCTGACCGGCTGGCCTTCGGCCCAAGCCAGGGGAAAACCGCTGGCGAAGGTGTTCCACATCATCAACGAGCAGACGCGGCAAGCCTGCGAGAATCCGGTCGACAAGGTGCGGCGGCTGAAGCGGGTCGTGGGCCTGGCTAATCACACGGTGCTCGTCGGCCGCGACGGGCGCGAATACGTAATCGACGACAGCGCGGCCCCGATTATGAGTGGCGCCGGCAAAATGATCGGCGTGGTGCTGGTGTTCCGCGACGTGACGGAAGAACGCCAGGTGCAGACGGCGCTGGTGGCCTCAGAGAAGCTGGCCGTTGCCGGGCGGCTGGCGGCGAGCATCGCCCATGAGATTCACAATCCACTGGATTCGGTGGCAAACCTGCACTTCCTGCTGGCTGATGAGAACGACCCGGCCAAACGCGAGGAGTATCTGCGCCTGGCGCAGCAGGAGCTGGGGCGAACGATGCAGATCAGCCGGACGATGCTGAGCCTCTACCGGGAGCCGCGGGCGCCGATCCAGATCGATCTGCGAGAGCTGATCGAAGGGGTGCTGCTGTTGGTGGACCGGCGGCTGCAGCACCAGGGTATTGGCCTGGAGACGAGGATTGCGGGAGATCTGTCGGTGGAGGGCTTCCCTGCCGAGCTGCGCCAGGTGTTCACCAATCTGATCATGAATGCCGTCGAGGCAGCGGGTGCGAAAGGCAAATTGCGCATCACCATGGAGCGGGCGGAGTCGGCGGAGATGCACGGGGCGGGAGCCGCGATCGAGATCGCAGACAGCGGACCTGGAATTCCGCCGGAGGCGGTGAAGAGGCTCTTCCAGCCATTCTTTACCACCAAGGGCGCGGATGGCACCGGCCTGGGGCTGTGGGTGAGCATGGGCATCGTGCAGAAGCATGGCGGATCGATCAGCGTGGTGAGCAGCAACGATCCGGAGCTGCCCGGGGCGTGCATCCGCGTTTTCCTGCCGGCCCGAACCATGGCGCAACAGGCCGGAGAACCAGCGGCGTAACGTTGGCACAGGCAATCGCCAGCACCACGAGTACGGCGACAAAGAGCGCACGCAGGAGGGGACGGGTTGCGGCAACCGCCTGTTCCCGCAACGACAAGGCATCCCCGCGGATGCGGATGGCGGCCATGGTCGGCGGGAAATCGCGCATGATTTGCTAGGATACCCGATGCGCGTCCTCCGCCGCCTGCTGGATCCTGGAAGGCCGATTTTTCTGTTCGCTATCAGACAGATATGTTCGGTATTAGACCGACTGCATCTTCCGAATCGGGTTATCGTTCGGCCAGTTCTTAGCCATATTTTTTGGATGCGCTGCCGAGGGCCGGTTTTCCCGGGCAGACAGATTTTTGGGGCGAATGGCAGGGTTTGACGCTTTGAATGACAGCGGAAAAACCACCGGTCGCAGGAGAGTTTGGCGAGAGCAAGGCGAACCGTGCACCTGAGCAGGAAACCGGAGCTGCTGTGCGCAGGCCGCGACGCCATGCTGAACCGCACGCGACGGATGATTCTGGAGAAGTGTTTCTCGGTGAAGGTGGCGACCACCGAGGCGGAGGCAACCGCCCTGCTGCTGGGGCAGCGCTTCGATCTGGTGCTGCTGTGCTATTCGCTGCCTGACGAGGAATGCCGGAGAATCGTCGGCGTCACGCACAGCCTGCCTTCGCCGCCGAAGATTCTGTCGATGGCCGAAGGACACGAGCGGCTGCTGCTGGGGCCTCGGGACGAGGAATTGCTGTCCGGCGGCCCCGCGGATTTGCTGAAGAAAGCCGCGGCGATGGGGGCCCTCACGCCGGCGGAAGCGGAGAAATGCGCGGCGGAAGAGCCGGTGCAGAGGCCACGCGAGTCGATTCAGTAGCTCAGAAAATCAGCGAATTGCCGGCGGCGCAGGTCAATGAACGTGCCCGTGGTGGTGATGATGGGCGCCCGTATCCTCAACAGAAACCAGGCAGCCATGCGCGGTTTCGCAGACCACATGCTCGAACTGCAGAGTGGTGTGGTAGATGCGGAAGCGCTCGCGCAACACGCCATTGATGCGGTCGAGAATCAGATTGCTCTCCGACGGCGGAATGTCGGCGATGGTCACGTGAGTCGAGAGCGCGTGACTGTTGGAGCCGAGGCTCCAGACATGCAGGTCGTGGACGTCTTCGACGCCTTCGATGGCGGCCAGCGTGGTACGGATTTCTACGAGTGAGAGGCCGCGCGGCATGCCTTCGAGAAGGATGTTCAGGGTTTCCCGCACGATGGAAATCGACGACGCCAGGATCAGGGCGGCGATGGCGAGGGAGAGGGCGGGGTCGATCCAGGTAGCGCCAGTGAGCAGGATCGCGAGGCCGCCGACGATGACTGCGGCGGTGGAGAGCGTATCGCCGACCATGTGGATGAAAACGCTGCGAATGTTGACGTCGTGGCTCACGCGCCACAGCATGGCCGCGATCAGGCCATTCATGAGGACGCCGGCGGCAGCGACGAACATCATAATGCGGGGCTGGACGTTGGCCGGCTGGGCGAAACGGTGGACGGCTTCGAGTGCGATCCATCCCGAGATCAGGATCAGCGTGAGCGCGTTGAGAAATGCGGCCAGGACGCCCGCGCGCTGATAGCCAAAGGTCTTTTTGTCGGTGGCGGGACGAGTTTGAAACCAGACGGCGACGAACGAGAGCACGATGGCGAGGGCATCGGAGGCGTTATGCCCGGCTTCGGAGACCAGGGCCAGCGAGTGGGCCCGCAGTCCGGCAAGCAGCGTGAGGACGACATACGCAATCGTGGCGATGAGGGAGAGCCGCAGCACCCGCTGCACGGCTGCAGTATTCGCGCCATGAACATGCATACAGGTTTAGTTTATCTCCTGGCTTGCGCGGCTACTGTACCGGAGCCGACGCATGCGGCTTGCTGGGCTGGGGCATGGGGCGCGTCGGGACGGAGTCGGCCGTGGTGCGCAGGCCGCTCCAGTTTTCGGCTACGACGATGCTGTTTTCCGGGCGGTGAATGTCGTAGCGCACCGAGCAGGGGAAGCTGAGGCGCAGCTCGGAAGGGTTCACGAGATCGCGAAGAGCGGTTACTTCCTGCGAGCACTCGTAGGCGACGCCCCCGATCTCGTACTTATAGAGGATGAAGTGGATCTCGCGCGGGTGTTCCTCGCCGGTGGGACTCTCGAGCTCGGTAATGTCCAGGATCGTACCGTCGATGATGCGGCCGGTGCGGACGAGCTGGGCGCGGCGCTCGCGCTCGATCTCTTCGGCAGTGGGGCGGCGGCGCAGGATGAGCCAGGTGGTGACCGCGCCGATACAAACAACCGCGCCTGCAATCGCCCCGATCACGCGGGGATCGTGCAGTGATTGGCCGAACATCCGGTGGACTCCGAAGGGGCAGGGACTTAAAGCGCCGACAGTTGCAGGATAGCTCAGTTGTACGGTCTGCGAGACGGGAAACGTGCGGTTCCGAAGCAAAGAAGTAACGCGCGGCTGCGCTATACTCGCTGAAGACATGGTGCAACGCAGGTTTTCAGAAACGGCCGCTTCGGGCGGTCGTTTTTCCTTCAGTGCGAAAGGTCCGGCAGTGGCGGCCGGACCGCGCAAAACAAGCGCCGACAGCCGGCCCCGGGTCCGCTCCACGACCGTCATTTGCGTTCGCCGCGGAACCAGCGTGGTCATGGCCGCCGACGGCCAGGTCACGATGGGCGAAGCGGTCTTCAAACACTCGGCGAAGAAGATTCGCCGCCTTTACCAGGACAAGATTCTCGCCGGATTTGCGGGATCGACGGCCGATGCCTTTTCGCTGTTCAGCCGCTTCGAGAGCAAGCTCGAGCAGTACGCCGGGAATCTGGGACGGTCGGCCGTGGAACTGGCCAAGGACTGGCGCACGGACAAGATGCTGCGGAACCTGGAGGCCCTGCTGGTGGTAACGGACCTGAGCCAGACGTTTCTTATCAGCGGGTCGGGCGACGTGATCGAGCCGGACGAAGGCATAGCGGCGATCGGCAGCGGCGGGTCGTATGCGCTGGCGGCGGCGCGGGCGCTGATGGAGAACACGGAGATGGGCGCGCGGGACATTGCCGAAAAGGCGATGAAAATCGCCGGGCAAATCTGCATTTATACGAACGACAGGATCACGATCGAAGAGCTGAACGGGTAGAGCAGGAAGCTCGAAGCAGGAAGCGGTGATTTGAGTATGGCGATTTATTTACCGGGAACGGCAGAAGATCAGGAGCTTTCGCTCGAAGAGCTGACGCCGCGCGAGATCGTCGCGGAGCTGGACAAGTATGTCGTGGGCCAGAAAGCGGCCAAGCGCGCGGTGGCCATTGCGCTGCGCAACCGCATGCGGCGGCAAAAGCTGACACCGGATCTCGCGGACGAGATCATGCCCAAGAACATCATCATGATCGGGCCGACGGGTGTGGGTAAGACGGAGATCGCGCGGCGGCTGGCGAAGCTGACGAACTCCCCCTTCCTCAAGATTGAAGCGTCGAAGTTCACCGAAGTCGGCTACGTGGGACGCGACGTCGACTCGATCGTGCGCGATCTGGTCGAGATTGCCATTGACATGGTGCGCGAGGAGAAGCTGGAAGAAGTGGAGGATCGCGCCGAAATGAACGCCGAGGAGCGGCTGCTGGATGTGCTGCTGCCTCCGCCCACGCAAACCGCGCCGGCAGCCTCCGGCCAGGGCAGCGCGAATGCTCCGGGCTTTGCGCCCCAGATCGAGGGGAACACCATCACGCTGCCTCCGCCGGCGGGTGGCGCGGGCGACTCGCACAACCGCACCCGGGAGAAGCTGCGGCAGCAGTTCCGCGAGGGCAAGCTTGACGACCGCATGGTGGAGATCGATGTGCGCGAGCGCAATGCGCCTTCGTTCGAGATCATCTCCAACCAGGGCGTCGAGGAGATGGATGTCAACCTGAAGGATATGCTGCCGAACATCTTTGGCCAGCGCACGAGGAAGCGGAAGATGAAGGTGTCTGATGCTTTTGAATACCTCGTGCAGGAGGAGGAGGGCCGCCTGATCGATATGGATCAGGTGACGCGGCTGGCGGTGGAGCGCGTGGAAAGCTCGGGCATCGTCTTCCTGGATGAGATCGACAAGATTGCCGGGCGCGAAGGCGGTCACGGGCCCGACGTTTCGCGCGAAGGCGTGCAGCGCGACATCCTGCCCATCGTGGAAGGCACGACGGTGAACACGCGCTACGGGATGGTGCGGACCGACTTCATCCTGTTCATCGCGGCGGGTGCGTTCCATGTGTCGAAGCCAAGCGACCTGATTCCGGAGCTGCAGGGCCGGTTCCCGATCCGCGTCGAGCTGCAGTCGCTGACGGTGGAGGATTTCGTGCGGATTCTGACGGAACCCAAATCATCGCTGGTGCGGCAGTACACGGCGCTGCTCGAAACCGAGGGTCTGAAGCTGGAGTTCACGCCGGAAGCGATCGCGGAGATGGCGCAATTTGCGTTCAAGGTGAATGAGGGAACAGAAAACATCGGGGCGCGGCGTCTGCACACGATTATGGAGAAGGTGCTGGACGAGATCAGCTTTTCCGCTCCGGACCTGACGCGAGTCCAGCCGAAGGGCGATCCGAAGGATCAGGGAACGGTAGTAGAGCTGGCCGCGGTGGGCGAGGGGACAGCGGCGCCGCTGCCGATGATCGAGCGGCAAACAGCGAACGGAACGGAGAAGGTGATGGTCATCGACCCTGAATACGTGCGCCAGATGGTCGCGGACATCGTGAAGAATCAGGACCTGTCGCGGTACATCCTTTAAGAGCAGCTAAGAAGCGGTCGGCTGAGAACCGGTTCGCGCCGCACGGGCGTCCGTCCTCGACAGGGCGATCCCCATGCCCACAAACCAGACCACCTCGCTCAGCATCACCACGGCCATGCCGTGCACGTCCAGCCCCAGGTGGCCGATGAAGATCAGGACTGCGATCAGCGGCGCTGTCACGCAGCCATACGTCGCCATTCCCCGCGACAGCTGTCCGCTCCGCAGGCAGCGCGCCGACCACAGCGTGATGGCCACCGCAGCGCCGACGGAGTAAATCCGCGCCATCGCCTGGTTGATCTGGAAGATCGCCGCAATCGCGATCCGCCAATCCGCCTGGCTGCCGCTGTTCGTTGCCACGTCGCGCGCCATCAGCCGCATGATGTCCGGCACGATCCAGCCGCTCACCGAGGCCGCGATCATGATCGCCACTGCCGCAAATCCATAAGTCACCAGCGCGGAAAACGCCAGGCGGTCCGGCCCGGTAAGCGCTCGCGTCAGCCCACAGGTTCCCAGGAACAGCAGCAGCACGCTGGCCAGCGCCAACCCATGCGCGATCCCGGAGATCGTCGCCAAATGCTGTATCTGGGGCGGAGTTAGCTGCGCCATGCTTACCGGATGGATCGCCATCGTCACCATCCCACCCACCGAGCCCAGCACCAGTGCCCAGGCCGCCCTGCGATTGTCTGTCATGCGCGTACTGTAGGGAGAAACGCATCGCGAAGTCACGCCCCAACGCGCGATAACGAACAAGGCAGGGCCCTTTGTCCGGAAAAACATCAGGAAACGCAACTGCCGCTGCCGCACCCGCCGCTCGTCCGGCATCGGCTGCCCAGAAAACCGATGCGCGCGTGCTCCGTTCCCGCGACGCCCTCGGCGACGCCATGATCGCCCTCATGCAGGAACAGCCCTTCGACACCATCACCGTTCAGCAGGTTCTCGACCGCGCCGGCGTCAGCCGCAGCACCTTCTACTCCCACTATCGCGACAAGGATGACCTCTTCCTCTCCGATGTGGAAGACTTCTTCGAGTTGCTGGGCGGTCTGCTGACGCGCCGCAACGCGCCGCCTGCCCGCATCGCTCCGGTTGAAGAACTCCTCTCCCATCTCGCCGATGTGCCCGGCGTCCGGACCGCGATTGAAGCGTCAGGGAAGGGCTCCGATGTGCGCGAGCTCGGTATTGGCTGTTTCGCCCGTTCCATCGAACAGCGCCTCACCCTGGCCAATGTCGCACTCCCGGCGCCTGAGTTGCGCGCCACCTCGCATGCTCTGGCCGGCTCTCTCTTCTCGCTCATGGACTGGTGGCTACGCAACAACCAGCCCATGACTCCAAAAGCGGCCGACGCTCTCTTCCATCGCATGGCCTGGAGCGGTCTCGTCGTTCCGCCTCCTGTGCGGTCCTGAGTTCACTCCCCTACAATCGGAACGATGTCCACGACGGTCCGTTCGTTTTCAAAAATCAATCTCGGGCTGGCAATCGGGCCCGTGCGGGCCGACGGCTTCCACGGGCTCACGAGCTGCTATCAAACCCTGGCAGCGCACGATCTGGTCACGGTGGAGGCTCGCCTCGCTGCGGGGACCAGCCTGCGGCTGACCAGCAACGACGAGCGGGTCCCGGCCGACGATCGCAACACCGCCTGGAAGATAATCGAGCGGGCGCTCGATACGCTCAATATCCATGCCGAGGTTCACATCCACATTGAAAAGCGCCTGCCGGTGCAGGGCGGCATCGGCGCTGGGTCGGCCAATGCGGTAGCGGCGCTAATCGCGCTGGAGGAGGAACTGGCGCATGCCGGAGTGGCGGAGCTGCGCGGCGCGGAACAGTTGCGGATCGCCGCTCTGGTGGGCTCCGATGTGCCTCTGTTTCTGATTGGCGGCACGGTGCTGGGCATCGGGCGCGGCGAGCAGGTCTCGCCCTTGCCGAATATCTCGCCGACTGAGTGCGTGCTGGCGCTGCCCGACGTCGGAGTCTCGACCCCGCAGGCGTACCGGGACTGGGACGCGCTCCAGAGCACCGGGCACCGGGCTCCGGGCTCCGAGGGCGAACCAGAATTGACCGCAAATGGCGGCTCCGATAGACTGGTAGCGTTGAGTCGAGCTGTCGCCTCGGCGTTTGTGCCGAGGCGCTCCGGAGGTTTATACGCCGGGGTTGGCGCGCACTCCTCCGGTGTCTCCGCTTTGAGCGGGGATCTGGCCGTGAAGGCGGGGCTCCCACCGAACTTGTTCGATGGGGCGCAAATAAGGGAGAATCCGCTTCTCGCGCTTGTCCGAACCGGGATCGAAAACGACTTCGAAGAGGTCGTCTTCCGGCAACATCCCTCTCTCGGAAATATCAAGCGCATACTTGCGGGCTCCGGCAACCCCGAGGAGGCGGCCGTTTACGCGGCGCTCTCCGGCTCCGGATCGGCCCTGTTCGGGCTTTACGGAACGGCGGACGCGGCGGCGGCGGCAGAGTCCCGGCTCAGGGAAGCGGGTGTTCGGTCTCTGCGGACATTAACATTGCCGCGGGACGAATACTGGCGGACCATGGTGGTGAACAGGAGTCAGCGGTAAGCCGGTCAGTGAAGAAGCGGTCAGCGGTGGCAGGGCGAGGGACAGGATCGAATCGCAATCGAGCGGTTGAATCACTGAGCGATCGGGTCGAGAGCGTAACGGGATGAAGTTTCGTAACTGGGCGATCGACTAATGGTAGGTCAAGTGCCTTTGGAGCACTTTGTCCAGGTTCGAATCCTGGTCGCCCAGCCAGAATTTGTAACGGGCCCCGGCAGAGGATCGCCGCAAGTGAGCAGGATAACCATGCAAACCAGCCTGGAGGATCTTGTGAAGACGGACACGATTGAAGCAGTGGGCGTGGCCACGCCGAACCTGGCGGCGGCTCCGGTGGACGGCGCAAAGACGAAGTCGCAGTCCCGGCGTTCGCGCGTATCGAACGAAGACCGGCGGTTCAAGGTCTTCTCCGGCTCGGCGAATCGGGAACTGGCCGAGGAGATTTGCAAACACATCGGCGTCACGCTGGGCGAAACGCGGATGCAGCGCTTCAGCGATGGAGAAGTGTATTTCCAGCTGCTGGAGAACGTGCGCGGTGCGGACGTTTTTGTGGTGCAGCCCACGTGCTGGCCGGTGGACCAGCACCTGGTGGAGTTGCTGATTATGATCGACGCGCTCAAACGCGCGTCGGCGGGAAGGATCACGGTGGTGGTGCCCTATTACGGATACGCGCGGCAGGACCGCAAGGATCGCCCCCGTGTGGCGATCTCGTCCAAGCTGGTCGCCGATCTCATGACCACCGCCGGCGCGCATCGAGCACTGTTCATGGACCTGCATGCGGCGCAGATTCAGGGCTTCTTCAACATCCCGGTCGACCATTTGTTTGCCAGTCCGGTGATGGTGGGCTATTTCCGCGAGTTGAACTTGCCGGACCTGGTCGTGGTTTCGCCCGATGCGGGCGGCGTGGAGCGCGCGCGCCACATGGCCACCAAGCTGGGCGTGCCTATGGCCATCGTCGATAAGCGCCGCACCGACATCAACGTCACGGAAGTGATGCATGTGATCGGCGACGTCTCCGGACGGACCTGCCTGATCGTCGACGACATCATCGACACGGCGGGCACGCTGGTCAAGACCGTCGACACGCTGCTGGAAAAGGGCGCGACCCGCGTCTATGCGGGCGCTTCGCATCCGGTAATGTCGGGCGAGGCGGTGGAGCGCATCGCGAGTTCCAGGCTGGAGCAGTTAGTCGTTACGGATTCGATCCCGCTGCGCCCCGAAGCGCAGTCGCTCAGGGATTCCGGCAAGATCAAGGTGCTTTCGGTGGCGGGCCTTCTGGGCGCGGCCATCCTGAGCATTCACATGGAGACCAGCGTAAGTTCGCTGTTCAACTAGTCGCAGCTTTTAGCTATTAGCTGTTAGTAGCCAGAACTTGCAAACCACAATGGCGGCCGACCCAGGAGCGCCGTACAGAAGGGAGCGGGACAACCAGATCGCTGGCGGCTAAAGGCTGATAGCTAAAGGCTGGTTCACCGTGCCCGAAGGAAAAGGACATGATCACTCAGGAAATCGTCAGCGCAGTGCCCCGCGAGGGCAAGTTCAACAAGAATGCAGCGCGCCGCGTACGTGCGCGAGGCAAAGTGCCCGCCGTGGTCTATGGAGCCGCGGAGCCGGCCGTAGCGGTGGAAGTGGACCCCAAACAGATTCAGAAGATCCTGCACTCGGAAACCGGCCACAACACCATCTTCGATCTGGAAGTTAGTGGCTCGTCGGCGAAGGTGATGATCGTCGACTGGCAATATGAGCCGATCAAGGGCAAGCTCATCCACATCGACTTCAAGCGCATCGCGCTCGACAAACCCATTCGCGTGGAAGTGCCGATTCAGCTGACAGGAGTCGCGGTGGGAGTGAAGACTTCGGGCGGCATTCTCGATCAGATGTTGCGCGAGGTGGAGATCGAGTGCCTGCCGGGCGATATTCCGAACAGCATCTCGGTGGATGTTTCGAACCTCAACTTCGGGATGGTGCTGCGGGTTTCCGATCTTCCGCACACGGAAAAGCTGCGCTTCCTCACTTCCGAGGACAAGCCGGTGGCCCACGTCGTCTCGATCAAGGAAGAGGTGGTTGCGGCGCCGGAGGCCGAGGCTGCGGCAACAGCAGCCGCTCCTGCGGAGCCGGAAGTGGTCAAGAAGGGCAAGCAGGAGACTGCGGAAGGAGAAGCAGCTGCTCCGGCCGCCGAGAAGGGCGGCAAGAAGTAAGTGGGAAACGGCGTGTTCCTGGTGGTCGGGCTTGGGAATCCGGGCATCGAGTACCAGTTCACGCCGCACAATGCGGGTTTTCTGGCGATTGACCGCATCGCCGGTGAGCGCAACGCAGAAGTGGCCAACCGCCGCTGCCGCGCGCTCACAGCGAGGGTGCAGATGGCGGGCCGGGAGGTGATCCTGGCCAAGCCGGAGACCTGGATGAACCTGAGCGGGCATTCCGTGGGAGATCTCGTGGACGAACTGGACCTCGAGCTTCCCGGAAACCTGCTGGTGATGTACGACGAGCTGGATTTGCCACTGGGAAAATTACGAATTCGCGAGCGTGGCAGCCCGGCGGGACATAACGGAGCGCGTTCGGTTTCCAGCGGATTGGGGACAGACGAGTGGTGGCGGATCCGGATTGGCGTTGGGCCGGAACCGGGTGTACGGGAAGAAGCCTTTCGGCGCGGCAAGGATTATCTGCTGACCCCGATGGGCAAACGAGATCTGACAGCGATCGACCCGGTTTTGGACCGCGTCGCACGCGCCGTCGAAATGGTGGTGACGAAGGGCATTTCGGCCGCCATGAACGAGTTCAACCGCCGGGATCCGGAGGAAACAGGAAACGGCACGGCGTAGAAGCAGGACCAGGGAAGCGAATTTCGGTTACCGGGCCCGCGGGTCCGGAAGGAAGAGAAGCAGACAATGCAACGTCTCTATGAGGTGATGTTTATCGTTCGGCCCGATGTGGCCGACGAGGATGTGGACAAGCTGATCGCGAACCTGGACCAGACGGTGACAGGCGGCGGCGGCACAATCCGCTCGACCGAGAAGCTTGGCAAGCGCAAGCTGGCCTATATGGTGCGGAGATTCAACGACGGCAACTATGTGCTGCTGACCATCGACGCCGATGGCTCGCTGATCGCAGAACTGGAACGCCGTCTGCGCGTGTCGGAGCCGGTGATCAAGTTCATCACCGTGCGCATGGATGAGGAGGAGAAGCGCCTCGCGAAGGTGAGGGCGATTCGCGCGACAAAGAAGAAGGTGAGCGCGATGCCGGTAGCGGTAGTTCCTGCAGCGGTGGAAGCGTCCGAACCTGTGCCTGCGCCTGCGGAAGCGGCGCCGGCGGCTGCGGAGACCGAGACGGCGACTCAGGCCAGCGCCTAGGCGCAGCCTGCAACGAGAATTTTGAAATTCGGGCCGGCGCCGCGAGCGGCTGCCCGGCGGAGGGATGAAGATGGCTGACCAACCAACGACGAATACAAGGCCGGATGCGCCGGCTGGACGTCCTGCGGGGCGCGGACCCGGCGGCCCCGGCGGACCGGGCGGACGGAAGTTTTTCCGCCGCAAGAAGGTCTGCAAATTCTGCACCGAGAAGATCGACGCGATCTCGTATCGCGACGTGCGGCTGCTGCAGGGATTTGTCGCCGAGCGCGGCAAGATTGTGCCGCGGCGGCTCACCGGCGTGTGCACCACGCACCAGCGGCGGCTGAGCCGGGCAATCAAGCAGGCGCGCAACATCGCTCTGCTGCCCTTCGCTGCGAGATTCTAGTACCACCCGACCCGGCGCCGGACCCGCGCGTGGGCGCGTTCCGACGCTGGCTACTGGGCTCTGAGCCCTGTTCAGGAGATCTGCAATGGAAGTGATCCTCAGAGAAGATGTATCGAACCTCGGCCACCGCGGCGATGTGGTGAAAGTCGCCGACGGCTACGCACGCAACTACCTGCTGCCGCGCAAGCTCGCTAAAGAAGCGACGGCCGCCAATCGCTCCGAGATTGAACAGATGAAGGCTTCCGCGGTCCGCCGCTCCGCGAAGGAGAAGGCGGAGGCCGAGCAGCTGGTTACGCAGCTCAACACGGTGGCGCTGGTCTTCACGCGGAAGGTCGGCGAAGGCGACCACCTCTTCGGCTCGGTCACCTCGGGCGACATCGCGCAGGAGCTGGCCGCGAAGGGCTTCAACATCGATCGCCGCAAGGTCCAGCTCGACGAGTCGCTGAAGTCCACCGGAGAATTTCACGTTCCGGTGAAGCTGCACCGCGAGGTCACGGCGCACATCGCCGTCACGGTGAAGGGTGAGGAAGCCGCGGCGGAATAGGCCGGATTGGGGCTCCGGACGCCGGTCTGACGCGGGTTCGGGGCCTGTTCCCTCCACTGCGCTCGCGGGATGAGAAGATAGGAATATCACGATTCCTGGTTCTCATCCATGCTGAAGGTCATTTCCTCGCACGTATTCCTGAATCATCGGCTGCACCCTGGGCTGCTGGATGTCTTTGCCCGCGCGGGAGCGCAGGGCGTCGAGCTTTTCGCCGCGCGCCAGCACTTCGACTACGCCAGCCGCCCCCACGTTCGCGAACTGGCGGAGTGGTTCCGGGCCAATTCCACCGAGGCGTTTTCGATGCATGCGCCGCTGTGGTCCGATACCGAGATGGGACGCAGCGGCGCGCCTGCGGTGAACGTGATTCATCCGGAGAAGAGCCGCCGCATCGATGCGATGGACGAAATCAAACGCGCCCTCGAAGTCGCGGAGACGCTGCCGTTCCGGTTTTTGATTCTCCATCTCGGCGAGCGGGAGGACACGTGGGGGCCGCGCGCGCTGGAGCACTCCATCACTGCGCTCGAACATCTGCGGGCGTTTGCGAATCCCCTGGGCGTGAAGTTGCTGGTGGAAAATCTGCAGGGCGAAGTGGCGCGGCCCTCACATCTGGTGGAGATTCTGACGACCGGGCACTTTCAGGATATCGGCGTTTGCCTTGACGTAGGGCACGCACACCTCGGCGATGGCGTCGCCTCGGCCCTCTTCGAGGTAAACGGCTATATTCGCTCCTCGCACCTCCACGACAACAAGGGCGATAGAGACACGCATCTGTGGCCGGGAGACGGGACGATCCACTGGGACGAGACGCTGGGTGGCCTGAAAGCGGCGCCGCAGGCTCCGGCCGGCGTGCTGGAGATTCACTACTCGCTCGGGGAGCCCGTCGAGACGGTTGGAGAAAAGGCGAAGAAGGCCTTTGAGAAGATGGACGCGGCGAAAAAGCTCAGCTAGAGGCGGTTATGGCAGACGAAACTGCGGGAACTGTAACAGAGACGGCGACAAAAGCTCCGCTGTCGACCATCGCCCACATCGGCGAGCACGAAGGACAAACGGTTACGCTGCAGGGGTGGCTCTACAACCTGCGCGAGAGCGGAAAGCTGCTCTTCCCCATCTTTCGCGACGGCACCGGAACCATCCAGGGCATTGTGCCGAAGGCGGCAGTGACGCCGGAGGTTTTCGACACAGTGAAGGGGCTCACCCAGGAATCGTCGGTCGTCGTCACGGGCAAGGTTCGCGCCGATAAGCGCGCGCCAGGCGGCTACGAACTCGATGTCGAGAACGTCGGGGTCGTGCAGCGCGTGCCCGAAGACGATCCGTTCCCGATCTCGCTCAAGGAGCACGGCACCGACTTTCTCATGGAGCACCGCCACCTGTGGGTGCGCACGCCGCGCCAGGCGGCGATTCTGCGCATCCGCGCCGAGATCATCAAGGCGGCGCGCGATTTTCTGGATGACAACGGCTTTGTGCTGACCGATCCGCCGATTCTTACCCCGGCGGCATGCGAAGGCACCAGCACGCTGTTCCCCGTCGACTACTTCGGCGACGAGGCGTATCTGACGCAGAGCGGGCAGCTCTACATCGAGAGCACCGCGCTCGCGCTGGGCAAGGTCTATTCGTTCGGGCCCACGTTCCGCGCGGAAAAATCGAAGACGCGCCGCCATCTCACCGAGTTCTGGATGGTCGAGCCGGAGTGGGCGTTCGCCACGCTGGACGACCTGATGGGCCTGGCCGAGAACTTCATCAGCGCCATCGTCCAGCAGGTGCTCACGAAACGCGCGGCGGAGCTGAAGACCATCAGCCGCGACACGACAAAACTCGAAACCATTAAGCCGCCCTTCCCGCGCCTCCGCTATGACGAAGCAGTAAAAATGCTGAACGACGCACACGCGAAAGGTCTGCTCGAGGCACCGTTCGAGTACGGCAACGACTTTGGATCGCCGGACGAGACGTACATCTCATCGCAGTTCGACCGGCCTGTGATGGTGCACCGGTATCCCGCCGCCGTGAAGGCGTTCTACATGGAGCCAGACCCAAAGGATCCGCAGTACGCGCTGTGCGTCGACGTTCTGGCGCCGGAGGGCTACGGTGAGATCATCGGGGGATCGCAGCGTATTCATTCGTATGAATTGCTGAAGAAGCGGATCGAGGAGCACCAGTTGCCAATCGATGCGTTCAGGTGGTATCTCGATCTGCGGCGGTACGGTTCGGTTCCGCATTCGGGCTTCGGGATGGGCATCGAGCGCGCGGTGGCATGGATCTGTGGACTCGATCACGTGCGCGAGACAATCCCCTTCGCCCGGACGCTGAATCGCATCTATCCGTAGTTCTTTATGCCAAGATCGAGTGAAACACCCGTACAGGCCGGATCGGCGGCCTCGCTTCCCTCGCCTGCACCCGTGTATCGCGGCGTGCAGTCGCTGCCTCCGCGCAAGATCAAAGTGATCGGGGTGCCCCTGGATCTGGGCGCATCGCGGCGCGGCGTCGATATGGGACCTTCGGCGGTGCGTGTCGCGGGGCTCGAGGCGCGGCTGGAAGCGCTGGGCCACGAGGTGCGCGACGGCGGCAATATCAGCGTGGCGATCGCGGAAACGAAGTCGTCGGGCCACCAAAGCGCGCGCTACCTGAAGGAAATCACGGAGACCTGCACGCGCGCGGCGGAGATGGTGCTGAAGACGCTGAACGAGGGCATGACGCCGGTGATCCTGGGCGGCGACCATTCCGTAGCGGCCGGCAGCGTTTCCGGCGTAGCGGAGTTCTACCGGAAGCAGAACCAGAAGATCGGGCTGATCTGGATCGACGCGCATACCGATATCAACACTCCGGCGACCTCACCGAGCGGCAACGTACACGGCATGCCGCTGGCCGCACTGGTGGGTTTGGGCCCGGAGCCGCTGGGAAACATCCTCGGGTGGGCACCCAAGGTGCAGCCGGAGAATGTGGTGCTGATCGGAGTGCGTGACATCGATGCCGCCGAGAAAGAGAACATCCGGCGCGCCGGCATCACCGAGGTGTACACCATGCGCGACATCGACGAGCGCGGAATGCGCGCCGTGATGGAGGAAGCGCTGCGAGCCGCGGGCCGCGGGACGGCCGGCTATCACGTCTCGCTGGACATGGACTGGATCGATCCCGAAGACGCACCCGGCGTCGGAACGCCGGTGCGCGGCGGAGCGACCTATCGCGAGGCGCACCTGGCCATGGAGATCATCGCCGACCACGGACGAATGGTGTCGCTTGAGATCGTCGAGGTGAACCCGGTCATCGACGAGCACAACCGCACCGCCGACCTGGCGGTGGAGCTGATTTCGTCCGCCTTCGGAAAAAAGATTCTGTAACGGAGTCTGTTTCTTATTGCAGACGGCAGACCGCGATGGCCTCGTTTTTGTAAGGGCAGTCGAGTCCGGCAACGCCGGGCCGATGGACGAGAATCCAGTTGACGCCGAACTGTCGCTGCAGACGCAGAAAATCCGGCTTCTGAAAATGCTGCCATCCGGCCGCAGCCTGGCTTTGCTCGAGCCATGAGGGCGCCAGATCCGGTACCTGGGTAGCGACAGCAGCATCCTTGACCGCGTCGGCCAGCTCGCTGCGCTCAGCCAGGGCGCGGAAGCTGTGATAGTCCTCGCCCGGCGCCTGCATGTAGTACGGATCGAGTGCGAAGTACGCGTCTGTCGGTGTGTTGGCGCGCACCCAGGCAAAGGCGCGCAGCCAGGGATTATGCGAGGCCAGGCCAGGCAACTCGAGGTGCGTGGTCCCGGCAAAAAGCACGCGCTGGGCGGTGAACATTCCCACCGTCAGGGGCAGGAACAGCGCGAGCCACCGCCAGACGTGCCCGCGCAGCAGCTTCTCGCCAATCAGGCCGCCGCCGAGAATCGCCATAAAGATGTACACCAGGTGCAGATAGCGCATGGGCTGCATCGGAGTCAGGCGAACAAGCGCCGGGATCAGCAGAACGATGCAGGCGATGGCAAGCTGGAATGCGGCGTAGAACGCCGCGGCGCCGGAGAGCAGCGCCATGGCCGGGCGATCGGCACGCCGGGCATAGCGCGCGATGGCCCACAGAATGATGATCGGCCCGATCGCCCCAAGCCATTCATACCAGGTCCACCGCCCGATGAAATAGTAGTCGCGGGTGTTCAGCGCCTGTCGCCAGGCTGCGGAAGGTCCCTCGAAGATCCACAGGGGCGCAACACTGAGCGCCGCTATGGCCGGGGCCGAGCGGACACTCGAACGGCCTACGCGCGAGCCTGCGATCCACAGGATCACGCAGTAGGAGACACCGAGGACGCCCATGATTGGGTGCATCACGACGGCCGCAATCAGCAGAACTCCAGCCAGGACTGCGCGTCGATCCAGAACCTGGAGAATCGCCCACAGGACCAGCACCGTCGCGATGGCGCGCGGGTGCAGGTACTGGTCGAAGATGTAGAGCGCGGTTCCCGCAACCGGCAGCGTAAACAGCACACCCACCAGGGCGACACCGGCCCACTGTCCCGCCGGCGTGGAAAAGCATCGCCTGGCGATTGCCCAGCAGGCCCAGAGCAGCACGAAGGCGGCCACGCACTGCCCCAGTAGTTCCGTCACCGGCACGGGGATATGCGTGAGGCGAACCCAGGCGGCCACCATCCGATCGAAAATGCTGGCCTGCGTCTCAAGGGTGAACCACTGGGAATCGTGCGGATAGAGTGCCGGGTGGAGCCTTCTATGGATCGCGGAAAGGTAAACTACATCATCTTCGACTCCAGGGTGATACCCCTCCACGAGGAGCGCCCCAGCCGTCAGAAATGACAAAGGAATGAAGTTCCTGTATCCGTCGCAACTTTTCAAGGATTCTTTGCGTCTCTCCCAATCAACATGGATTCCCGCGCGATGGGGTCCGTTCCGGACGGACCGAGCGGCGAAAAATCGACGCTGTGCAAGGCAAATCCAGGCCCGCCGATGCTGGCGCTCGTCATCCTCACTCTCCGCGAATCCAGAAATGTCCGCACCTTGCTTACCCGGGTGCGCGCCGCGCTCGATCGCTGCGATCGCGCCCACAAAGTGATTGTAGTGGACAACGCGGGGGACGAGGCAATTCGGTTCCGGGTACAATTTGACCTCGTCCTGCGATGCGGGGATCAGAAGAGGGCTGAAGGATGCAACTGAAGACGATGCGGTGGGTCGACTACTGGATTGGCATCCCACTGTGTTTCCTGTGTACGCAGTTCCTCCGCCTGCTGGGTCGCCCCGGCGGTCCTGAAAACCCGCGCCGCCTCCTTTTTGTCGAGCTCTCTGAGATGGGCAGCGCCGTGATCGCCGTGCCGGCCATACAAAAGGCCAGGGACACGCTCGATGCCGAGCTTTTCTTCCTGATCTTCAAACGCAACGCCGACACTCTGCGACTTGTCCCCATCGTGCCCGAGGCCAATGTCTTCACCATTCGTGAAAACGGCCCCTTGACCCTGGCCGTCGATTCGCTGCGTTTCCTGCGCTGGGCTCGCAAGGCAAAAATCGACACCGTCATCGACCTCGAGCTCTTTTCGCGCTACTCCGCTTTGCTCACGGGGCTCTCCGGGGCACGGCGGCGCGTGGGATTTCACAGGTTCCATTCCGAAGGGCTGTACCGCGGCGAAATGATGACGCATCGCGTGAATTACAACGGACACATTCACATGGCGAAGAACTTCATCGCCATGGTGAATGCCCTGCTCGCATCCAGCCCCGAAGTGCCGTATTCCAAAACCTTCATCTCCGACGAAGAGATCAGGCTCCCGATTCAGCCCATTGCGGAGGAAGCCAAAGAAGAAATGCGGAGGCTGGTGTGGCAGGCGTATCCGGACTACCGCCCCGACTACCACCGCATTGTGCTGATCAATCCCAACAGTTCCGAGCTGCTGCCCCAGCGGCGATGGGATCGGGAGAACTTCGGCGCACTGGCCACCATGATGGTGCAGGAGTGGGACGATGTGCTCGTGCTGATCACCGGGTCCCCCGCAGAGCGCGAGGAATCTCGGCATATGGCGCGGAGCCTGGAACATCCGCGCATCGTCAGCTTTGCCGGAATGCACAGGCTTGAAGCGATCACTGCGCTTTATCACATCTCCTCGGTCCTGGTGACGAACGACAGTGGTCCCGCGCACTTCTCGGCCATCACGCCGATTCGATCGATCGTTCTCTTTGGCCCGGAAACCCCGCGGCTCTACGGGAGCCTGGGGAACACCGAATCCATCACGGTGTGGCTGTCCTGCTCGCCCTGCGTCACGGCTGCAAACCAGAAGAATTCAGCCTGCAATGACCCCGTGTGCATGCGCCTTATCACGCCGGAAAGAGTGCTGGAGTCCGTCCGCGCGGCGCTCGATGGCGAGGCCGAGAAGCAGGCGCTCGTGCACATCGCCGGCGTGCGCGACTGGTAGCACCAGGGTTCGGCTCCGCGCCATGGCTGCAGCCCCGGCTGCGATCCAGAGCCGCTGTGGGTTAGTCTGCCAACAGAGGTGCTTTTGATGAGTGTGTCGGGCTCCGACGCCATCCGATCCATGCTTGTCCATCCCTGGAATCCAGCGGGCACGGGCTCCGTGGACGCACAGGCTCTCGAAACCTGGGTTGAAGATCGCCTGGGGCGGCACCGCCAGGCCATCGACCTGCTGCTGGCCGTCGCGGGCGATCGCACAACCGAGAACACTCTGCGCGCGTACGACGACGCGGTTGCCGAACTGTCTACGGTCGGCTCGCTCACCGGCCTGATGCACAGCGTCCATTCCGACAAAGCAGTCCGTGATACGGCACAGTCGCTGTTACAGAAGATCTCGCAGGCTGGCGTGGAGCTGTCGCTCAACCGCGACGTCTATCAGGCGCTGGCTAAAATCGATGCCGGCGAGGCCGATGCCGCCACGAAGCATTATCTGGATCGCACGCTCCTGCAGTACCGCCTGGCCGGCGTCGACAAGGACGATGCAACGCGCGCCAGGCTCAAAGAGCTGCAGGATCATGCAACGCTCACGGCTCTGAGCTTCGGCCGCAACGTGCAGGAGGGCGGCAACACCGTCGTGGTGGAAGATGCGAAGGATCTGGAAGGCCTGCCTCCGGATTATCTTGAGGCCCACAAACCGGGCGACGACGGAAAGATCACGTTGACCACCGATTTTCCCGACTACCTGCCGCTGATGACGTTTGCAAAGTCGAACGATCTGCGGCGGCGGATGTTTCTGGCGTACAACACACGCGCGTATCCGGCGAACCGGCAGCTGCTTCTGGACCTGCTCAACATCCGCAGTGAGATTGCCGGCATCCTCGGGTTTGCGCACTGGGCCGATCTGGCGACGGCCGATCAGATGATGGAGTCGGCCGCCAACATGCAGGCGTTCCTCGACGATCTGGACCGCGCCAGCCACGCCGGAGCGCAAAAGGAATACGCCATGATTCTGGAGTTCGCGCAGGCGCAGCAGCCCGGCCCTGGCAGGATCGACGCTGCGAGCCGAGCCTACTGGCTCGAGCAGTACCGGCGCTCCGCGTTCGACTTCGACTCGCAGTCGGTGCGGCCCTATTTCCCGTATGGGCGCGTCGAGGCGGGCGTGCTTGCCACTGCAGAGAAGCTGTTCCAGGTGCAATTCCGCCGGATCGACAACGCAGACGTGTGGCATCCGTCGGTCAGCGCCTGGGAAGTGTGGGACGGAACCGAACTCGCCGGGCGATTTTATCTGGACATGCATCCGCGCGAGGGCAAGGACAAGTGGTTCTCCGCGCATCCGCTGATCCCGGGCATTCGCGGCCGGCAACTGCCGGAGGCGGCGCTGATCTGTAATTTCCCCGAGCCGAAAGAAGGCAATCCGGGGCTGATGCAGTATTCCGACGTGGTGACGTTCTTCCACGAATTCGGACATCTGATGCATGCGCTGCTCGGCGGGCGTCAGGCGTGGGCGGGCATCAGCGGCATCGCTACCGAGGGCGATTTTGTCGAGGTTCCGTCACAGATGCTGGAGGAGTTCTTCCGCGATCCGGCGCTGCTGGCGACCTTCTCGCACCACTTTGAAACCGGCGAGCCCATCCCCGCCGAGTTGGTGCTGCGGATGAATCGCGCCGGAGCCTTTGGGCGCGCGGACTGGGTGCGCACGCAACTGCTCTACACGACCTATTCTCTGGAGACTCATCAGCAGGATCCGGCGACGCTCGATCCCGATGCGCTGTTTCGAAGTCTTTACGAGCGCTTCCTCCCCTACGAGTGGATTGAGGGCAACCGCATGTACGCGAGCTTCACGCACCTCGTCGGCTACTCGTCGAACTACTACACCTACCTGTACGACAAGGTCATCGCGCTGGACTTCTTCGCGCAGTTCCCGCGGAACGCGCTGCTCGAGTCGCCCGAGTCGATGCGGTACCGCAGGACGGTGCTGGAACCGGGTGGCTCCATGCCGGGCAGGGAGATCGTGCATCATTTCCTGGGACGCAGCCAGTCCAGCGACGCTTTTACGGAGTGGGTTGGTGAGGAGTTTCAGGCGATGAGCGCGGCCTACTCATGATGAACGACAAAGCAAGCTGGCGATCCGATAAGCTGAATCGTCCAGGCAATCGAGGTTTCCGGATGACGCGTTCGAAGTGGCTGCTTCCCCTTTTGTTCGTATGTTTGCTGGGCGCGGCGCGGGCGCAGCAGGCGGTCATCACTGTCGAGCATGGTCCCAACGCTGCTTCGCAGCGCGGCAAGCACTACGTCGTACTGGTCTCGCTCGATGGCTTTCGCTACGACTATGCGAAGAAGTACGGGGCGCGGCACTTGCTGGCCATCGCCGCGCATGGAGCCAGCGCTCCGGAGGGCATGCTTCCCTCCTATCCGTCGCTGACCTTCCCCAACCACTACACGCTGGTCACGGGGCTTTATCCCGAGCATCACGGCATCGTGGGCAATTCTTTCTACGATCCGGAGCGCAGGGAGCGATACTCCTATACGGATCCTAAGACGAGCAGCGATGGTTCCTGGTATGGCGGAACGCCGCTGTGGTCGCTCGCGGAAAAGCAGGGGATGCGCACCGCGTGCTTCTTCTGGCCGGGTTCGGAGGCGGAGATCGCTGGCGAGCGCCCGACGTACTACCTGCACTTCGACAACAGCATTCCCGATGACAAGCGCATCGATCAGGTGATTGCCTGGCTGAAGCTGCCGGATGAACAGCGACCGCATTTCATCACGCTCTACTACTCAAACGTCGATCATGCCGGGCACGAGTACGGTCCGGTCAGCCCGCAGACGGCGGAGGCGGTGAAGCACGTCGATGAGCTGATGGGAACACTGGAGGCGGACCTGAAAGCGACGCATCTGCCCGTCGATCTGGTCATCGTTTCCGATCACGGCATGGCGAAGATTCAGGGCGGCTGGATCGACCTGGACGAGTACGCGCCCATGGACGGCCTGACCACCGTTGGCGATTATCTCTATGCGCCCACGGAGCAGGCCGCAAATGCGGCGTATCAGAAGCTGAAGGCCGCGGATGCGGCGTTCATGGTCTATCGGCGCGCACAGGTTCCGGCGGAGCTGCACTACAACAGCAATCCGCGCGAGGGCGACCCGGTGATCGTCGCGCGCGGACCGTATGCCATTCGCGCGCAGGCTCCGACGGACCGCGAAGACAAGGCGCCCGCCGCCGGGAATCACGGCTTCGATCCGACCATGCTGCCGGAGATGAAGGCCGTGTTCTACGCCGAAGGGCCGGATATTCGCGCGGGGATGAAGCTCAAGCCTTTCGAGAATGTGAACGTGTATCCGCTGCTGGCGAGGATTCTTGGGCTGGACGCGCCGCCGGTCGATGGCAGCCCAGGCGTTCTCTCCGGCGTGCTGACTGCGCATTGATTTCCGGTCCGCCCGCGGCCGCTTTCTGCATCAGCCGTTCATGTAGCCGCCGCCAGGCGGCCCCAGTTGCGGCATGCCGCGCAAAATCGTCCCGATGGTCTCGTTCCTCATCGAAAGCACCGCAATATCCGCCGAGCGGCCCGGCGCGAGGGCACCGATCTCCAGGTCCAGCCCGGTCATGCGCGCCGGATTGCGCGTGGCCAGAGGCAGCACATCTCCCAGGCTCGCCCCCGTGAACTGCGTGAAGTTGCGGAGACCGCGATCGAGGGTGAGCGTACTGCCAGCCAGCGTGTCTTCGCCAATCACGCAGCGGCCGTTCCTCACCCGGACGTCCATCTCGCCCAGCCGATAAGGACCATCCGGCATGCCCGCCCCGGCCATGGCATCGGTGATGAGGATCGCGCGATCGCGTCCCTTGGCCTTCCAGAAGAGGCGAACGACGGTGGGATCGACGTGCAGGCCGTCGCAGATGATCTCGGCGTACAACTGATCGTTGCCCAGCACCTCGCCGACCAGGCCGGGATCGCGATGATCGAAGCGGCGCATGGCGTTAAACGTGTGGGTGGCGCTCACGGCCCCGGCCATCACGCCTGCGCGTGCCTCATCGCCATTCGCGTCGCTGTGTCCCAGGCTCACGCGCACGCCCAGCTTGGTTGCGTGGGCGATCGTCTCTTCGGCATTGGGAAGCTCGGGCGCGATAGTCATCACGCGGATGTTGCCTTCCGCCGCATCCCACATGCGGTCGAACAATGCAATCGACGGCGTCAGCAACTGGTTTTCGACGTGCGCGCCGCGTTTGTGCGGCGACAGGAACGGCCCCTCGAGATGAATCCCGACCGGCCGCGCGCCGTCGAGCGGGGAGTTGATCAGATTGGCCAGCCCGTTGAGCGAGCGAAGTAGAGAATCCAGCGGAGCCGTGACGGTGGTGGCGCAGTACGCGCCCACGCCGCGCCGCGCCAGGAAATTGCCAATGTGGTTGAGCGCCGATTCAGTCGCCTCCATGACGTCGTGACCGCCGGAACCATGAATGTGAATGTCGAACAGCGCCGGGATCAGTGTCGATTCCGGCAGTTCCACATGCCTCCCCGCCGGCAGTTCGGCTTGCGCGTGGGGGAAGACGTCGGCGATGACGCCGTCATCGATGACGACGACGGGCCGCTCAACCATGCGATCGGGAGTGAACAGGCGAGTAGCGGTGAGTACCGTGCGCACAGATCAGATTAACGCGAGCGCCTCGGTTCTGCTTGTTGCTTACTGAGAATCGCTCGCGGCCTTGTTCGCCGGGGGAGCGGGAACGGCTCCTGGAGCCTTGCGCGAGTGGGGCGCGATCCGCGCGCGTCCCCGACCTGAAGAGCGCGAGGCGCGTCCTGGCTCGCCGGCAGGCGCGGGCGTGGAGGCCGGTGCCGCCGGATGGACCGCCGAAGCCGCACCGATCCCCTGTCCCGCCAGAGGCAGAGGCGGCGGCACCGCACCATGGCTCGGCTTGCGCGAATGGCTCACTGAGCCGGCAACAATGACAAAACACAGCGCAAGCGCCGTCGCTACACCCAGTGCCGGGCGAGAGAAGCGCGGCACCTGGCCGATCCAGGCGATCCGCGCGGGCTTCGATTCGAGGGCGACGCGCCCGGCGGCGAGGCGGTTGAGGATCCGACCCTCAAAGCCCGCAGCCGGCGTAGCCAAGCCGAGGCTCCGCAGCGTGCGGTCAATGCGCGGATCGTTTGTGGTGTCGTGGATCGTTTCGCGGTTCATCGCTGAATCCCTTCCTTATCGAGCAGCACAGACAGCTCTCGGCGGGCGCGAAAGATGCGCGAGCGGATGGACGATTCCGTCGTGCCGAGTGCGGCGGCAATTTCAGCGGTGGTCAGCTCTTCGACGGCAGAAAGCAGGAGCGCTTCGCGTTCGCGCGCGGGCAGGCGACCGATCAGCGCCAGAATCCTCGCGTGCTCCTGCGAGGAGATCACCGAGGCGTCGGCGCCCCGTTCCCCCGTGGTCAGAATGCGCGCGTGATCGGCGATGTCTTCGCCTTCCGGACGGGTCTTTGCGCGCCGTTTCCTGTCCAGCACGATGTTCCAGACGATGCGAACGAGCCACACCCGGTAGTCGCGAATCTCGCCCAGGCGCGATTCGTGCCGCAGCACGCGCAGGAAGGTCTCCTGCACCGCATCCTCGGCCTCCGCCGTGTTGCGCGTGACCGAAAAGGCGACGCGATAGAGCGCCGTCGAATAGTCGGCCACCAGCTGCGCGATCGTCTGGGCTTTGTCCAAGGGCTTCGCAACCGGAGCAGGCGTCACCCAGGAGGCGAGCTGGCCTTCAAAACAACTCATCCTGACTCAATCCTGGCTCTCCCCGCCGGGCTCGAATCCGGCGCGGAGTCAGTGTCTACGTCTGCCCTAAAGACGGAGGATACCTCGTTTTCGCTCACGGAGCCGGGAGCGCTGCACCGCTCCGCAATCTACCGCCGCTTGACCCCGCAGTAACGCGCTTTTCAATACACTGGGCGTCATGCGCTCGAAGATTGCTGCCTGCCTCTGTTTCCCTCTTGTTCCGTTCCTGATGCTCAGCGCGCCGTTGGCGGCCGCGGCCCAGTCCCCGGCCGCGCCGGGCCTGATCAGCCAGCCTGGGCCGAGCTTTGCGGTGAAGGATTCCGACCTGCCGAAGGACTTCTCCATCGTGGTCTACGGCGACATGCGCTTCACCGACCCGGCGAACACAACCGCTGCCGATCCTGGCGCGCGGCGCGCGCTTGTGGCCAGGATCGCCGAGCTTCATCCCGATGCGCTGATCCTGACCGGGGACGTGCCGTATCGCGGGACCTTCGCGGCCGACTATGACGAGTACAAGCTCGAAACGAAGGCCTGGCGCGACGAGCAGCTGCGTGTCTATCCCGCCCTCGGCAACCACGAGTTCGGCGGCAAGGGCGCCGAAGATCCGCTGCGGAACTGGTGGAGCGCGTTCCCTGAGCTGAAGGACCGGCGCTGGTACTCGGTGGCGCTGGGCAGCCGGGTGTACGTGATCTGCCTGGACAGCGACGCGGACCTGGTCCCCGGCTCTCCGCAGCGAGGCTGGCTCGAAGACCAGATCAGCCATCTGTCGAAGAAGGTCGAGTTCGTGTTCATCGCGATGCATCACCCGCCTGTCGCGGACATTCAGACGCTGATCGAAGTGAACCACAATCCGCGGCCCAATGAGATCGCTCTGCGCGACTACCTGTCCGGGGTTGCGCCAAAGGCGCACGCGCGCTTCATCGTGACGGCGGGGCACATCCACAACTACGAGCGCGCCGAGGTGGATGGCGTGACGTACCTGGTCTCTGGCGGCGGCGGGGCGCATCCTTATCCGGTTGTGCGCACGCCGCAGGACAAGTACCAGGCGACGGACTTCCCCAACTTCCACTACATTCTCTTTCAGCTCGACGGGCGCGAGTTGAAAGCGACGATGTTCAGGCTGGCGTTTCCGATCGCCGCGACGCCGGAGTGGCAGGCGCGGGACTCGTTCGCCGTCGATGCGAAGTAAGGACGGCATGTGCAGAGACAGCGCTGGTTCGAGATACATGACCAACCGTGGTTCCCGGCGTACTTCCGCGACCTGGTGACGGAGGGCCTGGAGGCGGTCTGGAATGAGAACCGCACCTACCATCCCATCGCGGCGCGGCTGCGCGAGGCGGTGCGGCAGTCGGGGGCGGAGTGCATCGTGGATCTGTGTTCCGGGGGCGGCGGACCGTGGGCTGGGCTCTATCCCGAGGTGGCCGACGGCAGCGCGATTCCAGTGACCCTGACCGACCTCTACCCCAACGCGCTTTTGGCTCGGCGCACGGCCGGTGGCGTGACTGTCTGGCATGAGCCGGTCGATGCGCGGCATGTTCCGCCGGAGTTGCGCGGCTTCCGCACCCTCTTCTCCTCGTTCCACCACTTCGATCCGGAGGCGGCGCGGGCGATGCTGGCCGATGCCTTCGCGCATGGCGAGGGGATTGCCGTGCTGGAGGGCGCGCGGCGCAATGCGTGGACCATGATCGCCGTGACGGCGGTGCCGTTCCTCGGCTTTCGCGCCGCTCTCACGGCGCGGCCGCTGCGCTGGGATCGCATCCTCTGGAGCTGCGTGATCCCGGTCGTCCCGGCCATCTTGTGGGTCGATGGGATCCTGTCGTGCCTGCGCAGCTACTCGCTCGACGACCTGCGGGAGCTGACCGCAGGCTTGTCGGCTCCGGACTACGAGTGGCAGATCGGCGATGCGTCTGGACGGGTACCGATCCGGTATCTGATTGGGCGACGGAAGTGACGAAATGAAGGTGCGTTCTTCCCGAAGGCCTCACGTTCCGATTCGCGGGGAACCGTTGACTGCGGATTGTGGCGGGCGGCGAACTCAATCCGTGATCAGGTGCAGCGCCACGATGGCCAGGACTGCAGCCGAAGTTGCGGTGGCGAGCGCAACGACGATGACGGCGAAATGACGCCGGAGGCTTACGGCCCACTCGCGTGCTGTTAAGCGCAGTGTGGGGTCGGCGCGCCAGCTTCGCATGAGGCTGACGCATCCGATGAGGAGCACAGCCAGCGGGAAACCGATCAGGAAAATCCAGAGTCCGAGGTGAGTTCGGGCAGCGTACCAATCGACGATACGCTGCGCGGTATGAGCTGGCTCGAACTGCTGGGGCTGCAGGTTGCGGACGAAGAGAGCCGTCATGAAGAGTGTGGCAGGGGCAATCAACAGCAGTTCCAGGGTGGCGAGGGCACTTCGCAGAGTTCTCATGCAACGCTTTATAGCACAAAGCACTTTGCACTGCAAAGCTACAAATGCCTCTGATATAAAGGGGCGGAAAATTCAGGGTTCGGGAGCGTGGCGTGAAGAGCGGAATGGGTGTGCGTGGGTGGATGGCCATTGCGGTGGGAATCGCTCTGCTTGGGTTCGCGCCGGCGGGGCGGCCGGAGAAGAACGCGAAGGGGACAAAGCACAAAGTGGAGGCTGGTGCGGCTGCGGAGATGACGGTGGTGAGTCCGGAGAGCGAGGGTTTTTCGACGGAGCGGCTCGAGAATCTGCACAAGCTGATCGAGGGGGAGATCGACGAGAAGCAGCTGGCGGGGGCGGTGACGATTCTGGCGCGGCACGGGAAGATCGTCGACTACCGGACGTACGGCGTGAAAGACGTCGCGAGCAGCGCGCCGATGGCGGGCACTCCAATGACAAGGGACACGATCTTCCGCGACTACTCGATGACGAAGCCGGTGACGGGAGTGGCGATGATGATCCTGTACGAGCAGGGGAAGTGGCTGCCGTGGGATCCGATCTCGAAGTACGTGCCGGAGTTTGCGAACCTGAAGGTCTTCGACGGATTCAGTCCGGACGGCAAGATGGTGCTGGCGGATCCGATCCATGCGCCGACGATGGCGGAGTTGATGTCGCACTCGGCGGGCTTCTCCTATGGCAACGGGCACGGGCCGGTGGACGCGCTGTATGCGGAAGTGAAGCCGATGCAGTCGGCGAATCTGCAGGAATTCGTCGATAAGATGGCGAAGCTGCCGCTGAATTATCAGCCGGGGAAGGCGTGGATGTACTCGGCGTCGATGGATATCGAGGGGTACATCGTGGAGAAGCTGTCGGGCCAGACGCTGCCGGATTTCATGCGCACGCACATTTTCGAACCGCTGGGGATGAAAGACGCGGGATTCTATGTGCCGGCGGACAAGCGGGCGCGGTTCGCGACGAATTATCGGGCGGACGAGAAGGAGACGCTGACGGTGACGCAGGCCGGCAGTCCGCCGACAGACTATACGGCCGAGCCGGGGATGCCTTCGGGTGGCGGCGGGCTGGTGTCGACGCCTGAGGACTACTACCGCTTTGCGCAGATGCTGGCGAACGGCGGCGAGCTGGATGGGAAGCGGGTCCTGTCGCCGGAAACGGTGAAGCTGATGACGTCGAATCATCTGCCGGCGGATTTGCTGACCGGGCATTGGGGGATCGGGCAGCACATCATGCGGCCGGGGTTTGGGTATGGGTTCAACTGCGCGGTTGTGTTCGATCCGGCGGAGGCGGGGCTGCCGGATGGCAAGGGGACGTTCTTCTGGGATGGCGCGGCGGGGACGTGGTTCTGGGTGGATCCGACGAACGATGTGGTGTTCGTGGGGATGATCCAGCGCATGGGCGGGCACGACAATCACACGCTGCTGTACAAGAGCCACGCGGCGGTGTACGGGGCGCTGGTGGATCCCAGCAAATAGGGACTCGCCGTCCAGGCGAACGCGCCTGCGCGCTGAAGAGTCGTGGTGACAGGAATCTTACAAATCCCGGCTTGACAATCAGGACCAATCTTGTCGTATATTGATCCTTCGGAAGATGACTTTTCGTTCATCTTTCGGGTGGGCCCCTGAAAACAATTGAGTTCTTGAATTTAAGGCCTGTCCCAGGCTGAGGGATTCGTGCGCCCTTAAATGGGACTGAATTAGTCGTATATCAAGGAGAGGAACGTGTTCAGGATCCGGAAAAGAGCAGAGCAACTGGGGCGAGTTTGGACGGGCGTCGCGGTGATGGCGCTGGGGATTTTTGCGGGACCGCAGCGGTGCGTCGCACAGGAGCCGCCGTATTTCGTGACGTATTCGCACGCGATGGAAGAGCCGGGGAACCTGGAGGTGGAATTCAAGGGAACGCAGGCCGCGCCGAAGAACGACAACGCATTTGGCGGTGCGACGGTCGAGTTCGAATACGGGGCGAAAGCGTGGTGGACGACCGAGGTCTATCTGAGCGGGCAGACGACGGCGAATGACAGCACGGTTTTTGTGGGCTTCCGGTGGGAGAACCGATTTCGGCCGCTGATGGAGGAGCATCGGGTGAATCCGGTTCTGTATTTCGAATACGAGGACATCAACGCGGCGGATCGGGCTTTTCTGGAGGTGGTGGGCAACGACGGCGTTGCGGATCTGGCGGCGAAGAATGCCGAGGCGCGCAGCGATGTGCAGCGCGAGATGGAGATGAAGCTGATCCTGTCGAGCAATGCGAAGGGGTGGAATTTTTCGGAGAATTTTATCTCGGAGAAAAACATGGCCGCGAGCGATCCCTGGGAGTTTGGCTACGCGGTGGCAGCGAGCCGGCCGCTGACGCTGCGAGCAGGGGCGCGGGAGTGCGCATTCTGCCGGGAGAATTTTGTCGCGGGCGCGGAGATGTATGGCGGGCTGGGGACCACGGACAGCCCTGGACTGCACGACACGTCGCACTATGTTGCGCCGACGGTGGGATGGAACATTCCGCGAGGGCCAACGATTCAGTTCTCGCCGGGTTTTGGGCTGAACGACAACAGCATGAAGGTGCTGTGGCGGGTGGGGGCGCAGTACGAGTTCCAGCAGTTCTTCGGGCGGTTCCATCGTGCGTCGGAGGTGCGATAGCCATGCGCAAAGGGATGGGAGTGGCGTGTTTGGTGTTTGGGTGCGCAGCGCTGTTGGCGGCCGCGGAGGTGAATCAGGACTGGCTGAGGAAGGTGCCGGCAGCGGAGCGGGCGCGGGCGAATCCTTACGCGGGACAGGCGGATGCGATTGCGGCCGGGGCGCGGCTTTTTGCGGATCACTGCGCACGGTGTCACGGCGCGGATCTGGAGGGCGAGCGCGGGAAGCCGAGCCTGAGGACGGAGGTGGTGAAGAACGCGACGGACGGTGAGATTTTCTGGTTGCTGCGCAATGGGGATCTGCGGCATGGGATGCCGTCGTGGAGCGGGCTGCCGGAGCCGGAGCGGTGGGAGGTTGTGGCGTTCCTGAAGAGCAGGGAATGGCGGGAAGCCGGAAGCTGAGATAGATCTCAGTGTTCTTTCGACGGTTCCTGGCGGGCGCTTTCCTGGCGGAGGGCGTGGACGACGACGCGGAGCATTTCTTCTTCGGGGGCGGGTTTGCCGCTCCAGATTTCGAACTGGCGGGCGCCCTGGTGCACGAACATCTCGACGCCGGTGATGACGGGCAGGCCTTTTTCGCGGGCCATGCGAATCAGTGGGGTGTCGATGGGGTTGTAGACCAGGTCGAAGACGAGGCGCGTGTTCAGCTCGTTCGGCTCGAGGATCGACGCGGGTTTGACGCCCTTCATGCCGACCGGCGTCGTATTGATGATGACGTCGAAGTTCGACTTCGCGATCTGCTCACGGCGGATGGTCTTCGCCTTCGCCTGGCGCGCGAGCTTCTTCGCGGTTTCGGCGGTGCGGTTCCAGACGAAGACCTCGGCACCTTTTTCGACGAGACCAAAAACAGCGGCACGGCCGGCGCCGCCCGCGCCGAGAACCAGGATCTTTGCGCCACGCAGCGGGAGGCGCCGTTCGAGCGGTCGAATGACCGCGGCGACATCGGTGTTGAAACCGTAGAGCTTGCCATCCTGCGCGCGAACCACGGTGTTGCAGGCGCCGATTTTCTGGGAGAGCGCATCGGTTCTTTCCAGATGCTTCAGGATTTCCGTCTTGAACGGCATGGTGATGGCGAGGCCGTGGAGCGGGACTTCGCGCGTGAGGGTGAGCAGATCGTTGAGGCGCGAGGTTTGCAGCGGCAGGAAGACGGCGTTGACCGTCTCGCGGCGGAAGGCCATGTTGTGGATGAGCGGCGACAGCGAATGGCGCACGGGGTTGCCGGCAACGCCGTAGACCTTCGTGGACTGGTCGATCTGGTCGATGCGCCAGGTTTCGCGCAGAGTCCGCGCGTCGATCTGGCCGGCGCCGGTTTCCTCGCCGGGCAGGGCGGAGGCAAACGTAAAGACACTGCCGGCGCGCAGGCCGAGGACGCGGCTGATGATGCCCTGCTCGCCCATGGAGATGCCGATGAGGTTGGCTTCGTCGCGGCGGCGGTCGAGGAAGCGCATCATGGCAACGTTGTCGGAGAGCGTCTTCGCGGTGGAGACGATCTTCACGAACTCGGGCTGGAAGGGCAGGATGCGATCGAGGATGGCGTCGAGGTTTTTCGTGCTCTCGAAATCGTGCCAGCTGATGATGAGCGCGGCGCCATGCGAGCGCAGCTTCTTCATCTGTGCCGGCTTCATGTGCTCGGCGGTTTGTAATTCGATGTCGATGAGGTGAACACCGGCGGCCGCGGCTTTCTCGAGGATGTCGAGTTCGGCGCCGATGGTGCCTTTGAATTTTCCGCCGGTGGAGGCCCGGCGGCAGGTTGCGATGGCGGTGACTTCGCCGCGCTCGTAGAGGAACTGCTTCAGCTTCGGAAGAATCGCGGCGGCATTAGGCAGATAGTCGAGGCGAAATTCGACGAAGTGATTCTCGCGGACGATTCTCTCGGCGTTCTGCAGCATGTCGGCGGGCGTGGAACCGGTGATGGCGACACAGATCTTGCCGATGCGTGAGCGGATGTAGTGTGCGGTGAAGGCGGGATTTTCCGCGATGGCGCTGCCGTTGCCGGACGCAGAACTTCCCTTTTGTCCTGGCGATGCAGGACGGGGCGTCAGGCCCTTTACCGCCTCGGATTTGCCGCCGTCGCGTGGGGGTGCGGTGCGCGGGACCGCGGTGACTGCTTTCATACCCGTAATTGACGCATATTAAAGAGGTTTGCCCCGCGATGCAACAGCTATTCCGCGCCAGGGCCTGTTTGGGGGGCAGAATCGCGCCTGAAGCGGCATCCCCGGCTGCCGGGCGGGGGCAGGCAATGTTTTTACTTCTGTATATTACTCAAAATAAAGACTAACTAGGCCGATTGGAGACTCTTCGTCGAAGGGTCCTTTGGCGTTGGCGGAGGAGAGAAGTATGGCTGGCAGGATTCGGATAACTCCCCGTTTTTGAGTACGCCATGAACAGCCCTCAGGTATTCCGGCGCTCGACCCGGTAAACGCAGGACAGGTTGGGCGAATCACGATCCGGGGCCGATGGAACGGCGGGCGCGGAATTCCGAGCCGATGGCGGAGATCGCGGTGCGGTCGAGCATGCGCGCGGCGTTGGGGAAGACGGTGGCTTCCTCGGTCTGGATGTGCAAGGCGTAGAGGGCACGGAGGCGGCCGGTTTTCTCGAGGAGAGATTGTTGGCTTGCGGCGTCGAGAGCGCCGGTTGCGAGCCAGCCCGAGTAGAGGCGATCGACGTCGTCGTGGAGTTGATCGGCTTCGCGGTGGTCGTCTTCGAGATGGTCCAGGGGATCGAGGGTGCCGGGAGGCGCGAGGGTGCGCATTCGAGGAAAGAGGGATTCCTCTTCGTCGGCGGTGTGGCGGCGGCCTCCTTCGCGGAAGTAGGCGAGGGCGGTGCGGATAGCGGACGCTTCTTCACTAGTGAGGGCGCGGGAGTGGGCGCGCTCGGCGACGTCGCAGAGGATGGCGAGGAAACGCTCGATGCGGCGATGGCAATCCTGCAGCATGCCGAGGGGGTCATCGAAGCCGCTGTCGAGTTTGGCGCCGATCTGGACGGGCATGGGGAGACTCTCTTAATTGTGGGCGCTGCGACACATTTGAACAAGCGGCGGACGGTCGTACTCACGCAGGTGGATCGGCGTTCACAAATCCGCGGCCCAGTCTTCACGGCCGACAAGACCGGCAACATGGCGGAAGCCTGCATCGTGCGTGACGAGGACGGCCCCGAGGGCGAGGGCGTGCGCGGCGATCTGCGTGTCATGAGGACCAAGCGGTTTGCCAATCGACTCCTGGTGGGCGCGGAGCCGACCGTAAGCCTCGGCTGCCAACTGGTCCCACGGGTAGATCTCGATCGTGGCAAAGAACAGCTCCAGGGCGTTGTGGCGCTGCGGCCCGGCACCAACCTTCTCGAGTCCGTAGAGAATCTCGCTCACCGTGATCGTAGAGACGCCTGCATCCTGGCCTTTGTGAAAGCGAATCTTCTCGAGCCGAGCACGGGCGGCCGGCGACTTTCCTTTGAGAATGTAGCTGACCGTGTTGGTATCGAGCAGGTAGAGAGTCACAGAGGCTCGCGATTCTCCGGTTCACCCTGATCGCGGTCCTCCATGAAATCGTCAGGAAAACCGGCCGCATCGAGAGCGGCAAAGACGTCTTTCCAGTTCCTGGGTGCCGGAGAAAGAACCAGGTCGCCACTGCGGGGATCGCGACGGACGAAGACTTCATCGGTAGCAAAGCGAAACTCGGCAGGAATGGTGACATGCTGGCTGCGGCCACTCATGAAGACACGGGTTTTCGCGAGTTTCGGCATTTTGCGCCTCCTGCTGTACAGCATAGCTATAAAGCAAGCCGCCGGCAACGCCGGAATTCCGCCATCATCTCAACCCCTTCCAGCGTTCCGGATCGGGGGCGGAGGTGGCGGGGGTTTCGCCGACGAGGGCGGCGAATTGCTTTACGTCCTCGCAGAGGCGCTGGATTCGGGTGTCGGAGAGGTTCTGACGGCGAGTGGGCCGGAGCCAGCGCTTTTTGGAGCGGTAGACTTTGCGCCAGGCGCTGGCCACGACGTCGCGGAAGGCACGGGAGCGCTCGGCTTCTTTCAGGATGGCTTCATACGCGCGCTGGATGAGGGCGGGGTCGCGGCAGATTTCGATCATCTGAATGCCGGCGAGGAGCGCCTGGACGGCGGCTTCCTCGATAGACATCCGGGAGAGGATGCCGCCCATCTCCATGTCGTCGGAGAGGATGATGCCTCTGAAGCGAATCTGGCGGCGCAGGACATTGGTGACCCAGTAGCGGGAGACGGTGGCGGGCGCGTCGTCGCGGCCGGGCCACGGATACGACGCGTGGGCGACCATAGCAAAGGGCAAACGCGAGGCGAGCGCGAGCCAGGGGGCCAGGTCGGAACGCCACATGAGGCGCGTCTGGCGATGGATGACAGGCATGGACTGGTGGGAGTCGACCTGGCCGCCGCCCAGGCCAGGAAAATGCTTGCCGCAGGCGAGAATGTCTTCGTTCTTCATGCCGGCAAGGAAGGCGCGCACGTAGTCGATGACGCGGCCGGGCTCGGCGGAGACGGCGCGGGTGCGGAGGACGGACGCGGATTCGGGGAGCGCGAGATCGAGGACGGGCGCGAAGACGGTGTTGCAACCGAGGGCGCGGGCTTCGCGGGCGATGAGCCAGCCGTGCTGACGGTAAAGATTGCGCTTGCCGGTAGCGAAGACGGCGGCAGGCGAGGGCATGGGGTGGACGAGGTCGCGGAGGCGATCGACGAGTCCGCCCTCAAGGTCGATGCAGCGGAAGAGTGGCGTGGTGCTGAGGTGGCCGGCTTCGCTGAGCAGCGACGCGACTTGGACGGCGCTTTCGATGTTGCGGCGGAACAGGATCACGCCGCCTGGGCGGATGCGCTCCAGCCAGGTGTGCTCTTCAGCGGAGAGCGAGGCGCCGCCGAGACCGGCGATGAGGACCTGGCCAGCCTGCTCGGCGAGCTGCACATTGCGGCGGCGCGGCATGAAGACGCGCGGCTGGCGGCGGCCGTTGCTGCTGGAAGGTTCCTGGGCGGAAGGCTGGTTTTGTGTGCGCCTGGGGCTCATGGGCTAGTCACTTGGCAATCGTGCTAACTTTCCTATCCCCGATTTCGGCTTTCAGTTCTTCCAGAAGATTCAGAGCCGCCAAAGGCGTAAGGCTGTCGATGTCGGTCTCCGCCAGACGATCGAGGATGCGCTGCGAGAGCGGAGTGAACATGGTGAGCTGCAGCAACGGCTCCGTTTCCACGGCAACGTTGTGCCGCTCCGAACGCTCGTGCTGCTTCAGCACCTGACGGGCGCGCTGAATAACAGCCGGGGGTAATCCGGCCAGGCGCGCGACGTCGATTCCATAGCTCCGACTCGCAGGTCCCTCTTCTATCCGATGCAAAAAAACGATGCCTTGGGGAGATTCCCTGACTTCGACATGCAGGTTTTTTAATCGGGGAAACTCCTCGGCCAGCAGGGTGAGCTCGTGGTAGTGAGTGGCAAATAGCGCACGAGCGCCGATGTGGCGCTGCATGTACTCGAGGGTGGCCCAGGCGAGGGCAAGTCCGTCGAAGGTGGAGGTGCCGCGGCCCATTTCGTCGAGGAGGATGAGGGATTGCGCGGTGGCGGTGTTGAGGATGGTGGCGGTTTCGGTCATCTCGACCATGAAGGTGGAGCGGCCGCGGGCAAGGTTGTCGGCAGCGCCAATGCGGGTGTAGACGCGGTCGACGATGCCATAGGTCATGCGATCCGCAGGGACGAAACTGCCCATCTGGGCGAGGATGACGAGCAGCGCGGCCTGGCGAAGGTACGTGGACTTGCCGCCCATGTTGGGGCCGGTGATGAGCAGGAGGTTGGGCAGCGAGGTGTTCTCGCCTGCGTCGAGGTAGAGGTCGTTGGGGACGAAGCGCGCGTCGCCGGCGTCGTCCATGAGGCGCTCGATGACGGGATGACGGCCGCCGGCGATTTCGAGGATCGGGGCGGCGTCGATGCGGGGGCGCGTGTAGTTGCGCAGCGCGGCGAGGTGCGCAAAGTTGGCGACGAGGTCGATTTCCGCAACGGCGGCGCTGGTGCGACGGATGCGCGAGGCGTTCTCAATGAGTTTGGCGCGGAGGGCAGCGAAGAGGCGCTTCTCAATTTCGACGGAGCGCTCCTGAGCGGTGAGGACTTTGGTTTCGTAGTCCTTGAGCTCGGGGGTGGTGAAGCGCTCGGCGTTAACGAGGGTCTGCTTGCGCTCGTAGTCGGCGGGGACGGAGGCAAGATTGGATTTCGTGATCTCGATGTAATAGCCGAAGACGGAGTTAAAGCGGACTTTGAGGGAGCCGATACCGGTGCGGTGTCGTTCGCGCTCTTCAATGGCGGCGATGGACGCGCGGCCGGAGGAACCGATGGAGCGGAGATCATCGAGCTCGGCGTCGAAGCCCTGGGCGATGACGCCACCTTCGGCGAGGGTGAGAGGTGGGTCGGGGACGAGGGTCGAGCAGATGACGGTGCAGAGGTCTTCGAGGGGATCGAGCGCAGTGAAGGATCCTCCCCAAAACGACACGCGTTCGGCGTTCGGTGCTCGGCGTTCGGGTTCGGCGAGCGAGGCGGCGGCCTGGCGGACTGCGGGGAGGTGCCTCAGTGAGGCGGCGAGGGCGAGGACGTCGCGGGGACCGGCGCTGTCGAGCGAGATGCGGGCGAGGAGGCGGTCGAGGTCGAGGATGCCCTGGAGGGAGCGGCGAAGTTCTTCGCGATGGATCAGATCCTGGCGGGCGGCGTCGACGGCGGCGTAGCGAGCTTCAATGGTGGCGGGATCGATCATCGGTCGCAACAGCGAGGCGCGGAGGAGGCGCTTGCCCATGGGGGTGCAGCAGGCGTCCAGGGTGCGGAAGAGGGTAACGTCGGGCCCGGCATCGGTGAAGAGAGGGTCGGTAAGCTCGAGGTTGCGCGCGGTGACCTGGTCGAGGTGGAGGCACTCGGCGCGGGCGTAGTAGCGGAGCGAGTCGACGTGCGTGACGTCGGACTGCTGCGTGGTGCGGACGTAGTGGACGATGGCGCCGGCGGCGATGGCAGCGGCGGAGTGACCGGCGAGGCCGAAGCCTTCAAGGGAGGCGCTGCCGAGCTGACGCTCGAGCAGCGGGATGGCGAAGTCGGCGGAGAAGACGTAGTCGTCGACGGGGGTGCGGGTTTTGATTTGAGTGAGGAGCGGATCGAGAGAGGCGGCGTCTGCTTTGGGTCCGAACGGGCCGCGGGACGTTGGGAAGAGGAGTTCGGTGGGCGCGAGGCGGAGGAGTTCTTCGAGTGCCTGGGCAGCGGCTGCGGTGCCGGAAAATTCTGTCGCGCGAAAGTCGGCGGTGGAGAGGTCGAGGACCGCGACGCCGGCGGTACTGTCAGTGAGGTGGACGGCGGCGAGGTAGTTGGACTGCTCGGCGGCGAGCGTGGGATCGAGCGCGGTGCCGGGGGTGAGGACGCGGGTGACTTCGCGGCGGACGATCTTTTTTGCGAGCTTCGGGTCCTCCATCTGGTCGCAGATGGCGACGCGGTAGCCGAGGCGAAGCAGACGCGCGATGTAGTTCTCCGCGGCGTGCCAGGGGACGCCGCACATGGGCGTGTTGCGCTCTTTGTCGCGCGCGGTGAGGGTGAGCTGCAGTTCGCGGGAGGCGGTTTTGGCGTCGTCGAAGAAGAGCTCGTAGAAGTCGCCGAGGCGGAAGAAGAGCAGGGCGTCGGGGTGCTGGCGTTTGGCCGCCAGATACTGGCGCATGAGCGGGGTCTGGGTGTCGGCGTTGTCGGGCACGGGAAGGGTCAGGATACCGGAATCAGAGTTTAGGGATTAGGGATTAGGAACAGCGGATAGCGGTTAATGCTAACGCTGGGCGAACGGTCGTTGTTGTCTTCTGCGCAGCTAGACTGAAATCCTGTGGCAAAGAAGCGCATTGGGATCCATTTGTCGACGGCGGGTGGGGTTTTTCGCGCGGCGGAGCGGGCGCATGCGATCGGGGCGAACACGTTTCAGATCTTTTCGTCGAGCCCGCGGATGTGGAAAGCGCAGCAACTGCTGGGGAGCCACTGCGAACAGATGCGCGCGCTGCGCAAGGAATTTGACTGCGCGCCGCTGGTGATCCACACCAGCTATCTGGTGAATTTGTGCAGCCAGACGGCACTTTTTCGTGAGAAGTCGGTGTTGGCATTTCGGGGCGAGGTGGAGCGAGCCCTGGCGCTGGGCGCGGAGTATCTGGTGCTGCATCCGGGATCGTGGAAGGGGCTGACGCGCAGCGAAGGATTGCGGACGGCGGCGGAGTCGATTGCGCGGGCGGTGGACGGGGTGCGGTTCGACGACTGCGATTTTCGCGTGCTGATCGAGAACACGGCGGGCGCGGAGTTTTCGCTGGGCGGGAGCTTCGAGCAAGTGGCGGAGCTGATCGAGCAGTTGAAGAAGGTTGTGCCGGTGGGGTCGTGCCTCGATACATGCCACTGCCACGTGGCGGGATACGACCTTGTGACAGAGGCGGGCTACGAGCAGACGGTGCAGTGGATCTCTGGGACGATGGGCGTCGACGCGGTGCGGGTGTGGCACATGAATGACGCGAAGGCGCCGCGCGGATCGAAGCTGGACCGGCACCAGCATATCGGCCAGGGAACCATGGGGCTGGAGCCGTTCCGGCGGCTGTTGGATGACCGGCGGTTCGCGCACTGCGCATTCATTGCGGAAACGCCGGTGGATGAAGAAGGCGACGAGCGCAGGAATGTAGAGACGATGAAGAGCCTGATTCGGGTATAGGGCGCTGAACGCGGAGCGCAGAAGGGTAGGGTCAGCGCGTAGCTGTTGGATCCCTGTGTCCTGTCCTCAACAGTTCCTGCTGGGAGCCGGGGATTTCGAGCGCGCCATCCCAGCGAATTCCGGGAATTTCTTCGAGCGCGGCTTCGGTTTTGCGCGTGGTGAAGACGGCGATCCATCCGCGCGGCGCAAGGCGTTCGGCTCCGGATTTGCAGGCTACGGCCATCTTGTCGACGGCGCGCAGCGTGACGGCGTCAAAGACGCGGCCTGGTTCCATCTCCTCCACGCGCGCAGGCCAGACTTCGGCTTTGAGGCCGAGGGTGCGGACGGCCTCGCGCAGAAACGCCGCCTTTTTGCTTTGGGACTCGGCGAGAGTGACGGCGATTTCCGGACGGCAGATGGCGATGGGGATTCCTGGGAAACCGCCGCCCGAGCCGTAGTCGAGCAGAGTTTTCGCCCGCTGCGGAATTTGCTTTGCGGCGAAGATCGACTCGGCGAAGTGGCGGCGGACGATTTCTTCAGGCTTCCGCACCGCGGTGAGATTGATGCGCGCGTTCCAGCGGAGGAGCAGCAAGAGAAACGTCTCCAGTTGGGCGACAGTGGGTGCATCCAGGCCCAGAGCGTCCAAGGGCGATTGATGCTGTGGCAATGCACTCATGGCTGATTTCCTGCGCGGTGCCGGGAGCCGTTGTTCAACGCGCCGCCGGCGTCTAGTCCGCGACCGATTCGCGAATCATGCGTGGCTCCCACGCTGCGGCCGCGTCGACGAACGACTGGAAGAGGCATTGCGCGGCCTTGCTCTCTTCGAGCAGGCGCTCCGGATGCCACTGCACGCCCATGAGGAACTGATCGCCGTGAACCTCAGCGGCTTCGACGATGCCGTCATCGGGCGACCATGCTGCCTTGACGAGGCCGTCCCCAAGAATGCCGATGGCCTGATGATGGCTGCTGTTGACCATCAGGGTGGAGCGGGAACCGAGACCCAGAATCCGCCTCAGCCGCGAGCGCCCGTCCAGCTCGATGGTGTGCGCTTCGGCGACGGCTCTTCCGGCTGTGTGATTCACCGTGGTTTTCAGGTGCTGCACCAGCGTGCCGCCGCGCCAGACGTTCAGCGACTGGAAGCCGTAGCAAATTCCCAGCAGCGGCTTGTACAGATTGGAGGCATCCTGCAACAGCAGCTCGTCGACGGCTTCGCGAGCAGCGTCGGCCGCGGCACAGTCGGCATCCGCCTCTTCGCCGTATTTCTGTGGATTGACGTCGGCGGGACTGCCCGGCAGCAGGACACCCTCGCAGGAGGCCACCAGTTGCGCGACCTTCGCGGGCGAATGGCGCAACGGCACCATGACCGGCTCGCCGCCGGCGAACTGCACCGCGCGCGCGTACTGCGGCCAGGATCGCTCGCTGTATTCGCGATCCGCGAAGTTGGGTTCAGGAATCGCAATGCGCGGTGCTTTCATTGTCTTTGCGCCTCCTCGGTTGCTTGCAGGTCCCGAGCGATATTGACCGCTTCCAGGTGCCCAACGTCGGCACTGCTGTCCGCCTTTGCCGACGGCGCTGCAGATATTTTCTGGCAGGAGTGCTCATCATACAGCGCGGCGACTCGTTCCTCCAGTCGCGTTGTCAATTCGTTCACCTGTTTGGTCGTCATACCGCGGGTGTCGATCTGCTCGCCGATGGCGAGGGTGACCGGCACCTTGTGGATGGTGTGGGTGTGGATCGGCAGCAGCTCGTGGGTGCCGATGAGGGCCATGGGCACGATGGGAAGTTGTGCGTGGATGGCCATGAACGCGGGCCCGTTCATGAATTTTGCCAGCTTTCCGTCCTGGGTGCGGCCGCCTTCAGGAAAAATGAAGAGCGGCATGCCCGCCTTGAGCGTGCGTACTGCGCCGATGAGACTGGAGATGGAGGCGCGCGGGTTCGAGACGTCGACGGAAACCTGGCCGGAGCGGCCAAGCCACCAGCCTATGAAGGGAATCTTCCAGAGATCGTGCCGGGCGACGATGCGGAACTGGAAGGGCAGCGAGCTGAAGATGGCCGGCGTATCCATATACGACAGGTGATTGCAGATGTAGACAGCGGGCTTGCCACTGAGGTGCTCCGCCCCGACCACCGTGACGCGGGCGCCGCTGATGAAGACGCCGACGCGCGCCCAGGTTTGCGCAATGCGATGTTGCCAGTAACCGCGCTTTTCAAAAAGCGATGCGAGAACGGCGAGGCTGGCGAAGAACGCCGTGACGATGAAGAACGCCGGCAAGCGGCAGACGTTGCTGATCAGGCGCTCGTGCCAGGGCAGCGGGTTCGGCCGGGGCGCGTTGGGGACGGTGGGCTTCATGGCACGGTCACCGTTGCGTGCTGGTGGAGGAGTGGCCGAATTTCGCCGACGAGATAGACGGAGCCGGCGACGACGACGAGGCCGTTCTCTCCGGCTTCGTACCATGCGCTTTCGAGAGCCTCGTGGCCGTTGTGGGCTGCGATGGCGGGAGTGCCGGTCTTTGCGGCTGCGCGCAGCAGGTCCTCTGTGGCGGCCGATCGCGGGGAGGCGACGGGCGTGAGGATGACGCGGTCGAAGAGGGGAAAGAGGATCTGCGCCATCTCCTCCCAGGCTTTGTCTTTCATGCAGCCGAAGACCAAAACAGAGCGCGCGGCGCCGGGCTCGGAGCGCAACGAAACCTGGCTGGTCGCTGATCCGGCGCGCTGCTCTAACAGGTTAGAGAGTGCGGCACGGAGGGCCCAGGCTCCGGCGGGATTGTGCGCGACGTCGAGCAGGACTGGCGCTTTGCCCGGAATGCAGCACCGTTCGAGACGTCCGGGCCATTGCGTGTGGCGGATGCCGTCCTCGATGTGCGTCGGGCTGATTGTGTATCCGTGACTGTTACGTATTTCGACGGCTGCGGCGATGGCCAGAGCGATGTTGCGCTGCTGGTGAACACCGGCGAGGGGCGAGTCGACTTCGATCGGCTCCCCGAGAACCTGGAGGCAGTAACGGTTCCTTCGCGGTTCCAGTTCCCGAACGCCGAACGCCGAACGCTGAACCCCGTTCTCTGTGCTCTGTGCCCGGAGCCCGGTGCCCGGCGCGGGCACGTACTCGGCGGCACTCACACCACGGACATCGAGTTCCGCCGCGACTTCGCCGATGGCGTGGTTGGCCTCAGGATGCTGTGGCAGCGTGACCAGCGTGCCGTTCGCGCGCAGGATGCCGGCCTTTTCGCGCGCGATGAGGGTGATGGTGTCGCCGAGCCACTCCATGTGGTCGAGCGAGATGTCGGTGATGACGGAGAGCAGCGGCTCGACGACGTTGGTGGCGTCGAGACGGCCGCCCATGCCCACTTCGAGGATGGCGAGATCGACCTGCGCCTCGGCGAAGGCTTCGAAGGCGACCGCGGTCAGCATTTCGAAGTAGCTCGGGTGTGCGGGGAGGCCAGCATCGGCGACCAGGCGGCTGGCACAGTCGTCGACGCGGAAGTAGAGCCGGGCAAAGTCCTGGTCGCCGATGGGCGCACCGTCGATGCGGATGCGCTCGTTGACGCGCTCGAGATGCGGCGAGGTGTAGAGGCCGACGCGGTAGCCGGCGCTGTGCAAGATCGCGGCCAGGGTCGCGGCGGTGGAGCCTTTGCCGTTGGTGCCGGCGATCAGCACGGAGCGAAAGCGCTGCTCGGGATGGCCGAGCGCTTCGACCAGCGTGCGCATCTCCTCAAGACGGAACTTGCGCCGCGGCTCGCCGGGCGACGCGTGCAGCTCACCCACCCGCGCGTGGAGACTGTCGAGCGCCGCAGCGTAGGACATTCCTCGATTGTAGCCTCGATCCCAGGCCGATTTTACGGAGCGGGATCGGGGCGCCGAGGGTGGATTCGGGCGTGAACCGCGGCTGCTAAACTGAACATGGCATGATCCTCCCCTTTGTCCGCGAGTTGTTGGCGGACCTGGAGCACTCATCCTCCTTCGAACAGGCAAGAAGACACCTGACGCTTGCCCGTGGGCGTCGTCGTGTCTCTGGACTGACCTCGACCGCCCGCGCCCTGTACGTTCCCCTTTTTGCGCGCGCGGCGCAGGTGCCGACAGTCGTGCTGGTGGCCGATAACAAGGCCGCCGATGCGATGCACTTCGCGCTGCTGGCCGGATGCGACCTGACCGGAGCCATCCCGGCGGACCGCGTGCTTCGTTTGCCGGCGCACGACGTGCTGCCGTTTGAGAATCTGTCACCCCATCCGGACATTCAGGAACAGCGGGCGAAAACGCTGTGGAAGATCGCTACGGGCGAGGCATCGATTGTGGTGGCGCCGGTGGAAGCGGCGGCGATGAAGCTGTTCCCTGCCCCCTTCTACGCGGGGCTGGCCCAGGTGCTGCGGCGCGGAGAAGAAGTCGACGTCGAGACGCTGCTGACGCACCTGACAAGCATCGGCTACACGCGCATGGATATGGTGGAGATGCCGGGGCAGTTCACGCGGCGCGGCGGCATCCTCGACGTCTATTCGCCGGAAGCAGACCGGCCGGTGCGGTTTGAGTTTTTCGGCGACGAGATTGAGTCGATCCGGAAATTCGATCCGGAGACGCAGCGCTCGGCGGCGCCGCTGGATGAAGCGCGGCTGCTGCCGCTGACCGAGACGCCGGTGACGGAACGGCTGCTGGCGGCGGTACACACGCGGCTGAGCGGAGCGCGCGTGGCTTCGACAGATGATCCGGAGCTGATGGAAGAGGCCATTGCCGCGGGCGGCGTTTCGGTCTTTCCTGGATGGGAATTCTTCGCCAGTGTGAGCGGCGCGACGGGCACGTTGCTCGATCTGTTTCCGCGCTCGGTGCTGCTGGTGGAAGAGCCGGCGATGATCAAAAACCAGATCGACCGCTGGTGGAACAAGGTCGAGCAGCGGCACGAGCGGTCGAGCATCGGGTCGCTGATCACGCCGGCGGACATTTATCTGCGGCCGGAGATTCTGCAGGCGAAGCTGGCGTCGCATCCGGGGCTGGACATCGATCAGCTGGGCGCGGTGGATGTGCTGGACCAGGACGAGACGCTGGGCGAGATCGAGTTCGCTTCGCGGCCGACACTGCGGTTCCATGGATCGATTCCTGCGCTGATCGAGCAGATCCGCAACCTGATGAACCAGGATGTGCGCACACTGCTGGTGGCGCCGAATCAGGGCGAGGTGGAGCGGCTGGCGAACCTGCTGCGCGAATACGAGGTGCCGTACCGGCTCGGCTCGCGCATCCCTCATGCAGGCAGCGAGAACCTCTACGACGAGTCGAGCTACCTGGCCGGCGATATGCGGACGCCGGTGATCCTGCGGACCGCTCTGGCCAGCGGTGTGAGCCTGCCGGACGCGCGGCTGGTGCTTTTTGGGGCGCAGGACTTCTTCGACGACGCCGATGTGACGGCACGACCTGCACCCAAAAAGTCAAAAACAGCGGCGTTTGTTTCAGACTTTCGCGATCTGGCCGTCGGCGACTACGTCGTGCACGTGGAGCACGGCATTGCGCGCTATCAGGGGCTGCGCGAGATCGAGCAGGACGGCGTTTCGCTGGAGTTCATGATCCTGGAGTTCGCCGAGGGCGCGCGGCTGTATGTGCCCCTGACGCGGCTGGACCTGATCCAGAAGTATCGGTCGACGGAAGCCGGGCCTGCGCCGGTGCTGAACCGGCTGGGATCGCAGCAGTGGGCGAAGACCAAGGCGCGCGTGCGCAAGGCCATGCAGGATATGGCTGACGAGCTGCTGAAGCTTTACGCGCAGCGCAAGGCGGCGCAGGGGCACGCGTTTCCGCCGGATAACGAATTCCAGCGGGAGTTCGAGGACGCGTTCGACTTTACCGAGACCGACGACCAGATCAGCGCGATAGCGGACATCAAGCGCGACATGGAATCGACGCTGCCCATGGATCGCCTGCTGGTGGGCGACGTGGGCTACGGCAAGACGGAAGTGGCGATGCGGGCGGCATTCAAGGCCGTGCAGGACGGCCGACAGGTCGCCGTGCTCACGCCAACGACGGTGCTGAGCTTCCAGCATTTCGAGACCTTCAAGAGCCGCTTCCGGCAGTTCCCCATTACCGTCGAAATGATCTCGCGCTTCCGCACGCAAAAGGAGCAGAAGCTGATCCTCGAGCAGGTGGAGAACGGGCGCGTGGACATCCTGATTGGCACGCACCGGCTGCTCTCAAAGGACATCGAGTTTCAGAACCTGGGACTGCTGGTGGTCGACGAGGAGCAGCGCTTCGGCGTGCGGCACAAGGAGCGGCTGAAGCAGATGCGGCGCGAGATCGATGTGCTGGCCATGTCGGCCACACCGATTCCGCGCACGCTGCACATGTCGATGGTGGGGCTGCGCGACATGAGCGTGATCGAGACGCCGCCGCGGGATCGCATGGCGATCCAGACGGTGGTCGCGAAGTTCGACGAGAAGCTAATCCGCTCCGCCGTTGAAGTGGAGATGGAGCGCGGCGGGCAAACGTACTTCGTCCACAACCGCGTGGAGACGATTTACGAAATCGCGGCGAAGATTCAGGAGTTGGTGCCGGCGGCGCGGATCGCGGTCGGGCACGGACAGATGGGCGAGAACGACCTGGAGAAGGCGATGCTCGCGTTCATGCATCACGAGTACGACGTGCTGGTGGCGACGACGATCATCGAGAATGGGCTCGATATTCCGCTGGCGAACACGATTGTCGTGAATCGCGCGGACCGGCACGGATTGTCGGAGCTGTATCAGTTGCGCGGGCGCGTGGGCCGGTCGAACCGGCGTGCGTATGCGTATTTGCTGATTCCGCCGGAGCAGGAGCTGACGGAGGTGGCGCGGCGGCGGCTGGCGGCGCTGAAGGAATTCTCCGATCTGGGCGCAGGATTCAAGATTGCGGCGCTCGATCTGGAGCTGCGCGGCGCGGGAAATCTGCTGGGCGGCGAGCAGAGCGGCCACATCGAAGCCGTCGGCTTCGAGATGTACACGTCGATGCTCGAGGAAGCAGTGAGCAAACTGAAGGGCGAGGAGCGCGTGGAGCGGCCAACGGTGCAGATGTCGCTGGGGATCGCGCTGCGCATCGACGAAAGCTACATCGCCGAGGAGAACCAGCGGTTGCGGATGTACAAGCGCATCGCGGGAATCGACGGTGACCGCGCCCTCGACGAGGTACGCGCCGAGCTGCAGGACCGCTACGGGCCGCTGCCGACGAGTGTGGAGCATCTGCTGCAGGCGGCGCGGCTTCGCATCGAGTGCGAGAAGATCGGCGTGGCGCAGGTGGATCGCAAGCGCGACCAGCTGCACATTCGATTTACGGAGACGGCGGCCGTCGATCCGGGACGGCTGATGAAGCTGGTTTCAAAGAACGCGAAGCGCGGCGCGCAGTTCACGCCGCAGGGAGTGCTGCGCTTCCCGCTGACGGCGACCAAGCCGGATGAGGTGCTGGCGGAGGTGCGGGCGTTGCTGGAGGAGCTGGCGCTGCAGACGGCTGCGGTGTAGGCGCGGGTGTCATTTCACAACTTCGCAAGCGCGCGCAAAGCGTCACGCCGTTTCTTCATGACCCTCTCGGCGAGAGTCATCTGTTCCTCGAATTCGGGATCGCCGGCGGTGATCCGAAACCCGTCGGGGGATTCGGTGAGGAAGACGGTATCCCCTTTCGTCAGACGCAAGCGTTCCAGCACACGCTTCGGAAGGACAATTCCGGCGGAATGGCCGACGCTTCTGATTTTGAGCTTCACTCTCTAACTCTCCCGCCCCAATCATTAGACGGTGTGCTTTCGGCAGGCGTGCGCAGATCAGAAGGAGTATCCCTGCGCAACCCAGTAATGCCAGTCTTCGATAGCTTGCCGCGTTGATTCGTCGGGATT